>ERZ869936.467-NODE-467-length-38288-cov-17.464729_pt1 | contig 38288 bp, 38 predicted proteins | sample MGYA00520876_ERZ869936 | MGnify/ENA primary metagenome ERZ869936 (study PRJEB32218, sample SAMN09650985) | biofilter metagenome | isolation source: enrty point of leading RO module | place: Saudi Arabia: Thuwal, RO plant located on Red Sea | collected 2016-02-17 ... | reverse complement strand
GACATAGTTGTTTGACATAAACAACTTATGTCAAGCGGAGAGGACAGGAGTCCGTATGCACCACTTTTTTTCGATTGCCGAAACGCGCCTTTTCAAAACGCTTCCGGTACGTAACCAAAGAAACTAAAACAACTTCCGATAACGCGCTGCTCCGCCCCGATCAGGCCGACTTTTTTGGTGCATACGAAATGCTTTTGCACCATTTGCGCGCCGCGTATGCACCAGCTATGCACCACAAATTGGAAGATTGTACTCTCCGCTACAGTCTTTTCTATCAATCTGGAGACTCTTCTGCCACTTACTGGCCGTTTTGCCATTACTTTGTGCACCAGATCTGCAAGCAGCGTTTGTACTCGCCGCGTCAGTACTTGCCGTAATTTGTACGCCGTTTTCGGGCGTACCTGAGTACATATAACTGGACAATTACCGAACCAGTCTCGTTGCGGCTCGAGAAGATCCCCAAATACCAGCAAAAGGCCAACGAGTTCCTTCAGATGTACGATGCCGGCATGCAAATCCAGCAGATTGCATATAAGCATCACATGTCCTGGCGAGATGTTGCCGACATCATCGAGTTTGCGAAGACTGGTAAGAAGCCAAAGCGCAAACGAGGGGCAGGGGACGATCCTCGATACGCTGGCTGGGACCGGTTCCGGGACGTTGCCTGCGACGTCGCTCGCATACGAGATGAGGAAGGTCTGGACTGGTCCATAATCGCCAACCGGATTGGAGATCAATTGGGGATTGAAGTGGCCGAGCTCACCGTCATACGGGCCTATGATCATGCACACCGTGTGACGAATCGTGAAGCATGCGGTGCGGCCGTCAAGGCACGAAAAGTTCGAGTGGACAGCAAGAAACACAAGGCGGCGGTTGATCTAATCAAGCTGCAGAAGTACACCGATCGGGAAATCTCTCGTCGCACAGGATGTGCATACCGCACTGTAGGACGCTGGCGCAAGAAGATGGGGCTGCCAGCGGTGGGACAGAACGGTAGCAAGAAGTCCACTTAGCGATCGAGCAACACTTTAGGTGACTTCAAGTACGAGCCAACTCCAACGCCACGGTCTTGCGCTCGACAGGAACACGCTCCAAGACACCATTGCCAAAGCGCGGATAAAGCTGCAGTTCTTCCAGGTGCACATATCCAATGTGACAGCCACACGTTTCATTCGGACAAGCACGAGCGTAAAGAGAGTCCCTGTAACTCGCATCGTGGATGTTTCCGATCACGTCGTCCACGAAGTGGCAGCGTCGCATGTCACCTCTGCTGTCGACGGTGAACACGGACTGGCCCGTGTGACAGCGTTTCCCCAGACTGGGATGCCTGGTGTTATTGACCGGAAACAACGGATCAATGGCCGTGAAGGTATTGAAGGTATTGATCGTCGAGTCGTCGTAATGGTCACTTTGTGACTTATACGCATTGATCCATAGGTAGACTGAATCGGGCAACTGAGTTCGCAGCGACTGGATCTCCGTTACATGTTCGCGAAGTCCCACGCACCCAACACTGTACGACACATTCAACTCATCTAGCTGACGACATTGGCGAAGAAAAGTGTCTCGTATCGTTTGCCCGGGGTGATAGGTGCACCAGAGTCCTACTTTGGTTGCAACTGCTTCTGACAGCCACTCTAGGGAGCACGACAGATTGGTCTGAACCGCTACCTTCTCGACATGCTTGAGATGGGTCAACGAAACGATCGCCTGGCGATACCAATTGCGAACGAGCGCTTCTCCCCAGGGCGTGAAGAACACGCTTAAGCGGTCGTCCCTTTGCTCAGCCACCCAGCGACAAAAGCGATTCAAGCCGTCCCGGTCCGCTTGCAATTCTTCCTTCGACTCCCAATGTTTGGCAAAGGGGCAATATGGACAATCGTAGTTGCAGCTCGACAAATCACCCCGATACAAGATGGTCAGGTTCAATGACACTGAAAGCTCTCCATCAACCTCCGGACACGACTCGAATAGAGCCAGGGCCCAATGGCATCGGACAATTCCAGGCCGGCATCGGTGAGGCGAATTCGGTCAACGGCTGGCACCGCGAGCTCTCGCTCTATCAGGCATTGAAGCTCCGGAAGATCGTCGAAGAGATTGCTCGCGAATCGCGCTTGATATTCGTGGAGCGACAGCCCATCTGCCTGCAAAATGCTCTGAATCGTAAAACGTCGGCGCTGATCCTCGCCATCGAGCACGATTCCGTGCGAGGCGCTTCGGAAGGCATCAGGCTGCCGAGCCAAGTAGTCGGCGAGAATCGATCGGACGCCTTGACGTCCCACGGCAAACTCTGTGGAGTAGTGGACCGACTTCGTATAAGACCTTGCACCACATCCGAGTCCGACCATCCCGTCCGACTGACAGCAATAGACGGGATCGCTCGACTCGACATGCTCGGGTAATTGGAACATACGCAAAGAGCGTTGCAGGTAACCGGCATCCAGCAATCGTGCACGAGCAGAGCGGTATGCATCCAGCCGTTCCTGATTTGGCTCTTTCGCGGTGCTGCCGAGTCCCGTGTGCTCGCGAACGTATAGCGGATAAAGATAGATCTCCTCGGGTCGGTGTTCGATCGTTTCGTTGACTGATGTGAGCCACGAGTTGGTAGTCTGTCCCTCGACGCCAAATATCAAATCGACGTTCAATACGGGAAATCCTTCCAAACGTACAATCTCGATCGCTCGTCGAACGTCCCCGCGATCTTGAGGACGACCCAGCGCCCCCAACTCTGCGTCAATAAACGATTGAACGCCGATACTAATACGGTCCACACCCCACGCACGTAGCATGCCAGCTTTTTCGGCAGTCAGTGTCGCGGGCGAGGCTTCGCAAGAAACAGGTACCATCTGGGGAGCGCTTCCAGCCACCGCACTGACAATATCGAGAAGTTCCGCTAGCTCTCGATCGTTTAAGAAAGTCGGTGTCCCCCCACCTAAGGCAACACGAGCGAACGTGGCGTCTGGAATCGCGTCACGCACCTGCGCGGCCTCGATCCTGAGTTGCCGCAGGTACTGCGCGACCAAGTCCTCATCGGGACGGGCGAGTGTAAATAGATTACAGAAGCCACACCGATATTCGCAAAACGGTATATGAAGATAGAGGAACAGCGAGCCCAGCTGTTCGTTCGCCCACAACGTCTCAAGGGGAATCGTTGGCGCCAACTGTCTGTAGGCCGATTTATGCGGGTAGGCATACGAGTAGCCAACGTACGGATCGTCAACAGTCGGAGCACGATTGGACACGATCATATCTCGGCTCCGTTCTGGTTCAAACAAAATTCAGCATAGGGCACGGTCCACACGACCGGGTGGCTGATCCGATGCCCCATGTAGCCGTCTTCGCCGTACGCGGTTCCATGATCCGAGCAGATCAGACAGAGCGTGTTGCCCCGCTTCCTCAGCGCTGCAAATAGTGGCGGCAGGCACCGATCGACGTATTCGAGAGCGGCCGCCTGCGTTTCAACTGAGTCCTCTTCCGCCTCTGTCACGTAGAGGCAATTCGGCTGATGAATCGCGGACACATTGAGGAAGAGAAACAGTCTCTTTCCATGTGGCACTCGTGCTACGCTTTCGCAAGCCAGATCGACCTGATTTTCTGTCGAATCGGCGCACGTAACGCCGAGTTCTGGCGACCAATGACTCTCATCGAACAAATCAGGCAAGACACGTCCGAGCGCCGTCATTCGATTGAAGAACCCAACGCCGCCGATACAGATCGTGTGATAGTCTGCCTGGCGAAGCCCTTCCACCCAAGTGGGCGCATCGTAGACAAAGGTCGTCGAATTGGTCGTTTCGCTGCCAGGAAACTCCGCTGCGAACATTCGCGGGTGTGGTCCAGGCGTAGTCGGAGTCGGAAGGAAGCCCGCAAAGAAGGCGTGGTGGGCGGAATAGGTAAAGCTACCAGGCGTGTGCCGCTCTTCCCATTTTGATTGGGGCAACAGGGATGCGAGGAACGGGATTCTACCATCTTCCAAGCACGACACCGCGACGTCATGCCGCAACGTGTCGAGGGTAATGAAGAGAACGTCATGCGTTCCGATGAGTTTTGTGATGTCCATCGCTTGGCGATTTCGACTAGGCGCAAAGCCTAGGTTTCAATGAGCGGTCTGTAATCCTTCGGATTGTCAAAGCCGGCCGTCCAGGCAACGGCCTGATGACACGTCTGTGTATCGGGGGGAACGCGAAGGAGATACCTGCGCCCGGTGGAAGGGCAAAGAACCTCGACACAGACCAGCGGTTCGTCGTCCTCGAGTTCAACACGGTAGAGTTTCCGCTCTCCACCGGCATCCGTATCACGATCGAGAATCTCCGGAGCGATTTCGTCGATGAAGCGATCGAAGCCCATTCGCTCCATCTTGACCCGGCGCAACTCCGCGTTGGCCTCTTCGAGAACCTCTTGGCCCGTGATCTCCTCGGGTTGAAAGGCGATTCGTTCATCAATTCGCACTCCTCGCCATCGCAACCCCACTCCCTCGAGCGACTTCGGTAGAGATCGGATGCCCGTGCCGGCGATGTCTAACCAGGATGACACTTCGAGATCTTCCGGCAGATGCTCAATTTGGACACATCCGGCCAAATCGAGTTGGGAAATGCGTCCCAGCCAGGGCGGCAATCCGGTGAGCCCCGCGCAGTCGCGCATGCTCAGACGCCCAGTCGTCAATCGTCCAGTCTGAGGCCACGACTCGATCTGATGACAACCGTTCATATCGAGGAACGAAACGCTGAGACCTTCTGGAAGGTTTTCCAGACCGGTGCAGCCACTGATGTTCAAGCTGCCGGCCTTTAGGTTTGCCGGCAGGCGCCGCAGTTGGCGGCAGTTTTCCAGGTCGAGGCAAAATCGAACTGAGATACCGGCCGGCAGTTCCTCCACATCGCTTTCGCGCATGCTTAGCGACATGTGTTGCTGACCTGGTCGCAAATCGCCAATCACGTCGTTCTTTCCTGTGCCTCGCCCCGTACGATCGCCGACCGCGAATCGTACCGCACTCTTGAACGATGTGAAGAGGTCATTAAGGTCCATACCGATCCGACTGCAGCCCTGTGATGCTAATCCAATACGCGCCGAATCGCTTCGGGGCTGTATTCTCGTTGGATCCAAGCTCGATACGCACCCGGTTCCAGTTCGATGGGAGCGTGCTCCTCGTGCGTCACGGTTGCCCTCGGACCGCCTACCAATAGGAACATCGAATCGCCGAACTCGTAGAGCTGATTGCCATCACGCTCCAATACCCGGTGTGCGTGACCGGTGATCTCTCCCTTCGCGAGGGTAAGGTGTGGCAGTTTCTTGGCCCCTTCCGGAACCTGATCACACGATTGAATGAAGACGTCCCCGTGGCGCCACATGTTCACCCCCGAACTGAGAAAAGGATGTGACTTCGCGAGAAAGCCTCTCGCGATTGGCTGCTCGGAATTGTACACTCAATCGGGGGATAATGGCCACTACCTGGGGAGCAGTTTCGACAATGACCATTCATGAGCACATCGAAGAGTTTGCGGGCTTTAAGATTCAACCTTACACCGCTGGAAGCCCGCTTCCCGCACCTCCCAACTATGCCTTACGTTTGGAGATCGGTTGGGAAGCAAGTGAGAATGGCGAGTCGTTCGAGAAATTGTTTGCGGAACTATTGAACGATCCCATTTGCGAAGAGTTGCAGGCGCTGATCATTGGGGACTGGGGGGAAACCTCAACCGGAAATGACTCACAGCCCATTGTCGAAGCCCTTGTCAACGCCCGGGACAAGCTGCCGAATCTCAAGGCGCTATTCCTTGGCGAATTGACCATGGAAGAGTCGGAAATATCGTGGATCAATCAGAGCGACGTTTCACCGCTTTTTGAAGCCTTTCCGAATCTGGAACAATTCTATGTCCGTGGCGGCAACGGGCTGAGTTTGGGGAGACCGCGTCATGCGAGGCTCCAGAGGCTCGTGATCGAGACGGGTGGTATGTCGGCGGAGCTTGTCCGCGAGGTGACGTCGGCCGAGTTGCCGGCACTGGAACATCTTGAGTTGTGGCTTGGGGACGACGGTTACGGAAATAACATCCGCAGCGATGATATTTCTTCGTTGCTCTCGACCGGCCCGGTCGCCAAGCTGCGCTATCTCGGGCTGCGCGATGATTGCAACGCGGACGAAACCGCGCAGCTGCTCGCCAGGCAGGGCATTCCAGAATCTGTCGAAGTTCTTGACCTCTCGATGGGAATATTGACCGACGTCGGCGCGACCGCGTTGGCCGAGAGCAACTGGATTTCGTCACTTAAGAAGCTGGACATTCACTTTCACTACGTGTCGCCCGCTGTTGTCGAGCGGCTCAATGGCTTAGTTACGGAACTCGACGCTAGCGATCATCAAGAAGGTGATGAGGACGATGGCGAAGTGTATCGCTACGTGGCCGTGTCAGAATGAACTCGCAACGTCCCTGGGTTGTCATTGGCAATCCCGAGAACCGTCGCGTGCGTCTGTTCCAGGACGCTCTAGCTCGGCATGGCCAACCCGCCGCAGCCGAGCTCAGCTATCTCGATTTGCTTCTGGGACGAAAACGGATCGATGAGATTCCTCACGGCGCGATCGTGCGCATTGACTCGCCCGGCGAGAATTTCCAGGTCGAGAAACTTCTTCTCGCGGCAGGTGAAGCTCCGTGCGACGCGGAAGGAACGCCGGCGCTATCAGCTACAGAGATCCGAGAAAGCGACTACCAACATGGTCGAGTATTCAACACGCGACAATGGTACCTGGGGTTTTCTAACCTATTGTCGCAGTGGCGCGATTATTTCCGTGTTCGGAGTGATCTTGTCTTTGCTCTGTCGCTTACCGACGTGACCGTTATGTTCGATAAGTGCGCGTGTCACTCGCGATTCAATCGCGCGAATCTTCCCGTTCCACCCGCACTGGGTATAGTACGTTCGTTCGACCATTTCATACTTCGGATGGAAGAGGAGGGGTGGGAGCGCGTCTTCATCAAACCAGCCCACGCTTCCTCGGCGAGCGGAGTTGTCGCCTTGCATCGACGTGGGAATCGTATCGAGGCGATTACCTCGGCTCTCATGGTAGAGGACGGGAAGGGGACGCGACTCTATAACTCGCTCAAGCTGCAGAGATATACCGATTTAGGCGATGTGCGTGAACTGGTGGAGACTCTGATCCCTCATCGCGTACACGTTGAAAAGTGGATGCCGAAGGCTTCGCTGCAGCGACGAGTACTCGACCTTCGCGTCGTGATGCTTGCGGGCGATCCAAGGCACATGGTGGCAAGAACGAGTCGGTCGCCCTTGACCAATCTTCATCTCGGCAATCGTCGAGGTGACCTAGACGAGCTACGCGCGAAGGTACCCGAAATGGCATGGGAGGAAGCGATGCGGACGTGCTCGGACGCGGCAGCCTGTTTTCCGAACTCGCTTCAATTCAGTCTCGACCTGTTATTTACGCCCGGATTTCGCGCACATTATCTGCTCGAGGCAAATGCGTTTGGAGACCTGCTACCAGGTGTGCTCAACCGCGGTTTCGATACGTATGAGGCGGAAGTTGAAGCGATCCTGGATGCGGTAATCGCTGATTAAGCTACGGAGTTTTCTCGCGACGCTTGCACGCGCATGTGACGGAGCTAGCAACGTGTCCGGAGAGTCCTCGAATGTGTGGTCCGCTCACCGGCGCGCGCCGATCCCGCGACCGTGACACAGCCGCCAAAAACACGGTTGTTTCGCTCACGTGTTCGCAATCAGCCCCTCCAAACGGCCCCCCCAAAACGGTATCCTGACGGCCTGCCCTGGTAATTCCATGCCTGCGTTACAAAACATCCGGAGTACGCGGGATATGGCCAAGCAGGTTGTTATGTCGATCGAGTCGCGATTTATCGGTATCAAGGTGTCAAGAAATGGACATCGAAGGTAGGAACATTTGGCAAGTCGCTGCAGGCGACAACGAGAGATGGTACCCAGATGTCTTCTTGCGCTGGGATGTGATCGCTATGGGACCCGGTCGGCACGGACCATGGCCAGATCATAACGCGGAAATCGTGATGATTGATGGGTACTCAGCTCGTAAGCTGACAGACATCAAGAAATTCTGCGAAACGATTCAGGCTGGTGATCTTGTGGTGCTCCGTGTCGGCACACAATGGGTCTATGGGGTTGGTGAAGTAGTCGGCGAGGGTGCGGCGTGGTTGGATGACTTCGGGGACATCGATGGTTGGGATCTCCAATATGTCCGGCGAGTCAAATGGTTGTGGAAGTACAACCACGAACCGAAAAATTTTCCTGCACACACGTTGAAGCGAGGTGACACGGTACTCGTGATGAGTTCAGACGACGTGCGAGAGTGGCTTACCACACTCGTAATCGATGAACGAGAAAAGACTCGTAAGTTGGAAGAACTCCCAGACTCCTGTGTTGACGAGAAACCAGGGGATGAAGCTGATATGGAGCGAGTTGCCGGCTTTCTATTCGACCAAGGTATAGCGGCGTCTTCCATAGACAACCTCGTAGACCAAATGGACGAGTTAGTTCGTATCGCGCGCTGGTATCAACGAACAAGACAGTCGCCATCTGAGAGCGAAACCGTAACCTATCTGGTGGCGCCGCTCCTCAGGACGCTTGGATGGACGCCACAGAAAATGGCCATAGAGTGGAATCGAGTGGATGTGGCCCTCTTTAATTCAACTCCTCGTCAAGACGAGAAGCTACGCGCAGTCGTCGAGGTCAAGAAGATGAATAGCTCGTGCCTCACCGCACGATCCCAAGCAGAAGACTACGCGTTAAGGGATGGACGCGCGTCGTGCCATCTTCTAATTGTCACGGATGGCTTGCGATACTGCGTTGTATGCCGCCGACATATCGACCATCCATAGTTTCCTTTTTCGCAACCTCGTTCGCCCTTATCTTCATCTCCTCAAGGACGAGAGCGGAGACGATCTGGTCGCCCATGATTTGGTAACCACGCACAACGAACACTACGTACGATATGACCATCTCAAGGAATGGCTTGAAGAATACGGCGAAGGAAAACTACGTAATCCATTTGCGGCAGACAAGCTCCAATACCTAAAGAAGCGGCTTCGTGAGCAGACCGTGTCCATTGGAGCTGACGGTCACGCTTGCTATGTTTCGCTTGAGAAGAGTGATGGTCGGGAGAACTCAATCTCCCATCTTCTATCGCCGGACCGCCTGCTTTCTTACAATCGCCGGCGCTGGCCTAAAGGAACAATCGACCATGATGACGTCCTCTATTTTGCACACCGGCTTCTTCGCGAGCATTCGCCCCTTCGTGGTTTTCTGAGCGCCCGATTCCCCTATCTCTTCATCGACGAGTTTCAGGATACGAGCCCTGTACAGGCCGAACTTGTTCGCCTTCTTGCAAGTGAGGGAACGGTTGTCGGTGTCATTGGCGATCCAGAGCAGGCGATCTTCGGATTTCTCGGCGCAGAACCGAAGCACTTTGAGGAGTTTGGACTCGACGGTCACCGTTGCTACAGAATCGACGACAATCGAAGGAGCACAGCTGCGATTGTCTCGCTGGTCAATCACGTTCGATCGGATCAACTCACCCAAAAAGCGAAACGCGGTGAAAAGGGCAAGACGCCAGTAGTGTATTTTGGCGACCTCGCAGAATCGCTCGCACATGTGCGAGCAACATCCAAGCACGCGGACTCAATGCTCGTGCTTGCACGAACGCATAGACACGTACGACAAGCCCGTCAGTCGGGTAAAATGCCGGGCAAGGACCCCTCATCCGACATAGCGAGAGACGACCCGGATCGATTTCGATTCATAAAAACTATTGCGGTGGCCACCGATTTGGCGCAACGCGGTTTTCCTGATCTGGCCATCCAACACCTTCTTCAGCAGACATCGTCAAGATCGGGGTTCTACAAGCCTCTTATCTATAGTGTGAGCGACACGCCTATAGAGCGGCGTTCGCTTGCAGTCTCTTTGTTGGAATACATGGTCACACACAACGCGAAGCTGAATCGAACGCATTGAAGAGTTTGCTGCGATTGGCGTTGAGGTGATGACCATCGGCGAGACGAAACCAACCTCTCCAAAGCGGAAGCGGCGTGCCAAGAAATCATCCTCTTAAGTTCGCACTCGCTCGTTCTTTCAATCTCACTGTCGCTAAGGGCAAGAGAAAACTACAACCGTGGATCGACCGGCTCGCTTTCCAGGGCCAGCACACCAAAGACGCACTCGTGAACGCGACGCAATGGTTCGCGGCGGACGAATCGCTCCAAGGCTTCGATCCCCAATGCAAATTCGCGCAGGGCAAGCGAGCGTTTCGCGCCCAGGCCACGATTGCGGAGTCGGGTGAGGTTGTCTTCGTGCGTGTAGTTCGGGCCATAGATTATACGCAGGTACTCGCGTCCACGGCACTTCACCGCTGGCTGCAGTAAGCCCTTCTTGACCTTGGCGATGAAGTCGAACGGCTTGACGACCATGCCTTCGCCACCACGACCGGTCAGTTCATTCCACCAGCCGGTGGCTTCCTCGACCTCGCCGGGATCGGTCACATCGACGACTCGGAACGGAGTTGCCAGGAGGAGCTTTGAATCTCGCTCACATACGTCCGCGATAGTCTCCATGTGCCATTGGTGGTTCTGCTGCACATGAACGCGACTTTCGGTCGCGAGGATATGAAACGGCGCCAGCTTGAAATCGTCGATCGACTCGACCGGCCAGCAGTAATTGCGGTAGGAATCCACGAACAGCTGTGCCGACTCCTGCCGACTCTCGAACTCCGTATGTAACCCACGAAGCGAATTAGCTTCCTCACCGTTCAGACGCGCATTGGTTGCACCCAGCGCCTGCAAGACGTGGGGTAGCGCCGCGTTAGCCGCCGCACCAACGGCCGCGTACTGCGACTTGAGTAGCTCCTGCGCCTTCGCTGACCATGGCATCAATTCGCAGTCGAGCACGACCCACTTTGTGTCGAACTCCTCCCAAAACCCAGACCCAGAGAGTGCCTCACGAACGCGTTGCAACACCGCCCGCTCCAATGACTCGTCATTGAAGAATTGCCGCCCGGTGCGCGTGAAGACTATACCTGTCTCGCCTTCGATACCGAATCGCCTTGTTGCCGCATCCTCATCTCGGCAGATGACAACCACCGCGCGCGATCCCATGTGTTTCTCTTCACAAACGACCTTCGGCACGCCCTGACTGCGGAAATAAGAAAAGGCCTCGTCCGGATGCTCCAGGTAGCCCGTGCGCGTACTGGTTTCCGACGGCGACATCGTCGGTGGCAGATACACGAGCCACTTAGGGTTCGCAGCGAATCGGCTCATTACTTCGAGCGCGGCCGTGCCATTCTCCTCGCGAATCGTCACGTTATGCCGCAGCCGGGTCGAGATGATCCGCTTGCCACTCACATCGGCGATGTCTAGGAGATCATCGTGCTCGTGCTGCGTCGAGAGCGACGGCGACTTCTCGCCGTCAGCCAAAAACGGCCGGGCGGGCTCGCAATAAGTCTGCTTTGCCTTAACGCTGACAAACTCCAGCTCGGGATAACGAAGCGCTGTCAGCGCCCCGCCGAAGACACAGCCAGTGTCGATGTTGATCGTTTTGTTGAGCCAGTCTGGCTCCGGTACAGGAGTATGGCCGTAAACGACAATGGCATTGCCACGATACTCCGATGCCCAGTTGTAACGGACCGGAAGGCCGAACTCGTCTGTCTCGCCGGTCGTTTCGCCATAGAGGGCGAACTCACGCACCTTGCCGGAGCCGCGACCCTGCATCGACTCCTTCATGCCGGCATGGGCGACAACGACCTTGCCGTTGTCGAGTACGTAGTGACTGACCAGGCTGTCGAGGAATCCGCACAATTGCTTACGGAATTCCTCCTGCTGCGTTTCTTCGATCGCATCGATCTCGGCAAGTGACTCGGCCAGGCCGTGAGTAATCTGTACGTTCTTGCCACGAAGTTTGCGCATCAGCTTCATGTCGTGGTTGCCGGGCACACAGATCGCCGAGCCGGCGGTGACCATGTTACGCACCAGGCTCAGCGAGTCGACCACTCGCGGGCCGCGGTCGACCAGGTCGCCGACAAAGGCCGCCTTGCGGCCCTCTGGATGTGCGTAGCAGATATCCGACCAGCCGGGGCCAGGATCTTGGGTCGGCCGCGACTCGTAGCCCATCTCGACGAGCAAGTCTTCCAGTTCGTCACAGCAGCCATGAATGTCGCCAATGAAATCAAAGGGACCATGCTCATCCCGTTTGTCATTCCAAAGCGGCACCCGCTCAACCGTAACGGCGTCGACCTCCTCCGGACGCTCCAACACGAAGATATGGCGGAAACCTTCGCGCTTGAGTGACTTGATCGAACGGCGCAGCTGCGACCGCTGTTGACGAATGACATGCGGACCAAAATCTCGATCCGAACGGTCGCGGTTTCTTTGCTGGCAGATATCCTCCGGCATGTCGAATACGATCGCTACTGGCAGCGTGTGGTACTCGCGGGCGAGCTTAACGAGCGGCTGTCTGGCTTCTCGCTGTACGTTGGTGGCGTCGACAACAGTCAGTCTCCCGGCCGCCAGACGCTTGCTGGCGACGTAATGCAGCACGTCAAATGCGTCGTTCGTCGCCGCTTGGTCATTCTCGTCATCGCTTACGAGTCCACGGCAGAAGTCGGACGAGAGCACTTCGGTGGGCAAGAAGTGCTCGCGCGCAAACGTACTCTTGCCCGACCCGCTAGGGCCGATGAGGACAACGAGCGAAAGTTTGGGGATTGAGATGTTCACGAGCTGTCGCACTCTCCGATTAGTGAAGCAATAAAGTCGCTGTACTCGTCTCGCATAGGCAAATCCATAACGGGGCGCAGACGACGGCGGACGGCGGTGACACTTTCGCCTGTCTTCGGATTGACCGCTTCCTTTTCGTAATCTTCCCAGACCAGCCCGACGCCACGCTTCTGCCAACCTGGCAGGTCGTTGAAGTTTACGCCCCTCTGAAAGAGCAGTTCGTTCTTGTCACCGATCGACATGTTCACAAGCTCGTTTGTCGCGTTCTTCGCCGATTGCCCTTCCTTCCGGAGTGTCCAATAACAGTGGGCATTCAGTGCGTTCCGATGTGCGTCTTCATTACGCCATCGAAAATAGTCGACGACTTCATTCCTTCCAGGCAGCTGCGAGATGCGACAGTCGAAGCACGCGATGGCTCCCAGCAGCAGCGAGAACTTCGCGCTGGCCTCTCCCGCGAGGACGGAATTGAACTTACGAACCTTCCGGCCGAATGAGTCCTCGAATTGGTCGAACAGCAACGAGATTTCATCGCTTTCGGTGTAGCCATAAATAACACGAAAACCGCACTCCATGAGGTGGGCGGTCGTGTCGATCATCGCATCGCGAAACCGTTCGTCGAACGGTGCCTCGAAGTCATGCACCTCTTTAGTCAACCGCGTAAAGCTCCGTCCGTCGAGTCTGGCAACAATAAACACGCCCGGCAGCACACAGTGGTCATGTGCGGTCTCGAAGACGCGCATCTTGGTATCGAGTTCGTCAAACTTCATCGTTCCACTCATCAATGTTAAAGGAGCCGTCGTCCGCTATGGAAACGTAGTAAAGGGCGTCGAATCCCTCGTCATGCTGGGGCAGCTGGAGCCTGTTGTAGGTCCCCAATAGGCCGGCAAGCGGGATTTGCTCGTCTTCGCCACGTTGCTCATTTCTTAGCTTGCAATCATCAACCTTCGACGCAAAGTAATAACCGACCACACGAAACCCTTTGGACTTGGCCAGCGGAATGTATTTCGCTCTGTCCTCTTTTGTAGGGTTCGTATTGTCGATGACATGGGGCTGCTTGCCTTCCAGACACGCATCGATCAAGAGTTTTTCGCGGTGCCGGGTGCGTAGCATGTCTAAATTGATTCGCACATGTGAATTCTCGAAGCGTTCGTGAAAAAACGTCGACTTTCCGGAAGCCTGAACGCCGATGAAGATTACGGTCTCCATTCACTTGACCTCCGCCGAAAACGACTGCAGTCGAAGGCGAACTAACAAATCATTCAATGCAGCCTTCCCAGACGCCCGTTCCGGCAGCGTGGACTTCTCGGCCGCTGCTTCTAGCTCACCGACTAGCCGCTTGTACTCTTTCTCATGGAGCGTGAGGTCAGCCGCATCCAGCTTTCCTTTCTCCGACCCCGATAGCTTTCGCTCGACCAGCTCGTCCATGTACGGCAAACCAGCCTCCTCATTGAGCTTGAGCAAGTCCGCTTCCACCTCGCCGGTCCGCATTAAGTGGGTGCCGGTAAGCAGCACGCGGTAGACGTACAGCAGCGGCTTGACCCGCGGCGGATCCTCCTTGTGGAATAGCTTCCACTGCGTGGCGGCGAAGCCAAGGTAGTGGTGAGCATGATGCCGGGTAATGCAGTCCTTGGCAATCGTCTTCAGCTCTTCGTGCTCCGGTGTCGTATGAACGACCAGCGGCGAGAGCAGCTGTTCCAGGACATAACCGTTCTTCTTGAGCATTAGGCCGAAGAACTTCTTTGCATCATGCGTAACGAGGTCCATCTCCAGCCCCTCGCGCACGCCCTCGCGCTCGACGGTTTCGTCGCATGCGTCGAGTCCCAGCACATTCTCCAGCGGCAGCAGGTGAACTCCGCGCAGATCAAAGTCGGAGTCGGCCGAAGGAAAGCCATACAGATGTGCGCCGCTGATCGTTGCAAACAACAGCGGATACGGATGCTCGTCGACCTGGCGATGCAGCTTGTTGTAGTCGATGGTCCGGGCGTTCATGGCAACTCCTCCGCAATCGCCAAGCGTCGCGCGCGGACTAGAAAATCGTTTGCGCACTCGTAGTCGGGCCGCTCCGGCAGGCTCGTTTCCTCCAACGCCTGGTCAAAATCCTTATGCAACTGCATCCGCCATGCCTCGACGTCTTCCCACGTCAGTTCGCCACTCTTAATCGCCAGCAGCTGCTCACGGTGCTCGCCGACATCGACACGCACCGTGCCCTCGCGCAGGACGTGGATGCCTGAGAGCAATAGCCGCATGAGGTGCATCACGTGTTTTGGCTTTACCTTGCCCTGGTTCCGCAGCCCTGCCTGCATTCGCTTGAACTGCGACATCACGTAGCCGTTGAACGTCTGGTAGACCAACCGTGACAAGAACGAGTCGCGCATGTCGAGTAGCTCTTGGGCCAGCGGCGTGACATGCTCCACGATCGGCGTATAGAGGCATTCCAAAATGTTCGGGTTGCCTTTGAGGGCCATGATCAAAAACTTCTGCAACTCCCAGTAGGCTTCCTCAGTCTCGTCATTCTCAAGCTGCTCAGGCACACCGTAGAGCGACCAATGCAGATCGGCCGGCGGCAGATAAATACCGCGTCTGTCCGTATCGGAGGAGTCGGTGTCGAGTCCGAACGCTCGCGAGCCGACCACGCAGCGGTAAATCACCCGGTCAAACAGCCCGTGCGTCGAGAGCACCTGTCCGGAATCATTGATCGCGCCCTGCTTGTATTCGGCCAACAGCATCAGGTTGTTGTGGTGAATTGCCGCCTCGAATCCATCCACGAACTTCACACGGTACGAGTGAGCCCGATCCCGCGGTGAGCGCACGATCACCCCGACGGCCCCAGGCGGGTGTACGGTCTGCCCGTTGGATCCCTGCACCTGCTTGAGTGCAACGACCTGCGTTCCCACCGAGTAGATGAGATTCGGGCTGTTATGAACGCGGTTTTTCATCGGCGGTATGGTCTTGTTAGCGACTACTCGTTCTCCGCCTCGCCGTCTTCTGGCAATTGAGGTTCTTGAAGTCTGAAAGTTAAACCTGGGTAAAGCGAGTCGAGCGTGTCGAGCATTCGATTCAGCACTCGGGCCAAATCCGGAATCACAGACGGGATATTCCGTGGATATTCTCGGGGCACTCGCTGCAGCCGGTGAAAAGGATTCATATCCCAAGTCGTGCCGAAAGTAGCTGCGCCTAGCCAGTCTCCATGAAGCAGACTGGACGAATAATCGTAGTAAGAATCATATAGGTCTTTCGTGCCACTCTCTTCCGCGCGACTTCTCAGGTTGTCCCCGGACCAGTCTCCAAGCTCAATGTTGATAAAATCCTTTGATTGTTCTTCCTGGAGGAATGCTTCGATCCACAATGAATCAACACAATTCGCGGATGCGAGGTCGTTGTTGAGTTTCGTTGAAATGAGATGTGCCTGTCCGCTACCATAAAGCCGGAACCGAGCCCATAAGTCAGGTTCGTTCTTCTGCACGAGAAACGACAAGTTGATCGCGCACTCAGTGATCGTTCGTAGAGAAGCAAGTCCACTGAACCGAGTATGAGATCGTAATTCAATCACTTCGTTAGCCAAGGCCGCGGCGGCCAAGGCGATTCCGAAGGCGGTCTCGTGGATTCGATCGTCACTTCGGTTTCTTGACGTCCAGTAGTGGTCTGACACTGCGATCGCAACAGATCCTATGGCACATGCAACAATGGCCGGGTAGTCCTCAGGCTGCTCTCGTCCTGAACGAGCTGGAGAACATGGAAACTTGTCGTACACCTCGTTCCAAAACATCTCCGGCCAGCCGGTTGGCCATTCTCGCATTGTCCCTGCTTCGCTGCGAAAGAGTCCTCCGACCAATTTCATGTTTGCTGGGTACGACGAACGCATTTCATCGAGGCCTTGCCGCAAGTGTTCGGCCGCGGTCATCTGTCCTGACACAGCGCCGACAAGGCTAATGAACCAACACGTGTGTGTGGCAAGCTCGCCTTGGAAACGGCTGAAATTTTCGACGGTGCGCCCCAGCGTTTTCCAATGCTCAATCGATTCCTCTTCCCCGAATCGAGCAACCCAATCGCTTCTCGACGGAAGCTGTGTGAGATTGCACAACGGTGCGATGATCGATTTTGATTCGACGACTTGCAGGATCGTGTCGAGAATTGCCGCCCGTGCCGTCCCATTAAGTCCAGCGATTGCCGATAGGGACCCAGGCTGTACCTTTCGGTTTTCGAGTTCTGAGATATTGGGCCAGGATTGGGCAATTCTCCGGAGTCGCTCGATTGCATTGTCGGTCTCAAACTCGTTCAGAATCAGCGCTACCCAGAGAAACTCCGGCATCTGCACGTTGTGCCAACTCGACACACTCAGCTTCGATTCGTGGCCCTCAAAAGCCGCCGGTATCGGTGCCTTAAGTGTTTTCTTGTGTTGTTTGAATCCTGAAAAGGCGCCGCTTTTCCCTTTTGCGGACCGCTTTTTCTTTTTCTTCTTCTTGGCCATACCACCACCCATTGTTACTCCGCCTCAAACATGCCCATCTGTGACGGGGCACCGACCTCGGCTTCCTCCGGCCCGACCGGCAGGAAACGGACGATGTAATTAAATCGCTCGGCAATTCTGTTCGCCCAACTTTGAAACTCCTCTCGGGTCCACTCGAAACGATGGTCACTGTGACGGACCTTTCCAGCGGGGAGCGACTCCCACATCACGTTGTACTCGCGGTTCGGCGTCGTCAGCACGACCGTGCGCGGTCGGGCATGCTCGAAGACCACCCGCTCGAACGCTATCAGTCGAGGCGGATCGAGGTGCTCAATCACTTCGACAACCGCCGCGGCGTCGAAGTTCGCGAGTCGCTCATCGCGGTACGTCAGGGCCCCGTGCATGAGCGTGATTCGCTGCCGCTGCATGTCCGGCAGTCGGTCCAGCTTCAAACGTCGATGGGCGATCTCCAATGAACGAACCGAGACGTCCATTCCCAGGATTTCTGTGAATTGATGGTCCGCGAGCAGTTCGCGCAGCAACTTCCCTTCGCCGCACCCGAGGTCGACGACTCGCTTAGCACCGGAGGCTCGAATCGCGGCCAGGACTGCTCCGAGCCGTTGCTCGTGAAGACTCAGCTCTCGCTGTTTTTCTTCTGGTGCAGCCAGGTCGTCGACTTCCTGATCCTCGTCCGCGTTGCTTACATCCTCTTCGACAAGCCGGGCCAGGGCCTGTCGGACGAGGCTCTGTCGTTTCTTGAGGTACCGTCGGGTGATCAAGCCCCGCTCCGGGTGATCGGCCAGCCACGACTCACCTTTGGCCAACAGTTTCTCGACCTCATCCGGCCCCACGTAATAGTGCTTGCGCTGATCGAAGACCGGGATGAGCACATACAGGTGCTGCAGCAACTGCGCAACGGTCGTTGCCTGCTCCAACTCGACTGAGTAGTACGGGCTCTCGCCCCAGTCCTCGAACTTTTCGTCGAGCGGATGCTGGGTGGCGGAAACACTGTAGCCGAGTGGATCGAAAACGCGATGCAGTAAGTCTTCGCCACCCCGTACCGGTAACACGTCAATGCGGGCTGTGAGGGGGATCGGTGTCTCGACGAGTTCCGCTCGTTCCCGTGACCTGCCGGCCAGTGCTGATCCAAATACCTGTGAAATCGCCACGCTCATCAGAGACGAGGCGACGTACGGCCGGTCGTTGACGTACTGGTCCAGCAGCCCGTCCTTCCAGTTACCCTTGCCGCGGACAAGCCCTACTGGATCGACGTCGAGCAACAGGCAGGCGGAACAGCGGTCGGTGTCCGCTTCCGGGTAGAAAACGTGAGCCCGCCCGAAGCTCAGATCGAAAGTCTGGTGGCGATCCGGGTGCTTGTGCAGCAGATAGCCCAGGTCGGTCGCCGGTTCGTGATTGGTCGAGATGGTCAGTAACATCAACTGCCCCGTACTGGTGAGCGAATCTCGAACGTACAATTTATCAAACAAGAGCCGGCGCCCGAAGGACGCAGGCCCTTAAATCGCCCGCTTGGGCGCTTCAAAGAACGCATTTTCTCAGGAGAGCGACACGCCGCCGGCCGTCAAGGTTCGCAATTGGCGTGGTGTTCCAATCGAATCGAGTCTTTAATCTGCTGACGAGGCCATTAGAATACAATCGGCTCGTGAGCTGGTAAGTGCTCATAGCGGTCGGGACTGATGGTGTCGTAGCAGTGCGAACCGACCGTTAAGCACTGTGACCGGGTTTGTAAGTAACACTCGTTTGTTCCGGGGTAGTTCAACGGTAGAACACTCGGCTGTCACCGAGAGGGTGCTGGTTCGAGTCCAGCCTCCGGACTTGTCTCTTGTTGCAAAACTTTCGATTAGGTCTTTAAACAGCGTCTATTGCTCCGGGGTAGCTCAACGGCAGAGCACTCGGCTTCGGACCGAGAGGGTGCTGGTTCAAATCCAGCCCCCGGACCTTTGGTTTTGAGAGGGTGAAACCGTGGACGAGGACAGGGACATCGAAGCGGAGGCCTTTCGGGTCAACCCGGGTTATGCCCTTGGGCGAATTGCCAAGGCGCTAATGACCTCCGCCGAGCATCCTGATCATGAGACTCGCGAGCGGGCAAGGCAGAAGGTGTCAAAATGGCTCCAGGTCTTTGAGGGAGTCGTAAACGGGGACATTGCTGCCGGTTCGCGAACACCTGTCGCCGATGTTCCGGAGTGGGCAACTCTGGAGGTCGTTACGGGTGGATTTGCGACAGGCGAACTGCTTGCCGGCGGCGATATCCTTGATCATGAGCGCAGTCTGCTTGCCGAATTGTCGATTTCCGCACGTGGCAGCGAGCGTCAGACGTTAAATGCCTATTTCGTAACCGAAGACGGAATGTCTCGTTTACGCGATCAACTTGCGTCCGGACGATACGACATTCAAGTCCCAGAAGAGGGTGCCTTGCTTGTTGCTGCCTGGCTTGTGAACAACGGGCATGCGGAAATCGCTCGCGGATTGCTCGAACAGATTGGCGCATTCTTTGGAAGACTGCGTTTCTATCCAATTCCCGCTGCTGAACCTCGTCGGTTCAGTTCGCGCGTCTTTCTGCAGAATGTGTCGACAACGATTGATGACCTCAATAGTATTTCTCCGAATCGTCAGATCCTTGCACAAAAAGAGGCAATCGAGGTATGGGCCCCTCTGTACGACAAGACGGTCAACCTATTTCTCGAAACAGTTGAAGGTGAACCACCTGTTATTGTGTCAAACGGCGACGCCGAATCAGAGGTGAAGGGCGGTCGGCCATGTAGCCACTATCCCAATGAGTGGGCGGTACGCGCGCAGAGTACTCTCGATGAATACGCCACAAAACGTAAAGTACACACGCTATGCGGAAAACCCGACCGAAAGAAGGAGAACTTTCGTCAGCTGAGGCTGTACCTCGCACGTTGCATCGATGATGCGCGGAGCCTCAGTGACGTTGACGTAAATCGTATTCGCCTGCTTCTGGCCCGCAGTGTCTATCGTCGTGGCGTGCCAGAATCAGACCGATGCAAAGGAATCCGCGCGAGGCAATCGGAGCAAATCCGCGGGGCTACACACTACGAAGTATCGAGGGTCATTGTTTCGCGTCTGGAGCAGCATCCCCTCGACGTTGGACTAGACGAGTTGGATTCGATTGTGCGGCCGATAACGATTGAAGAATCCGAGCGATTTGGTGTTGAAACGACGGCAACTATTCCACCATCCATTCAGCACAAGGCCCAGCGCTGCTTAATCGAAACAGTTGATGAATTGATCGAGAGGGGAGTTATCACATCCGGTGATACGCTAGCGCGAGTCTTGCCACAGATCACATCGGAACTTCGTGCAGCCGGGATTACTGATCCGATTTTGCGGCAGCTATACGCGTCGATCTATCGGGCTTTCCGCCGTCGACGGTCGTTATTGCTCATGAATCTCGAAAGTCAGGTTAAGATCGAGGAACTGCCCTGGGTTGCCGCAATTGACGGATTTCGACGTGAAGATCTCTCGGCCCAAGCGTTGGCGAGAGAGACGCTGCGCGAGATCGTGACTTTGACGCTGACGTCGTTTCCGCACGCAATCATACCCAATAAGCTCCTTCAGGAACTGCGCGCCCTCGCAAAAGACTCGGAGTTAGATCTGCCGCTTGTTGACGAAATCGCGGCTGACATCTTCCAGGGACAGTTTTCGGCCAAATACGTACGGGCTGCTAAGCGTGCAGCAAGTTTGCTTGAGGGCGGTCTCTACGAAGCGTACTACGGGATCGAGTATGCGACTATCCACAAGATTGCCGAGCCTCCCGAGCGCCAGAGTTCCTGGTTCCGACGACCGATCAGCAACAGATTTGCCGAACTCTGCTCGTCACGGGCAGGTGTCAGGTACGGTGGATGGGATGTCGTCACGCACGGGATGATCATTGAACAGCAGCAGATCCTGACGACACAGAACCTTGCCGTGCTGTTCGCTGCTCTCGACCTCAGAAGAGATCTCGACAGTCACTTGCCTTTACTTGCTCAGCACTGTTTCAGGTGGATTTGCGATCGACAGCAGGCTAACTCGCCTACGTGGCATGGTCTGCTGATTATGTTAAAGAACACAGCCTACGCCTGGCGGCAAATGATCTTCTATTTGGCGCTACTGCCAGACGACCAAATACAAGAGTTTCTGGTTTGGGCGGACGAAGAGTTGCGACTTCAGCAACCTGATTTTCAATCTAGATTTCGACCAGCGCTTGATGGACTTCGCCTTGCCGCGGAGGGCAAGTCCATCGACGATCAGGAGTGTGGTTGCCGGTTTCTTGGATGGGCCAAGGGTCGTCAATGGCTTCTGGGACCCGACCTAGGAAGCCAGCATTTCAATGGGGATATTTGAACGTGACTCGTGATATCGACCGAATTATCGAGCAAGTTGAGTCGCGATTGCCAAACGTCTTAGTTCGAAAGCACACGGTGAGACATCCCGGAGTCGATGACGACGGCATCTGGTGGTTTTCATTGCCAAACATCGAGAAAGACATCCAAATTGAATCGTCGAACGGCACGTGTCCGTTCATAGTCGAGCATGATGACATGAACTCCAGTGCGGAGGCAGAAGTCGCCAACACGGTTGATGAGGCTGTGGAAAAGATCGCCGCTTATCTGACTACGCTTGTGGATCGTACAGGCTAAGAATCTTGAGGATTCGTCAGTTTCGTTGGTCATCCGCTGAAAGTTTCTTGCTTGCCGGAGCACTGAAAACTACAATCACGATTGAGTTCGATTTTGTACAGTAAACGTCGATATGGTCCCGATGAGGGCGAGTATTTGAGCGAGTAATATCAATCGAACAATTTGAATTGACGCGTTTGCGTCAAGTTTCTGCTTCCAGCAAAAACCGCGAACCTGAGCCGCTAGGCTCTTGAAACCACAGAAGCAGTGCTTGGACCGCGCTCCCCAAAAGGGAGCGTCGGCCTTGTGCTGTTCTGTGGTGCCCCTTCGCGGGGGTTGCTGGAGCGGCCTCGGTTCGGCGCTCTCTTTTTTTGCGCCTCCGACTTCAACAAACGACCCCGCAACCGTTGACACCAAACACCACTGACAGGCTGTCCACCTGAAGGGGAGAATTTCTATGTTTGCAATTTACCAATTCACCGCAACCAACGATCGTCACGTACAAGAGCGCAAATCTCAAATACGCCTGACTAGTGCCCGCGCTGGCGAATGGTTGAAGCGCGCCGGATGGATCACACCAGCGGCCGTTGCGGTTTGCATGATCGTGTGTCCTGCCATTGCTGACGCACTGCCAATCCAGGCTGAAGCGTTCGACAGCGAACCGGCACCTCGCGGCTGGACGGGCTCACTGAACACGAGCGGCGGCAATAGTTACGGATACTCCGCGGCGACGCAGCACGCAGGTGGACTCGGTGCAGGAGAGGCTGGCGGTACATTTGCCCGGTTGACAACTCGTCATTTCTACGCCGACACGACTTTAGGAGGCTCGCTCGACCTGGACGATCCGATCCAGTCATCCGGCTCATTCTTCATCGGTAATCGAGTGAACGCGTCAACGTCACAGCAGGTCGGCTTCCTTAACACGGCTGGCGCAATCGGTTCCAACATCATGGGTATCGTGCTGGGAGAACCTGCACCTTCAAGCTCGGATTATCGGGTCCGGCTTCGCCTGCGATTGGGTGATGGTACCGAGCTGACGACTGCAAACCAAACAAACTTCAGCGACGGCCAGTATTCCTGGGCACTCGATTACGATCCCACGGCCGGCGTGGCTGGTGTCGCCTCGCTCGACATTTTCGACTCCCTTGGTTCACCTTTGCAGAATCATTCCATTAACTTGCTCACGAGCCATCGGTTCATCGGAGCTACTTTTGACGCGTTCGGTCTACTCGGATTCTCGGCGGCTCCCGACAACGCTACCGAAACTTACGACCTATTCATCGACGACTTAACTTACTCCGTTGCCGCGGTGCCGGAGCCGAGCACGTTGGCTCTATGCCTCGTGGGAATCTGCACGCTGGGAATCGCGCGGTCGCGGTCATTCAGCCGCCGCTTGCCAAAACCCGCGCGGCCATCTGTAGCCGCTTGGGTCGCCCTCATTTACGCGCGCTCTAGAGCGGTTTGCGGGCTACCCAAGTCGCTCTCTTTTACGCGAACTCACGCCACGCGTCCGAGGCGATCTGGAATCTCCGCATAGTCCGCCGAACGAAAGAAGTGTCCCAGCACGCCAGCAATCGCCGGGCAATCGCGCTTCATTTGCGTGAGATATTCATATGTTCGCTTGTCGACTTCGACACCGTCAGCATACAGCGTTAGCGGCGCAATATAGCCGTCGCCAAGATCACTGCCTGATACACGTGTTGCTTTACGTTGAATTCCGGCTAACCTACGCTCAACGACATAGGAGGGCAATGTTTCGGGTGGAACGTCCCGTACGGTGACAGTGGCTGGAGGGTCCAGGCTTTCGCTGAGGATCGCCAGATGCCCTTTGTACTCGATGAGATTGCGGATGTCTCCAAAGGTCATATCATCGGTCACGAACTCTTGAGGTATGCCACGATATTTGAGCAACTGCTCATAAAGGTCGCCGCCCGCGGCCTCCAACTCATCAACGTGCTTTACCGTACGATTCGCGAAGTCGAACGCTGCTCCCTGGGGGTCTTCAAGGCGGCGATCGCCATGCTGTTCCAATTGCATGTGAATGATTGCGGCAAACCGTTGCATGAATTCATGCCGCTCTGCCTTCGTTCGCTTTGGCATCTTTCTCGCTTCCGCGAGCGTGAGACTGTCGATATTGCCGAGATCCGTACGGGTGATTGACGCCACGTACCGATCGTTTTGCTGATCGCGTTGAGCCTCCGTCCGCAGTGTAGACCATAGGTGGTCGTCATCCACGAACATCTCAGCGCCAACACCGGTTTCCAAGAGATCAATGCGCACATGGTCGATGATCGCGCGCCAATCTCGCTTTGCATCATGCACCACTGCATGGAGTTCACGTCGTAAGAGAGTGGAGATGCCGCCGGGAAACCAATTACGATCGTAAGGCCGCAACCATGCGATAAAAGGAAGTCTTTGCAAAAATTTAAGCCGGTCGCGCACGACGGAATCGTCTTGGTGTCGCAGAAGCTCAAGCACGTGTGTAAGCGTAAATGTGATGTAAACGCCACTGTCCCGCAGCCGCGCGATAAAAGTTCGCGCCTTTTCCCTAAGCGACTCGTTGGGGCTCCAATAGTCCCGTGACGCCTTTACGAGCGTTGCCGTGTCGAGAACGATGAACTGCGGGCTGACCAAAGGCATAAAGAAACACCGTTTCCGTACGTTGTTTAGGTTGAACTTTCAGTGTACCTCATGTAGGAAAGAGCCAGACATCCCAAAAGAGGTTCACGTTCCTGGTTCTCTCGGTTTGCGGCCCGGCGCCCCGTACGGCGGCGGTCGCGGACGCGCCGTAACCGGGGTAGGTTCCTGCTCAGGTTACGCCCATCTGCGCGTGCAGGAGGACGCCGTCAGAACCAGTGTTGATTCATCTTCCGAATGAACTCGGGCTCCAATGGATAACCTGACGCAGACCCGATCACCGAGTCGATGCCACAATGCGGGCAAAGAGCCGTCGTGCCGACGCCATCAATTTCGTCTATCCATTCCGAAATCTCGGACGACGGAAACGTCTTGAGACAGTAGAAGCACACACAATGCTCGCTACGCATTACTTCGTCACGATGATTGCTGCTATGACTGTGCGCCCCGATATGATCTGGATTGGATTCGGACATCGCTACTAGATGACAGTTTCGGTGTCTATTGGATTCAGGTTGTTTGTCGAAGGCGCAAACGTGAATTGAGCGTCACAAGCTGGGCATCGCAAGTGCCACATCGCAACAATGCGCGGACGACCGCCGCGTGCCATGATATCCGCAACAATCTTGCGTGTTGATTCTTGGCACGCATCGCGGGCGCGGTCAACTTCTGCATAACCAAAGGGTGTGCCACATTCGGGACAGGGTGTCCGCGCGAGCCGGCGCCGCTGCAGTCGCTGGGATATGGCAACGTACGGAATGATTATGGGAATGCAGAGTATCAGCAGGGGAATCGCGACGATCAGACCGAGAGTGAGCAGGCCGTTACGCATAACCATGTCAACTTTCAGCGATTCACATCGAAATCCAGGCTTCGCACTACCGTTGTCGTTCCTTGTGTTCTAACGATTTTTCTTTCTTGTCCGCCAAGCGGCGCATTCGGTCAGCCCAGCGTTGCAACCATTTGGGGTCGTCGGTGTTCTTCGGATCTCTGATCTGGGCTTCAAGGTCTTCGGCCCAAGCGCGCAGTTCTTCCGCCGTACGGGTTCGCATGCCCCAGACGCCATCGAGTCGGCCTTTTTCAATCTTGGCCATTTGATTCGCCTTGTTGAAGTCTGCCCGTCGCCGCCCTCAATCGCCCTCAATCCACGGTTCGTTCGATTCATTGTACCCGCCAAACATCCCTCGTTCAGATGCAGGGCAGCAAATCAGAATCCCGCAGGTGCTTCAGTACGACCTCCACGTCTTCGTCTGGAACGTCAAGAAGCAGCGAGTAGCCGCCTCGCGGTTGTCGCTCCGGTGGCCGAAGCTCGGAGATGGTGGGATTCGACTCGATCAGCGCGCGAACGACTGCCGCGACATTTTCGATTCCTGGCTCGTTCGACTTGTCAACCACACGAAAGTAATTTCGCATCGGGATTCACGATACGCGTGTCGGCAGATCCGGCCACTCAATCGGTTGCCAGTCTTCAATTTTGCCTAGGTCGGTTTCCAATTCGACGTTCGCATGAACGCTACCACCGTGATGCAGGTCCGTGTGACACAATACGAGCGAATCATCAATAAAGTAATTGGGTGACGCGAAGCCCTTGGTCACACGAGGAAAGGAATAGTATGTCCAGTCACCAGGACGAATTAGCAATAGCGACGTTATTGGCCCAGCCTCGTAGTCGATCGTGTGCCACTCGGTTACGCAGACGATCGCACTATCCGGTGACCATAGTACTCCATGGCCGAATAGCCGCTCGCCGAAAGAGCGGCCGTCGATTGAAAGTGTGAAATAGGCTGGGCCGAACCGGATTTCGCCCGCGTAGGTCAGAATTGCGAAGTGCCGTGAGTCCGGGCTGTCAGAACAGGATTCGTCGAACATGTTATGTGTTTGCAGTTTATCGATAGTTCACTCGCCGTTTTGCCCAGCAATTCTAAGTCGCTGGACCGGCCGGCGGTTCATTCTCGGACTTTTCCAATCCCTCACCCAGGTGTTTGCGCTTGCCCTGCCAGAAGGCATTCAGCTCATGCCACCACCGGCGGCTTACAGTCCCGAGGTACGTCTCAAACTGATCGGGGGAAATCGTGTCGCAATGTGACGCCACATTCTGGATGCCTTCCAACAGGCCGATCGTTGCCGCCTCCTTTACGTAAGAGTCGCCATCGACATGAAGTCGCTCAACAACTCGGAATACGTCGGCGAACTCCGACGTATCCCGCTTTTCGAGTTGATCACAGAGGTGAGACACTAGGTCACCCAGCTCGCAGTACGGGAGTCGTTCATCCCCTGCGTCGTAGTTGTCGGCCAGATACCGGCGAAAGCGCTCCGCATACGACGGACACGCCTCAACGAGCAGCGGCATCATTTGTGATTTGGTGATCAATAGGATGTCCCGTAATCACTTGAGTACTTCGCCTATCCCGCTGAATCTCTCGCGATGACGCGGAGGTGCTTGGGATTGTCGGTGTCTACGAACTCAAGTCCACAGTCGCACAAGGACTCAGCTACCGCCTGACTTGCGCGAGTGATGTAGAGTCGGATCTCCGCCTCGGGAAACTGCTCAAATGCTTGCTCAATTACGAGCTTCGCCACCGATTGTGACGTACCGCTAGCTAACTCGATAAGGAAGGCACCAGATACTTGTCCAACACCGAGAAAGCTGCCTGACGCAGTTTCGCACCACCATTCATCGCCTCGGCTAGTTTCCCAACGCATCGGCATTCCTATGTTGCGTCTAGGCTACCGGACCTGACCACACGAAATATTCTCTCCCAGCTACCATCTCCGACTTGTCGATCGCGTCGTCGAACATGATCCACCCGCCCATTCCACGGTCAGGCGATCGGTAAAGCAGAACACGGTCCTCAAAGAGCGCGTCAAGGAACTCTACGACTTCATCAACGATCCACTGTACAAGCTCGGCTTCACCTTGCGTTGCATCGTATGGGTTGAAGTGGCCGTGAGTAACTTCCGTGACGTAGATAGTTGCTTCGTCGCCGTCGTCGTAGATCTGAAGTTCGCCAATATCCTGGCAGCAAGAAGCGACCCGCACAACTGACTCTGACGGGCCACCAAACTCGAACGAGATGGAACCGTATCGTTCCTTCAGAATTGATTGGATTTGATCTCGCAGCATTTCTCGAAGGACCCAGTTGTCCGAATCTGTTGGGCGATGTTAGCAATCGGAGAATGTACCGTGGGCTCGCTTGACTTCTTCCGCCAGCCACTGTTTGTTCGGCAGTTTATAAAACGACGGTCCTACCCAGATCGTCTCGGTTCGATGTTGGCCCTTGGAGTCAACGATACGGAATCCGAACGAACGGCGTCGAATGTTGCCAGTTGGGTCACCGATAAATTCGGCAGAACAGCCTGGGTAGTTATTCGAGATGAGTGATTGAATCGTCGCGTGGATTTCGTGTTGGTGCGTGCCAGGTTGTCGCATTTTCATTGTCCCGTCTTGATCGCCCGTTAAGGGCTGGGATACGGGGACGCTGACGTCATAGGTCGGCCAGGTCATCCGCCACTTTATTCAATTCTCCCGTCTCGTGGTCCCACCAATAGACTTCGCTGCCGAGAATGTCTGGAGCGTCAGCCTGCGGGATAAGGACAAGTTGATCGCCACATCCGTTCGCGCCAATCGCGACCGCAGCCGGCGGAAAGTCGGGCCACTCTTTCGCGGCTTTCGTCTCACGCACGACGTCATTGCAGGTACGCTTAAGGCGTTTCTTGTCACTTGTGTCGTAGATTGGGTAGAGCGACCATACATCCGGCGGAGCCTCCACCTCTCCGCCGTTCGACTTCACTATTCGTGTGACATACGACGGCGGAAACTTCACGCCCAGCTTGCGTTCGGTCTCGGTGACGTACTTGATGTCAACGGGAAATGGCATCTTGAGCTGCCCCGGAAATGCCCGGAACTCATTCATGGCACGAAATAGATTTTACATCGTTGACGCAGGTCGAGCTACGTCTGGGGTGGCAGTAACAAGGCGCCTTCCGAGTCGTGCGTGCTACCGGGCCGTCGACAGGCTGCCTAAATCGCCCTCATCTGTGCGCGCTAGTGTTGCACGTATTTTCTTGTAAGTCCCAACGGCCAGGGAACGAGCAGTGCACTCGCCAATCGCGACGCGTGTCTTTTGAAAAAGTCAAACGGTGTCCGACATGGCGCACACGCCTGCCCAGCGCTCGGCGCGAGTCAGCCGCGATTCGAGTTTCGCCAGCCGTGCTTCATCGCATGCGGCAGTCGGTTCCGCCGGCGCGAAGCCGTTGAGCGCCTTGGCCAGCTTTGCCGTTTTGCTTGCACCTTTAACACCCTCGAGTATGTTTGCCGCTTCGGGCACCAGCGGCAAACCAAACTGTGCATGAAGCTGCTGCAACAGCGCCAGCAGGTAATGGGCGTCGCGCGGTAATTCATCATAACTTGCGAGAAGTCGGTCGAGTGCGATCATCGTCGTCCAGGCGTGCAGTGGCGAAACACGCGCGACCTCCGCAAGCGTTTCCGAAAGGCGATTGAGCTTGAGCCAGTACCGCGTCGTGAGCGTGGTGAGCGTTTCGCCGAGTTGGTCGGGATGTAAACGACCATCGGCAATCGTTTCCACAACCGCATCGATTGCCAGGCCGCGAACGTCCTGATCGCGACCAGCGATACCAATCACTGCCATCAGTCGGGCGATCTTGCTTAGCGGTCGATCGGCGTCGAAGAGCGGATTGAGAAACTCGTGATTCGGGTCGAGCGTCGAGCTTGTGTCGTCAATCCGCTTCATCATCGCACGAATGGCGTTGGCAAATACGCCGTCGAGCTTGGCTGGCCAGACGAGGCTGACCCAATCGTAAATCCACGCCCCATTTGCTCCATATGGCGAGTAGCCTAGGGTAGGCGCATGCATGCCGACGGTGGGGAAATACCACTGTTTGGCCATCTTTTTGCTGATGTCGGGGCGAACGTCCACCGTCATAACGGCATGACGATAGGTTTCGTCCTGATGATGTGTCTCGCGGATTTTGGCAGACCAGTGGTATTGTGCCGGCTCGACCGCGTCCGGCCCAGCGTCTTCGAGTTTGAGGTCGACCAGTTCATTGAGTCGGGCGTAAGGCGAGCGACAACGGCCAGCTGTGAGCCAAACATCGGCCGATCGTTCGTCCGATGTTTGCGGCGCGTCGTCGCTTCCGAGCGCCCATCGCAAAGGCCGCGCCCAGGGGTGCGCCAGCTTCGCAGCCTCAGTCAGCGCGACATCTCGTCCCTCGGGAGCCATGCGTAGCAACGCCTGCATCAGATCGTATCGATTCGGCTCAAGATCGCGATTCTCGATTTCTTGCCAGCGGGCGACAATCGCGGTGGGCTCAATCCAGCCTCGCTCGTGCGTCGGCATTGCTAGTAGCGGCGCTGCCCGGCGGCTCTCAAGTTGTACACACAGCGCTTCAAGACGGGCGTTAATGAAATCGCAGACGGGCTCTGGATCTCGATGATAGCGGTAATCCGGTAGCACGCGATCGGGCGAGTCGGCGAGCCAAACGCCCAACAGATGCGATAGCTGTGGGAACATGAAGGATTGATTTGCAATCCCACGCGCTTCGGCGTTGGCAATTTTGGCAGCTCGCTTCACCAACGGGGCAACGCGACACTCAAAGTCATCGGTGCGCTGATCGGATAGGCGGCTCATGCCATCGAGTATTCGTTCGACGTTGATGGCCGATTCAACCGACTCGAGGGCGTGCGCCACTTCATCGATCAATTGTTCCATCGACTCGATCGGTTCGACCGAGTCGACGGCCGAGAGCAGCGGGACATCCGTCATTTCAAAGTCTAGCGGTCCAGCCCAGGTAGAAGATTCCACCGCGGCAATCGCGTCGTCAATTCCAGCCAGTTTCCGCCAGCGCGGATCGAGAGCCGCGGCCCTTTCGCGACATTCGGCCAAAGCAGCGCCGACGTCGACGGTCGATTCGGCCACTGGGGCATCTTCGACCGTTCCGCCTAGCTTCCCGACAAGCTGAGCCGCTTGGGGACGAATCGTGGCGGGTAGACTGTCCAGACGATCGTAGATTTGGCTGGCCAGACTGGTATCGAGTTTATCCGCCAAGGTTGCCAGCAGATCGATGGCGGCGCTTTGAACGTCTTCAGCCGGATGGTCGAGCGCGGGCACGAGCGCGCGGCCGACTTGTCGCGCCAGGTTCGGCCGGCGCCTGGCAACTTTTTTGAAAAGCGTGATAACGGATTTCGGCGGACCCTTGGTCCGCACATCGAACACCCGGCCGGCTGACAGCACCAGCGCCTCGTCGTCGAGCTGTGCTTCCTTGTCCAGCTTCTTGATCATTTTGATTGTGAAGCTCACCACTTGCGACACGGGCGAGGAGATCAGATCGCTATAGGTCATTTGCCGTGCCGCCATTTCGTCGCCCGTTGGCTCAAGTGATTCATGGAGCCGCGCGAACCCGGAAAGAATATTCTGTTTGAAACCGGTGGTCAGACCGGCGAGCGTCGCGTCGAGCAGACGCGCGCGGTCCAGGTGGCCGCTCGCGGCAAGGTTGCGAAAAGCGGTGGGCCAGCTTTCAAATGTGCTGTCAGCACGATGATCCCATTCGTACGCGAACGCATCGGTATCAACCTCGAAAAATTTCCACAGGTCATCGAGTAGCTCCGGCTCGGCGGCTAGTTCCTCGCTAAGCGTAACGTTCTTGTTTTCGTAACGCCGATGCGACGACATTTGGGTCAACAGGCGGTAGTAGCCGTCGGAAGTCGGCTTTCGACAAACGTCCTTCTTAATGAGCTGCCTGAGTGTGTCCCAATCGATGGTCCAGAGATCACCAGAAAGTAAGTCGTCGATCAGTTCGTCGATCCATTCGGGCCTTCGATCGCAGAGGATCCGCACGCCAACGTACTCCTGATCGAAGGACTCGCCGTACGGTCGACGGATCCCGGTCTTTTTGATAGCCGAGCGCGGACCGACGGCCAGCAGTGCCAGATCCGCCGTTCGCAACTGGTCCCACAACTCGACTTTTTTCTTGAGCTTCTTAAGGCCGAGGTAGCCCATCAAACGATCGAGAGGCTCACGGCGCGTGCCGGTATTCGTCCAGCGGACACTCTCGATTTCGCGCTTCAGCGATTGGGCGGTTTTGGAGAGCTTTCGTCGCTCCGCTTCCGTGAGGTTGGCCGTTGCGTCCGCGAGGCCCGTGGAATCGGCCGTAGCAACAAATTTTTCCAGATCTTCTGGTGACATCACGGTACCCCTACTCACAGACGATCATTCGAGTGATTCGTCATCGTCAGTGAAAATTCGCGCAGCCAGAATGTGTTTGCACGGCCCGCGCTGTCCGAGATGCTTGCTGAACCAGGGGCAGGAACACTTGTCGCCTGAAGGCCGCAAACGCACAAGATGTTTGACGTCCGTGCCGTCAACCTCGACGTCCTGCTCATCGGCGACGGCCTGCTGCAGCACGCGCACGCCGGCGCCATCGAGCAGTTTTCGCGCGGCCTTGAGTCGCGGCTGCAGCTCTTCGACCTGTGCAAGATCAAACGGCAGTTCGCGATGAAAATAGGCTTCGCGGCCCGCATCGTATCCGGCTAATCCACGCGACCCGAGAACCGCGAGCGCCGCGTTGACTTGCTTCTCCGCCAGCCCGGTTTCGCCAGCGATGTCGTCGACATCGAGCTGCGCTTGCCACTTAAGCTGGTCTTGCACTTGCGAGAGGGCATCCTGCCAGTCGTGACCGGCGAGCTTCTCCAGAGCCTGGCCTTCGCCGGAAAAACCGCGATAGACCTCTGGGCTGAGCATGAGAAAGAACCGACCCGCTCGCAGAATGACTTCCCATGCGGTGGAACCGGAATCTTCGTCGGCCCATACGCGCAATGTCTTCGCGGTATTCATGAGCGGTTCGAGTACGCGAACGCGGTGCGTACCCAAAAACTTGACAGCCCCCTTGCTTGCTCGCTGACTTAGCCGAAGTGCCTTGCCTGTTTGCGTGACGTAGGAGGGGCGCTTCGGTGCGCCAGCCCGGGGAAGACTGCGAACAAACTGTCGTGCTTCATTGCCGGACGACTCCAGCTTGATTTGCATTGCTGGCTGATAGAGTTGCACTTCGCTGAAACCCTTGATCCAGCGGATCGGCAGTCTGACCTTTTTCTCGACCACCGTCTCGTTATTCTTGCTCAGTTCAACGCCGTCAGCGCCAACGGCCAGCCTGGCATCGTCGTGATCGCGCAAACGCGAAAGGGCAGCTCGCATCGGATCGTTGAAGTCTACATTCGTCGTGCCGCGACCAAGGTGATCGCTCTGAAACGCCTCAGCCGGCAGATCGACCCGTGCATAAACACCACAACAACCGCTGAATCCCTCGAAGCGGATGACGGCTTCGTTGGTGGTAACGACCGGATCAAGTAGAGCAGGCCGGGGCAGGAAGAAATGTGTACGCACGACGTTGCTTAGCACAAGCAGCATCTCACCCATTTCGCGCGGGGCGAGCAATTTGCCATCGAAGAAGTGCGGCTGCTGTTGCTTCGCGCCACAGGTCGCCAACCGCAGTCCGAAACCGCTTTGCGTTTCGCCTACAGCCGACGGGAACGCGTACTTATACGTGAAATCGAGCGCAGCGGTTGTCATCTTGTGCCCTCAAATAGACAGGTCGGCAGGATCGATTCACTAGAGATATCATGACCGACCAATTAACTCACTACAATGGTGGCAGAGCTGACGGCCGCCTGCATGACAGACTGGCTGAAAAACATTCGTCGGCTGTTGCTTCTCTTGCTCGCTGCCGCGATGGCTATTCTCTTCATTCTCGGCTGCGCTGTGCACTTGGGCGTCTCTTTGCTGTGGTTTACGCACACCTGTCCGACATGCGGCTTTCCGCCGCACCTGCTCCTATGGTTGGCTCAGATCCCGACAAAGACTTTTTCGACCGGCCTCGACGTGGCATCAGACCGTCGCCGCCCGTCGTTGCATACGGCCCAATCCTGGCTTCTGGCATGCAGTCGTGCGTTCCAATAACGCGCTAAACAACTGCGGGAAACGTGTCATCTTAAGGTGAAGACAATTAGGGCATCGACCTTTTTCAATATCAAAGGAGCCCACTGTGAACCTGAAGGCTGAGCCACCAAGAACGACGAGCACCGATGAACACGATGTCGCGGCGAACGCCCTCGACGATTTCATCGATTGCATCGCCCACGCAATGGCATTGCATTGGCTTCGTCAGCAGCGTGATTCTTCCGCCCCTGCCACGGACCGGCAACCCGAAGACGATTTGGATGCCGCTATCTGACACGTAAACCTACTACGTGGGATCCTCCACCGGCCCAGTGTCTCTCAGAAAATGAGACCCTGGGCCTATTCTTTGCGCTCACGTTGCATCGCCCGCGACGCAACTTTCAGAAAGGAAAACCGTACTGATGACGCAAACACATCAACAGTTCCGACCTCCAATTGTTGACTTCTTCAACGCCGAATCGGCGACCGACTCAAGCAATGGCCCTGACATTCAGCAAGAGCGACCACCGCTCGTCGTCGACTGGGATGAACTCGACGCCCAGCGATCCGTTCTATTCCCACCGCCCATACGTCCAGCCCGTGTCCACACTCTTGTCTCAGTAAAAAGGAGTCGCCCAACATGATCACGTCTCACACAAATTTGCTCTCTCGTTGGCGACGACAGATTGTCCGTCGTCGAAACCTCAGCACATATCAACATCCACGCCACAGAGGCGCCCTGAGTTATGTGACCTGCGGCCCCATCGTCGACGGATTCATTGAGGTTCAGAACCTTGTAATTGTCGTACTACATGACCACCCGAGCGACCCACGCGGTCAAAGCATTCGCCTAGCCGGCTACGTCGCATCTCGTGTTCCTTGGGGAGTGCAATGGGGCAGTCGCGAGAATAGTCGCTTCTGCAAGGACCTCAGCCTGAAGCCGCGAGACGGAGGGCATGGTCCATTTATCGATCCGGCCAACAAAACCATGCTCCGCCTGGCCCTTAACCTCGATCGACTGGCGTACTATGTCGACCAACCGAAGGCGCGTGTCCTGCGTCTGCCCAACCTGTGGGCAGGTTTTCGCGCCAAAGACGCGCTCTTCCTTAATGGCAGTGGCCCTGAGCTGGATGTCGTAGCGGAGCGTGCTCGCGTCTCGCCACAAAAAATGATGAACCGGCTTTGCCGTTCGTACTCGGGCCTGGTGCTCTATCCACTTGACTGGGTGAGCCAACACTGGGAGAAGGCAGTCGCCGTATTTGCGGACATGCGGCGGTTTCCAACCAAGCAGGTCTTCCAACTCTCAGACCCGTCGACTGACCTCTGTGGTTATCGAGGCGCGTCGCATTTCGACTTTTTCAACAGTCGATTCGACATGCCATTCTCTTCACGTCAGCCGGTCTCAACCTCGATTCGCGTTGCTTGATGAAGATGCTGCTGGCCAGCTGGTCTAAAGAAGCCTATCGAAGTGGCTGAGGCGCACGAGCCACAAGGACAGCGGATTACTTCCATTCGATTCTCGCCAGACGCGTGGGCAAAGATCGACTTCCTGCGACGAGTAAGCCACGTAAATGTGGTTTGCTGTGGTATTTCTCCTCCCAGCGACCCTCTGTTGACCACGAGCGTCATCGTACTGAAGCAAACATGTCGTGGCCATCATGTGCATGTTGACCAACAAGGCGTTGAACGGTTCGCCAGATCGCAGTTGGGCGCTGGGAGGACTCCTAACCAATTCACGCGAATACGACTGCACCTTAATTGGACACCCACATCCATGATCGTCGATCCACCATTCCAGATGCTGGCGAGACTCGCCGGCCGTCCCCGGTGGACGGTGACTTACACCATCGGTATCAATGGACAGCATTCCGCGGCATTTGACTTGGTTGACGGCCACCACTTGTCGCTCCCCGTGTCCACGGCAATCGAATACAGTGCGCCGTTTACAGGGTCCAGCCATACCGAATGGCATCGTGAATTCACCCGGATGGTCAATGTCGAGCGACCGGCGACCGACCAGCCGACGGAGTCTGGGTCCAGCGAGGACAGTCGCCCAGATCCATCTGATTCCCGTGGGTCGAACGGTCATTTGCCCCGCTGGTCGCGGTTTCCGCGATAGCGCGTGTTGCCCGCGACTGGCGACGATCAGATGACGTAACCTCAAGACCGGTGACGCTTTAACGACACTCCTTCAGCACGGCGGCAGAATTGTTTGCATTCTGAAGGTCAATTCGTCACGGTGAATTGAGGGGTACATCAGGAGCCGAAAACGAAACGGAGGTCCACGATGTTCAGCGATTCGCAGCTGTGCGTAGACGACATCCCCCAAGACGTACGGGCGGAACTTGGTCGTCTGTACCGCGAGATTACGAGTTACACAGGACTCATGCGATTGCTGCGTCGTCAGTTCCCAAGCGAGGAACGTACACAACTAATCCGTGATCGGGCGAACGGCGAACAGGTCCTGGAGATATGGATTCGCAAATTCGGCCAAGCTCCGATTGCCGGTCTAATTGAGGCAGCAGTGAGGATTGGCTTCATAGACTCCACCTACGCCGATTGGCTTCGCTCAGAATCTGGTCTTTCCACCACGGCACTGGGCGACGAGCGGCCATCGTGGGATCGACGGAGCGGGATCCTGTCGTACGAGGGAAAGACAATTCGGAAAGTGAAAATTTACGAGACTCCAACCCCCATTCAAACAATCCTTGATGCCTTCCAGGACGCTGACTGGCCAATCGTACTCGAAAATCGAGAAATTGATCCGCTAAAGTTAGATCAAACCCTGTTTTCGCTAAACAAGCATCTATTGGAGATTCGCTTCTCCAATCGCAAGAGCGGTAAATACATCCATTGGCATCGCCGCAACGCAAAGTGAACTCAAAGCGTTCTCAAATAGTTTTGCGGTGACCTCATCGGCGACAATTGGTTTACACGTTGCGGCGACGCCGTCGCAAACACACTCGAACCAATTGCTGACCGATGCTCGACGGCTGCTCTCCAATCGCCGCTCCGATGGACCTCGCCGATTCAGCGACGGATCCTAACGGCGCTCAGCCTAGCCAGAAGCTGCTCACCATCGGCGAGCTGAGCACTCGCAGCAGCATTCCCGTTTCTACTCTGTATCGGTGGAAGCGCGCTGGCATTCTGCCGGTGATTCAGATAGCTGGCCCGGGCTCGAAGATGATGTTTGAGCCCGACGCATTGGAACGCTGCTCAGCAGCCCGACAGAGCTCCCATGTTTTTGCGATCAATCGAAAGGACAACTCGTCGCCAGACGTCGATGATAGTTCCACACATGTCGTCGGCATATCTGACGACTCACTCGAGCTACAGGAGCCGCAAACACTTGCCGCGGCTCATCATCAACAACTAACTAACGAATCGGAGGTTCACCAAACGAAAAAGAACGAAGTTGTCGTCGGCCAATACTATAAATGGAAGCTCTTCAAGCGCGGCAGTGTCTTCTGGGCCGATGGACGATCAAATTCAACTCCAGTCGGTCGGCATACACTACGTACGTCCGACCGTACTGAGGCAATCGAGAACCTAAAGCAACTCGATTTGAGGATCGCGGTTCAGCACGGTGTGGCCGAACCGCCGCCCACTGATCATGGGCGGTCGCCGAGCGTGACGTTGGCGGAAGGCGTTGAGCTATATCTGGAACATTGCCGGCGGCCGGCTGTCGTCGGCGGTATCACGGAGAAGTCGTTGAGTCGCTACAAGGCTGTCTTTGATAAGGCTGTTCCGTTCCTCGTCGGCCGCAACGTAACTCTCTGGAATCAAGTCTCCAAATCGCACCTGGAGGCGTACGCTGCGTGGCTGGACGGCGAAAGCTATGCATACGCCACCGAGTTCCTCGAGCTGACGACGCTTAAGCAGCTCGTCAACTATCTGATTGATTCCGAACGACTGCCACCCACATGCAAGATTAAACTTCCGATGGCCAAGCCAACCGACACAGATACGTACTGTTACCGGCCGGAAGAAGTGAGTGCGATGATCGCATTCTGTCGAATGGACCCCAGTCTTCACTGGCTCGCAGACGTAATCGTCGCGTTGTGTTGCACTGGTCTTCGCATTTCGGAATTGGCCGGACTGAGATGGACTGACGTTGACTTCGATGCCAATGTCATCACGTTGATCGACGAGACGAGAAGTCGACGGGCAAAGAGGACCAATTCGCGGTCGATCAAAAACCGTCGCACACGATCCTTTCCGATTCACCCAGACCTCCGCACGGTGCTGGACTCACTAGATCGGCGAGGTACAGATGGCCGAGTTGTCCGCGCAATGAAAGGCGGAGTTCTTCGCCCAGATAACGTGCGTCATTTTCTCGTCACGCGCGTAATTGATTCACTAAGAGAGCAATTTCCTTCGGCCGATGACGAGATCGGATTCAAGAACGGACGACTCCATTCGTTTAGGCACTATTTCTGTTCGCGATGCGCGAACAGTGGTATACCCGAGCAATTGTTGATGCGATGGCTGGGCCACCGCAGCAGCCTCATGGTGCAACGCTACTACCACGTATTCGACAAGGAATCCCAATCACAAATGCAAGAATTAGACTTTATTGGTGAGTCCGACGCATCGTAGTCGTCGGACCGTTTTTCGTTACTGGGGATCCTGAGGTATCAGACCACCAGGGAGGAAGTAACAAACGTGATCGTCGAATCGGATTGTACGCCTGCGATGCCACGGCCACAGCGAATCGGTCGTGTCCTTTGCGAGGACAGAACTGTCCGGTTTGACACAACCTTGACACAATCGGCTGTGTCAAAAAAACCGGCTCTTCGCAACCTGTTATTAAACCGCAGGTTGGGAAGAGCCAAAATCGTGAAGCGGAGAGGACAGGATTCGAACCTGCGGACCGGTTGCCCGGTCACGGATTTAG
>ERZ869936.466-NODE-466-length-38395-cov-13.919849_pt1 | contig 38395 bp, 52 predicted proteins | sample MGYA00520876_ERZ869936 | MGnify/ENA primary metagenome ERZ869936 (study PRJEB32218, sample SAMN09650985) | biofilter metagenome | isolation source: enrty point of leading RO module | place: Saudi Arabia: Thuwal, RO plant located on Red Sea | collected 2016-02-17 ... | reverse complement strand
GGCTGAAACAGCGAGAACGCGTAGTGCAGATCCGGCACCCGACAAAGCTCAGTCGGCACCGCAGAAACCGATCATTTTCTACGGAACAAAAAGCTGGAAGACACCCCAGTCCTTGGAGGCACGAAGCGTTCGCGTTAGCCTTCAGGCACGCAAAGATCGGATCGTCATCTCGTATTCGTACCAGTCAGATTATGAAAAGATCAAATACCAGGGCCTGGAATGCCTGGCACTCCGCAGGGATTGGGCTCAATTTCTCTGCCACTATGTAGGCGACGCAAACTCAGGCGAGTTTCAAGGCACAACCGAGGCCAAGGTCAAGCACCATGGCACGGTGTGGAAGAACGGGACCACGACACCCGTCCGAATACCGCTCGCACCGAAGACATTGAGCGTGCGCGGAAGAGTGCGGAACAACCGCGTTTCCGGAACCATAACCGGACCGAATGAGAACTTTACGTTCGAGGTACCCGTCGAATTGATTCAACCGTAACGGCCGGCGCAACCGTAGCTTCCGCCGAGTGGCTTTAGACTGCGATAACGCGCCGAAAAAGCTTACCCGGCAAGACAAAGTACACCCGACTGGGCTCGAACCAGTAACCTCCGGTTTCGTAGACACGTAGCCACCGGTGGGGTTTGCATGTGGTCACTCATTGCCCACCACCCAGGGGGGGCGGTCAGATTCTGGCCACCTTTCGGGGCGGAGACCATGCGTACCTCTTCCGCATTTTTGGCGCAATTTTTTGGGGTGGGGGGGTGAGTGCTAGCGAGATTGACGGATTTCGCCGGTATCGTCAGGATTAGCGCACCGGTAGCGGCCGGCGGGGAAGACATGGAGGGTCGAACCTGCGGCTGCGCCTAATGATAGATCGCCGGCTAATCTTGGGCCGGTTGGATCTGCGTGCCGTCGTCAGTCCAGAAGCGGATGCGTCCGCGGACTGGCTCAAGTGTCGGTTCTTGTGCCGGTTGCACGATCGCCGGCACGGCCGGCGGAACGGCGGGGCGCGATAGAAGATACCCAGCGCCGGCGGCGCCGAGTGTGGAAAGAGACGCGAGGCCGGCGAGGATCGCGGCGGTCCACTGCGAACCAACGGAACGCTGCGACTCAGTGACGTGGATCTGCGGACTGGTGCCGGGGAAGGGTCGCGAGTACGGGCCTGGATCGATGCCGTAACCGGCGGCGTACGTCGCGCGATTGATCGCGGCCTTCTGCGCGTAGTCGTCGACGAACGCGTCGTAGAGATGTTTGCGCGCGTTGACGCGGTCGGCCTGGTCGGTGTCTGCGGTGCTCATGTCAATCAGACTCCGTCGACTCGTCGACGGGTTCGTCGTCGGTCTCTTCAGAGACCGACGAACGGCCGAACAAATCGCGGACGATCACTTTGCTTTGCTCGCGTGCTTCAGCGGCCGCTGCGGCCTGTTGACTGCGCAGGTCAACCTGCGATTGCGTCATACGAGCCAGGACGCGCTGCGCGATTCGTTCGACTTCGTCGTCCGTCATTACGGACCGACCGGATTACCCGGGTGATCGACCGTCGTGGGAATGCGTACCGCGGCGTTCGTGTCCGCGAAGCGCGTCCGGTCGTTGGAGGTCAGCAGTTCGTCCGCGATTAGCCCACCGACGACGCGCATGTCTTGTGCGGCGCCGTCGCGTTGGCGCGACTGTGCCAGGCTCGTGTCATCGCGACGACGTCCGATTGCCTCGGCCGCGTCGGCCGAGAATAGGTCAAGAAGATCAGCAAGTGCCATTAGAAACTCCGCTTGTGTCGCCGCCGGAATGTGTTAGTTGTCTGGTACCAGCTCGTAGTGGATTTCGCCGGCGATACGTTGACGCACGCGGGCAGCGATCTGATCGATGTGCGTGGCGGACAGATTCGCGAACACCTGGTCGGCGAGGCGTCGGTGATCGATGACGGCATCAGCACCTGGTGCGCCGTCGCGTCCGTCCTTGCCGTCTTGACCTGGTGGGCCGGCTGGGCCGCGGAAGCGCTCATCGGTCGCGAGCCGATCGACGATGGCTTGCGTCAGTCGCGCGTAGTCGATCGATGGCTGCGACGGCGGTACCGGCGCGGTGACTGCCGGCTGCGATTGGATCACGCGGTAGCCTGGTGACTGGCACTGCATCCGTCCGCCGATCATCCGGCAATCGGTCTCGACGACTCGCCGGATCTTAGACGGCGGCTCGCAGAATGCCATGTCCGCGTTGCCCCAGACCAGGCCGACGACTTGACCGCCGGCGAACACAGGCGACCCGCTGTCGCCGCTCCGCGACTCGAACGTGAGATTGTAGTGGCCGCTTTGCCAGCGGCCGGCGTTGACGACGTGGCCGGCCATTGGTCGCTGTCGTGTCGAGCTGCCGTAGCCGATCGATTGGACCGGCGTGCCGTTAAGCGGATCCGCCGTGGCCAGCGGCACGGCTGGCAAGTCGCCCGTGTATTGGATCCGCAGGATCGCCACGTCCGTCTCGCGTGGATCTCGCGCGGCAATCACGCTCGCGGCGTACGGTTGCGGGTGGCCGATCGGCCAGACGGTGATCCGCTGCGGGCGATCGGTCAGCAGGTGAGCATTGGTCAAGACGGTCGCCTGGTGGCCGTCGGATTGGATCACGACGCCGGTCAGCTTGTCGACGCCGGCCGGGCCGTAGCCGTGGATCAGCACCGTCGCGCGCTCCTCGATCGACTGGCCGTTGAGCAGGCCGGTGAACTGCAGGACGATCGCGAGTAGAATCGCCCACTGAAACAACCAGGCTGCAAACTTGGCGGCGCGCATGACTCAATTCCCCATTTCGAAAAAGTCCATTATCTTGCGATCGCTTCGCGCGTTCGGAGTTTCGGGCAAGTCGCGCCGGCGCCTTCGGCTTTGGGTTAAACAGCACATTTCCGCGGAAATGACCGCGGCTACAACTTCGCTTCGAACCGAAACTGCGGCGTGCGAGTCGTGGCGGTCCAGGGCGTGCGGTGCTTTCGCCGGCCGGCCGGCGTATCGTTTGCCCCGTCGTGAACGCCGATGTTCTGAAACCGCGATAGCGCCGGGTAGATCTCCCTGCGCCACTTCGAAAACTTGTTGCGGAACGGCGGGGTGAACTTCGAATACGTCTTGAAGCACCATTGCGTGATCATCCACCGGTAGCGGTTCCGCAGTGTGCCCCAGCCCCAGCAGGTGAAGATCCTGCGAGTGGTGCACGCGTCGCAGACGTCGTCAGGCGGCCGCTTGCTTGGTTTGTTGTAGCCGGCCGCGATCGTGATTTGGTGGCCCTCGTGCGACTTCAGGTCCGGCAGCATGACCTCCCGAAACGCCCAGTCGAAAAACAGCAGCGCGTCAGGACTCGGCACCGTGTCGTCCTCGATATGTACCCAGCCTTCCGCCTTCGTACGGTTCGCGTGGCTGATGCACTCGTAGGTATTCTTGTTTAGTCCCAGCCGTTCACGATTCACCGTCACGGTGGATTCGCACGCGTCGAAACTCCGAACCAGCTCGATCACTGCATCGTTGCCCGGTTCGACGAACGCTGCGAAACGCCAGTCCTGGATCCCCTCGCACTGAGCGAGCGCGTCGAGTACTTGGCGCGTGTAGTCCGGTCGGCGGTACGCGGTCATGGTAATCAGCTTATCCACGGCGTCGCCTCCGGGTCATGCGCCGCGGGCTCATTTGCGGACGCTTGTACGGTTCGTCGGCGTGACGGTAGATCACGTCCCGGTGCGATTGGCAGTGACCGTATTCGGTCACGCGGACGTAGCCGATCTCCGTCAGATGCGCGTGGACGCTGGCGGCTGTCGCCCAGCCAGGTGCCGGCACGCTGTCGCGTACTTCCAGGTTCAGCCAGCGGACGCGGCCGGAACTCATCAGCTGCGGACCGGACTGCAGCACCTGCAGCTCCGCGCCTTCGCAGTCCATCCACAGCATCAGGCCGTCGGGGCGGCCGCTGCGCTCGTCCAGTTCGTCGAGCGTCCAGACCTCGACGTCGATGGACGACGTCGCGCCGGGCGTATCGAAAAACGATGATACGTTCGGATGATCGGGCGTGAGGTACAGGCGCCGGCGGCCCGACTCGCTGCCGAGTGCCACCTGGTGCAACATGCCGTAAAAGCCGTGATCTCGCAGCCAGTCGCACTGCTGCGGGTTCGGCTCGACGCCGACTACTTGCAGGCCGGGAAACACTTCCGGCAAGAATCGCCACTCTGATTTCGCACCGACACCGACGTCGTACAGCACGCGCGGCGGTCGCGTGACGTATTCAGCAATCCGCTGCTCGCGTTTGCGCTGGGCGCGTGTTATTCGGAATCTAGCCACTCTTCCCCCCGTTCCATCAGTTTGCTGCGTTGTTCGTAATGACCGCGTGCGCCGCAAACTGCGTGCGGTGCCGGCAGATCCTTGGGCCGAATCCGATGGACTCTCGCCTTTCGTCCCGTGATCCGCCGCGCGGCGTAGTTAAATACGATGTCTTCGCCGTTGCCGTAGGGCTCGTAGCCGGCTTGGATGTCGGCGAACGCCGGCAGCGCGCGAAAGAACTCGGCCGCGAAGCGGCGATCGAACATGATCAGCCGCGTGATGCACATCGATACGTCGGCCTCGCGGTGGTTGACGTTTGTCGCATACGTGCCGTCCGGCTTGGGGTCGCGACCTTCGATCCCGTGGATGACGTCGGGATCGGCGAGCCAGTAATTGTGCAGCGCCTCGATGTGTTCGTCGCGCGTCACCAGATCGTCGTCCTGAGTGATCACGCATTGATGGCGAGCCAGGCAGGCGAGCGCGAACCGCGGGAAAAACGTCATGTTGCGGGACGCGCGTACGATCGTCGCGCCGTCGAGCGGCTCCAGTTGTCCGCTGTTATCCCAGATCAGGATCTCAGACACGAAGCGGCTGCCGTGCCAGCGGCGGACGATCTCCCGGACGTTGTCGGGGCGTTTCCAGTTGAGCAAGACGGCGCTAATCATGCAGGCGGTCGTAACAGTTGTGCCGCCGCCAAGCGTGTCCAGTCGTGTTCAAATTGTGGATTGATCGGACCGGCCACCGGTGCCGAATCCAGGTTGCCCATCGTTTGGTAGCCGGTCCGCTTGTCGAGTGCCGACAGATGCTTGTGACCGGCGATCGTGCACCAGCGGTACACGTAGCTCGGCCGATCGTCGTAGTCGAGCGGATCCGCCCGGCGCAGTCCGGCCCGTTTCATCCGCCGTAACAGCGATTGATCCTGCCCGCTCTGCTCCGCCGGGTAACCGTTGACGGACTCAAACACCGAGCGGCGAAACGTCCAGCCGCCGTGGAACAGATACTGATTGTCGCGCAACCGCAGCCGCGGGCCCGGCTTTTCTGTCCACAGTCGCGTAGGAATCGTGTAATCGGCTTCCTGCAGCGCAGACACCGCGGCGGATAAGTGCCACGGCAAATACGCGTCGTCGTCGTCCCAAACGGCGTACGCGTCGACGTCGGCGGCCACCAACGCGGCCGACGCGTTGCGCTTCTCGCCCAGCGTCCGAAACCGGCGGTCGATCGATATCAGCTGCCAGCGGTCGCCGCGTTGCGGCTCGTATTGGCCGGCGTCGTCGAGTATCAGCAGCTCGCGGTCGTCGTAGTCTTGCGACTCGAAGCACGCGATCACGTTCGCCAATTGCACGGGACGCTTGTAGGTACAGCAGATTGCCGCAATCTTCATGCTTGGATTCCCTCCGCCGGATCCGGCAGCCGGGCCGCGGACGCGACCAGCCATTTCTGCAACTCGAAGCGCATCGCGTCGACGGGCAGGTCGACGCCGCGATACATCTCGGCAAACTGAGCCAGGCAATGCTGCAGCGCGTGCCGCAGGTCCTCGGCCGGGAATGCGTGACTGAATCGCTTGGTGTCAACGCGTCCCTCCGCGACGGTCGTGATCAGCATCAGATGCCGGCAGTGCGTCGCGTGTTGATAGGCGTGGAATCGGTCCTGGTCACGCTGTTGTTGCGATTGGTTGTACATCCTCGTGCCGCTCCAATGATTCGAAAACGCCTTCCCACTTCGCCAAGATCCGCTGCGGATTGGCTAACGTCTGGACCAGATGCTGCCGCGCGTTGTTCGCGATCTGCAGCCGCAGATCTTCGTCGTGCGCCAGCACCGCGGCCCAGTGCGCGAACTCGCAGTCGTGATCGCACAAGAAACCGGTCTCGCCATGCGTGATCATCTCGCGCCAGCCCCATTGATTCTGAGCGATGACAGGGACACCAACCGCCATGGCCTCCAGTCCGACCCGCGGCCAGTTCTCGGCGGCGCCGCCATTGATCGGGATCAGGGCGTGCAGCCGCTTCAGAAATTCGACGGCCGGCATTTCGTTGGGCGGCAGGCACGTCGCCCAATGCGGCGGCGGTCCGAGCTTCTCGAATACCTTCGCGTCGACTCCCATCAGCCAGGCCCGCACGTCGGGATACTGGATCCGGCCGTAGATCGGCCACGTATTGCTGCTCCACTTGTCGCTGTCGTTGCGTGCCAATCGGCCAACGCGGAACGGTTCGTGTTTCGCGTGCGGCCGCGGGGCGAACTGCCAGGCCTCCACGTCGAACGCCCCCGGAATCCGCACGCCGTGCGTCGTCGGATCGTAGCCGTTTGGCTTGTAGTGCGGTTCCAGCTTCGTGCGCTGGTACATCGAATGAAACACGTGACGATCAAACGGCCCGTGCTCGCGGATGAACTGCAGCTCCATATCGAAAGGCCAAGTCATGCAGTTGACCCAGAGCAGCCGGCAGCCGAGTTGCCGCAGCTCGGGCGCGACCCGCAAGAATTGGTCGTTGCAGAACGATACCACCACGCTGCCAGCCAGGCCGGCCACACCAGACAATCGACCAGGCGACGACGTCACCGTATCGCAGCCGATCGCTGCCAGCTTTTGACGCCACTCCGGATCCGGCTGCCACGTCGGGATGAACGTCACGTCGTGGCGGCTGTCGCGCCACAGTCGCGTGGTGTGCCACAATTCCGTATCCGCGCCGCCTACGTGGCTCGGATAGCCAATCACAAAGATGTGCATTTCAGGTCTCCTTACTCTCATCGGCTGCCAGTGCGAAGTCGCAGCCGAAACAAACCGCCAGTCCGTCGATCCGCACGCGGTAGGTTGTCTCCGTCTCTGGTACCTTCGGACAGTTGCACGCAAACGCTGCAATCTTCGCCTTGTACGTCGGGTTGCAGGTGTCGCACTCAATTCTCCGCGTCTCGTCGCCGCGGTAGCGGCACTCCGCCACGTGCACCGACGGCCGCGGCGGTGGATTGTCCAGATAGTGCTGGTAGACCGCGCGATACCGCGAATTCATCGGCGACCCGTCGGGATTGATCCCGCGGCGAACACATTCCCGCAGCGTCGACGGCATCGATCACTCCCAGATGGTCACGGTGATTTCGCAGCCAGTGTACGCACCTGTGCGACCAAGCTCGCTGTAGCTGAAGCTGACCAGCAGCGGATCCTTGGTGTCTAGCAGCTTTGATCCGCTGAGGATCGTGCCCTGGATTTGCCACTGATATTCACCGCTTTCCGGCGGATCTTCCGGTCCGTTGCAGCTAAAGATAAACGTTTCGTCGTCGTAGCCCGGCGCCGGCTTGTAGGTGTTCGACCAGCTGTTGTCGTCGACGTCGTCGCGCGAGATCTGGAACGTCACCGGGCTCGCTGCTTCGACGTTATCGTCGCAGCCGGCGGTCGGCGCATCGACTTCGATTTCGACGTTCAACGTGTTGGCAAATGGCGTGCTACGGCCGGCTCGATCTTCGCAGATTCCCGTCTGCTGGCTGCTCGTACTACTCGTACTGCTCGAAGACGTGGACGACGTCGAGCTGCTCGACGTCGAACTGCTAGACGTCGAACTGCTAGACGAGGACGCACAAGGACCGCACGTGATTGACGGAGTCGGCATCGGGTATTCGTCGACGGCAAAGTAGCTGAGTCCGTGCGGCGAGTCCGGCACTTCGGATTCGGCATACCCGAGCGTCTGATACGCCACGGGTGCGCCGTCGACAATTGCCCAGCGACGCGCGGACCCGTCCATAATCACGGTCACCAGGCCCTGCCCGCCATCCTGATGATACTCGCGGTAGCCAATCAGCGTGTACGTGCCGTTGAGCGAATCCTCACCAGCGCCACTGACGCAGATCGTATCGCCACAGCTGGAGCTACTGCTGCTGGACGAACTGGACGAACTGGACGAACTGGACGAACTCGACGAACTGGAGCTGCTGCTGCTGGACGAACACGGGTGAGTAATCAGCGATACGCGCTCAAAGCCTGAATTGTTGAGCCACGGGAATGCGGTCTCCCAGGGCGGCGTGCCTGGTGTGACCGTGGTCGAGAACGCGCGCAGCGTGCCGTCTTGCGGTGTGGCGTCGCTGGTCGGATCCCAGCGCCATTGCTCCCATCGTTCGAGCGTCGGATTGTACAGGATGTCAAACCAGTCGGTCGCAGAGTTTTGCTTGCGGTAGCCGCACGGATCTTCGGACGCGTAATAGCGGCCCGTCGACACGTGCCCCGGCGCGGCGTCGAAAAACACGTCGATACGATCACAGTCGTACTGTTCGCACGAACTGCTACTGCTGGACGTGCAGCACAGGTAGACGCGGCAGTCGGGTAGTGCGGTCGTGACGATCTCGCCGCAGTCGATCGTGTACCGCACGGCGGGAAACACCAGATAGTTGCCGTCGCGGGTCGGACACGGTACCAACGCGTCCCAGGATCCCTGCAGCTCCGGGCAACTGGACGAACTGCTACTGCTGCTCGCGCAGCAGCTAGTACCGATTGCCACGATCACCCAGCCGCGTTCACATCCCATGTACGTCACGTAGACTTCATCACCGGCCTGGACGTCGCGCGTGCAGCTGAAGTTATGGCAGGCCTCGACCGCGCAGCCGGCCACGCGCGGCTCGCAGCAATCAGGCGGCGTCTCCGCCTCCGGATCGACGCAGACCAGGCTGGTGTTGCTGCTGCTACTGCTGGACCAGGTGACGACGGTCGACGTCGCGCTAGTGGACGACGGCGACGGCCAGCAGGCGATCGCCACTTCGCCGCGGGATCCCTTGGCGATGTCCTGCAGCGCGATCGCTCGACGGTGCAGGCCGGCACTGCCGACGATCTCCCAGCGGTCCCGCTTGGCGTTCCGCGTCATCCAGCCCCGTTCGCCCGGCATCACCATGTTTTGCCGCAGCGGATCGTGTGCTATCACCGCGTCGTCGGTCTCTTCGGCCGCATTGTGGCAGACGTTCAGCGGCTCGACTTCACCGCTAGCACCGGGCCGAATGCACTCGACCGCCTCGAACGGGACCAGCACGGTATCCGGCTGGATGTACCACTTTCCGTGGTGCAGCTCGATCCGCACCAGCGAGCCCTCCGGCCACCAGCGGCCGTTCGGATCCACGGCCCAGCGATGCAGCTCCGGATCGTACGGGTCGAACGATACGTCTTGCTCGCCGCAGGCCTCCGTGTAGTCGCGCTCGCCCAGCTCGACGCGGAATACGTTGGCCGGCGGCGCGGGATAGCTGGGGCAATCATCGTCAGTGATTGTCCGCGCCCACCGCACCACGCGCGCCCCGAACTTGGTGTCGTCCGCGCTGCGGCCTAGCCAGGTATTCTGCGGTGATTGCTGGACAGCGCGCAGCCCTTGCGCGAGCTTCTCGATCGATCGTTCGGTGAGGCGATGTTCGGTCATAGAACGTTATGCAAACGGTCCGGGCAGCGGGTCGGGCAACGGCAGCAGCGTGTAATCGGTTTCGGTTTCGACTTCGAATTCCAAGAACACCGGCGCGGCCGCCGCGGCCAACGGTGCACCCGCGGCGTCGAGCAGTCGCGGATGGTTCAGCGGTTCGTCGTGGTCGCTGTCGAACGTTCGGTACTTGTTCGTCCCGTCCGGATTCACGCCGACCTTGTAACGCCAGCCCTGGTTCAGCGCCTCGTCGGTCCAGCCGCCGTCCTTGATTTCGAATTCGAACGTCTGCGGAACGTACGCATTGCACTGGCCGTAGTACGCGATCGACCAATCCCAGCGCGACATCCGCAGCTCACGCGCGAGCAAACCCCAGATCGGCGCGACGTTCACCGTGTTGATAAACTGCTTTCGCAACAGCAGGTCGATATCGGCAAAGTTGCCGCTGATCACCAGCGTGTCGATCGCGTCCGGCTTCTCAATCGCCGGCACAAACGGCTCTTCGACGGCGTTCAAAATCGGATCGCCGTTGCGGTCCTTGTCCGCCGGCTTGGTGCGCTTGAGAAAACTGCCGCTGATCTTCAGCGGCTCGTCCAGGGGATCATCCCACTGGGAATCCTCGCACCGTTCCCGCGGCCGCGTGCTGAAGGTGCAGACCAGCCGCCACACCTTGCGGCTCTGCTCGACGCTGCGGAGCGTCAGCCGGCGCGAATTGCAAAACGCCCAGAGATCCGTTTCCGCTCCCCAAACGTAGAAGTCGCCGCGCGCCGGCACGCTACCATCCGACATCACCGTGATCGGCCCATCGGTCACCAGCGTAGTGATGACTTCGAACGTCGTCGTATACTCGCGGTGGCCGTCTTCGCCGTCGCTGTATTCCGACTTGATCAGGTTGACTTGGTCAACGGCCATAATTCGTACCGGATTCTGTCACGCGGAGCGTGACCTACGTGATACGTGCACATTTCCGCGGAAATGTGTGTCACAGGTTGTGCTCTACCACGACTTCGCGTTCGTCTGCGTCGCCGTGGGTCTTGATCGCCTGCAAGTGCTGCTCGCTCTTGCCGGCGGTGTTGTTGCCCTTCTGCAGCTCGGCCAGCACGGCGCGCAGCAGCTCCTCGCGTGGCTGCGCTTCGGGCGGCGTCGCTCGCGGTGCCGGATGGCGCGCGGCTTCCGCGCCGTCGTTGCCGATCGGACCAGGCGGCAGGATCGGCTTTGCGGCCAACGCTTCCGCCCGATGTCGAGCGATCGCGGCGAACGCGGCCTGCGTGTCCTTCAGCGCCGTTTCCGCGCCGATCCGGATCTGCACCGGCTTGGCCAGTTCCTGCTTTTTGCCGTTGGCTTCGTCCAGCTCTTTCTTGATCTTGGCGAGTGCCCGCTGATACGTGTCCTCGCCGATCGCTCCGACGTCCTTCAGCAGCTGGATCTCGTCGCGCTGTTTGAGGAATCTTTCTTCCGCCGTCATCAGCGATTCCATCAGCTTCAGCCCGTCGTCCATCAGTGCCTGATGCTGCTGCTTGGCGGCGATCTGCTCCTGGATCAATTGAGCTTCCTGCAGAATGCCCTCGCGCACGCCCTTTCGCCGCGCTTCTTCGATTTGCAGTTGATCCGCTGTCATGCCGATCGCATCGCGCTGCTGTTCGAGCGACCGGATCAATTCGTCGCCGGCTGCCGCCGCTTCGGCCCATTGCTTCATCTGCTGCAGCTGCTCTTGCATCGCCTTGGTTTGTGCCAGCGTCTCCTGCGACGCGCCCGCTTGTGCCAGTTCCCAGCGTGCGACCTGGTCGGCCGACATGCCGAACGTCGCAATCTGCTTCTGCAGCGATTCGGTCAACGTGTCGACTTGCGTCTGCAACGCGGTCGCGGCTTCGGTGTCGGCCGCGTCGTCGAAGAGGTTCGGCTTGTCCGCGCCGAACATCAGCTGTTCGCGCATCCGTTGCATCCGGTCCAGTGTGCCGAATCCCAGACCGTCGACGAATCGTTCGCGGCCGTCGGCTCCGAACTGCCGGCGGAACGATTCGAATTCGTCCGCTGCTTGGCGGATCGATGCGGCGGCTTCGTCGCCGCCGAACGCCTTGAACACGCCGTTCAGCGCGGCGCCCGTTGGGATCAGGTTGCCGACTTTTTCGCGCAGATTGTCAATCAGCACGGCCGTCTTAATGGCCGCTTCGCCAATCCGCAGGATGGCCGCGGCGAATAACTGCGATGCGCCGATACCGATCTGAATCAGGTCGACGATCAGCGCCAGCGTCGGCGGGATGATCTTCAGCGTCATCCGCAGCAGCTCGCCGGCGGCGGATCCCTTCTTGAACATCTCGATCAAGTCCTGTGCAACCACGGTCACCAGCGGTGCGATTTCGGCTGCGAATTGTCGCGCCATGCCGGACCACATCGCTTGAGCCCGGGCGATCGAATCGTTCATCTGTTCGATGCCGGCCACTTCGGCATCGCTCAGCGTCAACCACAAGTCGCCGGCAGCCTGCTCGACGTCTTCGATTGCCGCGCGGCCGGCCACCAATGCGTTGACCAGGCCGGCGCCTTCGCTGTCGAACAACTTGAACGCGAGTCGCAGCCGTTCGCCGCCGTCTTCGACGCGTTGCATCGCGTCGGCGATGCGTTTGAATTGTTCGGGCAGCGGCAGCCGGCTCAGTTCCGCCGCGTCCAGCCCCAGGTCTCTGAGCGCGCCTTGTGCTTCGCCCATGCCCTTAGCGGCTTCGGCGATGCGTCGTCGCATTCGCTGCAGCGCCATATTCGTCTGATCGTCGGTAAAGCCGGCGAACTCGGACGCAACCATTTGCAAACCGATCAAGTCGCTGAAGTCGACATCGATCTTGCGCGACGTCTTCGCGATCTTGTCGATCTCCGCGAACTGCTCGATCGTCTCGCCCACAAACGCGCGGACCACATCCGCCAGCTTCTTGACCGCGACCACGACCACGGCCAGCGCGGCGAGTACGGCGTAGGCTTGCGGCGGGATCGCTCCCAGCGCGCTGGTAAACTGACTGACGCCGGGAATGCCGCCCAGCATTTCATCCTTGAGATTGCCGACGCCCTTGCTCAGGCCGTTCTTGGCCGGTGGTTTGTCCATTGCCTTGTTGACGCTGCCGACCGCGCCAGTCGTATCGCGGGCCGTCTTCGCGACGACGGTCATCGAGTCGTCGATACCCTTCAGCGCGTCGTCGTATTGTGTCTGGTCGATGACGCCCTTCGCCAACTCTTTGTTCAGCCGATGGACGGTCTGGTTATAGACCGACATCTGATCTTCGGCGTCCTTGAGCGTGTTGATTTGTTTCGCGATCGCGCGGCCGTAGGTCTCGTAGTCGATTGCTCCCTTGCTGGCCAGCTTGCCTGCGTCGGCAATCGCGGTGCCGATTTGTTCGGCCGGCGTGCGCGTGTCGCGCATCAGCTTTTTCGCATCGCTCAGCTCTTTGCGCGTGGCAATTACGCCTTTGGTGAATCCGGACGTATTGGCCGTGATCTGATAATTCAAGCGGCCGATCGTTGCCACGGTTGCTACTTTCCGAATCGCCGCGCCAAGTAGGATTCAGATTCGGCCGCGTCCATGCGGACTTGGCCGGGCTTGATCTGTTCCGGATCGTCGGCGTCGCTGCCCCAGCCTTCCGCCGTGGCGTACGCCAGCCAGAACGTAATCACCCGCGGGTCGATCGAGTTGAGCCACTGCTCTACGTCCCAGATTCCCCAGCGATACGCAAGCGTCGCGGCGAATCTCAGCCGGTGATTTGACCTGAGTTTTTTACCAGTTCGTCCAGGTCGCCCTCATCGAAGCCGCACCACTTGCGGCACTCGTCGTACAGCACGCCGGTCACGGCGCCGTCCATTTCGCGAAACGCGGCGGAATCCGCGTCGGCGTCGGTCAGCAGCCGGTTGCCTTCGTCGTCGACCAGGCACAGGCAGATGAGTCGGCGCCGCTGCAGCTTGATCTTGGACAGCGAGAAGTCGCCTTTGCTGGTCAGGATGCTGCCTTCGAAGCTGCTGCGCTCCGCTTCCGTCAGGTTGCGGATCCGGACCGTCCGGCCGTCCGGCAGCGCGACGTATTTGAAACGCCGCTTCGCCGGCGACAAGAACGACGCCCGGTCCAGGATCGTCGGTGCGGGTGGTGTTGGTTCGCTCGCCATAGGTTGCTCCGTGGAAATGGCATTCTTCCCATTCGTCGCATCACTCCCATGACACGGTCCGAAATGCTTGGGGCCTGATCATGGGAGGAATGGGAATCGTAAGAATGATGATTGTGATAACTATTCCGACAGCACGGTGTCGGCTTCGTCGTCGAAGTCGTCCGGGATCTCCGGCGGTTCGCTGACCCGCTCGACAGCAGCGCCTTTGATGCGACCGACTTCTGCGCGGATCAGCTCTTTCAATCCTTCCGGCAGCCTCTTGATGAAGTTCAGCGGCGCCTCGGGCGGATCGCAGACGTAACCGACGCGCATGCCGTTGACTAGCACTTCGCTTTGATCGGTGTCGACCCTGAAATCGCCGACGTCGGTACGTTGTGTCGCGCACTGACGGCAGAGCTTGACCTTAATCGTTTGACCCTGATAGCTGGGCATTTCATTCTCCTGCAAAAAACTTGTGTAACCAGTGTCACGCGGAGCGTGACCTACGACTACGCGGCCGGGGTCCAGTCTGGACCGGTGAGGCCGTCGAAGGCGATCTTGTATTTCGCCATCGATAGCTCGTTCGTTTTCGCGGCGGGCTTCGTCCGATCGATGCCGAATCCCGTACCGATCAACGTGGCCGGCGTGGTCAATCCGTCCGGCGTCGGCAGCGTGATCGTGATCGTTTCGGGAGTGTGCAGCGGCGGCAGGGTTGCTGCGCTGTCGAAGATCAGTTCCAGCTCAATCTCGCCCGGGTCGATTGTGTCCTGCGGGAGGTACTGATTCGTGTCGCCGGATCCCAGGTGAGTGATATCGATCTTGCCGCCTGCTTCTTGGTGCTCGCCGATCACGCGAAAGTCGGCGGTAAAGCCGCTGGTGCCGAACGTGATCGTTGCGCCGTGGCCGGTGTCTGGATTGGACATGCGTCACTCCTTGTGAAGTACAATTAAGTCGGTGAACTTGTAACGCCGCCACTCGTCGGATCCGTCTATCGGTGGATCCACACCGTCGCCACGCGTCTCGATCATGCAGTCGTGGACGAACCACGTCCCGCCGCTGCTGGGAATCGTGATGTTCCCGCGGAATGTCGATCCGTTCGCGACCCACGCTGCTTCGCACAACGCCCGCAGCTGGTTGGCCTCCGCGGCGTACTCGTGGTACGCCTTGATCCGCACGCGCGATCGAGCCATGCCGATCTTGCCGACCAGGTCGTGCTCGCTGGTACTGCTGATCTCTTCGATCGCCACCGCCGGCAGCGTCGGATTCTGCGGCAGCACGTCGGGGTAAATCCGCGTGTTGACCAGGTCCGTGACGGCCGTGACGGTCAGCAATTGCGTTCGCACCAGGGCGGTCACGTCGATTGCTGTCATCTACTTGGCTTCCTTCGCGATCGCTCTCTGGATCGTGTCGGTAAACGCGGCCTTCTGTTCGCTCAGCGTCGCGTCCGCGGCCCGTTCCAAAAAAGGATTTCCGCTGACGAACAGGTTCGTCGGCCGTCCCCACGCGACCAGCTTGTGCCCCAGCTGAATCAGGTGATCCAACGCGCCGGCCGGGTACGCCCCGCCGACGACGGCCACGAACGTCTCGCCGTAGTCGCGTGTGACTTCGGCAATCGTCTGGTAGTGCGGCTTCACGCCTGCGCGTTCCGCCTTGGTTTTCGCCGACCACAGTAACCGCGTGCCGGTCTGCGTGCTGCGCGGAGCTTCTTTCTTCGCGGCTCGTTTGACCACCGTGCCGGCGGCTTTCACTGCGCGCTTGGCCACCGTCCGCCGCATCGCCAATTCGATTTGAGCCAGCATCGCGTCGCCGTCCAGGCCCTCGACGATGTTGACTTTGACGCTCATGTACTGGCCTCGATGATCTCTTCGCGCCGTGTTCCATCTGGATCCGCGACCCGCGTAATGTTCATCGCCAGGCCGTCGTGCACGACTCGCATTTCCGTGGAAATGTCGCCGCAGTAGCGGATCCGGATCACGTGTGTCGTCGTGGTCTGCACGTTTACGCCGCGGACACGTTCGCCGCCGGCCACGCCCAGCACTTCGGCCGGTACGTCTTCGTGTACTGCTTGCCAGCTTGGGCGCAACTGGCCGGCGGCATCAGCCGTCGGCGTATTCTGCTCGATCTTGATTCGGTGTCGCAGCTTTCCCGCACGCATCGCCTGTTCCTTCTACTCTCCCTCTGGGAGAGTCGCGAGCTATCGAGCGGAGAGGGCAAACCGCTACCCGCTGACATCTGTCACCACGACGTCGAACTGTTCCAATCCGCACGGCTTCCAGACTTTCGTCTTCTCGGCGAACTTGTCTCGTAGTTCGACCGTGCGTTTTGCATCCAGCCGATACACGACGCCGGGCGTCAGTTGTTTCAGCAGCTTCTGGTACGCCGCATCCGCCTTCTTGTAGCAGGCCTTCGCCGCGGCCATCTTCGATCGAAACTCGCTGATCGTCGCCTTCGCCCCGCGCGGCAGCCGCTCGACTTCGTCGGCTGTTGTGTCGTCTACTTCAATCGCCGCTTCGCTCGCCATGTCTGTTACCCTCCGTACTTGCTGATCGGCGGACAGGATGTCCGCCCTACGTCGTAGCCGCTCCGTACTCGTCGAACTCGTCGCCGAGGTCGAACATGGTCATGATCCGATCCGCTCCGCGCGGTACCGGCGTGACGATCGTCCCGGTGATCAGGTCTTCGCGGTTTTCGAACCACGTCCCCACGATCAGCTTGATCGCGTGCTGGATCAGCACGTCGACGTCTGCCGCGGCGCCGTGGCCGGCTGTGAACGAAATCCGCACTGCGTCCGGCTGTCGCCTGGTGGCCGGCCAGTAGGTTCCGTAGGCCGCGACCACGCGGCCCGGTTCCCGATCGGTCAGCACCTGGTAGTCTGCGGCGTCCATCACCACAACGTCGCCGTCCGGTTCGACGATCTCGATCTGCTCGATCGACTGCAGCGGTGATCGTGGTATCAGGATCTCGCCGCCGCCGTCGGGAAAGCAGGGCAAGGTCATCGTGTATTCGGCGGTCAGCAGCTGCCGATACGTTGTCTCCTCGAAGTGCCGCACGGCCGCGGCTTCGATCGCGGCGATCGCGGCGTCGTCCGAATCGTGAAAGATCCGCAAGTGATCTTTCAGGTCGGCCGTCGCGACCACTTGCCCGACCGGCGGGGTCGACTGACTCAGACCGTAGACGCTCATCGGTCGAACTCGTTTCGCACAGGTGCAGGTGTCCAGCTGGGATTCCGCAGGGCGGTTTCGCTGGTCCACAATTGCATATCGCGCTTGTGCCAGCCTCCGGTCCCTTCCATCTTCGTGTGGATGTGCTCGATTGACAGCGTCATCGATTGCAGCTGGTGGTCGATGTGCGATCGCCAGGCCGTGTCGTACCGGACGTACGCCATCACCGCCGCGATCACGACTGCTGCCGTGCCCAGCTTGACGTATTGGTTTTCGAGTACTTCGTTGATTGTCAACGGATTGCCCTCCGCTCGTCCCTCGCGACTCTCCCAGAGGGAGAGTGATGCGCGGCGCTATCGCTTTTCGCCGGCGGTCTTGTCCGCCGTGTCGGCGTCTTTGCCGCCGAGTCGCTTCTTGGGCCGGTTGGCGCGATGCTTCGGCCAGTCCTTTTCGTCGCAGGCTTGCCCGGCCGTGACGTATTGGTCAGCGGTACTGGCGTCCAGCTCCGCCGGCTGGCCGGTGAAGTATCGCTTGCCGCGCACTTGCGCGTTTTGCGTGAAGACGATCGTCTTCGTCTTCCCACCGCTGTCACCGCTGCGTGACTCGTTGGATTGTTTCGCCATTTGATTCCTCATTCCGCATTCAGCATTCAAAATTGATAAAACGCCCAGACGGTTTTCCCGGATACGCTCCGGTTCCGCCGCCTGGACGTGGCGGCGCAAAGTAGAACTTACGCAGCGGCCATCACCAGGTGCTTGACCGGCGCGGTACCCGCGTCCAGCAAGTGACCGTCGTGACGGAACAGCGCGTCGAACGCGACCTGATCGACGTCCGCGTAGCGCTCGTCGAGTCGCTTCATGCGGATGCCGTTGACCTCGCGAACCTTGTACGCGCTCAGCCGGCCGAACAGGGCGACGACGTTATCGATCGCCAGCGCGCTGTCCATGTGCTGATTGACAAACACGGGGTAGCCGCGGATCCGATCACGCACGCCGTCGGCCAGCCCGGGCGTGTGCAAGTACTGATCGTTCTGGTCCTTGAGCAACTGCACTTCGAGGAAAATCGAATCGTGCATCATGAAGCCGACGCCTGGTCCCATCCGGTACGACGGATCCACGCTGTGGATCAAGCGGAGTACTTCGTCTCCGGTCAAGGCGGTCGCGGATGCGGCCGTAATGCCCAGCGTCGAATCGGTGACGATACCGGACGGCTCGGTCGTGCCGACTCCCGTCGTGTACTTGTCGTTGCGGTGCCGACCCAGGCGTTCGCCCAGCTTGGCCGACAGCCATTGATCAAAGTCCGGAACCGCGTCCCAGTCTTCGAGCAGTTCGTACGGGACCTTGACCATTTTGGAATGGATCTTGAAGGCCTTGAACGTGATCTGCGCCAGCGTCGGTTCGGTGCTGCCGTCGATCGACGTGTTTTCGTCCACCTGCTCGCCTTCGTTTGACGTGTCGTCATCGGTCGGCCAGGGCAAATCGTTACCGGACGGCGTCCGCATGACGTCGGCCACTTGCAGCACGCCGCTGAAGGCAAGCATGTTGGACTCGATGTTTTGCACGAATCCCTGCGAAATGGCGAAGCCGCCACTGCTGCCGGTGGTGGTGGTCATGGCCCGCGATTCGAACAGTTTTTCCGTTCGCAGGTCGACTGCCGCGGGGTGCGAATCGCGATACAGCCGCTGCAGCTTGTTGCGCTGTGAGTTGCTGTACAGGCGGCTGGTGAATTGCTTGGCCAGCCGCACCTTTTGGCGCTTGATTGCTTCGCGATGGCGCGGGCCGATATCGACGCCGGCGGCGCGGCAGCACCAGGCGTGCACCAGGTAGCTGCGGTCTTCGTTGGCCTGGTGCCAGTCTTCCAGGGATTGCGCGCCGTCGTCCGGCGGCGGCGGCGTGTCGTCATCGTTGCCGCTGGCCGGCTTGTCCGATCGCGAGCTGCCCGCGCCGAACTTCTTTTCGTAGTCTTCGACCGCTGTCTGCATGTCCGCGTCGGACATTTCGGCTTCGATTTGGTCGTTCAGGCCGTCCAGCTTCGCGCGGATTTCGCCGAACGCTTTCTTGCGTTCGGCAATCTCGGATTCGGGTTTCTTCTCTTCGCGAGCCTTCGAATACTCGTCCCGCGCTGCCTTGAGTTGGTTGAGTTGTTCGCCGGCCTGTTCGCGCAATTCTTTCAGCGATGGCATGATTTGCTCCGATGTTGTTGGTAGATGCCCGCTCCGGGCCGATGTCGTTCCAGCCGTGCGCGTCGAAAGAAAACCGTCGACGGCCGCGGCGTGCTCTGGGGTTTTAGGCACTCCGATCCGTGTACGTGGTGTGAGGCCAGCGGCGGGAGCAATCCCGTCGTTGGCCGACCGCGCATAGCAGGTCGATCGTGCTGTCTGTCCCGTTAGCAAGTTGCCGGCAGCCGTCGTCGGTTGTCGCCGTGGCTGTCTAGCTCGCACCGTTGGCACTGCTTCATCGGCGATTGGACGCGTCCGAAAGATGGTGACGCCTTGCGGCGTCCCGTGGTGCACTTTGCTTGTCGGTCTCTATTGTCGCCGTCACAAATCCCCGTTCGGAGTTTCGCCGGCCGGAATGATCTTATCGCAAGCGGGCTTCCGCCAGCTCGATGTCCAGATTCATCGATTCGATCTCGTCGTCGGCCTGCTGCTCCCGCTGCCAGCGGTCGCGGCTGCTGCGGGCTTCGGCCAGCGTATCGGCTATCGCCCGTAGGCCCGACGTCGTCGACTCGTACGCCGGGAACGTCACGGGACCGACGTCCAGCAGCTCGACGTCATACACGTTACGGACTTCGATCTCGCGCGAATCAGTGATCTCGTACGTCCATTCCACGCGGCCGCGTTTGCCGCCGTACACCAGGAACGCGAAACTGCTGCCGTCCATGTCGCCGCGCTCGAGCATCGCCCGCGTGTCGTTGCCGGCGTTGGTTTCGGGCAACGTGATCTCGTACTTCAGCCCGAACTCGTCGGCGGTCAGCTTCAGCGTCTTGCTACGCGTGCGGCCCAGCAGCCAGTTCGGGTCGTGGTTGGTCAGCCCGCGGACGTCGTCTTCGGCGATCGCCGCGTCGAACGCACCCGGGTGGATCCGCTCGTAGGTGTCGGTCCACAACTGGTACTCCGTTCCGGGGTCGTCCGCGTTGTAGAAGACGGCCGCGTAGCCTTCGACCACGGTCACGCCGCTTTCGCGCGTGTGGATCTTCGGCTTCGCCCGCTCCATCCGTAGCAGCCGCCGCGCGATATTCGTTTCTTTGGACATGGTTTCTTTCGACATGGGGTTCTCCTGTAGGTCACGCTCTGCGTGACGCTGGTACGGATTCTGTCACGCGGTGCGTGACCTACGGTTCCTACATTTCCGCGGAAATGGTTTCGGCCGCGATCGCCGCCGGCAGTGATTGTTCCAGGCCGGCGAACGACTGGTCTACTTGTGCCGGCAAGTCGTCGCCGTTGCAGCTGCGTAAAGCCTCACAAACCTTACCAAACACTGCATCGGTCACGATCTCCGCCGATCGATCGACGCCGAACGTCGCGCGGATGCAGTCGACTTCGGCCGCCAGCATCGACTGGCAGACGCCGCGGTGCTCGGCAATCGACTTGCCGCCGTGCGTCAGGTCCAGCCATTCGGACAGCTCGCCCCGTTTCGCCGCGCGCTGGGCGTGCGTGTGCAACCGTGCCAAGATGCGCCGGACGCTGCCGGCGATCAAACCGCGGTGTGCTTTTGCTGCTTCACTCTCCCCTTGGGAGAGTCGCGAGGAACGAGCGGAGAGGGCTTTCCCCCGCGTAGCCTGGTCGTCCCCATCATCCCCACCGACGGCCGTCATGTTCAGCGGCCGCATAAACAGATCGCCTTCGCCGTCGTCGCGCGGGTTTAGCCCTTCCCAGTCGCGTGTCTCGTCAGGGCTGAAGCGGCCGGTCTCGATACCGCGCGCCGCGATCTCGGCACGCTGCGCGGCGTCGGCCCACAGCAGCGCGTTGATCTGGTAGCGAATCACGTGCGACCGGTTGCTGATCTCGCGCGTGGTGAGCAGCTTCGCGTTGCACTGCGCTTCGTTGGCGGTGAGCGGATACGACAGCGTCGTATCGTGATAGTCTTGCTTCGCCGCCTCTTCGCTGTTGTAGCTGGTCGAATCCTTCACGCCCAAGCGGCTCGGATTCAGCATGAACCAGCGGGCGACGTGCCGCACCTGGTTCTCGTCCAGTTCGACTGTCTGCGCCTTCTCGGGCTCTACGGTCGTGTTGTAAAACCGGTAGCCGTCGCGCAACACGAAATGCTTGAACCACTTCGCCGGATCATTGCGCTGATCGTGCAGCGCCTTCTCGATCTTGTCCTTGCCGTCCTTCGTGTAGCCGGGCGGCAGCTGCAGCACGCCGCCGTGATGGGCACCGTTGGCGAAAAACTTCGAAGTAAACTTCCGCGCGGCCAAGGCCACGCCGAAATCGTGACGTGCCTGCCGGACCAGCTCGGGCGCTTTGCAGCCATTCCAACACAGGCCGCGAAGATGCAGTACGTCGTGATGCGGCAGCGGCTGCAGCTTGCGTTTGCCCTGGTCGTCTTCGAATTCGGTGACGTACCAGAGCCTTCCGTTGACTCGCGTCATGCCGGTGCGATCGGGCAACAGGTTGTACAGCCCGCGGATCCGGCCGGCGTTGTCCCGGTCGATCCAGATATAGCCGTTTTCCCATAGGCAATACGCGGCGAAGTAATTGCGCCACAGCTCGAGCGCCGGCGTTTCGTCGTTTGCCAGGCCGTCACGGTGAATGAACTGCCAGGCCTGGTGATCCGGATCTTCGTCCTTGCCGGGCCCGGGCTTGCGGCGCTTCAGCGGCCGCAGCGGCAGTTTGCTGCAGTCGCCGCTGATCATCTTCACGGCCATCCACACGGGCGACAGCGACAGCGCGGTCTTGACGGTGACGTTCTGGCCGGCGTCGCTATCGTGCGACGTCCCGAACATCTCGTCCCAGTCCACTTCAGACAGCGGCACACTTGGATTTTCGATAGATCCGCTGCGCCAGTTAATCAGCTTGTCGACGATCATGGTGTCTGTCTCTCTCGCCGCTACGTGTACGGCACCGCCAGGCCGGCATTGATCAGGTATTGATTGACGTGCACGCCGTTGCGGTAGATGTCGGCCAGCCAGCGGCCGTACTTGCCGCGGGCGTCCTTGTGAGTCCGCAGGATCACGTCGCGGTCCAGGATCAGCTCGCGCAAGGCGTCGCGCGTCGCGAGTCCGTCGATGCGTTCGCCGCCGCGCAGCTCGGGCGCGTCGATCCCGTACAGTCGCAGCGTCTGTCCGCGGCACCAGATCCCCAGCCCCAGGTCGATATCCGCGCGGACCGTGTCGCCGTCGTAGACGGACACGATTACCGCGCGGTAGGTGTACGCCGGGGCGATCATATCTTCACGGGCTCGACGGTCACCAGACGCAGCAGGGCGTTGCCCGCGGTGATGATCGTCGTCGCGTACGCGACCAGCTGTTCGGGCGTCAGGCCGTTGTCGCTGCAGATCCAGACGATCGCCGCCGCCGCCACGTTGAACCAGAGGGTTTTCGATTTCCAGAACGGTTTGCCCTTGATCTTGTACATGGGTCACTCTTTCTTCTTGGGCCGCCGTGTGGTGATTGCTGATTGAATCAATAACGATCCGCCGACCAGCACGAAGCCGAGAAACAGAAACGCCAACGGCGGATAGATCTTGTCGAGTGCGAAGCAGATCGACGCGAGCCCCGCGATGAACAGCAGATCGATGAACAGTTTCATAGTGACTCCGGTTGCTCAGTTGCGACTTGTTTAACCGCCAGCCGCAGGCGTGCGCGTTACGCGCCGTCGCCTACGGCTCAGGGTTAAACACGTCAAATCCATTCGACTTCGTTGGATTCGTAGTAGTCGCTGTTGTCTTCGTACGCGATGGCGTCACGCAGCGACATCAGCATGGCCACCACGCCGTCGACGGTCTTGTAATCGTTGGCCTTCCGCTTCACCGGCCGCTTGTTGTTGTTGACGTCGGTGTACGTTTGGACGTGGCCGATCTGCCAGGTCAGGATCGGATGCCCGTTGTGCCGCAGTTTTTTGTTCAGGATCAGCCGTTCCGCCGCGGCCATCACCGGCGCGAAGTGCGTGATCCGCTGGGGAAACTCGACCCGCGGCACGCCCGTCTGAGCTTCGAGCTTTTGCGTCAACCATTCGGCCTGAAACAGCGGATCGAAGTAAAACCGCTGCACGTCGAACCGCGCAAACCACCCGACCAGGTCCGCCAGCACGCGGTCGAAGTCGATCGCGTCTCCTTCGGTCAACGTGATCAGTCCCTGTTCGCTCCACTGCTGGTAAGGCACGCGGGCCTGCTGTTGCTCTGCCTCCGCACGCGGCAGCCAGAACAGCGGCAGGATCCGTACCAGCTCGTCGATCTGCGGATCCGGAAAGCAAAACACCGCGGCGGTCGTGTCGTGATGCGTCGCACCGTCGAAGCCGACGTAGCACGGCTGCCCCTGCAGCTGCTCGGCCGTGAACGCCTCGAAGCAATCGACCTGCTTTCGCCTGGTCGACTTCCGCAGCTGCTGGCCCGCGTCCCACAGCTGGATCCCGCCCAGGTCGTCGATCCACGAGTCTTGGCCGCTGCGCCAGATCCCCAGACGCAACTGCAGCCAGATCGGCCACTGCGTAGGATCTTGCTTGGCCGCTTCGTAGTCCGCGCGGAACGTCGACAGCTTCAGCGGCGCCTTCTTGGTGCTGCCGAGTGACGGGTTGGCCTTGTGCCAGGTCTTCGCGTCGTGCGGATCGTCGTCCGGATCCGCGGCGTAGATCACGCCGTAAAACGATTCGTCCACCTGCCGGCCGGCGTCGATCGCTTTGGTCTTGTCGTGCAGCGTACGGCAGACCGATTGCAAATCGTTGCCGGCGGTTGTGATCGCGAAGAACACGCCCTCCGGTTGCGATGCGAGCGACCAGCGCAACGTATTGTAAAATTCGAAGCCGACCCAGCGATGCAGCTCGTCCGCAATCACGTGGCCGTTGATGCCGTCGCTGCTGGCTGCGTCCGCGGCCAGCACGTTCCAGACGTTGTCTCTGTAATGGACTTCGTGAAAGCCTTCGAGCTTCTTGACGTCGACCACGCGATTCAGTTCCGGCGCGTGTTTGAGCTGCCGGATGGCGTGCACTTGCAGTTTGTCTGCCTGCTTCCGCGTGGTCGCGGCCGTGTGCATATTGATCTGCCGGCCGTACGAATCGGCGATGAACAGATAGTTTCCGACCAGCGACGCAAACGGCGTCTTGCCGTTTTTCTTCGGAACCTCTTCGTACCAATAACGAAAGCGCCTGACAGAGTAGCCCCATTCCGGAGACTGCTTTTGCCAGCCGAAAAACCGCGACGCATCGCGGGCCTGCCAGTCGGTCAGGTCGAACTTGTTGCCGCGGAAGGCGCCTTCGGTCAGCGTGCCGTAGCGTTCGGCGAAGTCCAGAAAATGCTGCGCGCGCCGTGGATCGAACCAGCATCCGGCCAGCATCGCGCGTTCGTCCGCCTCTTCGCCTGGTCCCTTGCGGACGTACTTCAACCAGCCGGCGCGCCGGGCCTGATTCTTGAGCGTGACAAGTTTCGTGGATTGGCGGCGTCTGCTCACGCATTAGTCGTCTTCGTACTTCGCCGCGGCAAATTCCGCGACAGGATCGTGTGTCGGTCCAGACCGTTGCGCGGTCGGCCGGCTTGGTTTGTTCAGCTTCCGTTCGCCGTCAGGAGTGAGCCCGAATCGAGCCCAGAGGGTCGTCAGGTTTTTGAAGGCGGCGTCCATCACTTGCACTTCCGGGCCTTTCTGCCGGTAGCCGCTTTCCGATTCGATGAACATCAGGTCGGGATGCTTGCGGATTGTCGCGTATTGCGTCTGGTAGATATCCCACCAGTGACACAACGATTCGAGCGGTTCCAGGTGCAGGTCCGTCAGTACTTTTAGGTCAACCAGTTTCGGCGCGATTCGCTTCCAGTACGCCGTGCCGTACTTGCCCAGCGTGGCCGGTGGTTTCGGCACTTTGTTGAGCGGTTCCGCGGCCGGCTTCTTCGCCGCCGCTTTCGTCCGCCGGTTGTTCGTTCGCTTCTTGGCCATGCGTTACGGGCGGGTCTCGATCGCCGTGCAGGCCTCGCCGTCTTCGCGCAACAGGCGTTCGAAGTCGGCAAAGCTGATCCGTGCGTTTCCGCGTTTGCCCCAGTCCGGGCCCCAGCTATTGCGAAACGCGAGCGTCTGACGGTTGCGATCGGCACCGTACACCAGGCCGGCGTGACCGCCGAGTACTTCGCCGTCGACGCGCATCATCCCGTGCCGGTCCGGGTCGGCCATGCCTTCGTACCAGTTGACGCCGATCACCATCGGCCCGCAGTCCAGGACGTGATTCAGCACCGCGTCCAGCGTCCGTGCCCAGCGGTATTCGATCACCAGGCCAGCCAGGTGCAGCGCCTTGAACAGACCGCGGACGGATGTGCCGTCGTAGTCGGTCCCTTCCCATTCGTCGAATTGTTGAGCCAGTGCGTACAGTCCATGCGGCGGCAGCGGCCGCTGGCGAACCGGTGTCGCGGACAGCCAGCCGTAGCCGGCGTGGCCAACGCAATGCGGCGTCGATCCCTGATCGGTCAGCGGTCCGAGTTTCCAGTGCCACGACTTCCGCTGCGAGGCCTTCCGCCGGCGGATCAGGTAGGCGTCGTCCCGTCGGTCTCGTCGATAATCTCGCCCGTACAATCGCTGGGACATATCGTCACCTTGATGTTGCTTGGCAGTTGCTCGCATGGGCACGGCGCCCCGTTGATGGCCAGCAGTTTGTCGCTTGTGTTTCGCAGATGCGGCCAGCGCCAGCGTAGTAGGTCGGCGCTCCATTGCTCGCCGAGCGTTTCCAACCGTTCGAACGCCTCGCGCGACATCCGCACGCCCGGCAGCCGGTCGGTGTGTTCGTGCAGGTAGACGCAAACGGCCATCATGTTTCCGCGGAAATGTCGTTTGTCCGTCCGCGATCCATCTCCCGACGCATCCAGCTGTTGGTCAGGATCATGTTGAGTGTCTGCGAGTGTTTCCGTTTGCGTGGCCGAGTTGACCAGAACCAGGCTACCGCCAGCGGCCGCAGCAAGTAGCCCAGCGTCGGATAACGCAGGCACCACAACTGGAACTGTACTCGCTTCAGCGCGTGAATCATGGGTCGAGCGTCGACCGTCACACCGATGGTCAGATCGTCTACTTTCGCCACCCGAATCTCCTCACTGTCCGCTCTGCGTCTTGCGGTCGTGGCAGGGTTTGCAGAGCGGCTGCCAGTTGGCCACGTCCCAGAACAACACCAGGTCGCCGCGGTGCGGCGTGATGTGATCGACCACCGTAGCCGCCGTGGTCCGATCGTCGGATAAACACTGCCGGCACAACGGATTCGAATCCAGAAACGCCTTGGCCGCTTTCCGCCACCGCCGGCCGTACAGTCGTTTCGCGGCGCTCGGCCGCTTGCTCTTCTTGGCTGCTAATCGTGGCGCTCGGCTGGGCATGTCATCGAACACGCAATGCAGGGCCAGGTCCGGACCAGGTTGCCGCAAACGGGACAGCGTCGCGGAGTACGCAGCGTGCGAGATCGCGTTTCGCCGGCGAACGCGTCGCGAGCGTCATTGACCACGGCCTGGACCGTCGACACGCTCCGGCCGCAGATCTCGGCCACTTCGCGACGGGAGTGATTCGCGTCGATCAGCCGCAGGATCCGCCGGCGTTCGGCCGGCGTGGTGAACTCGTGCCGGCGGCGGTCGATCGTCCGGATCCGCTCGTACGCCACGATTCGCCGGTAGGCTGCCGATTTGGTCAGCCCGCAGCGACTGGCCGCCGCAGCGATCGTTGTTCCCGCGCTGACCAGCTTGACCAATTGGACCACGATAGCATCCGTCGCACTAACCATGCTTCGCGCATCGGTCTCGCCGCCGTTTGCGCTTGAGTACAAATCATGCTATCGATGCCAGGATGGCGTTCGGAGTTTCGCGAGGCCTACTGCCTGTTCCGCTCGCGGAACCAGGTCTCGATTGCCGCGACATGCGCGGCCATCGGAAGCTTGGCGCCGGCGAGCCAGCGGCCGACGGTGCGGGCGTCAACACCGATGTAGGCGGCGAGGCCTCGCTGCGAGGCTCGTAGCGGCGATTCGCCCCACTCTGGATGGGCTAGCGTGCGGCGTAGTTTGTTTCGCAGGCGCGGCCAACGCTTGCGCTGGGCCGGCGTCATGTCCGATCGACTGACGCCGGCCGGCCAATGGCCGCGACCGTCCTTGCGTTGACTGTTCACGGCGCCGATCCTTTGCGAAACAGATCCAGACTGACGCCGTAGGCGTCAGCGATCTTACAGGCGATCGCCCAGCCCACGTCCCGCCGGCCGGCTTCCACATCCGCCAGATACCCGGGGTCGATGCCCGTGCGCTTGCCGAGCGCGTAATGCGTCTCGTCTTCCTTGGCGCGCAGGGCCCGCAGTCGCGCGCCGAACGTACGTGACCGTGTGGCTTTCGTGGCGGTGCTCATGATTGGTCTCCTACGCTACGGACAATGTGTTGCTCCATCGCGTCGCGGATCATTTCGACGCGGTCGATGGCCGCATCGGTCGAGATCACGCGTTCGTGCGCCTTGTTCTGCTCCGCATGAATACGGGCAGCGTTCAGCGACTCGATTGCATCGAGCGTCTCGTTGCCACCGGGTAGGGTGCGAATCGCGTGATTCAGCGTCTTTTTCAGCGTCCGGTTTGCCGGTCCGCCGTAGCGATCGACGATGGCCAGGCGTAGCGTTTTCACGTCCATCTGTGTCTCCTCTCAAATATCAGTGGATCCCGCGCGTGAATCACGCGCCATGATTGCAAGCTCGATGTTATTGACGACATCGCGGACATCGCGCCCACGGACTTCAACCGCCACAACTGCTGCTCGATCCACGGTTGTCGCCCCCACGATAACTGAGCGGTTGCAACACCACGTCGTCTGCACTGGGCCACGAGATCGACTCAAAGCCAAACCAGAATCCGTTGACGCAGTATGGGATTGAGAACTCTTCACCGGCTTTGATCGACTGCGTTTCGACTTCGCGTCGACCGTCACCTTTGCCGTGGAATCTGGTCAGGATGCACGGCGTCTCCGCGCGGTAAGTCCCTGCCCGCAAGATCGTCGCAAATTCTCCACCGTAAATCGTCGGCAAGTCTTTTTTGGTGGCTGTCGTGGTCATGTCTTTCTCCTTTGGTCCGCCGGCGGGTTTAAGTTGTGGCCTCTTTTGGCGGCGGCCACGTTACCTCAGTCGTTCGCCATCTTCCTCGCCGCGGCGACCAGCGGAAACGCGACGTCGCGCAGATGCTGCTCGACAGTGCGGTAGTCGTCCAGCGTCAACTCCTCCTCGTCGAGTAGATCGTACTCGACGGTCAGCTGCACGCAGCAGCTGCCCGGATGCGCGGCAAACTGGCCGAACCGTCCGGTGCCGGTGTATTCGCGGCCGTAAACGTCGCCGCAGCGGTCGACGTACAGCCCGTGGTCCGACGTGACGGCGCGCCACTCGTGGTAGAATCCGGTTTCGGTCGCGACCGTGTCGTAGTCGCCGCGTCGCACCTGCAGCAGGGCGGGGCCGCTGAAATCCTTGTACTTGATCGCCGGCGGGTAGCTGTTGTCCCAATGGCCGTCCTCGTCGCTCACTTCGACCGGCCGAGCGTGAAACTTGCCGTCGCCGCGGACATAGATGATGCGCGAATAGGCCGCGATCAGGCGCCGCAGGCGTGCGCGTTCTGCCGCATCTTCGGCTTCCATTTCGTTGGCGAGTTGTTCCAGCGATTCGATCGTGATACTATCGTTCATGTCCCTACTCCTTTGCAGTGGGGGCCACGGGGCGGGAGTGTGTCAGCACTCGCCGCCCCACTGTATTTCCCGGGTTCGGCCGGGCCCGTTTGACTTGCGTCATTGTATTGGGCCATTGCCCTCTATTACAATAGGCCAATAGGGGCGCAACTCAGGGCGCGCTTTTTTCTGGATTTGCCGAAAATCGCAAAATCCCTATGAAATAGGCGGCCACTTTCCGCTCGTTCCTCGCGACCCTTCCGCAAGCGAAAGGGTCAAGCGGCGGCTAGCGCCGTTGTTATCCGCTCAAAACGCGGGGACGCAGGAACAGTGATCGAGACCATGCCCGCACGTCCGGCACATGGCACGGCCCTGGGGATCACGGCACGGATCACGCTGCGGCGGCTCATCAAATTCGTCACGGCGAGGGTTCGTCACGTGCTGGCCTTCCTCGTCGATGTACTCGCCTTCCATCGCCCAGTGTGCATCGTCCTCGTAGTACAGGCACGATGGGCACAACTGCCCGTACTCGGTGATGCCGCGCTCCATTGGCGTTTGGCATTTCGGACAAGCCGTTTCGGTAATCATGCTCTACTCCAAAAAGCGGATAACAAAAAATTGAACCCGACCGCGATCAGCGCCGTGCGCGATGGTCGGGCTTATCGCGCGGCGGGTTAATTTGGACGATATTGGTGATCTGATCAGTCGCGGTGATTTGCAGTTTCATGTTTTCACTTCATCGTGAACTTTGAAATTCAAGGGCTAGCGTTTCGGTTTCGCCGATTGCGTTGGTGTCTAGCGGTACGGTGCGACCGAATGCGCTGCCGGTGGAGATGGCGGCGAATTCGGTGTACGACATCGGCTTAGACTTTCGCGGCCGGCGATTGGTCTTCGGCGGTTCGTCGTCCACTTTGGAGCGCTTGGACCGCGGCAGCAGTCTCATATACACTTCCCACGCCGCGGACGTCGAAAACGAATTACGAAACTTGACCAGCTCCGGACCGGTATAGCCAGCTTCCCGCGCGGTGCGATCGGACGCCTTGTGCAAATCGTTGCCGACGGCGCGGAACAGCCAGGCCGCGACACTGACGCGATGTTCCGGTCCGACGAATTGCGCTCGCGATTGCTCTCCGCGGCGAATCACGTATTGACCGGAAACGCCAAACCGTGATTCCAAGGCCCACATCAGGATCCGTGCCCAGACCGGGAATACTTTGGTGGGCATTTCCAGTTCCAGCTTCTCGTCGACGGTTGCCTGGTCGTCGAGTCCGAATCGACGCATGATCCGTTCGGCCAGCTCGGCCGCTTGTGCCGCTTCGGCCGCTGTCGCTCCGCGTGCTTCGGTCCGGTTGCGCAGGTGGGCGAGCAGGCGCTTTGCTTTGTCGATGTTCATTGCGTCGCCGTCCTTTTCTTGCGACGCCTGGTCTTGGACTTCGCAGCGCCGAGCGAGGCCGGCAGGGGAAGCGGTGATTTAGTGGCGTGCCGCTGCATGAGCCAATCGATAGCCTCCGCTTTGGTTTTCGCCTGCGACGGCTGGCCAGTGAGTTCTTGCGTGAGGGCTTCGACCTGCCCGCGCGTGTGGAGTTCGAAAAAGCGCTGTACCATCATGCGCTGTGGGTTGTTCGCGTTGCTGCCGAACTTCCAGCCGGCGGCGATCGTGACGCCCAGCTGCTCGGCAATCCTCTCGATGCTGGCGTGATTCCAGTACGGCCACTTTTGCGGGACTTCATCGAACGCGAGCATTTTCAGGCACGGCTGATCCTTGGCCAATTCAGATGGCAAATTCGTCCACGGGAACAGCAGCAAGCGGACGGTCATCATCTGGATCAGCTCCGCGTTTGTGATAGGATCGTCGTCCGGGTCGGCAGCTCGCACCAAACTATCCCACCAGTCGATTGACTTGGCGCCGGCTTTCGGCGCGACGTACTTTGGCAACCGGTTTCCCGTCGTCGCGCTGAAATATGCCGCGCAGGCCGCTGCGTCCGACCAGCGGCCGTAGTCGCGCACGTGCACGGCGGCGAACGTGTGGAGCAGCAAGGCCTCCCAGCTACCGTGACGCAAGTGACAGGCGATCAGCACCCGCAGGAAGTGGTGCCGCCATTCGGTGACACGCTTTGCGGTTTGCGCGGCGGCTTCTTTCGCCTTGCGGGCGTCCTCTTTTTTCTGCGCCGCCGGCGTGAGTTTCTTTTTCGCCGCGGTCTTCGACGGCTTCTTGCCGTTGGCCTTCGCTTCGTTGACCTGCTTGATCAGCGGCTTCTGCAATTTGTCGTACTCGGCGACGTTTAATGCACGGCGGACTTGTGCGCCGTTTTTCCCCAGCGGCAGGGCGACGACTTGCAGTTTCTTCTCGATGGATGCGTCCACGTCGAACAAACGCGGATGACTGCCGGCCTGGTAGCCGTAGTGGTGTTCGTCGCCGTCGTCCATCGGCCGGGAATTTTCGCCGATGTGAAAGTCAATTGTGCGAGCGATCTCGTTGCGGTTCGTCCAGTGGAAATAATAGTCCTCTGGCCAGCGGTCTGCCTCTTTCTTGGCTTTGGCGTGTTCGGCCTGCAGCAGTTTGTCGATCGCGGGATGCACAACGTACGGCACTAGCTGCCGCACGCAACTTTCGGCCATTTCCCCGGAAATGAGTTCTTGCTGCCAGTACTTCGGCAACCGCAACAGCTGCAGCTTGTTCCGCACTGCGGCCTCGGTTTGCAAACCGTAGATCTTGCCGGCATCAGCGACCGGACAGCCGGCGTCGATCTTGGCCTGGATGACCAGGGCCTGCCGTATTGGCGTTTCGGTGCGTCGCTGCGCGTTGCTCGCGCCGATGAAATCAATCGCGGCCTGGTCGTCCGCCAGGTCCGTGCGGATGCGAGCGTCGAGCGTGTCCAGGCCTAGCATCGTGGCCGCGGCGAGTCGCGTCTTGCCCGCGAGTACTTCGTAATGACCGACCGGATCGGCGAGCGGCCGAACGGTGATCGCTTCGTCCTGCCCGCGGTCGGTGAGCCATTCGACCATCTGCAGAACCTCGGCCTGCGTGGGATCCGGATTGGCCGGGTGATTATGCAGCTTGTCCAGCGGCAGGGCCTGGACGTCGCCGTGACGGTCCGCGGCTTTCGCGACCTGTTGCCGGGCGTGGCCGCGTTTGGGCTTCGGTTTGGTGGTAGTGGTCGGCATGGGAAACTCCGTGGGGTTGAGGGTCGAGCGACCCAGTACGTCGAAATCGTAAAACACTTTTGCGGCCAGCTCGTCGGCCACCAGGTCGACGCCTCGATCACGCCACCACGCAGCGACCTCGCTGATCGTTGCGTCGATGGCGTTGGTGCGGTTGGCGTACGCGACCGATTCGCGCGGCTGGACGTGGACGCTGCCGTGACCAGGTCCACCGGTGCTGTAGCCTGCGGCCACGACCGAACCGATCGGCTGCAGGTAGATGGCCACAAAGCAGCCGTTGACACGTGTCAACGGGACGCGGACGGTTTCGGTCTGCGCCGTAGCGGTCATTGGGTCACCTCGCGCAGATAGGCCGCGTAACACTTGATCACGTCTCGCAGGTAATCGAGCCAGCCGTAGCTGCGCCGCTCGACCGTGTCGATCACCGCTGCCGCGCCGCCGGCGAATGTGCGAGCGAAGAACGCGCGGTACTCGTCGCGCGGCAGCTGCAGGAACTGATCGACGACGTCGCCCAGTTCGCCGCGCAGATCGTCGAGCGGATCCGGCGGCGGCGGTGCTGGCCGCGGTAGCGGGATGCCGTCGACGGGCCAGGCGTCATGACGCAGCAGGTACTGGACCGCGCCTAGCGATTTGAATTGCGACCGGTGCTTCGCGTAGATCTGCAATGCGCGGCGGAAGTACTCGGCCGATCGTCCGTGAGCGATGGCCGTGTCGATCAGCTCGCGGCGGTACCAGTGCGCCACCTGCCACGCCTTCAAAACTTCATCAGCAGCAGCATGTTCACCTGTTGTTGATGAACTGGATAATACTGGACTAACTGATGTATATGAAACGGAAACCGTTTCCGTTTGGTCGGAAACCGTTTCCGTTTGGTCGGAAACCGTTTCCGTTTGGTCGGAAACCGTTTCCGTTTGGTCCGTGGGTTTCGTGACGGATTCTGGAAGCACCGGCAGGCCCACGGCGCGGGCCAATTCTGGCCACGTGATTTCGATCGTCGTACGACGGACGCCCCACTGATCGGTATCGACGGACCAGAGCACCGCGTTGGCCTGACGCGACCAGTTGAGCCAGTTGGCGACCGATTTGCCGGCGACGCAGAATTGATCGCAGAGGCAGACGGTCGTGTCGCCGCTACGGCGCTGCGCCGGCGTGTTCTGGTAGACGGTGCAGGTGCCGTCCCAGCCGGACCAGTCGGCTTTCATGAGCGCTTTCAAGAAGAAGACGACGCGTCGGCGCTGGCCTCGCGTCAGTCCGAAGTCGCCATGTTCAAGCGCTTCGATCAGCCGGAAGCGGTGGGCTCTGATGTCCTTGAGGGCGGCGCGGCGTTCGCGCGTTCCGTCCGGCAGGTCAAACTCTAGCTGCTGTTGCACTCTTTGCATCGGTGTCCTTACCTTCGGTCCATCTGGTTGCGTCACGCGGAGCGTGACCTACGACGGCAATACGCTGGCGTCGTAGTACGGGCATTGGCCGCTACGGATCCAGTCCGCGTGATCTTCTCGGACTTCGTCCAGGTCGTCGCTGACGTGGTGCGAGCACGCGGCCGCGTCGCACGTGTACGGATAATGGCACTGTTCGACGTGGCCGTACCGGCAGACGCGAACCTTCGCCGGATCACCGTTGCATAATATGCAATGCGGATTCCGACCAGGCGGCGGATAGTTAGGGGCGCGTTGCGTCATTGCTCGATCGCTTTCTCCGCACGGTGCAGGACTCGGTTGGCCTCGCGCATGTGTCGCGTGTCGGCAGAACCGCATACGTGGCACTTGCACGCGGGCAGAATGTTGTCACGGTACAAGCCCACGTATTCGCAATCTCGACACAGCCGCCATTGCAGCATCGGAACCGCCTTCAACACCGTTTCGGTCGACGGATTAGCGTAGTACTGTCGTTCGGATTCGGTCATAGAACAACCCCATAAGGCGGGCCGCGACGGCGGTGACGATCGGGGCAGTGATCGATCACCTTCAGCGCCGTGGAACTGGATTCCCAGCGCTGCCGTCGCGGGCCCACGAATCAAAGCAAGGCCTGCAGCAGCTGCACCAGTTCGGTCCGCTGCCACGTCGTTAAATTGTCAAACACGGCAGTGCGCTTCACTTGCGCGATGTGCCGGTCGGCACGCGCCGATGGTTGCCCCGTCAAGAGCCAGTCCCAGCTGACCTGATAAAACTCCTGCAGCGCCGCTAACGCCGTCACCGTCGGTTCCAGCTCGGGGCGCTCGTAGCGCTCGATCACGTCCGCGGCGATCCCGGTCATCGCGGCTGTGTGCTCGATCGACAGGCCGGCCATTTCGCGAGCCAGCCGCAAGCGGCCGGCCAGCGTGCTGGTGGTCGTCGGTGTTTGGATCACTTGCCACCCCCTAACAGCCATTGCATCAGCATGTCGATCGCCTTCGGCGGCGGTTCGTACTTGATCGTGTTGGCCGGCGAAGGTTTCGGCTTGCGAATCAATCGCAATCGCAGACACGGCTCCCAGAGACACGGCAGGACGTTTTCGGTAGCCTGCCAGCGCCCGTGGATCCAGGCCGAATTGTGGCGCGTGGCCGGCAGCAACTCGAAGCCGTAGCCCTCGCGTGCGATTAGGTGACGCTGCTCTTTAAGCGCCTCCCACAGAGGCATGGCGGTCCGTGTCCCGCGGACCGCCACGACTCGCGAGTCGATGCGTTTACACACGTAGTACAGTGCTCGCATCTACGCGGCCTCCGTGGTTGGGGCGTCGTCCTCCGCCTGGACGATCGCCTGAACTTCTGCGCGGTGCACTGGCTGGTCGGGCGGCGCCTCGATCCCCAGCCGAACGCGGCCGGCGCGGATCCCCAGGATCCGGACGGTCGTTTCATTGTTAATCACAATGTCTTCGTTCAACTTCCGTGTAAGTATCAGCATGATTACCTCCGTGACGAAACAAAAAAGCGGGACGCTACCGACCCAGATCGATAGCGCCCCTGGGAGTTTCCCCAGTCCGACTGAGGATTCCGTGTGGCTGAAAAAATCCGCACGCCCCGCGGTGACAAGTACGGCCAGCATGGAGTCTGCAGTACAGGTAGTGCGTGACGTGCGGACCCAAAGTTCGCGACAGCCGGCCGGCGACGTACCGTCCGAATGAATGAACCGCCGCGGATGACTCCAATCAAAACAGCATTTGCTGCGGGTCTTCGGTTTCGAAGATCCGCGCGAACGTGGACGGCTGCGTCAGTGAGTTCAGCGCTTCGACCAGCGCCATCGCCGGATGGGCGTAGTGTCGATACGTGATCTCGCTGAGCGCTCGCTTGGCGTGTCCCAGGATCAGCGGCGACACGCCAGGCATGTTGGTCTCGTGATACGTGCTGCAGGTCTTGCGCAAGTGCTTGAGCAAGTACTTGCGCTCCTGCCCCGTGTGCAAGTCCGGCTTCGGCCGCACGTTGGCCACGTGACACAACGCGGACCACTGCACGTCGAGCGACTTGCGGCAGCGCGGAAAGTCGAAGAGTCTCGCGTCCGGATCGCAGCCGTTGGGCGGTGCAATCGATTTCAGATGCGCGGCGACACACGCATTCAGCGGCATCACCAGCGGTTCCGGCTTCGCGCCGGCAGTCTTCGTGCGAACGTACCACAGCCAGCCGTGGTCGTTCGTCGCGTTGCTGTCGTCCCCGGGATACTCGGGAGCCCAGCGAATATGACGCCAGCAGAGCGGCTGCTTGTCGGCCGCGTAGGCCGTCAGCATCTGCGTATCGAAGCCGTAATTGAAGTACAGCGCCAGCAGGCAGCGCCAGTACACGCCCGGCGGATGCCAGAGCGGTTTCAGCGATCCGTTGACGGTGGGCCAGCTGGCCCGCGTGGTCGCGTCGTACAGGCGATCCAGCTCGTCCAGCGACAGATACAGCTTGTCGGCCACAGATTGCGTTTTCAGCGGCTTCGGGAAGTGGGGCGGCTGAGTGCCCTCCTCTTCGTGTAACCACGTCAGGACCGTCTTGAGGCAGCTCAGCTGCTTGTTGGCCGTTCGCGAAGGGTTCTTGCCCTTCGCCCGCTGCTGCACCCAGTTGCGAAACTCCTTGAGTTCCGCCGTCGTGGTTTCCGCCGCTAGCAGAACCACCGGTCGCATCGACCGGTGGTTTTCGGTCAAATCCAGTAGCCCAGGTTGCCTGGATTCCATCCAGTCGTCCCAGTATCGCCGGGCCGTACGATACTGCGTCATGGTCGCGGCCTTGCCGCCGTTCGGCCGAAGCACGTCGTCGATATAGCCGTCCACGGCCTCCGCAATCGTCCACGTGCTCCGATCGATCTTGGGTGGCGATGGCGGAACAGATGCTGGCGGCGGCTCCGGAAAAAGCCGTAGCGCTAACGCTGGCATGGGAGAGGCCTCCGATTCGATGGCCGTAGAGTCGACAGTCCAGAACAAGGGATGCGGAACGAGATGCTTTGTCATGTGGTGCCTTCACGCGCCACCTGACTACGATCCTGACTGTCCTTACACGCAGATAGCGCGAGCTATCATCCCTGCGACGCCCAGTCCGTCGGGAGTACTGGTGATTGCCCCAACAGTACGAGCCTATCATGTTAGCCGCTCCGTTCGACCGTTCCAGTTCCAAATCCCTTCACGCCGGCATTTCCACAAGAAACCCCAGCGCGCAGCAACGCACGCAAATCGTCGAAGTGAAATCACTTCGGGACGCATCCCCGAAGGCGGCTAAAACAGCAGCCAAGAAGATGCCGAATCGTGCGTCGACAGTTTTGCACGATTGTGCAAAACAAGTCAACCCCACGTTTCGACAAAATTATTTCTTAGAAAGAAGTTCTTCGAGCGGCACCCCCAACGAGATGGCGATGCGCTCCGCGCGTGGAATGGTGCACGCCCCATCGCCGTTCAGCAATCGGCTGAGTCCCGAGAGACTCATGCCTGTTTCGCGCGCGATGTCAGACAGTGACTTGTCGCTGCTTTCGATGACTCGTTTGACGTTCGCACAAAATGCGCTCATCGCCACCGATACCACTTCTTTTGGCATTGAAATCATGCCTCCGATTATACCGTCGTCCTGTGAAAGCGGGAACGCTGACAACGAATTTTGCACGATTCGGCACGTCAGCGCCCCCGCGGTGTGTTAGATGCCAGAGAATGTGATAGTGCTCCGTTGCAAACCAAGATCTTGCGAGTAGCTTCCCCACTCGCGGTCTTGAACTGCGTCATAAATTCTTATCGTCGCCCGTTCCCGTGCCGTCCCGCCGGCGGGCAACTTGTACACGTAGGCAAACATCACCGCAGCGAAGTCACGCCGCTGGTCGGCTGGCAACTGGAAGTACTTCGGCATCACATACAGACGCGGTGCCCCAGGCGCATCGGTCACTAACTTGTAAAAGATTCCCGCGGTTTTCAGCTGCGAATAGATCTTCATCCGCTCTTGCTGTTCCGTGTCTGTACCTTGCCCGCTTTGGTCAATAAAGGTTGGTCTAGCCACCGTCTTTCGCGCGCCATCGTCATGACTCGCAACGCCGGCGACCATCACTAACATCATGCAGCCGCCACACCCAAGGACGATGGTGCTCGATACAACACCAACGACGATCAGAATGACTTTCGCGTTCATTGCTCTACCGCTCGCCCGTGGGCTCTTGTACGATTAAGTCCATGAACCTCTTCGACTTCTTTGACAGTTTGATCAATCCTCCGAAATACACGGACCGTGAACCGTACATTTCGGAAGAAGCCCGCGTAGACGCTTTCGTACGCCGCGACGCAGACGGAAATGAAATCAAACTCGAACCCGAAGTATCACAGGTGCTGCTGGAAGAGGCGCGACTGAAGTACCACGACAAAATGGAAACACTGGATCGGCTCGACGAGAAACGCGATTCGATGATTAAGTTTTCCTCCGGGATGATCGTCTTCATGGCGTCTGCTTCACGCGTGTTCGAGTTTCCAATAACGGCATGTATGCAAAGTGCGTTCGTTCTGTTCCTTCTGGCAATTGCGTTGTTGATTCTTTCTCGCCGCACGGTTCAGATCCCATCAGCGCCCACCATTCAAGACTTACGCGAAGATCTTGGATCGGCCCTTGACCCTCGCGACCGAATTGCATCGTCACTCCATTTGACCTGCTCCGGCATCCGAGTTTTCGAAGTCATAATCGGCTACCATTACAACGTGGCGATGTATCTTATCCTTGCCGGTCTCTTTTGCCTGATCCCGGTCGTGTTCGGCATCAGTTCTTAGGATTCGGAACAGGCCCGCCGAATCCGTCTCCATCTGGTCTCGGTGGCGGCGTTGGCTTCGGTGGTGGTGCAGGGCGTTCCTTACTCATTTGCTGCTACCTCCATCGCGCGTGTTTTCATCAGGTCGCGGCGCTGGATTCGCTGGTGGCTTCGGTGGTTTCTCATCAGCGCCAAAAACGTAACTCGTCCCGTGCTTTGGCTTCGAATACGCTGTCACATCGGGTCTCGGCGGTCGCGGCGTTGGCTTCGCTGGTGGTTTCGGCTTGTCCTTACTCACTAGGTCTACCTCCGTGCTAGGTCAGTACACCCGACTGGGCTCGAACCAGTAACCTCCGGTTTCGTAGACACGTAGCCA
>ERZ869936.465-NODE-465-length-38406-cov-15.912753_pt1 | contig 38406 bp, 29 predicted proteins | sample MGYA00520876_ERZ869936 | MGnify/ENA primary metagenome ERZ869936 (study PRJEB32218, sample SAMN09650985) | biofilter metagenome | isolation source: enrty point of leading RO module | place: Saudi Arabia: Thuwal, RO plant located on Red Sea | collected 2016-02-17 ... | reverse complement strand
CCGGAAATGGCTTGAGTCCTCCGCCCCCCTGGGACTCGCTGTTTCCGGGTTTTTTTGTTAAATCGCCTGAAAAAACGGCTAAAATGTGCACTGGTGTCCCGTGGGTGTCCCGAATCGCCTGAAAATCGGTCAAAAACTGCCATCTTGGCGGAATGCAGACCGACCTGATCAAGCCCATTCGCTGGCAGCTTTGGCGACGGTAGAATGCCGGCCATGCAGATCAACGCCCTCTACTTCGACGTTGAGCCCGTGAAGTCCCCCCGGAGCGAATCCGGCACGTTCCTCGTGGTGTGGCCGCTCGACAGCGGCGACGGGAAGTGGACGCACAACGCCCACCCCGACCGGACCGTGATGGACGCGCACGCCGGCGACGTGCTGGTCAACAAGCGCACTCCGTACCGGGTCCGCGCCGTGAAGGTCTACCGGTCGTCGCTCTGCCGTGATGAAACGTCTCATCCGTGGTGTCAGTCCGTCAGAGAGTGCATTGATGGCGCCGGCCGGTAGGAACAGATCGAAGCGTACCGTCTGCCTCTGGGCGCTTGGGGCGTTTTTGCTCACGGTTCACTACGTTCTGAGCTACGCGCCGGCCTACCGCGTCATGCGGGACTGGAACGGCGATCTGCTGCCATGGGGCGGCTACTGGTGGGTTTACCGACCGGTCGATGTCCTGATTGACGAGACGCCGCTGCAACGCCCCCTGATGGCGTGGGCGGACGTCTGCGGCGTCCGGGATGAGTTTGACTTCGCGATGTTTGTGCGATCCTCTCGCAGTTGGGACGCGGAAAACTACACACTTGAGCGACAACTGATTCTCGGGGAAGACGGATACGAGGATCGGATTCAGGAGATACGCGATGAAATCTCGCTCGATGAACCGTGAACGTATCACGGTTGAGAAGTTGCACGGCCACTGGTCCGCGTGGTTCTCTGGAATGCCGCAGTTCGCGTTCGGCGGAGCGACGCCGGCGGAGTCAGTCGATCGGCTGGTAGGTTTCTGCATGAATCATGATCGCTGACGGGGTCATTCGCCGGCCCCCACTGTCGTGATTGCAAGGCTCACTCCCCCGCCGCCCTGTCTCGCGCGCACGCGAGCAAGGTACTCGTAAACCCGACAAGCTGCTTGTCACCTTTCTGCCCTGTCTCGCGCGCGCACGCGAGCAAGGTATCTTTCGCAGGTTCGGGCACTGACCGAGTATTTGCGCTTGAGTTCCGCTTTGATCTTACCCTTTCAAAGCCCCTGAGATACGAGCATCGCCGTGAAGTCGATTCGCTCCTCAAGGTCTTTCCCTGGGGTCTGTCCGGGGTTGGAAACCTTTCGCTTATCTTGCATCGATTCAACCTTGCTGGTGGTGTCCACAACCGCGCTCCGGTCGCCACGACCACCGCAGGCTACTTGGGACTCTCGTCCGCCGTTACTCTATGTGCGGGACCATTCGGTCACCGCAACTTCTCAATGTCAACTCAAGGGAGGGCTCTCATGCGCTGGAGACTGTTTACCGCTGGTTTGATCTTCGCGTGTTCCGGATGCTCCGGTTCCGCTCCCCCGGAAGCGCCGCCGGAAAGTTCCGTGTCACTGAGCGAGCACATGGACGCGCTCGAAGCCGAACGGGGGCGACGGGCTGCGGTTGAGGCGCAACTCGCTGAGGCGTCTGAAGCACTGGACGCCGCCCAGGCCGACATTGAGTCTCTAATCGCAAAGCAGACGGAGCAGGACGAGCGGATCGCAGAACTGGTGGCGTTGATCGATGGCTACAATTCCGCGCAGGACGAGTTGGCGGAGGCTCAGAAAGCGGTCGACGAGGAGCGGCTTGTGCGGCGCAAGCAGGTCGAACTCGGACGCATGACGGAGGTGGAATTCGCCGAGTTTGAACACCTCGCCAACAAGGCGAAGGAAGGCGAGCAACTGAATCGCAACGAATTACGGAGACTGGAACAGTTAGCGCCATTGAACACTCGGGAGTATGTCGAACAGGAATTCGCAAAGCACGGTGTGTCTTATCTGGAGGCGGCGTTGATGGTTGAACCCGAGACGGAACCCGAATGATCTACAAAGGTCCGGTCGACTCGTAGCCGGTGCGGCCGCCGGGGCTGATCATGGTGGGGTGTGTTCCGCCGAGACCGAGCACCGCGTGGCCGCCGGTCACGATCAAGTCATCCTGTCCAAAGGCATTGGATCGCGCCAGCTTCCCCCACCAGGGGACAGCGCCGGAGGAGTCGATGTCGATCAGCCATGATGTTCCCCATGAGTGATGACTACGGGGCGCGCTGTACGTGCCAACGGTGGATGACTCTCACGGCAGGCCATCCGGAAAGCCGTACTCTTCCGGGGACTGCAAGACGGAGAGAATCGCGATCAGTTCGGGGTGTGAGTCTTGGAATGCTCGGGCGTGCTGCAGCGTTCTCTGAATTAGCTGCTCTTCCCCAATCTTGCCGTTGATCCAATCGTCAGCCGTGCGGCTGAACACCTGCAGGGCGATCTGCCCCAGTTCGGCGACTTCGAGTTTGTCGTGATCGTCGTTCTCAGCCGCCCGCCGGCGGATCTGTTCAAACTCTTCGCGGAGTTCATGCACCCGTCGCAACAATCCGGATTGCATGGTGGCTCTCGTCACTCGCTCTGTCGTTCCGTCCGGCATGGCTCATCCTTTGCTGTGGAAGTGACGTTGCGACGGCGCGCGTTGAGAACCTCCATAAACTCTGGGGTGATTTTCTTGAGCGTCTCTCTGTTCGGATTCGAGTCGAGGAGGGTATTGACCAGGTGCTCGACGGCGCGGGCGGCGTCGTGTGAGCCCTTTGCCGAGTTGATGATGCGGAGACCTTTCTCATCGAAGCGGTTGACGAAGCGGTTGTAGTCCCTGGGGGAAAGGTGTTTCTTCAAAACGGAGAGCAGCGAGTCGACGACTCTGCGCGCCATGAGCCTCGCGCGAAGATGTTTATCCAACCGATGAATGCGGCTACCGATGTTCATTGACGATCCGCTCCAATTCCGCGAGCCGTTTCTCGTGATCGTTCAGTTCCCGGAGCCTGACCGCGTGCTCGATGATCGACCGGGCGGCGGACAGTTGCACCGATTCCGAGTCCGCCTCGAGTAGTTCCTTGAGTGTGTCGATCGCCGAGTCCATCGCCGCCGACATCTTCGCGGCTGCAGAATCGAACATCGCGGCGCGTGCCTGGGAGACCTGCTCACAGAACGCCCGGTCCTCAAGCCGGCGGTGGACGGTTCGATCGCTGAAGCCGGATAAGCGCGCGGACTCGGCGACCGTCTCGCCCCGTGCCAGGGAGTCGATCAGGACCGTTTCGTCTCGCTTCTGTCGCGGTTTCGTTGCCATTTTCTGCCATTTACCCCGCCGCGGATTCCTGTTGACTCGCCTGCCACGCCAGGAACAGTTGGACAATCGCCGGCTGTTCTTTCTCTGCACATTCGACGCAGACAGGCTTTTGCGTTGTGGCGTTAACGAGTTGAGGCCCATCGTCGAGCCACAGCGGATTCTTCCTGCACAGAGAGCACGGCAGTCTCCACAAGTGATTGAGGTTCTCAATCACGATCCGCTTTTTGTAGACGGGCATCGTCGAGAAGTCGGGGATTCGATACCCGCACTGACCGCACGTGAGTTCCCCCGGATTGAAGCACGTGAACTGCCCACCGCAGCGTACGCATTCTTGTGCCTGTTCGGTCGCCATCGGTTCGTCCTTCGCTTGTCAGATCGGCTGCACTGGCACGTCCCGCCCTTCGACTGGCTCGGACAGTTCAGTCATCGTCTCCGGCGTCCCCGTCGCGTTCTGCGGCGTTTCCTAGACCCGTACACTTCGAGCCACCGCGAACCGTCCGCGTTGACCGGTCGCCAGCCCGCTGAGCCACGCCACCGCGTCCAGGTAGCTCGCTTCAACGTACAGCACGAGGCCGAACTGGTCCCGTACCTGATAGCCGTCTCCGTCGCGTGTGATGGTCATCGGTTTGGAAAATGGTAAGCCGGACTTACCATTTTTCTTTCCGCGTCCCTTCTCTTCCGGTGACTTTGCTGGCATCAACTCACCCAGCTTGGCCTTGATCTTCAGGACGCCGAGTGCAATCGGCCGTTCCACTTCGACGCCGGCCTTAAGCCTTTCGGCGTACTGCTGCATCGTAGCGGCCTTATCGAGAAGCCCCTTGGCCTCCTCGACTGTCTCTATCGTGCAAAGCATCTGGTCAACGCGATCTGGAAACGCGATGCACTGATTCGCAAATGACTTGGTAATCAACTCATCGGTCGCTTTCCTTTCTCTGAGACTGTCAGCACGTGGGTCGTGGGTCGTTCCACGCGGCAGGTGGACGTGGGCGTCCCCTACGTAGTAGGGACGCACACGCACCGCGCGACGCCAAGTTACTCACGTGGGCCGCCCACGTAATCGCCCACGTGCCCACGTCAGTCGTTGGACTTGCACAGTGAATACTCACGGCACTCGTTTCCCCGTTTCTTGACAGACTCCCACGTGATATCACCGGACGCCTCGAGCCCGTCCAGCAGCCGATCCAGCACTCCCCGGCTCAGTCCGGTCTTCCCCCTGAGAACACGTGCAGTCGCCGATTCCTTCACCAGAACGTCCAGAATCTTTCGCTTGCCCTCGGTGTCCCGCTCGCGTTGGTTCTGCTCACCCTGAGTCAGCCGCCCCTTCAGCTTCGTGGGGTCGATGTCGTTCGCCGGCTTCCACAATGGGAACTGCCACCGCAGCCCCACCGGTTCAACCGGAGCGAATGAACGCACGGCCGCGTCCAGAACCACAACGCCATTCTCTTCGTGCTCCCGTAAAACCAGGTGACAATCAGCGGCCCGAGATTGCGCCCCGGCTCCGGCCCCCACGTCGGTTGTGCGCTTGTCGGACTGACTCCCCTTGCTGCTGTGATGCACCATCACGATCGCCGCGCCGGTCTGATCGGCGTAGGAGTCCACCCGGTTGTAGAAATGCGTCTCAGCGGCGTTGTCGTTCTCTGAACTGGCCTCGCCGATCATGCGGTACTTCGCGTCGATGATGATTGCTTTGAACGTGCCCGGCTCGATGCGGCAGAACACTTCCGCCATCTCGTGAATGCTGCGGAGGTTGCCGCGCAGGGGGATGATTTCCAGGTCGTTCTCGTAGTCGGCCGGCTCAATGTTCATGGCCGCCGCGACTTTCGGGATGCGATACGCCAGCGTTTCGCGGTGTAGCTCGTTGTCGATCAGCAACACCTTGCCACGCGTCGTCTTGAACTTCCCCAGCCAGAAGCGCCCGTTGTTGATGCTGAGCGCCAGAGAGTAGGCGAGCCACGACTTGCCCACCTTCGACGACGAAATCAGGTTGGCCGTTTCACCGGCGCGGAAGAGTCCATCCACGACAGGGGGCTTCAGGTTGGGATACTGGTCGCGCAGGTCAGCAAACGTGAACCACTCCACCCGGCCTGCAGGGCGCTCGCCGTTGACTGTCGGTTCCGGTTCAATCTCGTTGCTCGTCATGAACGCCCGCCCGTTGTCGGCCATCCACGCCGGAGTGTCGCGCCCGTCCCACCGGTCGTCGTCATCGGGCGGCGCGGGCTTCATACCCGCGTTGTGCTCGTCTAGAATCATCGCTGTCCTCCCGTGACACTTGCCGCGTCCGTTCATCCCACAACAGCGAACGGCGCGGCGTTCTGCGTTGGTGGGGTCAATCGTCGATCTCGGACGCGCAGCGCACGCGGCGGGAAGCGATCCATTCATCCAGGTCTGAGATGAGATACCAGACCTTCGCGCCAACCTTGATGAACGGCGGACCGCCGCCCTTCGTGGCCCAGGAACACATCGTGGCGTATGAAGCCCCGACGTAATCCGCAGCGCCTTGGCGGTTCACCTTCGGCGGCGGAGGAGGCGGAGGCGGGACTGCTTCCCGAAGTTGCGTCTCTTTCATTCGTCTTGCTCCAATGACGTACAAGGTGGTGACGTCGTTCAGAGCAAACTACTGACGCGAACTCAGCGGTCAATTGCGATCACGAGAGAATCAGCGGACTCTCTGAGACTAGCGCACTTCTAAGCGCGTGCGCGCACTTCTGCGCACGTTCACGCACCTGACGAATTGGCTTTGACTGTCTGTGATCGCAGATCAGCCAGTGTCTTTTCTGCTTCGCGGAAACGTTGGTCAGTCTTGAAGAACAGGCTGAATGTCCCGCCGATTTCCTTGCGCCCCCACATCGACTGACGGTTGTGCGTCTTCACCAAATGGGCGTCGAGATTTCTTGGCTGTCCAGCGCGAATGGCCTTCGCCAGTTCCATCTTTGTCCCATTGAGTGGGCCGGCCCAACCCTGCGGCGGAGACTCCCCAGGTGAATGCCACGGGGAGACGTCGGAGTCGCACTGGCTCTCCGAGTCGTGCTCTCTCTGTTCGGCCTCATACGCTTCCTGAATACGGTCGAGGCGGCCGTCTATTTTGCCCGCGATGCGTTCGACATCTCGCAACTGTTCCGCATCGACCAAGACCGGCGCGCCGGCTTGAGTGTCATCCGGTTTTGGATTCACGAACTCCCGCCATGCTGACTGACCGAATCCGCGCTCAACGGCAGCTTGGGGGATGATCTCCCGGAACATGAAGGCGAAGTGACAATCGAAACCCGAGCCGGTGAGCGGATCGATCGACTGTCGAAGCTCATCGACTTTGGCGTCGTTTTTGGCCGCGCACTTGAAGCGATCGACGGCGACTTCCGCGGCCTGGGACTCCGGTGTGTCTCTTTCGCCAGTGTCGATCTCGTCGAGGAAGTCGAGGCCGATCTCTTCGCGCATTACTTGTGCGAGCGCGACAACCAGCCGGGCCCATTCCGCATGAGATTCAGACGATCCGTCATGTTCGTGTGACCGCACGTCCCGGCACGCGCTGAGCACGCGATCAAGACGCTGCTTTCGTTCTTCGATCGCCCGACTGGATTCCTCCCAGCGCTCGCGTTCGATCTGCTGCCGCGTCTTCTCTGGCGTCTGTGCGGCGTCACCCGTGCGCGTGTCGCCCCCCGGACCCCCCGGCTTTGCCTGTCGCTTCACCGAAGGTTTCTGAGGCCGTGCACGCGCGGCCTTCGCCTTGCGTTTCTTCGCCATAGCGCCCTTGCCTTCCCGCCCCCGCCATCCGTGCCAGTGAGACAAGAGGCGCGGCCGCCGCCGGCAAGGGCATGCAGATGCGGCTGACGGGCTGCAGACCCGGGCCGCGCCATGGTCATTCTACGGGTCGTGGGACTATTGAGCGAGCCGTTGTTCGCGGGCTTGAGCGCCACTAACCCGCGTCGGCGATCCTCAGCGTCGGCCGATCGTCGCCGGCTTTCTCGAGGATTCTCTCCACCGTCGCGTCGAGTGCGTCCCGTGTCTGAGACGTTTCGTGCACGCTGTAGTGATCGGCCGTAATCCTCGGGTCGGAGTGGGCCAGCATCAGTTGCACCGTCCGGAGCGATAGGCCCCCCTGGGACGCCCACGAGCCGATCGTGCGGCGGAGATCGTGAATCGTGACGTCCGGGATGCCTGACCACTCCCGGATGCGCCGGAGGGCTTCCTTCGGTTCGGAGTAGTGCCCGTGCTTCCCCCTCCCCGGAAAGACGAACGGCGAGCCGTTGCGTGCGTTCTGGCGGGCTTCCAGGATGTCGACCGCGAAATTGGACAGCGGGACGCCCACCGGTTTCTTGCTCTTGCTCCGGGACGCGGGAATCGTCCACAGCCGGCCATCGATGTCGAGTTCACCCCACCGCATGCCGGCAACGGCCGTGCGCCGCTGGCCGGTCGCCAACAGCATCAGGAAGTAATGCCGGGCCGTCTCATTCTGCAGCTTCGCGATCGCCTGAAAGAACGCCTTCACTTCCTCCGGCTTCAGATAGCGCTGCCGGGGAGAGAGTTCGAACCGTCGCGTCCCGAGCACCGGGTTCTTTTCGATCAGGTCGGACTCGATGGCGACATTGAACATCTTCGACAGCAGCGCCCGGGCCTTGTTCGCCTGGGCCTTGCCGTGCGCGTCGGCCACCTGGGAAATCCGTTTCGTCACGTCGGCCTTGGAGATCGACGACAGCGTGCGGCCCTTCCACCGGCCGAACCATCGCTCAAACTCCCGCTCGTCGCGCTCCCACGTCCGCTTGTGCTGTTTCGCGTGGACCTGCAGATAGTGATCGAACAGGGCCCCCAGCGTCCCCTTCCCGCTGCGGCCGGCCGTCGGCAGGTTCTTCCCCTCGGCGACAGCGCCGGCGTGCTTCCGGGCGATCTGGCGGGCCTTCTCGACGGTGATCTCCGGCCACCGACCGATGCGGACACGCTGACGCTGACCGTTGACCGTTCCGCGATAGTAGAACGTCCTGACGCCCGCAGGCGTGATCTCCAGCCGCAGACCGGCCACGGTGTCGTCGCTGACGGCGAACCGCTTCTCGCCGGCCTTGAGGCGCTTCACGACGGCATTGGAAAGTCGCGTCGGCATCCTGAAACCCTCCGGTGTCCCGCTGGTGTCCCGAACCGAATCAAAGCGTAGCAAACTCGGGCGAACGGGATCGATGAGAATTGACTCGTGTTCGACGGGGTTTCTCTCTCCCCATCACTCCCGGACAAACTGTAGCAAACGCGGGAAAACCGACAACCTTGCCACTCGCTGTTTCCGGGTTTTTTCTTGCGCGCTGCTCCAACGACTGGTCCGTCAGTTCAGTTTCGCGCGGTTGGGCGGTTCTCATGGGAGTACGAATCCCGCAGGATTTCGTGCGAATCTGCAGTCCAGCCAACCCCGATAGAGTGCCCTGACAGGGCGCCAGGTTCCCTCCGCGCCTCCGAAACCCGATTCAGCAGGCCCAACGCACCTCGCCCGCCGTATCGACCGTACGCACACCACCCCGCCCTCAATCACCCTCCGGACTGGCGAACCCGCCCTGCACCATGACAGAATACCGGTCGGCAACGAGACAGCCGCATCCGCACGCATCGCTTCGTTCACCCCGCTCTTCTCCAGATAACTGGCCCGACGCCGACAGAGGCCGCTGGCATGTCAAAGCAGAAAAAGTCCTCGCCACGAACGCAGGCCGCAAAACTCAGGGAATTCACTTCGGCCGACGCCGAAGCATTGCTCGCCACAGCCGAGGCCTGCATCAAGAGCCACGACTACGCCCAGGCGAAAGAAGTCCTGCAGAAGATCCCCGGCAGCTATCGCGACGATGACTACCAGCGGCTGCTCGAACGGGCCACCGAGTTGCAGAAAGAAGTCGACTTCCTCATCGCCGATATGGAACAGGCCGTCCGGCTCAAGGAGTACGAAGGCCTCGAAGCCAACCTGAAAAAATTGCTGAAACTCAAACCCGGTTATAAGCCGGCCAGGCAACTCCTCGAAGAACTCAACACCTACGCCCGCGGAGAAATGAAGCGGCAGGAGGTCGGCGAGGAGCGGCATTACCACAGAGAAGAAGGCCTGCTGCGACCGATTCTCACCGCCGTCGTCGGCCTCGCCATTCTCGCGGGAGCCGTGTACGGAGGTTTCATCCTCTACCTGCGCACCACCGCCGGGACCGTCAAGGTCACCGTCTACGACCCCAACGTCACCGTCACCCTCGATGACGAACAACTCACGCTGACCGACGATGGCGTCGAAACGACTGTCCGCATCGGGGATCACACACTGCTCGTGCGGCAACCGGGCGTCAGCGCCGCGGCCCTGGAATTCGCAATGGGGCGGGGAGATTCCAGAGTCTTCCACGTCGAACTCGTCGACGGCGACCTGGTCATCGACGACGGCACGGCCGGGCAACCGGCGACAGACGAACCGGCGGCGACGATCGCACGCACAGACACCGAGCCGGATGAGGATGATCTGCCCGATCCGCAGCGGCGTGAGGCAACGGACGAGCCTGTCTCCGACGAACCGGAACTCGTCCGGACGTTCACGGGACACGCCGAGAACATCATGTCGGTCGATTTCTCACCCGACGGGCGCTACATCGCAACCGCCGGACTCGACACGGCCGCCCGCATCTGGGACGCCGAAACCGGCGAGGAACTGCACCTGCTTGAAGCGCACACCGACATCGTGCATTGCGTCCGTTTCTCTCCGGATGGCGGGCGACTGCTGACCGCCGCCGGGGGTCAGCTGGAGAATTCGGTCGTCAAACAGGGCGATGACAATACGATTCGCATCTGGGACGTCGAAACGGGTGAGGAGCTTCAACGAATGGAGGGGCATCTCAACTTTGTTCGAGTGGCTGCCTTCTCTCCGAATGGCAACGACATTGTCTCGGGGGGAAACGACGGAATGGTCAAGCTCTGGAATTCGAGAACCGGCAGCGACCTCAATTGGCCCGTGCAGCCGAACGTTTCGATCCGGGATCTGGCGTTTTCACCGGACGGCGAGTCCGTCGTACTCGGAACACAGCGCGAGGATTCGCTGACCATGTACGATGTCACAACCGGCCGAATGATCGATCGGTTCAAGGACGATCCCCAGTTCATGGGAACCCTTGCCATTGCACCGGACGGCAGTTACCTGGTGGCTGCATTCTCCACGGAAACAAAACTCCGTTTGTACGACTACGCATCCGGAGAGCAGGTCCATGAACTCGTCGGCCACTCGAAAGCACCGCTGGCATTGAGCTTCTCACGTGACAGTCAGCGGATCGCCAGCACCTCGATCGATGGAACTGTGAAGATCTGGGAGGCACGCACGGGACAGGAATTGCATCAAATCGTCATCTATCCCGATGGAGGAATGGTCACCGACGTCGAATTCTCACCAGACGGCCGCAGCCTGTTGACCACGAAGCTCACCGAAGCGGTGCTCTATCGCCTGCCCGGCGTCGCAGAGTCCACCATCCCGCCGCCGATGGCGCGAACCAACACACCTCCTGCACCCCCTCCAGGCGATCTCCCCGAGGGCGTCTCGCTCATGCAGACCCTCTCCGGCCATTCCGGAACGGTTCTCGCCGTCGCCTACTCTCCCGACGGGCGTTACATCGCGACCGCCGGCGCAGACGCCACCGCGCGACTCTGGAACGCGGAGACCGGTGAGGAAGTGCGTCGGTTCTACGGCCACACAGACGTCGTCCGCTGCCTCGATTTCTCCCCCGACGGCGCCCGGCTTGTCACCGGCGCCGGCGGCACGACTGTCGACGATGCCACCGACGGCGGCGACTACACCGCCAGAATCTGGGACGTCGAAACCGGTGAAGAATTGATGCTGTTCAACGAACATGTCGGAGCGGTCTACACCGTTCGCTTCGCACCGACCGGGCGCATCGTTCTCTCCGGCTGCAGGACCGCAACCGCCCGGTTGTGGAACGCGGAGACCGGCCGCGAACTGCGCTGGCTCGGCGAACCGTTGAGTTCGGTGACCGACGTGGCGTTTACACCCGACAGCCGCTTCGCGTTCATCGGCGTCCAGTGGCAGGAGGATCCCCTCGACTTCTGTTCCGTCGCCAGCGGCAAGGAGATCGAGCGGTTCAAGACGCCACCGGGAGCGATCCGCTGCGTGGCTCTCTCGACGGACGGCAGCCGCCTCGCCGTCGGATACCTCGATCCGCCACAAGTCTACGTTTACAACGTCGAGGGCGGCGACGAAATCGCCGTCTGTGACGGGCACACCGCGGCGCTCACCGCAATCTCTCTCGCCCCCGACGGGCGACACTTTCTGAGCAGTTCGACGGACGGCACCGTTCGCTTGTGGCAAACTGAAACGGGAAGCGAGGTGCTGCAAGTCCCCGCGTCCCAGGACGTCGGTCCGATCCATGACGTCGCATTCTCTCCCGACGGAAAACAGTGCGTTGCAACGGCTCGAGAATTCGCCCGAATCTATCAGCTTGCCGACCTGCTCGATGACGATTCGCCGCAGCCGTAGCCGCGCCTGCTACGAGAGTGAAGCCGGGCCGGCTCTGCCGTCCGCACAACGACGTGTCACGGCCGGAATACTGGAGAACCCAGCGCGGCCTCCGCCCGCAACCCAACTGGAGACGAATCGACTGCGAGCGGCGAAGCCGCGAAAGCATGTAGCCGTGAGCGCAAGCTCATGGAAAACATGCCGCCCACAAATGAATTGAGCCGCGAATGCGGCGGCAGCAACCTTCCTTCCGTATCAGTCCTGTCGAACAGCGACTCGTGGAGTCCACATTGTCCGAGACATGCCGCCCAGCGGTGGTGAACCACGACGACACAAAGGACACCAAGCCAACGGTCCGGGCCAGTCCTCGAACCTCTCGGCCATTGGAATTCCCGTCTCTGACTCTTCTTCGTGCTCATTGTGCCTTTGTGGTCGTCCAATCGACCACTCGAATCCCGAACGGGCTGGCAGAATTCGCGCACCACGCGAAGGTTCTTACCGTGAGTAGCAAAATTCACAATCCAACCAGAAATCCCGCCTTCAAAGCTGTGGCAGTCCCGCTCTGACGCACATCAAAGCCGCTGCGTTGTTCCAGTCGCGGACCCGCCGTTCGTTTTTCCTGTCCGCTCTGCCGCCGAAATCGCGATTAGGAAGGCGGGGGGCGGCGGTGAATGCCGGCGGTCTGCAGATCGACGGCCTCCGCCCGCTTCCACTCGGAGTGCATCCAGGCGTGATCGCACTGGTTTGCATAGGCAGCCGTCAGCGTTGGCCCGCTCTGGCGGCTGCCACTTTTCTCTCATCTCCAAACGCTCGGCGGGCGCGCACCCCGCGGCCTTGTAACGATTTGCGAATCACTGTTGGCGACCTGTCTCGCGGTGTCTCAGGCTCGACTGTCCGAAAACCGCGCGCCGCGGACACGTGACAAAGCCATTTGCTTTAATCCCGGTGCTCGCCCGCGACCGGTGCGTCTTCGATGCGGAGATGGGTTTCGACCAGTTGCTCGACCGCGCGGGCCACTTCGACTTCGCTGTTGCGGGGCAGCAGCTTGATTTCTTTGCCGGACCTCAGCCGCGCCAGCAACGGATACACGTGCGACTCCCCCCCCTTGCTGCGTGTCTCTCGTTCATGCCGCACGTAGAGCTGTTCAACGTCGTCGGCCGCAATCCTTCGGTTGCCTGGCGCCGGAATCGGGCCGTGCCGGATCGACATCTCCCCCTGCGCCACGCGAACGGTGGTGTGGTTCAGCAACAGCACGAGGCAGACGTAGATCAACCCGATTCCCACCGCCACATGCGCGATCGGAAACAGGATCATGATGATCGCGAAGCCCCCCATTTCACTGAGGCCGCCGAGCGCAAGCGTGTACCAGCCGACCAGAAAGGCGTTCCAGGCGAGGCAGAACGGAATCAGAAACAGCACGACCGGGCTGAACCACCGCCACGAGATTCGCAGTTCCCCGCCAAGTTCCTGAACCTGCAGCTTTTCCGGAATGGCGACCCCCCGCTTCGGACCGGCCCGATCCCCCGCCGATCGCGCAGGAACCGTGACGGGCGTCCCGCAGAACTGGCAGAAGAACTGACCACGCCCCTCCGGCACACTCAACGGCGCATCACAACAGGGGCACTTGAGCGCGGTAGGTTCAAGCATGTCGACGGATGTCTCGGAGTGTTACACGAGTCGGAATGCCACGGTTTCCGGCCGGAGTCGATCGTACACGATCTCCCCAGGACAGGCCGACCTGCGTGGTCCGAGTCGCGTACAGATTGCCGGTTCAACGCCGCCTCGCGCTGCGGTCACGCTGGGCACTCCGTGCATGATTTCGTTGCATGTCGGTTCGTTGTTGCACAAGGAGGTTCGCAAGGCTGCACATCCATGCGGCCGGCAACGGCAGATTTTTTTGAAGACTTGATTATCGTTGCAGAATATGGCATTCTACTTGCAGAATGTGCGCGAGCATCTCTGGGATGCGCTGTTTGCCACTTTTTTCATCAGGAGATCTCTTCATGTTTCGGAAACCGAAAAAACGCTCTGCCTTCACCCTGATCGAGTTGCTGGTCGTCATTGCAATCATTGCGATTCTGATTGCCCTTCTGCTCCCTGCGGTGCAGCAGGCGCGAGAGGCCGCGCGCCGCACTCAGTGCAAAAACAACATGAAGCAGCTTGGATTGTCGCTGCACAACTACCACGATGTTTTCCTCATGTTCCCCGCCTCGGTCTACAATTCCGGCGCGTGCGCGCCTTACACCGCGGCGAATGCCGGCAACTGTCAGGTCATGAACATCAACGGCTGGGTCATGACGTTGCCCTACCTGGATGAGACGCCACTGTACAATCAGTTCAATCTTTCCCAGGCGATTTCCGACGTCACGGTCTACTCCAGCTATTCGTTTCCCGGCGGAATCGGCGGTTGCGCCGGCCAGATGGTGATGGGGAATCCCGCCACCAATGGCAACGCGCAGGCAGCTCGGACTCCGGTCGAGGCGTTTCATTGTCCCAGCCAGCCGATTGCTGCAAACAACAACTATATCGTCGAGACAGACTACTACCGAGCAGCACCGGGAATCACCGGCCACAAGACCAATTACGATTTCGTCGTCTATGCCAACTACCAGCACGGCGTCTGCAATCAGTGGAGCACCGGTTTGTCTCTCACCTTGTTGCGCATGTTCGGCGACAACAGCCGTTGCGACATCTCCACGATCACAGACGGCACGACGAACACCCTGATGGTCTGCGAGACGATCTTTGAAATGTACAACGGCGACGGCAATCCGTGGGCCTATCGCGGCTGGCTGACGCCGGGCGTCGATCCGACCTTCGGGATCAACAACCATTATTACAGTACGAGCGCGCCCGATGTGCATCCCGATCTGGCGAGTTGGGGTTACGGCGGAAGCTACCACGAAGGAGGCTGCCATGTGACGCTGGCGGACGGTTCGGTCCGCTTCATCAGCGAAAACACCGACGCGGTTCTCCTTTCGTACCTCTGCCGGATCGCCGACGGTCAGACGGTTGGCGAATGGTGATCTCCCACGTGGCTTGAGCGAATCATCATGGACCGCCTCGAATTCTCTCGAGGCGGTCTCTCTTGTTTGCATTTCTTCTCATTGACGATAGCATCTGCGCCCGCGCTGGTGCTTCTGTTGAATTTTCTGGAGACCTCAGATTATGTGTTTCTGCCGCAGGGCGGTCTTCATTGCGACATTGGCGGTGCTGTCTGGATGCCAATCGGGCGCGGAAGCGCCGACCTACCAGGAAGACCTCGCGCCGGTCTCGGGAATTGTCACGATCGACGGCGAACCGGCTGCGTCGGTCGACATCCTCTTCACGCCGGTAGACGACAAGCGTTCGGTGGCCGGGCAGCGCCGCGCCTCCGGCCAGACCGGTGCGGACGGTCGATACACCCTCTATTCTCTCCCCGGCGGACAAGTCGCCGACATGGAGCAGTTTTCCGGCGTGATTCCAGGGGATTACAAGGTGACGTTCAGCAAGTTCACCATGCCCGACGGCACAGTTTGGGATTCGCAGAGTTCCGACAAAGGGCCGATGGCAGTGGGGGCCGTTGAGTCGATTCCTCTGAAATACACCAATCCGCTCACAAGTGAGTTTCGCGTGTCGATTCCGGAAAGCGGCGGTAGCGAATTCGACTTTGAACTCGAATCCGAATAGCAGCGGCTGCAGGCCTTCCGGGAAGAACGACGGCAGGCATCGAGAGGTCGTCGCCGTTGTCCGCGCTGATCGAGCCTTGAATCTGAACGAACCCGGTCGCCGCGAAAGCCGTCAATCGAGTTCACGGATTGCATCCGCGCCCTCGACGATTTCGACCCGGCGATCGACCGGGACGTCGCGAAACTCCTGGGTCACTCCCGTCATCGGCCAGTGAATCTCCAGCTGGCTGATCCGCTCCGCATCGCCCAGACCGATGTGTTGTCGCAGCGGGTTGCCCCCGAAACTGCCGCCGCTGTTGACCCAGCGATAGATTGATCGCTCGCGCCCGTTCTCCTCGATGTCGGCGCGAATCCGGGCGCCGATGGCGCACGCGTTTGATTCTCGTCCGACGAGTTTGATCTCGATCCAGTGATTGTCGAATCCGGGATTCTCGAAGAGGATGTTGCTGAACGCGTCCCCGGGGAACCAGCCGCCCATTTCGGCGAACACGTCCTGGTCGCCGTCGTGGTCGATATCGGCGAAAGCGACGCCGTGCCCTTTCTGGAGATGGCCGAACCCCCCCGCCGTGGTGACGTCGGCGAACCGCCGGCCCTCCTGATTGTGAAACATCAGGTTGGGCATCAGCCCTTCGTATTCCGTGTAACCGGTGCCCAGGTAGAAATCGAGCCAGCCGTCGTTGTCGAGGTCGCCGAAGTTGCAGCCCATCGGCTGCGCGAAGCGCGTCAGATTCATCTCGGCGGCTGTTTCTCGAAATCCCCCTGCTCCATCGCCCTGATAGAGGCAAAGTGGTTCGGCCGGGCTGCGAATCCCGAGATAGTCCGCCGCCACGTATTGCACGCCCATCCAGTAGCTGCTGACGAACAGATCGAGCGCGCCGTCGTTGTTGAAGTCCCAGAACCAGACGGGAAAGCTCATTCGCGGCCCGGTCACTCCCAGTTGGGAGGCGACATCGGTAAACGTTCCGTCGCGGTTGTTGTGATAGAGGCGGTTGCTGCCGGACATGTTCGAGATGTACAGATCGGGAAACCGATCGCCGTCGTAGTCCCCCCAGACGACGCCCTTCGCAATCTGCACATTGTGGATGCCCGCCTCCTGGGTCGCGTCCGTGAAGATTCCGTCCTCCTGTCGAAACAATTGCGACCGCGCGCGTTCGTTGCCGACGAACAGATCGAGGTCGCCGTCGTTGTCGTAGTCGGCCCATGCGGCGGTCTGGGTGGGGAAGTGGCGGTCTCCCAGTCCGACGTCGAACGTCACGTCCCGGAACCGGCCCCGGCCGTCGTTCTGCAGGAGGGAATTCGGAAACGGACCGCCGGAGAGCAGCCATCCGCCGCGCAGGACGAGAATGTCGTAATCTCCGTCGTTGTCGTAGTCCGCATGGACCATGTTCAGGCCGCCGTAAATGCCTGTCAGACCTGCCTCATCTGTCTGTTCGTCGAACTTACCGTCGCCGGCGTTGCGGAAGTAGCGCAACTGGCCTGCCGGATCCCAGGTCGACACGACCACGTCGAGCCAGCCGTCGCCGTCGAAGTCGTCGACGATCGCTCCCCCGGCCAGACTGACCGTGTCGAGTCCCAGCTTGGGAGCGATGTTGTAGAACCGGGGAAACGGTTCCTCCGATTCAAATTCCTCCGGGGGAATGACGAACCTGGCCGGAACTTCGTCCGGATACTGGTTGAGCGTCATGCTGGCGACGTTGAGCAACCACCGGGCAGGAAGATGGTCCGGATTCGCGTCGAGCAATTGCTTGAGATAAACGACCGCCTGCTCCGAGCCTTCCCGATTCTCGTGCACGCCTTCGCCCTGGATCGGGAAGACGCAACTGTCTTTGTTGCAGCAACGGATGCAGTTCTCGTTCTCCGCCGATCTGAGATGGGCGAGCGCGAGTTTGAAGAGCACGACCTCCCGCAGTTGCGGGTCGACGGCCGTCCCGGACTGGCGGAGGAGATCATAGGCGTCGGTCAATCGGGAAACGGCCTCCTGCGTTCGGCCGAGCCGCAGGTAGTGGTTGCCCGTCACCAGCATCAGTTGCAGCCGCCGCTGCGGGAGCGCGTTCTGCGACAGGGCGGCATATTCCGACTCCGCCTCTTTCAGGTGGGCGACTCCCAGTTCCGTGTTCTCTTCAGGCACGCGCTGCTTGATGTCGTCCAGCAGGTCGAGCATTCGCTGGTGCGAATCGTTCCGGCCGGCGGCGCCGTCCTCGGAAGCCGGGTGTGACTGACCTCCGCGGCATCCGCAACTTGCCACGGCCAGCGCCAGCAATCCACACAGAGTTCGCACCGTTGACATCCGTCGGCGCCTCGTTGATTCAACCGTGCGCATGAGCGCGACTCCACTCGACCGTGCGCCCCGGGCGAGGCATCCGGGAGCCGTTCACTCAATGTGATTCGCCAGCCGAACGAAGAGCGCCCTGCGGGGGAGGCGTCAAAACCGGCGGAACAACAACGCACGGTCTCCGCCCTCCACAATACCGAATTCACAGCCGCAAGGCACGTTCTGAATCTGCTGCGTCAATCCGGAGGGCCAGCGAATGCTCAGTGTGACCGATTCCACGCCCGGCGGCACGGCGAACGTCAACATCCGCTCATTGCACGCCTGATAACCGTCTCCCGCCAACAGGTGTCGCTGCGACTGACCGGCCGGCCACGAAACAGTTGCGGCAGCGCCGATTGCACCCCGCTCGGAGTGCACTCCGAACAGTCTGACGCGGAGGGACTGCGCCGTCGTCTCTGACGTATTCGTGAGCAATGCTGCGGGAGCATCGAGGTGTGAGACAACCAGATCGTCACGTCCGTCGCAGTTCCAGTCGATGCGGGCCACACTGCGGCCGAGGTAAGCCTCTTCGAAATACGCGCCGATCGCCTCGGCCGGCGACTCGACAAAGCCGCCCGAGCCATCGTTTTGAAAGAGCTGTGGAGGCATCTGAAATGCGCGGCCCAGGGCGCGTCCGTCGTCGATGTGACCGTTGGCGACAACCAGGTCGAGATCCCCGTCCAGATCGGCGTCCAGGAATTGGGCGCCGAATCCGAGCATGGACCGGCTTGGCTCTTCGAGACCGGCGGTGCGCGTCTGGTCCACGAACACCATGCCGGGCTGCTGACGATAGAGCGTGTTTGATTCCTGGTCGAAATTGGTGACGAACAAGTCCGGCAGCCCATCGCCGTCGGCGTCTCCCGCAGCGATTCCCATGCAGGCCTCGAATTCTCCGAATCGGTTGGACGCCGTGCCGCGAAGCAGCGCTTCTTCTTCAAATTGCGGAACGCCATTGTCGCTGCCGGAGGAATCGACGAACAGGAAGTTCGGTGACATGTCGTTCGCGACGAACAGTTCCAGGCGGCCCTCACCGTCGAAGTCACCCGCAACGATGCCCATTCCCCTCCCGTCAGTCGCTGTGATTCCGGCTGCAAGTGTCGCGTCGTTGAAGCTGCCCCGCGCGTCATTCAGCAAGAGACGGTCCTGCGCTCCGTCAAAGTATTGGGGCAAGCACAGCGACCGTCCTCCTGCGTGGCCGCACTCGCGCGTAAAGACGTCGTCCCCCGTCAGATAGTTCACGACGTAGACGTCGGGCAGCGCGTCGCGATTGAGATCGGCAATCAGGCAACTCGTGGTCCAGTCGTCCCCCTGGACGGTTCGGGCGTCACGTGAGCCAACTGTGGGACGGAGGGGATCCACGAATGTGCCGTCGCCATTATTCAGAAACCACCGATTCGGCCCGATGTTGCCGACATAAATGTCGCAGAAACCGTCGCCATTGACGTCTCCGGCGGCAATTCCCTGGCTGAACGACGGTTCCATCAGCCGGGCGTCGTGTGTGGCATCGATAAACCGTGCGCCGCCGATGTTTCGGTACAGCCGATCCAGATGCTCCGTCCGCTTGTCATCCACCGGCCAACGACAGCCTTGAGTCAGATAGATATCGGGCCAGCCGTCGCTGTCATAATCGAGAGCGGCCGCCCCGCCGCCCGTGAATTCGTACATCTGCTTCATCCCCTCGGCCGGTTCCCCGCCGTTGAAGTACTGAAAATCAAGGCCCGTGTTGCGAGCTCTGTCGTCAAAACGGATGCGGCGGTCCGCTTCGGAAATCGACGGAGTGCGGCCGATTTCCGATCGAATTCGCGCCCAGTCAGGGAGGGGAAGGTTGCCAAGCGAGATTTGCTTCGCGGGGTTGTCCTTCGCGAACGATCTGGCGTTGCCCAGCCTCCTCAATCGCGGTTGGATGCGACGGCTCATCAAGCTTGCCCACTCGGCCGTCGGTGTTTCCCGCATCACCCACTGAGACCAGCCATATGCTTCCCACAACAGTCCGAGCGATTCCGCCTGGACCGCTGCATCTCGCGACGCCAGAGTAATCTGCCGCGTCGTCGAGTCGGTCGTGGTGATGTATTTTTCCAGCCGTTGGGCGCGGTTGAGAAACGGTATCGCTTCATCACGCCGATTCAGCGCAGCGAGCAATTGTCCGAGCCGATACAGTGACACGCTGTCGTTGCCGTCCAGGCGAACCGCTTCCCAGTAGCACCGAGCGGCGGCCGGCATGTCGTTGTGCCGTTCTATGAACTCGGCCCGCAACCGCCACGTCAACGGATGGTCGTCTGCTTCCACCGACAGGGACGAATGCCATCTCACAAACTCTGCGTCATCCTGCCTTTCTAACAGAAGACGGCCCAGTTCCAATTGTGCTCCGATCATGTTGGGGTCGGCGTCAATCGCCGCCCTGAGCGTCGCAATCGCCTCTTCCCGCCGGTTCTCCTCGATCAATCGCCGGGCAAATGCTGTGAGAACATTGGGATCCCCGGGAGTCGACTCCAGGTATTTCTCGAGCACCTGAGTCTCTTCAATGACCGGCGCCGTCTTCGCAATCGCCCACAATTGCACCGGAGTGAATGCCTCGGAACGTATCATCTCAATCCGGAAAGGAATCGCCGCCCATCCCCCCTCGCCGAGCCCGACAAGATACGCCAGCCGGTTGTTCGCAGTCGGATCGTCGGGTGCTTGACGCCACGCGCGCTGAAACAGGTCGAGTGCCGCAGGAATGTCGCGGAGTTCAAGCAGCGCGATGTCCCCGGCTTCATTTCGTGCGATGACCGAACGGCGGCCATGATCGTCGGGGATCGCGCTGTACGCCTCCAACGCTTCTCGATGTTTTCCCAAACTTTTCAGCGCGCGGCCGCGAATCAGATTGGCCTCCGATTGATCAGGATCGCGCTCCAAGGCGCGGGAGGCTGTTTCGGCGGCCGCCTTGAAGTCTCCTCGCTCAAACTCTGTTCGCGCTTCCTGCACCAATCGATCAGCCAGTTTTCCCGTTCCCAGACGCTGGTAAGCCACGAGACCCAACACCGTCGCCGCGACGATCACGAAGACCAAGGCAATCTTGACCCAACTGGATTTCGAGCGGTGTGTGGAATCTGCGTGTGAGGGCATTCGATTCGCAGGATTGCGGCGGTCGATGATAGGGGGGCTGGCCGCGTCCCGATTCAATCTTCCCGCACGGCTTCGACGGCGTTCAGCAGTGGCGTGCCCTCTCGGGGGTTGATCGCAATCGTCACCGACCCGCTGACTTCGACGCCCGGAATCTCCACCACCTGAGCCGTCGCCGCCGTTTCGGGCGTGCGCGTCACGCTCACTCCTTCCTGCACGGTGGTCCCGTTGATGGCCACGTCAAAGACCGATGTGGCAGCTTCCGCATCGCGAGGATCGGCAAAGTGCAGCCGAATCGTGTACGTCGCCGGCGAATCGCCTTCTCCGACGAGCGGCAGTGTCAATTGCGTAAGCCCCTCGGCCCATGATGTGTAAATCCAGGGGACGTCGGTGCCGTCGACCGGTGTGGAGGCGTCGCTGACGCTGCGGAAACCGCCGCCACCGGTGAATTGTTCGGCGAGGTCGAGTTTCACATCGAGTGCCGTCTCCTGATAGGCCCTGTAGCGCGGATAGGAGAGCCAGACCGTGCCGTCGGCCGCCTTCCGGTCGCCCGGCGCACCGAGGTTGACGGCCAGGTGCTGAACCGGAGTCTGGGCGCCGACGGCGCTGTAGATCGTCCACGGGCGGCGCGGCTCGCGAGGTTCGAGCACGATGGTCGCCGCGATCGAAAACTGGCACACGCAACCGGCGCTGGCCTCGGGAATCATCACCAGACCGTTCGCGGGAATCGCATTGATCCAGCAGCCGAGTCGGTGGCCGGCGAAGTGCCGCACCCCTTCATCGGAATCGAGATCGAAGAAGCCGGTGTCGCCCGAACGGAACATGATCATCCCGGAGTCGCATCCGGTCAGCATGCCGCAGTGATGCCCGGTCCGCATGATGCTCCACGGCACGTCCTCGCCGGTGATCGGATGGGCGCGGGTGATCTGGTCGCCGGTCTTGAGATCGAACATCCACGGTTCGGCCAGCACGTGCTCTCCAATGATGATCGGCCGATGCCGGTAGTTGGCGTCTTTGGCCCAGATCTTGTAGCCGTCGTCTGCGGAGAGCGCCACCAGTCGACGTCGCTCAAACTCGCCTGCCACGAACTGCCTCCAGTAATGGCCGTTCGCATTGGCGCCGCAGAGAATCAGCACGCCGTCCTGATACATCAGCGTCAGTTTGCCGCCGCCGATCCCGATATCGCTGCAGTCGGTGACGTCGACTCCCTCGGACCACAGTTTTTCTCCGCTGCGCGCGTCGATCGCCACGGCGGTCCGCACGTCGGCGTTCTTTGCGCGTTCTTCGGCTCTCTCTCGCGCCTCGCCGGTCAGGTTGGCGAGCTCGCTCTTGTCCTGCCGGAGGATCTCCTCCCGCTCCTCACTGCTGATGGAACTGTCGATGAAGAACACGCGGCCGTCGCCGATGGCGATCGTGTGATGCGAGATGTTCTGTCCCTGGTAGGTCCACAGGTGTTCGCCGCTGGCCAGGTCGATGGCGAAGATTGAATCGGTGGCGTCGTCGGTCACGCGACCGCGACGCCGCAAGCGCGACTCCAGTTCCGGCCGCATCGTGGCCGTTCCAAAAAGAATACCGTCCTGCGCGGCCAGGTAGCCCCACTCGAACTTGCCGTCGTTCTTGCCCTCGGGCAGTTCGTGCACGGCTTCCAACTCGCCGGTGGCGGCGTTGAGCTGATAGCACTTGTCGGCCAGAAAGTGGAACAGGTGCGTTTCGTCGGCGGCGAGATTGCCGGGCGCCTGATTCTGAAAGACGCCGGTGCGGATGGCCTCCTCGTTCTCGTAAGTCCACAGATGCACGCCGTTGTACGCGTCGTACGCCTTGATCGTCGTCTGCCCCTGCACAAACAGCCGCCCGTTCACCGACAACGGGCCGACCGCCCCTTCGTGGCGGTTCACCATTTCGCCCGGACCGGGGTCGCCGTACCACAACACGCCGAGCCCGCCTTCGACGCGGGTATCGTTGCTGATCGCCGTGTTGGCCGGATTGCCGTACTGATGGCTCCAGTCTCCCGCACCCGGCAGTTCGCCGCGCGTCAGGAGCGCCCAACCGTCGACGTGTGCCGCTTCCGATTCCTCTTTCAGGCCGGTGCGATCAAGCCATTCGGTCAATTGCTTGGCGGCAATCGGTTCCAGGCTCTGCGGACGCCCCAGGCAGAGCACACCCCCGACCGGCTTCACAAACCGCGCGACCTGCTCGGGATCGAACCGGATCTCCCCGGTCTTCAGCAGAGTGTCGGAAACGACGAGATTCGCGAAGTAGTTCGCATACGGGATGTCGCCCAGATCGAAGTTGTGCACGGTGACGCGGTACCCGTACAGGCCGGCGGCGGCGGACAGCTTCTCGCGAGCCGTCGCCGCCTTGTCTGCGTCCGGTTCGACGCAATAGATCTCAAGTCCGCTGCGGCGCGCCAGTTCATACGCCAGCCGGCCTTCCTCGCCGCCGACAACGAGGCAGAACCCGGTCTCAACTCCGGTCTGCTTCAGAATCTCCTCGGCGGCCTGCTCGTACCGGGCGGTCCACTCGTCATCGGCATACGGGCTCTCGGCTATTGCGTCAGCCGGTGGAATCGCCGTCTCGCCTTCACCCGGGGCGTAGCAGTAGATGTGTCCTTGATCGGTGCTCACGAGCAACCGGCCGCCGGCAACCACCAGCCCGCGCACGTCGCCCGGGATTTCGGCCGACCACAAGTCCTCTCCGTCGGACGCGGCATAGGCGGTGACGAGGTTCTTGCCGCCGACGAACAGTTTGTCTCCGGCAGCCAATAGCGATGAATCGCTCTCCGTCTCTTGTTTCCACACGAAACCGACGTCGGCGATCGCTTTCAGTTCGTCGCTGGCTGCCGTCAGCTTTTCGCGCAATTCGTCGGCGTTATCACCCGGGCTGCGCAACTGCCGGGAGAGGTTGTAGATCTCCGTTTCGAGTGTGTGTCGCCTGCGGCTGTTGACGGCGTACTCCATTCGATTCAGCCTCGCGACGAACGACCCGGTCGCCGTGTACGCGGCGTCGCCGTGTACGACCAACTGTCGCCCCTCGAACCAGCCGAATCCGACATTGCCGTCGTTCTGGTCGATCGCCAGCAGATGATGCGGCCCTGTCGCATAGACCTGACCGTCCGCGAGTAACGCGCGCGTGCCGCCCACCACGCCGCCGGCGGTCGACCGCCAACTGTAGGTCTTCTTGAAGACGAGGCTTCCATCGTTGCGGTCGATGGCGGCCGGCATCGACCGTCCCGACGGAACAAACAGCCGATCGTCACTCGCCAGCAGATACCCTTGTGGCGAGAGATCGTTGCGGCCGGCATCCGCGGCGCTGATATTGTCGGCCTTCCAGATGACGCTGCCGTCAGTTGCGTTGACCGCGTAAAGATAGATGTCCTCGTGCGGGAAGATGCCGGCCCCGAAGTACGCCACGCCGTCATCGACCAGAACACCGGTTCGCACCGGCCAGCGGTTGATCATCTCCCCCCGCGCCAGCAGCCATTCGTCCGCCGGGCCGGCCCGCAGCTGCCACACCCGCTCACCGGTGTTCGCATCAAGGCAGTAGGCGCGACCGTCGTCCGCGCCGAAATAGACGCGGCCCTCGGCCACTGTAGGCGCCAGTCGAATCGGAGCGCCGGCGAAAAACGTCCACTGCACCTCTCCAGTCGTCAGATCGACGCAGTACAACTGATCGTCGACGGTGGATCCGAAATACGCGCGGTCACCGACGACCACCGGATGCAGAGCGTCGTCGTACTTGACGCGATGCCCCAGCAGTTTCCCTTCGATGACGCGACCTTCCGCACTGGACCAGGCGAGTTCCGGCGCCGCCGGCGCTCGGTAGACCCAATCAATGTGCAGCGGGGCAGCGATCGACTCGTCCGTCGCTCCGCTGCGACTGATGTCTCCGCGGTAGGTCGGCCAGTCGCCGGCCGTCGCCACGGCCGCCGATGCCAATACGAGTACGAACGCTGCATTGCGGATTGAATTCCGCGAGTCATTCCGGGGATTCATGGTCACCTCGACAGGTCGGACGGCTGCTGGTCACGAACGAAGAACTTGCGATGTTGAGAGGGGTCTGCTTCAAATCGACCGATGTTGATGAGTATACTCGCTGGAAGTCCCACGGCCACTGTGGGACCATGATCCGTTAACGGCTGTTGAACGCTCACGAAAGCTGACCATGTCTCGTGCTGGACTCATTCTCGCCTCGATGCTGCCGGCTGTGTTGTTCTGTGCCCCGGTTGCAGACGCCTGTTCCGTCCCGGTGTTCCGGTACGCACTGGAGCACTGGCGGGCCGATGCATACCTCGTGCAGGTGTTTCACAAGGGTGAGTTGACCCCCGAGCAGGCCAAGCGTCTTGAGGCACTCACTCTCGACGAAGACGGTCCGTCTCCGGCCAACGTCGTCGTGGTCGCCGTTGACGTCGATGGCGAACTTGACGAAGGGACCGCCGCGCTGTGGGAGCGGCAGGATCCGACCGCGCTTCCGTGGATGGTCATTCAGGCGCCCGGCAAGTTCGGCGCGCCGGCGGTCGACGTCTGGGCGGGCGAGTTTGAGAGCGAACTGACCGACAGTCTGGCAGACTCCCCGGTGCGATCGGAGATCGCGAAACTGCTTCTGGAAGGCGAGTCAGCCGTGTGGGCGTTGGTCGAATGCGGCGATGCCGAGCAGGACGCCGCCGCGTTTGAACTGCTGCAATCGGAACTGCAGCGGTTGGAGGAAGTCCTGGAACTTCCGCCGATTGACCCGGCTGATCTGGCCGATCTCACCGTTGCCCCCGAAGAACTGAAACTGTCGTTTGCGGCGGTGCGCGTGCCGTATGACGACCCCCGCGAGCAATTGTTTCGCGAGATGCTGCTTTCGGTGGAACCGGACCTCCGCGCCCCGGAACTCACCAGCCGGCCGATGGCCTTTCCCATTTTCGGTCGCGGCCGGGCGCTGTACGCACTCGCGGGAGCAGGCCTGCATGCCGGGACGATCGAGGACGCGTGCCGCCACCTGGTCGGGGCCTGCACCTGCACGATCAAAGCGCAGAACGCGGATGGATTCGACCTGGTGATGGCGACCGACTGGGATCGCTTTGTTCAACCGGCGCTGGGAGGGGATGACAGCACGGCGTCGCTCACCGGTCTGGGCGAGTTCGACGCCACGTCCGAGACAGCGGCGTCATTTAATTCCCCTTCTGAACCGGACACCCGCCAGCCGGTGCTCGTGCCGATCCCCGAACCGTCGCCGGAACCGAGCGAGACCGAGACGAGCGCTCCTGCCGTCGCTGCGGCGCACCAGACGACAGCCGTCACGGCCCCGCCAGCGCCGGTGACGGGCGCCACACTGCTTGCCGTCGCCTTGATACTCGGCGGCATCGCGGCCGGTTCCCTGCTGTTCATCGGCCGGCGTTGAGGCTTTCGCTCAGCGTCGCAGGCTCAGCCGTCACTCGACTTGAGGATCGATGGCTTGAAGCCGGGGATGTCTGCGTCCAGAGGAAAGTACGGCCGCTTGAGCTTTTTGAACTTCACGTGATTGATTGTGGCGGGTGTCGGGCCGGGCGTATCAAGAACAAAAACTGCCTTGGCAATCGCACCATAGGCGAGACGGTAATTCATCGGATTCTTGGCCACGAGGAACTTTGCATCGGCCGGATCGAGGCCGACTGCGCGGATCTGCTCATCAGCCCAATCGTAGGTCGCCCGGCTGGCGATGAGGACGCGAACCTCGCCAATCCGAAAGACAGCCGTGGAGCCCATGTCTCCCGGTTCGCCTTCCCATTGTCCGCCGGTGTATGTGAACCGCCCATCGCACAGTCGCTCCACGCGGCCGCGAAACGATCGCGGCTCCCCCCAGCGCGGGTCGAGGGCATGGCCAAGCGGAAGCGTGAGTTCGCTTTCCTCACCAGCCTGATGACAGGTCCGCGCGGCGTCCGGATCGACCACCGAAACGATCGAGAGCTCATCGACCCCGCAGTCAACGAGAGCGGATAGCGTTGCAATGCTGTCACCTGCCGCGCCTCCGCCGCAACAATCGGCGGTCTCCACCAGAATGACCGGGCCGCCCTCGATCGCCGTTCCGCTGGAGATCGCCTCGAGCGGCGAAAGGGTTTCCGGTTCCAGATCAAACCGGCGATCCCAATATCGTTCGGCGATTTCCGCGGCCAGAGTTTCCGCGAGGTCCGGATCGCCGTCAGTCACGATCAGGCCTCCGCTGCCCATTTCTTCGCAGTCCATGTAGGGATGTATCAGGAAGAGGCTCGTCGAGAGTACTCCGCCCCGCTGTTCGAGAGACTTCGTGAAGCGCATCAGGTCGGCGAACGGGTCGTCCCCGTCGGTCGAACCGTGGATCGCACTGGTGATAACGGGCGCCTTGCCCACCGCCATCGTCGGTCGGCATTTTCCGGCGATCGTGTCGAGCAGCAGTCGTGCAGCACGGCGGCCGGTTGAAAACTGGTCTCGATGCGGATAGGTCTCCCAGGCCAGTAATGCGTCTGCATCACGAACCATCGCGGCCGTGACGTGCGCGTGGAGGTCCAGTGTGACAACGATTGGAACATCCGGCCCCACGATCTGCCGCGCGGCTGCGATGATGTCCCCCTCGGGGTCGTCGACTCCCTCAGCCAGCGCGGCCCCATGCAGCGGCAGGAGTACGCCGTCGACCAGCAGCGCCTGCTGCAGTCGATCAAAGAGTTCGCCCCGCAGTTGCTGATAGCAGTCCCGTGTGATCGGCCCGGCTGAACAGGCCGATGCGTAGATCAACGGTGCCGCTTCCGCGCCTCCTTCGCGCAAGCCGCTCAACATTCCGCCGACCACGCTCGTCGTCAAATCGAAGAGTTCGACTCCCCGAAACAGTCCACCCGCCTCATAGAGCGACATCTCAATCGGGAGTCCACCGAGGTGATTGCACTCGGTGAGAATCCCCCCCACTGCGATTCGCGGCGCGACGCCCATGTGAGTTCCTGTTCGGATTGCAATCGGGACGGTGATCAGACGACGAGCGGAGGGAACGCAGGAATCTGAACATTAGCTGCCGTTCCGTTACGATGGCAACGAGCAACCGCCGGCCGTTGAGTGGGAGAAACGAAGTTGGTCAAAACTGCAGAACTCTTTCCGGAACCGCCTTCGCAATTGCGCGCGCCCGGTCTGCGGAATCTGCTGGCATTCGTCGGTCCCGGGCTGATCATCGCTTCCGTCACAATCGGCAGCGGGGAACTGGTCTGGGCTTCCAGAAGCGGCGCCGTGTTCGGCTATCGAGTGCTGTGGTGCTTTCTGCTGGCGGGACTGTTCAAGGCTGTTCAGGTCTATTCGGCCGCCCGGCATATCACGTTGACGGGTGAGCATCCGATGGTCAGTTGGAAGGCGCTGCCCGGTCCTCCGCTCTGGTTCCCGCTGGTCATCGCCCTGCCGACGCTGTTGGTCATGCCAATTGCGTTCTCGAGCATCTCCGAGATTCTCGGCGGATACGTCCGGGAACTGACGGGCCTGTCAAACAGTGACAACCCGGTCGGCGTGTTCGGAGGGAGCGAGTTCTGGGACAACGTCTGGGGCGGCGTTGTGCTTACTGTCTGCTTCATTTTGGCCATCAGTTCTTCACTCGACACTCTGGAGCGGATCTCGGCCGTTGTGCTGGGGCTGATCGTCCTGTGTGCGGCCGTATCGGTCATTGTCTGCCGGCCGGATGTGATCGCCGTCCTCTCCGGACTGCTGACGCCGATTGTTCCCGAGTACGACCCCTGGGTCCGCGAGACCTATCCGAATACCTTCGCCGGCCGCAGTCCCTGGCTGGAGATCGCCCTCTATCTGAGTGCGGTCGGCGGCGGAACGTATGACTACATCGGCTACGTCGGCATGATTCGCGCGAAAGGCTGGGGCCTCGCCGGAGAAGAGGCGGTCTCTCGCGCCCAACTCGACCAGCTTGATGAGGGCCAAGTCGCTCGCGCCCGAATCTGGACGCGGGCGGCGATGCTCGACACCGGCATTTCGTTCGCCAGCGTCATTATGGTGACGCTGCTGTTCGCCGTGCTGGGCAGCTTGCTGCTGCATCCGGAGCATCGAATTCCCGACAACGAAACGCTCCTGACGGAACAGGAAACATTTCTCACGCATCTGCATCCGCACCTGCGGTGGCTCTACCGGGGCGGCGTGTTTCTTGCGTTCATCGGTACCCTGTATGGAGCATTCGAACTCTATCGGTATACGGTCGTCGAAAGCGCCCGTGCAATTCTGCCTCGCTGGACGCAGGACAAACACATACCGGTCTGGCGCACGGCCACCGTGGCGTACTGTTATGGCGGCGGTCTGATCATGATCTGGCTGCCGAAGGGAATCGCCGGGGACGTCTTGAGTCGCATGACGTTCGGCGCGGTGATTGGTGGTGCCACGTTATGCGGACTGTGGTGTTTCGCCATGCTCTGGACCGACTACGTCCGCTTGCCTGCTTCGCTCCGCATGAGCAAGCCGCTACAAATCTCGACGCTCATCGCCGGGGTCGCAATGACGGCCCTCGGAACGCAGACACTGTGGGTGTACTTCAGTTAGTGCATACCGATGAACTGAAAGAGAACCGTGAAAATCACCGACTACACCCTGCACCGCCTCAAGATTCCGTTGCGTGAACCGATCGGTGATTCACAGGTGCGGTTTGACGTGCACTGGATGACGGTCGTTGAATTGCACACCGATGCGGGGCATTCCGGCGTCGGCTTCCAGATTCAGCAGGGAATGCCGACGGCCAGCCTCGACACTCTCAAGGTTCAGTTTGAACACGCCGTGTGGCCGAGCCTCCTGGGAGAACCGCCGCTGGGACTGGCGCAGCGGATCGTCCGACCGCGCGGCGGAAACGTCGGAGGTGGTTACCTGACGCCTCCCGTCGAAACGGCGTTGTGGGATATCGTCGCCAAACAGCAGGAACTTCCGCTGTACCGCGTTCTTGGGGGCACCGATCCGCGAGTGCCCGCCTACGGCAGCACGCTGGACTTCCGGCTGTCGGACGACGAGTTCCGCGAGAAGCTCGAACGATTTCGCAGCCTCGGTTTCGCGGCCATCAAGATCAAGGTCGGCCATCCCGATCTCGCCTGGGACTTGAGAAGGATCGCGATCACGAAAGACGTGATGGGCGAAGGCGTCCGGCTGATGGTCGACGCCAACGAAGCCTGGTCGGTTAAAGAGACTCTGATTCGTCTGCACGCCTATCGCGCCGAGGGACACGACATCTTCTGGATCGAAGACCCGATTACCCGTGACGACTATGCGGGGTACGCGACGCTGTGTGCGGAACTTCCGTTCACGCGCGTCAACACGGGCGAATACCTCGGCTACTCAGGCAAGCGGCGTCTGCTGGAACACAATGCCGTCGACGTTCTCAATGTCCACGACTCGATCGGCACCACTCGATCCGCCGCGCGGCTCGCGGCCGACTACGGCGTCCCGGTGTCGCTCGGCAACACGGTCCTCGAATTCGGCGTGCATCTGGCGGCAAGCCTGCCCGAGTGTCTCTGCCTCGAATTCTCCGACCTGCAATGGAACGACATTGCCGTCGAGCCGATCCGGTTTGAAGCGGGTATGGCGATCGCTCCCGATCGCCTGGGCCACGGCATCGAACTGGACCGCGACAAGCTGGCGTACTACTCCATGCCGTGAAGAACGACGGTCGCCGGATGCGGGCGGTTGCTATCAATCAAACACGGCTGATCGTGCCGCGAGCAATTGAGCGGGACGGAGTATGAAGCCGTTACTGCCGGAGATGGTGGCAGTTGAGTGCGCCACGCTGATCCGAGCATCAGCCGTGCCGAGGGCGGTAACCGCCGCAATCAAGTGCTGCGTCCAATATCCCCGGCAGGATTCGAACCTGCAACCTTCGGCTCCGGAGGCCGACACTCTATCCAATTGAGCTACGGGGACCCGCTGAGAAAGCAGTCTGAAATCTACGGCTGGCGGAATGGGGTGTCAACTCCCGGCGCGAACCGGACGTTGCCGGGCGTTGGCATCGTCGGCTCGCTTTCTGTATGAATGCAGAGGGGACGGCGATGTGTTGTCCGTCTATTGCGTTACTGCTGCAATCTGCACTTCTGCAATCTGCGTTGAAAGTTCTGTGAACCAGCCGGCTCCCGATCTTTGCGTCCACGGCGTCACCAAGCGGTTCGAGGGAACGGCCGGCGCGATCGATGTGTTGACCGGGGCGGAGCTGTCCCTGTCGCGCGGCGAGGTCGCCGTCGTGACCGGACCGTCCGGCTCGGGGAAGAGCACACTGCTCTACATCATCGGCCTGCTCGACACACCCACGTCGGGGGAGGTTCAGATCTCCGGAAAGGATGTGCTGACGCTCGACGCCACTCAGCAGGCCGAGTTTCGCAACCGGAACATCGGCTTCGTCTTCCAGGATCATCACCTGCTGCCGCAATGCACCGTGCTGGAGAATGTGCTGCTGCCGTCGATCGCGGGCGAGGGGGCCGGCGCTGTGGAGGCGGAGCGGGCTCAACAACTCCTGGGGCGCGTCGGCCTGGCCGATCGCGTGCAGCACAGGCCGGCTCAACTCTCCGGCGGGGAACGTCAGCGAGTCGCGGTCTGCCGGGCCCTGATTAACGCACCGCTGCTGCTGCTGGCCGACGAACCGACCGGCAATCTCGACCAGAAGACCGCCGAGTCGGTGGGATCGCTGTTGCTCGAGATCGCCGTCGAACAGAACACGATGCTGGTCTGCGTGACCCACAGCCTCGAACTTGCGCGGCGCTTCGACCAGCGTTACGAATTGAGCGAGGGCCAGCTCGTTCGCCAATAACCGAATCCAACCGCACTGAGACATGTCGCCGGCACGACTCATCCTCAGCAGTCTGCGCCATTACTGGCGGACGCATTTCGCCGTCGTGCTTGGCGTGGCCGCCGCGACGGCCGTCATCGGCGGCGCGCTGATCGTCGGCGACTCCGTCCGCGCGAGCCTCACGAGGATGAGCCTCGAACGGCTCGGCGGCGTCGATCACGCACTGACGAGTCAAAGGTTCTTTCGCGAGGATCTGGTCCGGGATGCGTTCTTCCAACTCAATTCCTCGCCGATCGCTGATGTCGCACCCGCGATCGTGCTGCCCGGGAGCCTCACGGCGCGGACGCCTCCGGACGGCAACGGCGAGGTCCGCACCAGACGGGCGGGAGGCGTTCAGGTCTACGGCATTGACCCGCGTTTTCAAATGATGATGTCGCGCGATGACGAGACGACGGACAATGCATCGCAGGGGCAATCGCTGGGGACGCTCGAGACGCGCGCCGTGTTGAATCGCAGGGCGGCCGAGGAACTCGGCGTCGCCGTCGGCGACCAGGTCTCGCTGGTCGTCGAAATCCCACCCTCGATCCCGCGCGATTCGCTGCTGGGAGAACGGAATGAAACCGTGGTGGAAGTCCCCCTCACCGTCGCCGGGATCGCGGAGCCCGAGTCGACGCAGGGGCGGTTCGGCCTCAACCCCAGTCAGCAGTTACCGCTCAACGTCTTCGTCTCGCTGCGGTACTTGCAGCGTCTGCTCGACCTCAGCGCCCTCGAACCAACGCCCCGAGACCCCACCTCGCGGCCGGCCCGCGTGAACGCGATCTTCGTCGGGATGCTGGGAACGGGCGGAGAGACGCCCCTCCACCAGCGCACCTCTCCGGAAGCGGCCGCGTTCTTGACGGAGCGACTTGCGGAAGCGCTCACCCTCGAAGACCTCACGTTGCGCATCGCCGTCAACGAAGACCACGGCTACTTCGCGCTCGAGAGTGAGCAGATGATTCTCGACTCGACGACCGCCGCGGCCGGAAAACGCGTCGCCGATACGATGGGGCTCGCGATTTCGCCCGTCTACGTGTATCTCCTCAATGAGATCGCGAACCTCAATGCCCCTGACGCCTATTCGATGTACCCGGTCGTCGCCGGGATCAACTTCACGGACGACCCGCCGTTCGGGCCGTTCGAGTACGTGTCCGAACCGGAGTTTCCGCTGGCTGATGACGAGATCGTCATCAATGACTGGCTCGCCGAGGATCTGCATGCGACGCGCGGAGACCGGGTTCGCGTGGAATATTTCGTCGTCGGCGATCGGGGCGAATTGCCGGAGGAGACGGCCGAGTTTCGGATCGCGGGCGTCGTCAAGCTGACCGGCGCAGCGGACGACCGCGGCTTCACCCCCGAAGTGAAGGGCATTACGGACGTCGAAGGGTTCGATGACTGGCGTCAGCCGTTTCCGCTCGAACTGGATCGAGTCACGCTGCGCGACGACGAGTACTGGGACCCGCAGGACGCGAACCGCAAGGCCTATCGGGCAACCCCCAAGGTGTTTATGGCGCTCGACGCGGCGCAGGCCCGCTGGCAGAGCCGCTACGGAGACCTGACCTCGCTGAGAATCGCGGCCGGGGAGGGCGAGAGTCTGCGCGAGACTGCCGGCGAATTTGAAGCGCAACTGCTGGATGAACTTTCGCCGGCGGAGACCGGCCTGGTCTTTCAACCGGTCAAGTTCCAGGGCGTTCAGGCGGCGCAGGGAACGACCGATTTCACCGGGCTGTTTATCGGCTTCAGCTTCTTTCTGATCCTGTCGGCCGCCATTCTGATCAACCTGTTGTTCCGGCTCGGGATCGAGCAGCGGTTCTCCCAGATTGGACTGCTGGCCGCAGTCGGGTGGTCGCCCGCTTCGGTGCGCAAGGCGTTTCTGCTCGAAGGATTGGCGCTCGTCCTGATCGGCGGCGTCATCGGAACGGCGCTCTCGGTCGGTTACGCGGCTGTCATGATCTACGGTCTGAAGACCTGGTGGGTGGGCGCCATCGGAACCCGCTTTCTGTTTCTCGAGGTTGAACCGCTGACGTTGCTGTCCGGCCTGTCGGGGGCCGGTATTCTGGCGATGCTCGTCGTCTGGCGAGCGGTCCGCACGACGAACCAGATGTCCAATCGCGAGCTTCTCTCCGGAGCGATTGAACCGGCTGCGACGCGGGACCGCATCCGGAACCAATCACGGACCGCAATCTGGCTGGCCTGGGGCGCAACGGGCGTCGTCGTTCTCCTGCTGATTGTTGCGCTGACCGGCCTGCTGCCGCAAAGTGAGGCGTTCAGCGGGTTTTCCTGGCAGGTGGTCGCGTTCTTCGTCATCGGGGTGGCGGCGCTGACGGCCGGCCTGGCGGCGCTGGCCGTCTGGCTGAACTCCGACCGCGCCGCAGCGGTCAAGGGGCGCGGCGCGGCGGCCTTCGCACGGCTCAGCTTGCGCAACGCCGCGCGCCGGCGGGCGCGGAGCGTGCTCACCGCCAGTCTCATTGCTTCGGCGACGTTTGTCATCGTCGCCGTCGCGGCCGGTCATCGAAACCCCGTCAGCGAGACTCCCGATCCCGAGTCGGGAAACGGCGGCTTCGTCCTCGTCGCCGAGTCGAGCATCCCCCTGCTCTACGACCTCAACACACCGGACGGTCGCAGCCAGCTCGGCATTGATGTCAGCGACGAAGACGCGCACTTGATCGAAACCATGCGCGTCGCGCCGTTTCACGTGAAACGCGGAGAGGATGCGAGCTGCCTGAATCTCTATCGCACCCGGCTGCCGACAATCCTCGGCGTGCCGCAGGACGTGATTGACGAGTTCACCGCGAGCAACCGCTTCAAATTCGCCAACACAAGCGCCGAAGAGCCGTGGCGGCTGCTCGAAGCGGACCTCGAGACCGGCAACGTCCCCGTGCTGGGAGACATGAACACGCTGCAATACAGCCTGCACCTCGGCGTGGGAGGAACACTCGACGTTCCCGGCAACGACGCCAACCTCGAGGTCGCCGGCATGCTCGATGGCAGCATCTTTCAGGGCGTGCTGCTCATGTCGGAAGAGAACTTCCACGAACTCTTTCCCCGCGAGGCGGGCTTCGCATATTTTCTGATTGAGACGCCGGTCGAAAACGCAGCCGCATTGTCCACGCTGCTCGAAACGGAGTTGAGCGACTCCGGGTTCGACGCCGAGCGAGTCGCGCAGAGGCTGGCCGACTTCCTCGCCGTTCAGAACACGTACCTCTCGACCTTCCTGACGCTGGGTGGACTCGGATTGCTGCTGGGGACGTTGGGATTGGCGACCGTCATGCTCCGCAATGTGCTGGAGCGTCGCGGGGAACTGGCCTTGATGCGGGCCGTCGGATTCAAGGACACGCCGCTGGCCGAAATCGTCCTGTGGGAAAACGCGCTGTTGATGTTGTGGGGCATCGCGGCGGGGGCGATTTCCGCTTTCGTCGCCATGGCGCCCCACCTGAGCACGACCGGCGCGGACGTCCCGTGGCTGAACCTGGCGGGCATGCTCGCGATTGTCGTTGTCGTCGGGATGCTGTCGGCCTTCGCCGCCGTGCGGGCGGCCGTCCGCACTCCGATTCTTTCGACGCTGCGCGGAGATTGATCTGTCACAACCATCCAATCAGAACGGTTCACCGTGTCTGCTGATTCGCCCTTGATGCTCTTTACCGACCCGCTGTTCGAGCGGCACGTCACTGGAGCGCATCCGGAATGTCCGGAGCGGTTGCAGTCGATTCGCCGCCGGCTGAACGCCGACGGTCTGATCGAACGCTGTCTGCCGGGACCGATCCGCGATGCAACGGAGGAGGAGATCGGCCGCGTCCATCCCCCGGAGCATGTCGCATTAATCCGTGAGCTGGCGGAACAGGGGGGAGGCCGGATCGACTCGGATACTGTTGTTTCCCCGGAGTCTTACGAAGTCGCGGTGTCCGCCGCCGGCACGGGTTGCTCGGCCGTCGACCGCGTCCTGTCGGGAGATGCGAAGCGGGCGCTCTGCCTGATTCGTCCTCCCGGCCATCATGCCACGCGCGATCGGGCGATGGGGTTTTGTCTGTTCAACAACATTGCGATTGCGGCTGAGCATGCACGGGCTGCTCACGGGTTGAAGCGCGTGCTCATCGTTGATTGGGACGTTCATCACGGCAACGGGACGCAGGACATTTTTTATGCGGACGGCGACGTCCACTTTTTCTCAATGCATCGCTCTCCGTTTTATCCCGGCACCGGCGCTGCGGAGGAGACCGGGACAGGCCCCGGCGCGGGGGCGACGTGGAACGTGCCGATGGCATTCGGCGCGACGCGCGAAGACTACTTCCGTACGTTTCAGGAAACGCTGGAGTCTGCCGCTGAGAGTTGCAAGCCGGAACTGATCCTGGTGAGCGCGGGGTTCGACGCGCATCGTTCCGACCCGGTGGGATCACTCGGGCTGGAGAGCGAGGATTTCGCGACTCTCACGCAGATCGTCCTGCGGGTTGCCGCGGAATTCAGCGGCGGCCGGACGGTGTGTCTGCTGGAAGGGGGCTATCATCTCGTCGCGCTGGCCGACTCGGTCGCCTGCCACGTTCGAGAGTTGCTGGAAGAGGCCCAGCCGTGAACCGGTCGCCGGAAGCCCCCGAGCCGTTCAACCCGTTCTGGAGGCTGGTCGTCGCGTCGGCCGTGCTGTTCTGTGTGACGATCCTGGCCTACATCGCAGCCGGCTTCGGTCAACCCGCAGCGCCGGTGAACCAGTTTCTGATGCGACACGGCGCGCTGATCATCTCCATCGAAGCGGGAGTCACCGTCGCCTGCGGACTGGCGGCCCTCTCGGTCGATCGGCGGCACACACTCCAGAGGCAGCAGCCTGAAGACGCATTCCCAGGTGCCGGCGATGACGGTGACGCCGAATCCTCATCGCCGTGACGGGCGGCGGCGATCGAACGCGGCCCGGTGCCGACCGGTTCCGTATGTAGCAGTAGTGCAACGCTTGTCGATTCCGTGCACCTGGAAGTTTCGCGGAAACAACGTAAACGAGGCAGATTCTGTTGACCGGCGGCAACGGCGTCCTATGTTTGCGTACCCTCTCTTCAATCAAGCTCCCGGCGCCGTCCTGCATCGCAACACTCTTGCGTGCAGAGACTTGCGGTGTCGTTGCCTGTGAACCCCGGCGGCCGCTCTCCGGAGCCGCACTGCCGTGAATGGTGCATCGGGGCAGCGTCGACGCGTCCGGTGGAGATACGGCCCGACGGCCGTTTTCTCGCGTTCGAGCGATCTGATTCAGAGAGAGACCCCATGCAGAACCACGGTTCCCTGCTTGTCGTCGACGATGACGTCCACATCTGCTCCGCGATGGCGGACTATCTCCGCGGACTCGGTCACCGCACCGAAACTGCCGCCAACTTCGCCGACGCGATCGCCCGCATTAAGGAATTCAAATTCGAGGTCGTGATCTGCGACGTCAACCTGGGCGACCGCGACGGCTTCCAACTGCTGGAGTGGATGAACGAGCACAAGCCGGAGACGGCCGTCATCCTGATTACCGGCTACGGAACAATCGAAAGCGCCGTGGAAGCGATCCGCATGGGCGCGTTCGATTACCTGACGAAACCGGTCATCGACGACGAGTTGAATTTCTCCATCCAGCGGGCCCTGGGCCAGCGTCAGATCGTCGAAGAGAACCGTCAGTTGCGGGCTCAGCTCGATCAGAAATTCGGCATGGCGAACATCATCGGCCGGGACTACAAGATGACCCGGATGTTCGACCTGATCGAGAGCGTGGCCGACACGCGGACGACCGTGCTGATTCTGGGAGAAAACGGGACCGGCAAGACAATCACGGCCCGGGCGATTCACCAGATGAGCAGCCGCCGCGACAAACCGTTCATCGAAGTGGCCTGCGGGGCGCTGCCGGACACGCTGCTGGAAAGCGAACTGTTCGGCCACGTCGCCGGTGCGTTCACCGGAGCGACTCACGACAAGGAGGGAAAATTCCTGCAAGCCGATTCTGGAACGCTCTTTCTGGACGAGATCGCCACCGCATCGCCCAGCCTGCAGGTGAAACTGCTGCGAGTCCTGCAGGACCGGGAATTCGAACCGGTCGGCGGCAGCACGACGCACCGAGTCGACGTCCGGTTGGTGCTCGCCACCAACGAAAACCTGGAAGAAAAAGTCCGTGCGGGCGAATTCCGGCAGGATCTCTTTTACCGCATCAACGTCGTCTCGATCACGCAGCCGTCCCTGCGGGAGCGGATCGGCGACATCCCGCTGCTGGTGGAACATTACGTTCAGGAGTTCAACGACCAGACCGGCAAGCGGGTGCGCGGGTTCGATGAAGACGCGATGGCGGCCCTGCAGCGGCACACCTGGCCGGGGAACGTCCGGGAACTGGTCAACGTTGTGGAACGAGCGGTCGTGCTCTCCAAGTCCGACGTGATCTCGGTCGGCGATCTCCCGGAGGCGGTGCGAAAGGAAGCATCCGAACCGCACTCGCTGACGGCGGGACGCCTGGTGAACGGCAATCTCAAGTCGGCCCTGTCCCAGCCGGAGCGGCAACTCATTATTGAAGCCCTGGACGCCAACGGCTGGAACCGTCAGGAGACGGCGCGCATGCTCGGCATCAATCGCACGACGCTGTACAAGAAGATGAAAAAATACGAGATCACCTACGAAGCGCACGTGGAAGTCTGACGACGGATTCGCCGGGGCGAAGACTTTGACGCCTTGTGCCCGAACTTCTGTTGGTGCGCAGATGGGGTCGCACCGGAGGCGCGTTCCCAAACGGAAGTTTGGGAACGCGGAGCCCGAGGAGCCAAATCCCGAAGCGGCGACAAGTCG
>ERZ869936.464-NODE-464-length-38457-cov-14.577496_pt1 | contig 38457 bp, 25 predicted proteins | sample MGYA00520876_ERZ869936 | MGnify/ENA primary metagenome ERZ869936 (study PRJEB32218, sample SAMN09650985) | biofilter metagenome | isolation source: enrty point of leading RO module | place: Saudi Arabia: Thuwal, RO plant located on Red Sea | collected 2016-02-17 ... | reverse complement strand
CTTCCCTTCTGACCTTCCCGTCTCCTGCCTACGACCATCCTTCCCTCTTGCCGAATCCGAAACCCCAATCCCCTAGCCCCCAACCCCCAATCCCCAACCCCTTCCTCTTGTCACGGAGAGTCGCGCCGGTCGCGGCCGAACAGACGGCTCCAGAAGCCGCGCCGATCGCGGCGGCCGCCGTGCACCCAGCACTCCTCGCTCGGCACCTGCCCCTCGAGGAACGCCTCGCTCGCCACCAGCGGGCATCGCGGCGTCGCCAGGAAACCGGTCTCGGGATCGATCGTCGCGGTGCGCACGCTGGCCGGAGGCAGCACCACCGAGAAGCCCTCGGCCGGCCGGGTCGCCTTCATGAACTGGCCCCAGATCGGCAGCGCGCCGCGGGCGCCCGACAGCCGCGTGGCGCCGCCGGTGTCGTAGCCGACCCACACCAGCGCCGCACGCTGTGCCGCGTAGCCGACGAACCAGGCGTCGCGCCCGTCGTTGCTGGTGCCGCTCTTGGCCGCTACGAGGTCGGAGAGCCCGGCGCGCCGCACGCCGGTCCCGGTGCCGCGCTGCACCACGCCCTCGAGCACCGAGGTGACCAGGTAGGCGACGCCCTCGTCGAGCACCGGCTGCGGCGGCTCGACCGGCACGCCGGGGAGCACCCCGCCGGCCCGATCGAGCACCCCCTCGACCAGGTGCAGCGACGGACGCACGCCGCCGGCGGCGAAGGTCGAGTAGACCCGCAGCAGCTCGAGCGGGGTCATCTCGAAGGCGCCGAGCGCCAGCGACGGCAGCTCGGCGAGGCGCGAGTCGACCCCGAGTCGGCGGGCCCAGGTGATGACATCCGCCAGACCGACCTCGAGCGCCAGGCGCACCGTCGGCACGTTGAGGCTGCGCTCGAAGACCTCGCGCACGGAAACCTCGCCGTGCCAGTTGCGGTCGTCGTTCTGCGGCCGCCAGGTGTTGCCCGCCAGGCGCAGCGTGAGCGGCTCGTCGAGCAGGCGGTCGGCCACCGTGACGGTGCGTTCGGCCAGCGCCGCGGCGAGCACCACCGGCTTGAAGGTGCTGCCGACCTGACGGCTCGCCTGCCGCACGCGGTCGAACTGACTCTGCGCGTAGTCGCGCCCGCCGACCCAGGCGGTGATCGCGCCGCTGCGCGGATCGGCGGAAACCAGCGCCGCCTGCAGCCTGCGGTCGTCGCGCGCCTGCACCCCCTGGTCGAGTCGGGCCAGCTCCTCGGCGACGATGCGCTCGGCGGTCAGCTGCTCGGCGCCGACCAGGGTGGTCATCACCGAGAGGCCGGCCTGCGCCAGCGCCTGCCGGTCGACGTGATAGCGCCTCTCCAGCTCCGCCGCCACCGCGTCGGCGGCGTAGCGGGCGCGGCGGCGATCGATCGGCGCCACCTGCGGCAGCGGCTCGGCGAGCGCCGACTCCAGCTGCGCCGCGTCGATCCACTCGAGCTCGGCGAGCCGGCGCAGGATCCGGTCGCGACGCGCCAGGTGCTCGGGCGCGTCGTCCTGCGGCGAGAGGTTCGTCGGCGAGCGGATCATCCCCGCCAGCCCGGCGCTCTGCGCCAGCGTCAGCTCGCTCGCCGGCACGCCGTAGAAGGTCTGCGCGGCGGCGCCCAGGCCGACGACGTTGATGCCCGAGCTGCGGCCGAGGAAGATCTCGTTGAGGTACGCCTCGAGGATCTCCTGCTTGTCGAAGCGCACCTCGACCAGCACCGCCACCACCGCTTCGCGCAGCTTGCGCACCAGCCGGCGCTCGTGGCTGAGCACCCGGTTCTTGACCAGCTGCTGGGTCAGGGTGCTGCCGCCCTGATCGATCTCGCGCCGCCTCAGGTTGACCCAGGCAGCGCGCACGATGCCCGACAGCGACAGGCCGGGATGGTTGAAGAAGCCGGTGTCCTCGGCGGCCAGCACGGCGAGCACCAGATGGCGGGGCAGCTCGTCCGCCCGCACCCGCTGGCGCTCGATCAGGCGGTCGTCGTACCAGGTGGCGAGACGCACCGGATCGTAGACCGCCACCGGCACGGCTTCGCCGTCGAGCCGCAGCGAACGGATGCGATCGCCGCGCAGGTCGACCTCGAGCAGGGCCGGTGACGCCATGCCCTCGGCACGCGGGAAGGCGCGCAGCGCCACCGCCAGGGTCTCGCCCCTCAGCGCGTACTCCCCGGTGGCGAGGCCTCCTACGCCGGAGGCGGGCCGGTAACCCCGTCGCTCCAGCGAACCGGCGAGACGGACCGCCGAAGCGGCGTCACCCACAGCCAGGCGCGGCGGCTGCTCGTACAGCCTCGACGGCTCCGAGAAGCCGCTCTGCAGGCCGCTGCGCAGAGCGAAGAACGGGGCGCTGAGCCACCAGCCGGCGGCGATGCCGAGCGCCACCAGACCGGCGAGGGCAGCCAGGCGGGCGCGCCGCAACCCCGACGAGGCAGAGCCCCTTCGCCGGCCCGCTGCCGAGCCGCGTCGCGACACGCGACGGCGCAGTCGAACGGTGCGTCGACGCGCCGGCGAGGACGGGGCGGTCTTGCGGTGGGACATCGTCGCGGCTCTCTGGCGGCCCTAGGGCTCGAGGGGACGAGCGGGCCGCTCATCCTCCAACGCAGACCGGATCGCGCGGGTTTCGCGGCACGCCGACGGCGGCTCCCGACGGCCGCAGCGGAGTCTGCGCCTCGAAGCGCAAACTCCAGCATGTCAGAGCTTTAGCGAGATCTCCACCGTTCCCGCGGCGAGCCTCCCCCCGAAGCCCGCGAGCCGCTGCCCACCGCACGCGCTCCGCCACCGCGATCACCGCAAACACGAAGAGCCTCGGAGCGGACGCGCCGTCACCAGGGGGCGCACCCACCCGAGGCCCTCGCCTCCGGTGTCCTCACCGGTCGGTTGCCGGCGAGCGGTCGATCAGCCGGCCGGCTCGGCCGACTGCACGGCCAGGGTCTTCTTGCCGTCCTCGTCGGCCGCCTGGCCCTTGACGGTGACGTTCTCGCCGCCCTTCTCGCGCATCGTCTTGACCGCGGCCTCGTCGGAGGCCTCGACGTCGATCTCGTAGACCTCGCCGTCGACCAGCAGGCCCATCGCGCCGCCGCGGCCGAGGCAGCGCTTGGCGCAGCTGGCGTGCGAGGCGCCGCTCTGGCCGTTCTCGTAGCAGCCGAGGTCGAGCACCTCGCCGGTCATCGAGTCGGCGGCGGCGGCCGGCGCGGCGGCGAAGGCGAGAACGAGCGCCGCGGAGAGCGCGACGAAAGACAGCGGAGAAAGGGAAAGCGAACGACGGGAACGGCTCATCGGAGACCTCCTCGGGTTGCGGCCCACGCTGCTTCCCGCCGGAGCGGGGATCGGCCGGACGGGGTGCGCGAGCCTTCTTCGAGCAGTGTAGTTTAGCGCTACCGGGCAGTGTCGGAGCGGTCCGGCGACTTCGACGGGGCACCGCCACCGCCTCTGCTCCGACGCCCACGCCCTCCCTCGGCATGCGTCCCGACAATCCCTGACCCCTGACACCCCTGACACCCCTACATCCCTGACCAGATGATCAAGCTGAATCGCTACTCGGCGCGCATCACCCAGACCCGTTCGCAGGGCGCCTCCCAGGCGATGCTGCTCGGCACCGGGCTGGGCGAGCAGGACCTCGAGCTGCCCCAGGTCGGCATCGCGACGATGTGGTTCGAGGGCAACACCTGCAACATGCACCTGCTCGACCTCGCCCGCGAGGTGCGCGACGGCGTCGCCGCCAGCCGCTGCGTCCCGATGCGCTTCAACACCATCGGCGTCAGCGACGGCATCTCGATGGGCACCGACGGGATGAGCTACTCGCTGCAGTCGCGCGATCTGATCGCCGACTCGATCGAGACGGTGGTCTCGGCGCAGTGGTACGACGCCTGCATCTCGATCCCGGGCTGCGACAAGAACATGCCGGGCTGCCTGATCGCCGCCGGCCGCCTCGACCGGCCGACGCTGCTGATCTACGGCGGCACCATCCGCCCCGGCCACTGGAACGGCCGCACCCTCGACGTCGTCTCGGCCTTCCAGAGTTACGGCGAGGCGCTCGCCGGCACCATCAGCGAGGAGGAGCGCGCGGCGATCGTGCGCCACGCCTGCCCCGGCGCCGGCGCCTGCGGCGGCATGTACACCGCCAACACCATGGCCTGCGCCATCGAAGCGCTCGGCATGTGCCTGCCGTACAGCTCGTCGACCCCGGCCACCGATCCCGAGAAGCTGGCCGAGTGCCGCCGCGCCGGCGCCGCGATCCGCCACCTCCTGGAGCAGGACCTGCGACCGAGCCGGATCATGACCCGGGCCGCGTTCGAGAACGCGATGGTGCTGATCACCGTGCTCGGCGGCTCGACCAACGCGGTGCTGCACCTGATCGCGGTGGCGCGCTCGGTCGGCGTCGAGCTCGGGGTCGACGACTTCCAGGCGGTGTCCGACCGCACCCCGCTGCTCGCCGACCTCAAGCCGTCGGGGCGCTACGTCATGGAGGACCTGCACCGGGTCGGCGGCACCCCGGCGGTGCTGCGCCGGCTCCTCGGGCACGATCTGATCGACGGCTCGTGCCTCACGGTCACCGGCCGCACCATGGCCGAGAACCTCGAAGGCCTGCCCGACCTCGCCGAGGGCCAGGACGTCATTCGACCGCTCGACGACCCGATCCAGGCCCGCGGCCACCTGCAGATCCTGCGCGGCAACCTGGCGCCCGACGGCGCGGTGGCGAAGATCACCGGCAAGGAGGGCACCCGCTTCGCCGGCCCGGCGCGCGCCTTCGACAGCGAGGAGGCGATGCTCGCCGCGCTCGAGGCGGGAGGCATCGCCGCCGGCGACGTGGTGGTGATCCGCTTCGAAGGCCCAAAAGGCGGCCCCGGCATGCCCGAGATGCTGACACCGACGTCTGCCCTGGTCGGCGCCGGCCTCGGCGATCAGGTGGCGCTGATCACCGATGGGCGGTTCTCGGGCGGCTCGCACGGCTTCATCATCGGCCACGTGACCCCCGAGGCGCAGGAGGGCGGCCCGATCGCGCTTCTGCACGACGGCGACCCGGTGAGCATCGACGCCGAAACCAACCGTATCGACGTGGATCTCGACGACGCCGAGCTCGCCCGCCGGCGCGCCGCCTGGCAGCCGCCGCCGCTCAAGGCGACCCGAGGTACCCTGCACCGCTACATACGCACCGTGCGCTCGGCGTCCGAGGGCTGCGTCACCGACGAGTGAGCGCCGGCCGCAACGCTGCGCTCCCTGCGACTCGCCTCGAGGCGCGTCGAGGCTCGAGCGGAATCGATCTCTCGCCGTCTCGCGCCACTGCGACGCAACCGTCGGCGCCGCCAGCACGAAGCAGTGAACGGAGATCGGCGACGATACCCTGAGCCCACCCCACCGCCTCCACTGACCGTCTCAGCCGAAAGCCCAGCCGAAGTCGATGTCCGACGATCGCCAGCCCGATGCAGCCCGGCCCCACCCGTCGCCACCGGACCGGGCGGCACAGCCGGCCACGGGTGGGATCCGGGTGGCCGCCTTCGGTACCTGGCGGTCGCCGCTCAGCGCCGGTGACGTCGCCTCGGCGAGCGTGCGCATCGGCGGCCTGGCGGTCTCGGGCACTTCGGTCTTCTGGGGTGAGCGCCGGCCGCGCGAAGGCGGCCGCACCGCCGTGATCGAGTGGCACGGCGGAGAGCGCCACGAAAGGCTGCCGGCGCCTTGGAACGTGCGCAGCCGCGCCCACGAGTACGGCGGCGGCGCCTTCACCGCCCGCGGCCGCGAGCTCTTCTTCTGCCACTTCGACGATGGCCGCGTCTACGTCCAGAGCCCCGGCGGCGAGCCGATCGCGCTGACTCCGGAGAGTCGCGGCGCGACCACCGCCTACGCCGATCTGCTGGTCGACGGCGCCCGCCAGCGCCTGATCGCGGTGTGCGAGCGCAGCGGCTCCGGCGAGCGCGAGCCGGTCGCCTCGCTGGTCGCGATCTCGCTGGCGCCGCTCCTCGGCGGCAACGTCGACGTGGTCGAGCTGGCGCGCGGCGAGGACTTCTACGCCTCACCCTGCCTCGACCCGGAGGGCAGGCAGATGGCCTGGATCACCTGGTCGCATCCCGACATGCCCTGGGACCACACCCGGCTCTGGCTCGCCGAGATCACCGATGAAGGCGGTCTCGGCCCAGCGCGCCTGGTGGCCGGGAGTGAACGGCAGTCGATCTTCCAGCCGGGTTTCCTGCACGCCGACCACGGCAGCCCGGCGCCGTGGGGCGAGCGGGGCGACCTCGTCTTCGTCAGCGACCGCAGCGGCTGGTGGAACCTGGAGCGCATTCCCCGCCGTGCCCTTCTCCGCCGCGGCAGGGGCGAGGGCGCCGAGCCGGACCGCGCCGGGATCGAGGCCGTGCCGCTCGCTCCCGACGCGGCCGAGTACGGGCGGCCGCAGTGGATCTTCGGCATGACGACCTGGTGCGAAGCAGCGGCCGGCCTGTACGCCGCCCGCACCCGCGACGGCGTCTGGTCGGTCGGCCGCGTCGACGGCGCGGCCGGCGCCTTCCGCGCTCTCGAGCTGCCCTTCACGGTGGTCGAGGAGCTGCACGGCGGCGCGCCGACCAGAGGCGCGGCGGGCCCGGCGGACGCCGAGAGCACGCAGGGCACGCAGGGCACGCAGGGCAGCCTGTACGCGTGCGCCGCGACGCCGCGCGACGCCGCCCGTCTGGTCGAGATCGAGCTCTCGGGCGAAGACGGCGCGACCGCGACCTGGCACACCCTGAACGACGCGCCGGCGGCGCCGCTGCCGCCGGAGTCGGTCTCGGTCGGCGAGCCGATCTCCTTCCCCAGCGCCAGCGGCCGCACCGCCCACGCCTTCTTCTACCGCCCCCGGCTGGCCGGCTGGAACGGCCCGCCCGGCGAGCTGCCGCCGCTCATCGTCAAGAGCCACGGCGGCCCCACCGCGGCCACCGACAACCGCTTCGACGCGGCGATCCAGTTCTGGACCACGCGCGGCTTCGCAGTGGCCGACGTCAACTACGGCGGCAGCACCGGGTACGGGCGCGACTACCGCGAGCTGCTGCACGGCGCCTGGGGGATCGTCGACGTCGAGGACTGCGCCGCCGCCGCGCGCCACCTGGTCGAGCGCGGCGAAGTCGATCCGCAGCGCCTCGCCATCCGTGGCGGCAGCGCCGGCGGCTACACCACCCTCGCCGCTCTCGCCTTCACCGACGTCTTCCACGTCGGCGCCAGCCACTATGGCGTCGGCGACCTCGAGACCCTCGCCCGCGACACGCACAAGTTCGAGTCGCGCTATCTCGACGGCCTGGTCGGCCCGTACCCCGAGCGCACCGATCTCTACCGCCAGCGCTCGCCGCTGCACGCCGCCGAGCGCATCCGCTGCCCGGTGATCTTCTTCCAGGGCACCGACGACAAGGTGGTGCCGCCGAACCAGGCCGAGGAGATGGTCGCGGCGCTGCGCGGCAGCGGGGTCAGGGTGCGCTACGTGCCGTTCGAGGGCGAGGGCCACGGCTTCCGCCGCGCCGAGAACATCGCCCGTGCGCTCGAGGAGGAGCTGGCGTTCTACCGCGAAGTCCTACGCCTCGGCCAGGATTCCGGATGAGCGAGCCGCCACGAGCAGCAGTGCGCCGATGTCCCGGCTCAGCGCCGCGCGGCGCGGTGCGAGGCGGGCCGCGGCGGCCTTCGGTGCAATACACTGCGGCCACGATTCCCCACCTCTTCCAAAGCCCCCGAGCGGCTCGCGACGAGCCGCCACTGCACGCGTCCCGGGACGCGAGGAGCGACGCATGAGCGAGACGGCGACCGCGGTACAGCAGATCTTCGATGGCATGCCCGAGCGGCTCAACAAGGGCGCCGCGCAGGGTCTCGACTGCGTCATCCAGTACGAGCTCACCGGGGAGGGCGGCGGCAGCCACCACACCGTGATCAAGGACGGCAGCTGTGAGGTCGTCGAGGGCACCCACGCCAAGCCGAGCATGACGGTGACCATGGACGCCTCCGACTTCGTCGACATGACCCAGGGACGTCTCGACGGCATGACCGCCTTCATGAGCGGCAAGCTGAAGGTCAGCGGCGACATGGGCCTGGCGATGCGACTGCAGACGCTGTTCGCCTGAGTCCCCGCCGCGGCCGGCGAGCGGCGCCCCGATCCCGAGGCGTCGCCAGCGCCGGCGCCACGACGCCCCGTTCACCCTGAACGGAGACAGCGCCGCGTCGGCCGCCGACCGGCGACCGCGGTGGGAAACCAGCCGGCGACGATGACGTAGTGTGAGCGCGACGCCGTCGCCGGGCAGTGCCGTGCCCGGCGCTCGCCCCGATCCCGCCGGCGAGCCGGCGGCGCCGCGGCGGACCACCGCCGAGGGCAGACGAGGGTAATCGACGGACCCCTGCGATGACAGCCGCCTCCAACACTCCGCCTCCCTCTTCCGGATCGTCCTCCACCGGGCCGGCGGCCGGGCTCTCCCGCCTGCGCGAGCGGCTGCGGGGGCACACCCACGGCCTGTCGCAGGGGCTGACGATCACCGAGCTGGTGCGACTGTTCGAGCGCGAGACCGCCAACGCCTACTCGGTGCTCAACCGCGGCAAGCGACCCGAGGCCGAGCCGAAGGACGAGTTCGAGCGCTTCCTCTACCGCTCCAAGGTCCTGTTCTTCGGCTTCTTCCGCCACCTCGGCCCGACCCGGCGCATCCTCTTCGCCGCCAGCCTGCTCTTCGCCCTCTTCGGCGCCCTCGACTGGGGCTTCGCCTTCGACTTCTCGGGTCGTCTGGTCTTCGACTCGTCGCCGCTCTGGTTCCTGCTCAGCACCATCGGCCTGGTCTTCGCGCTGTCGCTGGCGGTGGTCGACCAGGTGCGCGTGCGTGACGAGCTCGAAGTCGCGCGCGACCTGCAGCGCGAGCTGTTGCCGACCTCGACGCCGCTGATGCCCGGCTACACCCTGGTGCACACCTACCAGCCGGCGGGCGAGGTGGGCGGCGACTACTACGACTTCTGCCGTCTCGACGAGAGGCGCATCGCTCTCATGGTCGGCGACGCCAGCGGCCACGGCATCGCCGCGGGTCTGCTCATGGCGACCGCCAACGCGACTCTCAAGCTGGCGATCGATCTCGATCCGAGTCCCCGCGCCGTGGCCGAGCTGCTCAACCGCGCCCTGGTCAACGTCGGCGACACGCGGGCGTTCATGAGCCTCTGGTACGGCGTGCTCGACCTCGAAGACGGCAACATCGAGTACGTCTGCTGCGCCCACCCCTACCCCGTCCTGCGACGCCGCGACGGCTCCCTGGCCGAGCTCGGCGAGGGCAGCCTGCCGCTCGGCGTGCGCCGCGAGGTCACGCCGCCCGTGGGCAGCGCTCGGCTCGAGCCGGGCGATCTGCTGGTGCTCTACTCCGACGGCCTGCCCGAGGCCACCGGCAAGAACGGTGAGGCGTTCGGGTATCGGCTGCTGAACCACCTGGTGGCGCAGATCGACACGCCGCGCCTGGCCCACGACCTGCTGCTCGACCGGCTGCGCACCCACCTCGGCGACGTGCCGCTGCAGGACGACTTCAGTCTCGTCGTGCTGGGCCGCAACCCACCGCTGCCGCCGCTGCCGGGCGCCGCGCCGACCGACGCGCCGGCCTGAGGGGCGGGAGGCCCGACCCGTCGCGGCGTGCGCAGGGATCTGCGGGCGCTGCCGATGTCCCGCCGGCCGCCAAGGGGGTGGAGCGTAGGGGGAGGCAGTCAGAGGCTCGGTCCGCCGACGGGCTGGTCGGAGGAGCGTGGGTGAGGGAAGCGGCGATCGCCTGCAGGCCGCCACTCGATCCCGGCTCTTGTCGCCACAGACGTCGTCCCGGGCTCGACCTGCGAAGGCGCGCTCGGCCTGAGGCGGCGGCGTTTCGCGGTGGGCCGAGCCGCGTGCCGCGACGACCGCGAGGCGGCGGACTAGGATTCGCGGGTGACTCCGCCAGCTCCCGCTGCGCCGACCGGCTCCGCCGGCGGCTCCCACGACGACACGCTCTCCGAGCCGGGGCGCACGACGCTGTCGCGCTGGGGGCTGCTGCTGGGCCCGCTGCTGGCGGCGGCGACCTGGGCGCTGCTGTCGGGCGGTGAGCTGTCGCGCACCGGCTGCGCGGTGGCGGCGGTGGGGGTGTTGATGGGGGTCTACTGGCTGAGCGAGGCGCTGCCGGTGGCGGCGACGGCGCTCGCTCCGCTGGCGCTGCTGCCTGTCCTGACCGCCGGCGAGATCGGCATCTCGGAGGTGGCGGCACCCTACGCCCACGAGATGATCTTCCTGTTCATGGGCGGCTTCCTGATCGCCCTGGCGATGCAGCAGTGGGGGCTGCACCGGCGCATCGCGCTGCACATCATCCTGGCGGTCGGCGAGCGGCCGTCGTCGATCGTCCTCGGCTTCATGCTCGCGTCGGCGGCGCTCAGCATGTGGATCTCGAACACCGCGACGACGGTGATGATGCTGCCGATCGCGCTGAGCGTGATCGAGCTGGTGCGGCAGCGCTTCGAGGACGCCAGGGGCGTGGCGCCCGAGGAGCTGGCACCGGGCCGCTTCGCCTTCGCCATCTGCCTGCTGCTCGGCACCGCGTACGCCGCCTCGATCGGTGGCATCGCGACGCTGATCGGCACGCCGCCCAACCTGATGATGGCGGCGTTCCTCAGCGAGAGCTACGGCCGCGAGATGGGCTTCGCCGACTGGCTGCCGTTCGGCCTGCCGTTCTCGCTGGTGATGCTGCCGGCGACCTGGTGGATCCTGGTGCGCTGGGTCTATCCGCTGCGGCTCGGCGCGATCCCCGGGGGCCGCAGCCTGATTCGCGGCGAGCTCGAGCGCTGCGGGCCGATGCGGCGCCAGGAGCGAGTGGTGCTGGTGGTCTTCGCCTGCACCGCCGCGGCCTGGGTGCTGCGCGGCTGGCTGGAGGACGTGGTGCTGCTGGGCGGGCGACCGCTGGCCGGGCTGAGCGACTCGGGCATCGCGATCGCCGCGGCTCTGCTGCTCTTCGCCTGGCCGTCCGGCGCGTCCGAGGGCGCCGGGCCGGCGCGTCTGCTCACCTGGCCCCAGGCGGTGCGGCTGCCGTGGGGCATCCTGCTGCTCTTCGGCGGCGGCCTGTCGCTCGCCGCCGCCGTGCGCAGTTCGGGTCTCGACCGGCACATCGGTGGCTCGATCGCCAGCCTGTCGGGAGCGCCGACGCTGGTGCTGGTGGCCGTGGTGGCGGTGATCGTGCTGCTGCTCACCGAGATGACCAGCAACGCGGCGACCACCGCGACGTTCCTGCCGATCGTGGCTGCCGCGGCGACCGGGCTGGGCCTCGATCCCCTGCTCCTGGTGCTGCCGACCGCGCTGGCGGCGAGCTGCGCCTTCATGATGCCGGTGGCGACGCCGCCGAACGCGATCGTGTTCGCGTCGGGCGAGATGACCATTCCGCAGATGTGCCGCGCCGGGGTGTGGATCAACCTGCTGGCGCTGGCCCTGATCGTCGTCTGGGTGCAGCTGCTCGGTCGGCCGCTGTTCGGTCTCTAGCCGCCTGCAGCCTGTTGGCAGACCCGAGCCTCTACCTTCCTCCCCCGTGAGCGGACGGGGACGTCCTGGACACTCGGACCGGAGACATCCCGGACACTCGTTTCCGTCGGTCGTGATCCGACCCGGCTCGCTGCGCACCGCTCCACCACGGCTGCGCCGAATCGATCCCGTAGACTGCCGCGAGACATTCGACCTGGAGACCTCCTCTCCGGTCGAGGATCGAGAGGGGGTCGGTCGCGATGAGGACGAGTTGGATCGAGCCCGCGGCTCACTGGCGGCGCGCCGCGAGACGGGCGTGCCTGGCCGTCGTGGCCTGCGCCTTCACCGTGGCGCTGCCGGACACCGGCGCGGCACAGCCTCTGGGAGGCACCGACTTCCCCGAGATCACGCCGGCCGAGCGTGCGCTGACCGAGGTCGAGATCGACCCCGGCGCCGACTTCGTCGTGCTGCGCCGGCACGGCGAGTTCTGGATGATGGACCAGGACGCGAACCGCTTCGCGTCGACGCTCGTGGTGCACTGGCGGGCCAAGGTGCTGGCGAGCAGCGGCGCCGAGCATGCCACCTTCGACATCCCGCACAACGTCTTCGTGCGGCTCGATTCACTTCGGGCGCGCACCCTCGCGGCCGACGGCAGTGAGATCGCGGCCGCCGAGGACGACGTGCAGACGTCGCTGGTCTCGGAGCGCTTCGGCTCCCGCTCGACGAGGGTGATCTTCCCGCGCGCCGAGCCCGGGGCGATCCTCGACCTCACCTACACCCTGCGCTACGGCTCCATCCTCTTCCTCGAGCCCTGGCTCTTCCAGGGCGACGCGCCGGTGCTCTCCTCGCGCATCCTCTTCCACGTTCCCGAGGACGTCAGCACCGCCTACTGGACACTCAACCCGTCGGCAAAGGAGATCCAGGTCACGGCCGACAGCGAGCCGCGCGGGCGATGGATGAACGCCGAGCTGAGCGAGCTGCCGGCGCTGCCGCTCGAGCCCCACGGCCTGCCGCTCGCCGATCTCTCCGCGCAGTGCATGCTGATCCCGATCTCGATCGTGATCTCGGGTCAGGTGGTGCCGTTGTTCGAGGACTGGCGCAACGCCATCCGTATCCTGGTCAACGACGACTATTCGCCCTTCCTCGGCCGCCGCCGTCAACTGCGACAGGCCTTCAAGGAGCTCGGGATCTCGAAGGGGGACGACCGCGGCAACGCCGAGCGACTGCTCCGTTGGGCCCGTGACGAGATCGCGATCGCCTACGACTCCGGAGTCGCCGCAGCGGTGGAGGACATGGACACCGTGCTCGAGCGCGGCGAGGGCAGCCCGACCGAGCGCGCCCTGATCCTGTCGGCGATGCTCGACCAGGCCGGAATCGACGCCGTGCCGGTGTGGGTCTCGAGCCGGCACTCGGGCCGCTTCGATCCCAACTACCCCAACCCGGGTTGGTTCGATCGGGTGATCCTGCAGGCGGAGCTCGATCGCGAGGCGACCTTCCTCGATCCGCTCGCGGAGGGCGGGCCCGGCCATCTCGATCCGGGCCTGGAGGGCAGCCGCGTCGTCATCGCCGATCGTTCGTCGCCCCGCATCGTCGAGCTGCCGGTCTCGGCCGCCGAGGACAACCGGGTACTGACCACCTGGAGGCTCGAGGTCACGGCCGCAGGCGCGGGCCTCTCGCACTCCGCGGCGCACGGTACCTTGACCGTGCTGCGCACCGGTCACGCCGCGACGTCGAGCTCGTGGTGGCCGCGCGCGGAGCTCGGGAGCGACGCGATCGGCGAGGTCCTCGAGGAGGCACTGCCACGCTGGACGGTGTCGGAGATCGAGATCGAGCGCTCGCCCTCGCCGCCCCGCCTCGAGGTGAAGGCCAGCGTGCGGCTCGACTCCGAGGAGGCGCTGCCGGACGAGTTCACCTGGCGTGCCGGCGAGCTCGACGTCGAGCTTCCCCGCCTCGCCGGCACCTCCCGCCGTGGACCCATCCTGCTGCCCTTCCGCTGGGTCGACGAGGTCGTGCTCGAGCTCTCGTTGCCGCAGGGGTGGGAGCTCGAGCGCACCATCGATCCGAAGAACCAGCTCGAGCCGGCCGGCGCCCTGCAGATGGAGCTGGGGCGCGACGGCGATCGCATCCGCGGCCGCTGGCGCCTGGCGCTCGCCGAGCGCGAAGCCGGTGGCGCCGTCGCAGCATCGATGATGCGACTCTTCGCGGCGCACCGTGAAGGGTCCGTGCAACCGGTGGCGGCGTTCTCGTCGCCGTGAGAGACCACGCGCGGCGCCGACCCAGCGCAGGCACCGGGCTCGCGGTCGCTGCGACGGTGCTCGCCTTCTCCGGCACGCCTCCGCTGCTCCCGCAGGGAGTGCACTGGTCGTTCGAGCTCGAGGTCGGCGCCGGCGGCTCGTTCGTCGAGCGCCGTTCGCTCGTGGTCGACGCGGCAGACCCCTCGACGCTGGAACGCTGGCGCACCGACTTCGTGCTGCTCGACACGAACCGTTCGCTCACCACGTACGCGACGTGGTTCGAGCGAGACGGCGAACGCTTCGACGTGCACGGCAGCGAGGACCGCGCGAACCTGGTGCTTCCCGGCGAGAGTGCCGCGTCGCGCGAGGTGGTGGCGCGCTCCTTCCGTGGCGCCCGCGTCGGCGACACCCTGCACGCGATCTCGGTGGTGCGGGAGGAGCCCTACTTCCCGGGCACGGTGGTGGCGATCCCGCGACTCGATCCAGGCAACCGGATCGATGTCCGGGTCGCGGTGGACTCCGACCTGCCGGCCCTCAGGTGGAGCCTCGACCAGGGTGACGCGGCGCGCGAGCAGCTGCGGGTCGAGTCCGCCGCGCACGGGCTGCGGCTGTTCACCGACGAGCTGTCTCTGCCGCCGGCCGGAGAGTCCGTGGGCCCCTTGCACCTCTGGCTCTCGTGGTCGCACGACCCCGGCTGGGAGGGGGTCGCGGCGTGGTTCCGCACCCTCAGCGCCTCCCTGCCGACGCTCGACGCCGGGCCGCCCGACTTCCCCGCTCCGCTCGGCGACACGGTCCCGGAGATCGTGCACGAGGTGACGGCACGGGTGCAGCGCGAGGTCCGCTACGTGGCGGTCGAGATCGGCATCGGCGGCTTCCGTCCGTCGCCGCCGGTCGAGACCTGGCGTCGGCGATGGGGCGACTGCAAGGACAAGGCGCAGCTGGTGATCGAACGGCTGCGGCTCGCCGGTGTCGTCGCCTTTCCGGCCCTGGTGCTGTCGAGCTGGGACGAGGCGATCGATCCGGCATTCGCCACTCCCTACGCCTTCAACCACATGATCGTCGCCGTGCCGCGCGCCGGGTCCAGCGAGCCGTCGTCCGCTGCGCGCTCTCCCGATGATCCCGCCGCGGACTGGCTCTTCGTCGATCCGACCCAGCCCGAGGGCGGCGCCATCTGGCTCCACCCCGGGGTGCAGGGACAACATGCCCTCGTCGTGCGCCCGGCCGATCTGGGCGGCGGGGTGCTGGTGCGTATACCGCGCCGCCACGACGCCGAGCGCCGCGAGCTCGCGGTGGAGCTGCGACTCGCGGTCTCGGGTGAGGCCAGCGGACGCGCGGAGCTCGTCCTCCACGGCGGGCCGGCAGTTTCGATCCACCACGCCGAGGACGCCGAAGAGGCGGCTCGCGACCTGCTCCGGGAGACGTTCGACGGCTTCAGAGTCGGCGAGGTCGTGGTGGCGACGCGACCGGGCGAGGTGCCGGCGGTCGTCGTCACCGCGGCGCTCTCGGGACCATCGCCCTGGAACGGCAGCTCGAGCCTGCGTCTCGGTGCCGCTTCGACCTTCGGCACCGTGCAGCCAGGGTTCGCCGCGAGGCGGGCGCTGGAAGGAAGCGCCAGCACCGTCTGGACGATCCGCCTGCCACCCGGCGCCTCCGCATGTCGCCTCGGCGCCGGCGCCGAGCGGTCCTTCGCCAACGCTGCCGGCGAGACCCGCCAGACGGCGTCGCTGGAGGTGGACTCAGCGGCCGGCGTGCGGGTGCTGGTGCGTCGCGACACCTCGCCGGTGCTGGACGCGATCTCCGATCCGGAGCGCTCGGAAGTGGAGCGGCTGGCGCTCGAGGAGCGCCGGTTCCGGCGCTCCCGCCTCGAGCTCACCTGTGCCGCAGGGGGCAGGTGAGCCGGCCGTTTCCCGCGGTCGTCAACCGCGGAGCGACCTCAGCGACCAGATCGCGGCGAGAGCCAACAGCAGGACCAGGGTCAACCGCGCAGCGGCGCCGTCCAGTACCGGCACCTCGACGACCGCGATCGTGCCGCGGGCTCGGGCGAGGCCATGCACCTCGGGGACGGAGAAGTGCTCCGAGCGGCCATCCAGGTGTTCGATCTGACCCGTCGTGACATCGAGACGATCGATGCTCACGTGGTAGGTGGCCAGGTTGCCGCCAGGTAGGTTGGTGAGCAGCAGGAACCAACCCTCGTCGTGGCGAGTACTCGCCGAGGACGCACAGGGCACATCCGGCCAAACCAGCTCCACCGCCACGGCGACCAGATCCAGGCGCAGCAGGGCGCAGGACTGTTCGACGGCATCGATGACGTAGAGGTCGGTCTCGGTTGCGAGCAACACGCCGGGGCGGAGGAAGGGGTCGATCAGTGACAGATCGAGCAGAGCGGTCGCGGCGCCGGTGCCCGGGTCGATGCGGTAGATGGTCCAGTCGCCAGCGCCTGACAAGGCGAACAGATCACCGCCGGGCCCGAACGTGAGCGATTCCAGCGGGAGGTTCGGATCGGCGCTCGCCAGCAGCGTCGCGCTCTGCGGCGCCAGGTCGATGCGCACCGTGTGTCTGGTGGAGGTGCCCAGGATCTGACCCGATGCGATCAGGAGCTCACCGCTGGCGTCGGCAGCCAACGCTTCGGCGTGAAAGCCTGCGAGTCCGGTATCCAAGAGCTCGTGCCCCAGCGATTGCCAGAACCGCTGACGCACGTGGTACTCGATCACCCGGCCGTCCTGCACCGCTAGAGCCGTGATCGCCGCGCCGGCGCTCGCCACGGAACCGAGCGCCTGCACGGCGAGCAGCGCCAGCAGGATCGGCAGGCGGAACGGATGCGATCTCGTGGACCGGCGCTTCGGAACCTTGCTGGCGATCATCGGGCCCCCTTGGCCGGCCGGTCCTATGCTGCAACAGCATAGCAGGCCAGCTCGCTGACGCTCGCTACGGCACCAGGGGTGTCTCGTGAAGCGAAACCTTCAGGGGGAGCACGAAGGTGGGTGTCTGGTGAAGCGAGACCCGCGGAGAGGAGTTGTGCCGCCGTCCCGCGGTCACCCTCACGGCACCTGGTTCGACCAGGCGCCGGCGTCGCCGCTCTCGAAACCGTCGCTGAAGACCGGCGTGCGGTACAGGAACGCCGCTCCCTCGAAGGAGGAGGGACCACCGCGGGTGGGCGCGGTGGCCACCACCCAGGTGCCGGCGATCGCCACGGCGTGCGCGAAACGCTCGGGCTCCGGATTCCACGTCTTCGGGCGCAGCTGGTGCAGCAGACGCAGACCGCCGGCCTCGCGTCGGTAGAGGTAGGCGGTGCCGCGATCGCCGGCCCAGGGCCGCGTGCCGACCACCAGGTGGTCACCATGCAGCGCGACGTCGGAACCGAACTGGTCGCCGATGTCGAGCTCGGTCGGCGAGACGAAGATCGACGAGTGCAGGTTGCCGGCGCCCGGCCCGGGAAGCAGCGGGAAGCGGAAGTCGGAGTGGAAGGCGGCGCCGCGCGCCTCGGTGCCCGGAGACGCCGCGAAGGGCCGGCCGACCAGCAGTCCGATGCAATCGCCGTCGCCGGGATCCGAGATGCAGGGCCTCGGTCCCTGGCGGTCCCAGGCGAGCTGGTGTACCGCGGTCGCCGGCGCCAGCACCGTGTCGACGGGCGTGTTGGCCGGCAGGTCCTGCAACCGGTAGAGGTGGATCTTCGAGCCGATGCCGTCGAGGTAGTCGATCTCGGAGACGGCGAGCAGCCCGTGGGCGTAGTCGAGGGTGTACCCGTAGAAGAACTCGCCCGGGTCGGAGAAGCCGGTCAGCGTGTCGGTGAGGGTCCACTGCGACGGCGAGCCCTGCAGCTGGTAGGCGAACACCTGGCCCGGCACCGGGGACGAGCCGGAGTTCGGCGCCCCGACGAACAGTCGATCCCCGAACAACGCCACGGAAGCGCCGAAGAGCAGATCGGGCGCGGCTCCAGGTGGGGTCTCCAGCTCGGCCACCTGGGCCCACTGGCTGCCGTCGTGAGAGTAGATCCAGACTCGTTCCCGCGGCGCCACGTTGGGGGCCGCCACCGCCAGAGTGTCGCCATGCAGCGACAGGCGCCTGGCGGCAGCAGTGTCGACGTCACCGACGAGCCCGAGCCTTGTCTCGGGCAGCCACGAGCCGTCGGCGCCACGGCCGTAGACGTGCACCCGACCGGCCTGCGGCCCGTCTTCCTCTCCCGGCTCCAGCACCGCCAGCCAATCGCCGCTCATCGCCACCTCGGCACCGAAACCGTGCTGCGGCACGCCGCGGGCCTCGATCGGACCGACCTCGCCGACCTCGCTCTCGAAGCTGCAGAACGCCGCGCGGATCTCCTCGCCGTAGAGCGCGTGGTCGAAGACGCGCACCTCGTCGAGCAGGCCCTGGAAGAAGCGTCCGCCCTCCGACGGGCGACCGATCAGCGAGGTGGTGTGGGGCAGATCCTCGAAGGTCACGTGATCGATCGGCTCGCGATCGACCTCGACGCAGTCGAGGTAGAGCACGAGGTCGCCGTCGCGGTCCCAGGTGGCGGTGTACTGCGTCCACACCCCCGGCGTCACCTCACCGCCCGAGACCGCCCAGCGCTGCCCCGAGTTGGTCGCCGGGCCGCTGCCGTCCTGGTAGTAGAAGGACCACGCCGTCGACTGGCCGACGTGGTTCTCGAGCGCCGCGTTGACGCCACCGAACCCGTTGTAGAGCGTGTTGCCGTTCGGGTGGTCGCTGTCGTAGACGAGCACGCGCGGCTGCTGGTCCACCGGCTGCACCCACATCGAAAGGGTGCCCTCGTCGCGCGGCAGCTCGAGATCGTGGCTCAGGTAGTCGTCGACGCCGTCGAAGGCGAGGGCGTTGCCGATCACCCCGGGCACCGTCTCGCTGCCGTCGCCGGGGAAGCCGTGCTTGGTCGCCGGCCACATCGCTTGGGTGTCGTCGACGGTCAGCGGATCGTCGCGCTCGAAGGTCCAGTGCGCCACCTGCTCGGCCGTCAGCGCCGTCGGCACCGCCAGCAGCGCCAGGACGACGAGCGCGCGAACGAGAGGCGCGGCGGGCGACGCGGCCCCGGGGGTGGGCGGTGCGGCGACCGGTCGACGGTGACGGACTCGGAGCTGGTGGGAACGAAGCTGATGGCGGGCCATGGGGAGTCCTCCGGAACACTGGGAGGAGGTCAGGTCCCGACACTTCGTCGGGCCGGCCCCTACCCTCTGACCAATGCGCGACATCGCCTGGGAGAACCCGCCAACTGGAAACGACGTCAAGGCACCGACTCTTCAGTCGTGTACCGTGCCCGAGAAGGAACCGTAAATACGGTAATATGGCCGCATGGCGAAGACGACCATCGAGATCCCGGACGAGCTGTTCCGGGCCACCAAATCCGAGGCAGCGCGCCGAGGGGAGACGCTGAAGACCTACGTTTGCGTCGCGCTGGAGGAGCGGTTGTACCGAGAGAAGGGCGTTCGCGAAGTCCCGGGGTGGCGACGAGTCTTCGGCCGCGCCCGCGCAGACGAGGTGCGCGAGATCGACGCCATCGTCGCGGAAGAGTTCGGGCGGGTCGATCCCGACGACTGGAAGTGACCGTCCCCGGATGTCGACGATTCTCGACACGAACGCGGTCTCGGCTCTCTTGGCAGGCGACGCAGCGCTCGCGGCCCTCCTGGAGGCCGAACCGCCTGCGCTCCCAGTCATCGTGGTTGGCGAGTACCGCTTCGGCCTGACGCGATCGAGGCTGCGCTTGCAGCTGGGACCGTTGCTGGACGACCTGATCGCCGCCTCGCAGATCCTGAGGATCGATCTGGACACCACTTCGGCCTACGTTGAGGTGAGGCAGGAGCTGCGCGATGCCGGTCGGCCGATTCCGGAGAACGACGTGTGGATCGCGGCCCTGTCGCGACAGCATCGAATGCGGCTGATCTCCCGGGATCGGCATTTCGACGCCGTCGCCGGCCTGGTCCGTCTGAGCTGGTAGCGCGAGTCCGGAAGCGACTCGCGGCGCCACCGACGTCCCTACGCCAGCGCTCAGACCGGCTGCAGCGTCTGGAAGCTGAACTTGCCGCCGTGGCTGAGCACGTGCAGCACCACGTTGTGCACGTCGATGATCTGCCCCGGCGCGGCGCGGTCGGCCGAGGTGTGGCCGACCTTGGCGTTGTCGAGCACCATCACCGAGCCCTCGCCGACCACCCGCATCACGTCGTCGGGGCCGATGAAGGCGGCGGTGTTCTCGTCGATGCCGAGGCCGACCAGCCGCGGATTGAGCGCCAGCGCCGCGAGCAGCCGTCCGAAGCGGTTGCGCTGGGCGAAGTGCTGGTCGACGACGATGGTCTGGAAGATGCCGAGGCCGGGCGCCAGGTGGGCCATGCCGGCGCGCGGCACGTTGCCCTCGTCGCCGTAGCCGATCATGTGCTCGGAGAGGATCGCGGCGCCGGCCGAGGTGCCGCCGACGTGCAGGCCCTCGGCGTTGCGCCGGCGCAGCAGCTGCGCCACCTTGGTCCCGCCGATCACCGTCGACAGGCGCAGCTGGTTGCCGCCGGTGAGGAAGACCCCGGTGGCCCGCGACAGCACCTCGAGCGCTTCGGGGTCGTCGCAGTCGCTGCGCTGCTCGAACGGCAGCGAGCGCGCCTCGCGCACCCCGATCGCCTCGAACACCTGCTCGTAGTTCGGCCCCGTCTCCTCGAGCTGCGAGGCGGTGGGGATGATCGCCAGGCGTGCCTTCGAGCCGCCGCACAGCTCGACGAAACGGCGCAGGATGACGCCGTCGCGCGAGCGGTCCTCGGCGCCGCCGATCGGCACGATGTAGCCGCGATTGCTCACGGCGGCGCATTGTGGCGGAAATCGAGGGTGAACCCAACCCGAGGCTCCGATCCCGGCGCCGGCCCCGAGGCTCCGACGCCGCCGAAACAGGGCGCTGCGGGGGCGCGTAGGCTGAGGGCACGCAGGCGGCGGCCCCGCCGCCTCGCCGCGCCGGCTGCGAAGGAGCACCTCGGATGAGCGAACAACCCAAGAGTGGATCGTCCTGCCTCAAGATCGCCGGCCTCGGCTGCCTGCTGCTGATCGGCCTCGGCCTGGTCGCCAGCCTGCTGTTCGGCGGCCTGGTGTGGTCGTCGGCGCGCGGCGGCGGTGACAGCGCCTGGCTCGAGGCGACCCTGCGCGACGAGGAGATCGACGCCGGCGACCGCCGCGGCACCTCCGCCGAGGCGGCCACCTCCACCGCGAGGCCCGGCGAGCTCGCCGACGCCACGAACAGCGTCGCGATCCCCACCGACCTCGCTCCCGGCACCCCCACCTCGCAGCTCACTCTCGACCTCTCCGGCGGCTCGTTCGAGCTGCGCGCCCACGACGGCGCCGAGGTCGAGGTGGAGGGCGAGATCGACGAGAGCCGCTACCGGCTGGAGCGCGAGGTCACGGTCGAGGACGACGGCAGCCGGCGGGTGAAGATCACCTTCGCCCAGCGCGCCAGCAGCCGCTTCGTGGTCGACGACGCCAACCGCGTCACCGTGCTGGTGCCACGCGGCGAGCCGTTCACCCTCGACGGCGAGGTCAAGATGGGCGAGTCCGAGCTCGACCTCGGCGGCCTCTTCCTGCGCGGCGTCGACCTCGAGCTGGCGATGGGCGATCACCGCATCGCGGTCAGCGAGCCGACCCGCGGCGTGATGGAGCAGTTCCGCGTCGCCAGCCGCATGGGCGCGGTGCGCTACACGGGGCTCGGCAACGCCTCGCCGCTGGCGGTCGAGGTCCGCCACCGCATGGGCGAGCTGCGCCTCGACCTCGAGGGGCCTTGGCGCGGCGACGCGGCGATCGCGATGCGCTGCTCGATGGGCCAGTGCACCGCCGACGTGCCGGACGACGTGCACAGCGAGGTCGACGCCCGGGCGACGATGGGCGGACGCACCGTCAGGCTGCCGGACACCGGAGAGCTGCCGCCCGGCACGCCGACCCTGCACCTGCGGGCGCGGGTGATGATGGGCGAGGTGCAGGTGCGCTGACGCCACGCGTCGCGGCATCGTCACGTCGCGGCGTCGCGCAGTCGCCGAGACGCCCCGCGACCCCGCGAGCGGTACCGTCAGCCTTCGAAACGTCCCCGGCGCACCGGCTCGCCGCCCTCCACCCAGGGCACGCCGGCAGCGAACACCGCGTCGACGGCGAGATCGTCGGGACCCCCTGCCTCGCGCAGCACCACCAGGTCGGCGCGGCCGCCGAGCTCGATGCGGCCGCGACCGCGCAGCCGGAAGAGGCGCGCCGGGTTCTCGGTGAACGGCACGACGGCCCGCTCGATCGGCACGCCCCCAGCGACGACTCTCTGCAGGCAGCGCATCAGCTCGCCGGGATCGCCGACCTCCCAGGCGAGCACCTCGCCCTGCTCGTCGAACGACGGCAGGCAGCCGCCGCCGTCCGAGCTCACCGTCAGCAGCTCCGGCGGCAGACCGCGCGCCAGGTAGTCGGCGACCGCGACCGCGGCGTCGATCTCCTCCTCGGGCCCGCCCGGAGGTCCCGGCGCCGCCGCGGGCGGCGGGAAGGCGGTGACGTCGATGGCGCAGCCGCGGGCGGTCAGCGCACACGCCTCCTCCCACAGCGCCCGCCGCCGGTTGACGTGGGTGGGGTGGAATACGCGCGGCGGCAGCTCGCTGCGCTCGAGTGCCGCGCGCACCAGCTCGAGGCCGCGGCCGCCGTCGCCGAGGTGCAGGTGCAGCAGCCCCGCCTTGCCGGTCTGCAGTCCGGCAACGTGGGCGTCGGCGGCGAGGCGGAGGATCTCGTCGAGCGTCGGCTGTGACGAGCGGTGGTCCGAGACCGCCACCTCGCCCACCGCCACCATGCGGTCGACGTTCACCAGGTCCGAGCGCACGCTGCCGGTCAGGGTCGCCGGCGGCAGGTGGTAGCCGCCGGTGTAGCACCAGGCGTCGAGGCCCTCGGCGCAGAGCGAGCGGGTCGTCGCCAGCAGGTCGACCGGGGTGCGGGTGACGTCGTCGGTGCCGAGCAGGCCGATCGCGGTGGTAGTGCCGGCGTGCAGGAAGCGGCCGGGGCCGAGCGGCGGCACCCGGCTCGCCGGCCCCGCCTCACCGCCGCCGCCGGTGAGGTGGGCGTGCACGTCGATCAGGCCGGGGATCACCAGCCGGCCGCCGAGGTCGATCTCGCGGCCGCCGAAGGCCGGCTCGAGGCGCGGCAGCTCGGCGCCCAGCGCCAGCACCCGGCCGCCGCCGAGCAGCAGGTCGCAGCGCTCGACGCTGCCGCGGCGCACCACCCGGCCGCCGCGCAACAGCAGCAGCCCGGCGCCGTCGTCCCGTCGTCTCGCGTCGTCGCTCGCCATCACGGCGCGCACCGTAGCAGCGTCTTCGTGCGCAGCGCGAGGCGCGGGCTCTCGCCGGGGACCAAGGCTCAGGGCGTCGCGGCGCTCCAGGCCGACGGGTCGCCGCTCTCGAAGCCGTCGGCGAAGATGCCGGTGAGCACCGTGCGCCAGCGCTCGAGCAGCGCCGCCAGCGCCTGCGGGGGATTGGTGGCCACGCCCGGCTGCGCCGCCTGGTTGGTGTCGTTGACGCCGTGGCAGCCGTCGCAGGCGCGGATCTCGCCGGGCTGGAAGGTCACCCAGAAGCGCTCGCGCACCACCGGCTCGCCGCCGGGAGACAGGGTCTGCCAGGAGAGAGCGCGGCGCGCCGGCACGAAGGCCGCCGCCGAGCCGTCGAGGGCGATCTCGACGCTGCCCGGCGCCGCGGCGCCCGGCGGGTTGGCGGCCACCGCGGCCGGGTCGTGCAGCGCTCTCGCCAGCACCCTGCGGCCCTGGTTGAATTCGGAGTAGCCGCGTACCTGGTCGCCCTGGAAGATCTGCAGATCGCTGATCGGGTAGACGGTGCCGCTGCCTCCGACCGTCGCCGCGCCGCCCGGCACCTCGAGCCAGAACGGCTGCTGCTTGTCGGCGACGTCGCGGGTGGTGGCGTTGCGGGTGACCATCAGCGCCAGACCCTGCTGGCGCAGCCAGGCGCGCAGGTGCTCGGGGTCGACCCCCTGCTGATCGAAGACGGTGAGCTCGGGAGCCTCGAGCTCAGCGGGCGGATCGGGCGGCGGGGTGCGCGCTGTCACCTCGACCGGCTGCAGCTCCCACAGCTCCCCGCTGTAGGTGATCAGGGTGTCGGGGTCCCAGTAGGTCACCGTCTTGTCGATCCCGGCGGTCAGCGGCGTGCCGGCCTCGAGATGACCGTTGCCGGCCGGCTGCAGCAGCACCAGGCGGAACTCGTAGCGCGGGATCGGGTGGCTGTAGGTGCCGTTGTTGCCGGCGACGCCGGTCTCGGCGGCGTGCGCCGCCACCACCGCGCCGCCGCTGAGGATCAGCGGATCGCGGTAGTGGCCGCTGTGCTCGGGCGGCGCCGGCGCGCCGATCACCTGGTTGGTGATCGGGTGGGTCAGGTACGACGGCGCCAGCTGGTGCGGCGGCGCGCCCGGCGGCGCCTCGAAGACGATCAGGCGGCCGGCGGCGTGGGTCTGGAACTCGGGCGCGTCGGTGGCGATGTAGCGCCCCGGCTGATCCGGGTCCTCGCGGATCTGCAGCAGGCTCTCCACCGTGTCGTAGCCCGGCCGGTCGCGCGAGGCGATGAACTCGTCGAGGTTGGGGTCGTCGTTGCGGGAGCGGTCGAAGTAGTCGACCATCTCGTGGCGGCCGACGTGGTTGATCATCTCGAGGCCGGTGCCGTCCTGGCGCATCGTCCAGGGGAAGAAGCGGTTCAGCCGGTGACCCCGCCACGGCGTGCCGGCGAGCAGGTCGGTGCGCGCCGGGCGCGGCTCGGGGAAGACCTCGGGCGCCAGCGGCAGCTGCGCCGCGCCGGCCGACTCGTCGGCGTAGTCGAAGGCGCCGTAGATCGGTGAGCCGGCGAGCGCGTCGGCGTCGGCCTGCTGGTCCTGCTGCAGATGGTCCCAGCGGGTGAAGACGATGCGGCCGAAGCTGTCGACGATCGGCGTGAAGTCGCCCGACGGCGCATGGTCGAGCAGCGCCAGCTTGGCGGTGGCGCGCTCGAGCGACCAGATGCCGGTCACCGTCGCGGTCGATTCGTACTCGTCGAGCTGCGGGTAGAGGTGCGCCTCGCCGCCGCGCGGCCGGTCGCTGGTGAAGGCGATGCGCTCGCCGGCGGCGCCGTCGCTGAGGTAGATCGGCGCGACGTTGTTGGCGTTCGCCGGCTGGCCGGCGACGTGGGTGACCACCGCCGTCTGCCCTTGCCCCAGACCGCTGATCTCGTAGATCTGCCAGTACCAGGTGCCGACCTGGTACTGCACCTGCGGCGCCCCGACCACCATGCTGAACAGCGCCCGGGTGCCGGAGTCGTGCACCGCCGGGTCGCGCACCGCGATGGCGCCGGTTCCCTGCAGGCCGCTCTGGACGCCGTAGCCCGCCTCGGCGGTGAGGTTGCGCAGCGAGCCGTCGGGGTAGCGGATCCACAGATCGCCGCCACGCGCCACCTGAGTCATGCGGGCGCCGTGGTTGGCGAACACCGAGCCGATGGTGGCGAAGTCGGCCGGCACCGGCACCTGGGTGACGAAGAGGATCGGGTTGGGCGTCGCCGTCGCGCCGCGAGCCGTCGGAGCCGTCCGCCCGACCCCGGAGGCGGGGTGCTGCGCCGCCAGGGTGACGAGCGCCAGCAGGCAACCGCAGGCCGCGACGAGGGGCGAGCGCCAGAACGCCAGCGCGACGTCGCGGCGCGCAGGGCGGTTCGAGCAGCGTTCCGGTCTCGGCTCGGTCATGGTGTGCGGGCTCGGCTCGGCAACGCGCCGCGTCCACGGCGCCTCGCCCTCGCGAGATCCTTCGTCATCCTCTGTCGGGGGATACGTGCCTTCTAGCCTGAAGCGGACGGACGTCCCGGTCAACCGCGACTCGGCGCGCCATTCTTCCGCCGGCGCGCGTCCGCTCCCGCCCCGGAGGCGATGTGCCGGGTCCCCGACGGCAGCCGAGCGTCGCCCGCCGTGATCCGGTCGTCGCAACGCTCGCCGAGCCGTCACCGCGACACCGGAGCGTTTCCGGTGCGAGCGGGATGCGGGCTACGATCGGCGACTCGTCCGCGCATCGCCCGATCGAGCCCCGGTCTGTCGCCCCCGCGTTCCCTGCCTTCCCCTGAGGGGCGCGCCGCGACCCACTGCCGTCCGCCGCCGCGAGGTCCCACCCCATGAAGGTCATCGACCGCACCGTCTACGTCGGCCCCAATCGCTGGGCCCGCTTCCGCGTCGTGCAGCTGCACCTCGATCTCGGCGAGCTCGAGCAGTGGCCCTCGGCGCGGCTCGGCGAGACGTTCATCGACGGCCTGCTGGCGGCGCTGCCCGACCTGCACGAGCACGGCTGCTCGTACGGCGAGCCGGGCGGCTTCGTGCGCCGCCTGCGCGAGGACGAGGGCACCTGGATGGGCCACATCCTCGAGCACGTGGCGATCGAGCTGCAGAACGTCGCCGGCGCCGCGGTGACCTTCGGCAAGACGCGCGGCACCGGTGAGCCCGGCCACTACTGGGTGGTCTACCAGTACGAGCAGGAGGAGGTGGCGATCGAGGCCTATCGGGTGGCGCTGCAGCTGCTCAACTCTCTGCTGCCCGCCGAGCTGCAGGACGCCTCGCTGACCTCGGCCGACTACGACTGGGAGGAGCAGCGCACCGAGTTCATCCGCTTCGCCCAGCGCCGCGCCCTCGGCCCGTCGACCGCGGCGCTGGTGCGCGCCGCCGAGCAGCGCGACATCCCCTGGCTGCGCCTCAACCGCTACTCGCTGATCCAGTTCGGCCACGGCCACCTGCAGAAGCGCATCCAGGCGACGATCACCAGCGAGACGCGCCACATCGCGGTCGAGCTGGCCTCCGACAAGGAGGAGACCAACAAGATCCTCGAGGACCTGGGCCTGCCGGTGCCGCGCCAGCAGCTGGTCTACACCCCGGCCGAGGCGGTGCGCGCGGCGCGGCGCATCGGCTTCCCGGTGGTGGTCAAGCCGCTCAATGCCAACCACGGCCGCGGCGTCTCGATCGGCATCGACAGCGAGAGCGCGGTGGAGACCGCCTTCGAGCAGGCGCGGGTGCACAGCCGCGGCGTGCTGGTGGAGAGCTTCATCACCGGTCTCGACCATCGGCTCTGCGTCGTCGACGGCGAGCTGGTGGCGGCGGCCAAGCGGGTGCCCGGGCACGTCGTCGGCGACGGCCGGCGCACCGTCAACGAGCTGATCGAGATCGTCAACCAGGACCCGCGGCGCGGCGTCGGCCACGAGAAGGTGCTCACCCGGCTCGAGATCGACCACCAGGCGCAGCGCCTGCTCGGCGCCGCCGGCTACGACCCCGACACGGTGCTGCCCGAGGGCGAGGTCTTCTACCTGCGCTCGACCGCCAACCTGTCCACCGGCGGCACCGCGATCGACGTCACCGACGTGATCCATCCCGACAACCGCGAGATGGCGATCCGAGCCGCGGCGGCGATCGGGCTCGACGTCGCCGGCATCGACTTCCTGACCAGCGACATCACCCGCTCCTACCGCGAGACCGGCGGCGCCATCTGCGAGGTCAACGCGGCGCCCGGCTTCCGCATGCACGTCTCGCCCAGCGAGGGCACCCCCCGCGACGTCGCCGGCCCGGTGATGGACATGCTCTTCCCGCCGGGAACACCGTCGCGCATCCCGATCACCTCGATCACCGGCACCAACGGCAAGACCACGGTGGCGCGGATGACCGCGCACGTCTTCAAGCTCGCCGGCAAGCGGGTCGGCCTGACCACCACCGACGGCGTCTACGTCGACGGCTCGCTCACCGTCAGCGGCGACATGACCGGACCGGTCGCGGCGCGCATGGTGCTGCGCGACCCCACCGTGCAGGTGGCGGTGATGGAGACCGCGCGCGGCGGCCTGCTGCGCCGCGGCATGGGCTACGGCCGCTGCAACGTCGGCGCAGTGCTCAACATCCAGTCCGACCACCTCGGGCTGCGCGGCATCGACACCCTCGAGGAGCTCGCCGAGGTCAAGCGCATCGTGGTCGAGATCGCCCGCGACGCCGCGGTGCTCAACGCCGACGACGAGCACTGCCTGCGCATGGCGGCGCACACCGACGCGGCGAAGCTCTGCTACGTGACGATGAACCCCAGGCACGGCCTGGTGCGCCAGCACATCCGCGCCGGCGGCACCGCGGTGGTGCTCGAGGAGGGGATCAACGGCCACCAGATCACGCTCTACGAGGGCACCACCTACGTGCCGCTGCTGTGGACCTACCTGATCCCGGCGACGCTCGAGGGACGGGCGATGCACAACGTGCAGAACGCCATGTTCGCGGCCGCCATCTGCCACCACATGGGGGTGCCGTACGACACCATCCGCCACGGCCTGCGCACCTTCGACACCACCTACTTCCAGGCCCCCGGCCGGATGAACGTGTTCGACGAGCACCCGTTCAAGGTGATCCTCGACTACGGCCACAACGCCGCCGCGGTCGGCGCGATGGTGGAGCTGGCGCAGCGCCTCGAGCCCGAGGGCCGGCGCCTGGTGGTGCTGGCGGCCCCCGGCGACCGCCGCGACGAGGACATCCGCGACATCGCCGCCGCCTGCGCCGGCCGCTTCGACCACTACATCTGCAAACGCGACGACACCCTGCGCGGCCGCGGCCCCGACGAGGTACCCGAGATGCTGCGCGCCGAGCTCGTCGAGCGCGGCGTCGACTCAGGCCACATCGAGCTGATCTCCGACGAGCAGGAGGCCATCCACCACGGCCTGTCGATGGCGCGCCCGGGCGATCTGCTGCTGGTCTTCGGCGACAAGATCAACCGCTGCTGGAAGCAGATCGTGCACTTCCAGCCGGGCGGCGACGGCAGCGTGCGCGGCCAGCGCCCCGCCCCCGTCGAGACATCGGCCGCCTCGATGCTCTCCGACACCGCGCCCGCCGAGCCGGTCGGCGTCGACAGCGAGGCACTGGTGCGCGACGAGCGCGGCGTCTTCCTGGCCGAAGAGGCCGACTGAGGCGCCGCCGCTACCTCCGATGACCCTCGAAGCGATCGACTCCCGCCGTCTCACCGGGCCCAACCTGCTCTGGGACGCGCCGGGCGCGGTGCTCGACGTCGCGTCCGCCTCGAGCGACGACGCTGGCCGACGCCGGCTCGCAGGCGCCGGGGCGGCCTGGCAGGGCGAGGCGCGGCGTCTTCTCGACGCGGTGGGCTGGCAGAGCGAGCGCACCTGTGTGCTCGAGCACCCGAACGGTTGCAGCCTGGCGATCAGCGCGCCGCTCGATGCGCTCTACGCCGCCACCGAGCTCAACGAGGCGGCGTGGAGGTTCGCGGTGGCGGCGGTGGGTGCGCCGAGCGACGGCGCCGAGGCCGAAGGTGGTGACGGCGACGGCGAGGCGGCGGAGACGTTCGAAGAGACGGTGACGCGGCTGCGCGACGCGATCGACGCCGAGCGCGATCCGCGGCTGCAGGCGCTGCAGCGCGCCGCCACCGAGCGCCGGGTGCGCATCCTGATCGACGACGAGGCGCTGTCGCTCGGCGCCGGGCGCGGCTCGCGCACCTGGCTGCGCGACGGGCCGTACTCCGAGAACGAAGGGGCCGGCGAGGGCACGATCCCGCAGTTGCCGAGCCCCGACGAGGTGCCGTGGGAGGAGCTGCACGACGTGCCGGTGGCGCTGATCACCGGCACCAACGGCAAGACGACGACCACCCGCCTGCTCGCCGCGATGGTGCGCCAGCAGGGTCTGGGCGCCGGCCAGAGCTCCACCGAGGGCGTGTGGGTCGACGGCGAGGCGATCGGCGAAGGCGACTTCTCGGGACCGGGCGGCGCGCGCCTGGTGCTGCGCCACCCCGGAGTCGACGTCGCGTTGCTCGAGACCGCCCGTGGCGGCCTGCTGCGCCGCGGCCTGGCGGTGACCGCCGCCGACGTGGCGCTGATCACCAACGTCGCCGAGGACCACCTCGGCGAGTTCGGCATCCACGACCTCGAAGGGCTGGCGCGGGTCAAGGCGATCGTCGCCCGCGCCACCCGGCACCTGGTGCTCAACCACGACGACGAGGTGCTGCGCGAGCTCGGCCGGAGGCTGCAGGCGGAGCGCCCCGAGCTGGTGGTGCACTGGTTCACGCTCGAGCGCGACCCGCGCCAGCTCGCCGAGATCCAGCTCGCCGCCGACGGCGCGATCGAGCGGCTCGGCTCGGTCGCCGGTCTGATCGACGGCCGGCTGGTGCGCGTAGACCCGGTGAGCCAGGCGGGCGCCGCCGCCGAGGGGGAGCTGGTCGACTTCGGCGCCGCCGCCGACCTGCCGCTCACTCTCGGCGGCGCGGCGCGCTACAACGTCGCCAACGCGCTCGGCGCGCTGCTCGTCGCCCATCGGCTCGGCCTCGTCGACGAGGCGGCGCGCGAAGCTCTGGCGCGCTTCGGCGGCGCGGCGCAGAACCCCGGCCGCGGCAACGTCTTCACCTACGGCCGGGCGCGGGTGATCGCCGACTTCGCCCACAACCCGCACGGCATCGAGGCGGTGCTCGACACGGCGCGTCGTCTCGACCCCGAGCGCCTGCTGGTGGTCATCGGCCAGGCCGGGGACCGCGACGACCGGGCGCTCACCGAGCTGGCGCACACCGTGGCGCGCCACGATCCCGACCTGGTGATCCTCAAGCGCATGGGCGAGTACAGCCGCGGCCGCGAAGCCGGCGAAGTGGCCGAGCACCTGGCGCGCGCCCTCGCCGAGCGCGGCGTCGGCGGCGAACGCCAGCGCACCGTCGAGGACGAGAGCGCCGCGCTCGAGCTGCTGCGGGCAGAGCTGCGAGCGGGCGACGTGGCGCTGTTCACCGTGCACGCCCAGCGCCAGCCCACGCTCGACGCGCTGGCGGCGCTCGAGCGTGCCGGCTTCTCGGTCTGAGCGGAGACCGCAGCCGCGCACTGGCTGCGCCGTTCGCCAGGGCCGCCGGGCCCCTTCGCCCCTGCGTCGACTATTCTCCGGCCGCGGCACGGGCCGCACCATGTCGAGGCTCAAGGAGGACCACTGGTGACCCGCGAAACGCTCCTGCTCGTGCTGCTGGCGATCCTCGCCGGTGGTCTCGGCGCCATCCACGTGCCGATCAACGGCGCCCTCGGCGTGCGCCTGCAGTCGACCGCCGTCGCCACGCTCTGCTTCTACGGCGTCGCCTTCGGCCTCGCGGTGCTGCTCAACCTCGCCTTCTTCGACCGCGCCGCGCTCGCCGGCCTGCGCGAGGTGCCGCCGTTCTATCTGATCGTGCCCGGTCTGATCAGCCTGGTGGTCGTCGGCGCCAACACCTTCCTGATCCCGCGTCTCGGCGCCTTCACCGTCTTCGTGGTGGCGATCGCCGCTCAGGTCGTGGTGCGCTCGCTGATCTCGCACTTCGGCTGGCTCGACTCGCCGGTGGCGCCGATCAACGTCGCGCGGGTGCTCGGCGGACTGCTGGTGGTGGCGGGCGCGGTGCTGGTGGTGCGCGGATGAGCACCGAGCCCGAGCTCACCGCCGCGGCCGACGTCGTCTCGGTGCTCACCGGACCGTGGGCGCTGGTGGCGGCGGTGGCCCTGGCGCTGGTCGCGGTGCTGCTGACCCTGCGCCTCATGGCCCAGGCCGAGGAGCTGCGCCAGCTGCGCTCGGCGCTGCACGGCGAGCGGGTGCGCGGCGGGGTGAGCGCCGAGGCGCTGGCGCCGCTGCTCGCCGACTTCCCGGTCGACGTCAGCGCGCCGGGCACCTCGACGGTCTTCCTCGGCCAGCCGATCGACTACGTGCACTTCGATCCCGAGCACGGCGTCACCTTCGTCGAGGTGAAGAGCGGCGCCGCGCACCTGAGCCCCAAGCAGCGGGCGCTGCGTCAGCGCGTCGAGGCGGGGTGCGTCTACTGGAGCGAATACCGTGTGCGCTGATTCCGCCAACCTGCGAGCCCGCCCCTACGAGCTGATCGTCTTCGACTGGGACGGCACCCTGCGCGACTCGGTCGGCTCGATCGTCGGCTGCGCCCGCACGGCGATCGAGGAGCTCGGCCTCGAGACTGACGACGAGGCGATCCGCGCCACCGTCGGCACCGGCCTGCAGCAGGCGGTGCCGCGCTGGGTGCCCGGCATCGATCCGGGGTTGATCGAGGCGGTGATCGATGGCTACCGGCGCCACTGGATCGCCGACTGGAACGACCGCGCCGACTTCTTCCCCGGCGTCATCGAGCTGATCCAGCGCCTCTCTGACGACGGCTACCTGCTGTCGGTCGCTACCGGCAAGGGCCGCCGCGGCCTCGGCGTCGACATGCAGCGCTCTGGCGTCTCCCACCTCTTCGCCGCCACCCGCACCTCCGACGATTGCGCCGCGAAACCGGCGCCGCAGATGGTGCTCGAGATCTTGGGCGAGCTGGGGGTGCGGGCCGACGCCGCCCTGGTGGTCGGCGACACCACCCACGACCTCGAGATGGCGCGCGCCGCCGGCGTCGACGCGGTGGGCACCGGGCGCGGCGCCATGGCGCCCGAGGTCCTCGCGCCGCTGGCGCTCACCGTGCTCGGCTGCGCCACCGAGCTGCCGGAGTGGCTGGCGACGGTGAGATGGTAGGGCGGAGGCGCGGCGGCGTGAGCGTCGCAGCGCCTCGGGTAGGGGCGGCGACGCCGCGCCCTCGGGTCGAAGACGATGAAGGGCGGCCGCCGACCCTCAGCGCAACGCGCAGGCTCGACTAGTGAGGCGAACTGGCTGACTGGGACAACCCCACGCCGAAGCGAGCGACGCGAGCTGAGCCGCAGCAGCGGCAGTGAGAGCCTGCGAACACTGACGCTGTTCCCCCTACCCTCCCCTTGAAAGGGGAGGGAGCCAGACATCCGACCTCCTCCCCCTGCAGGGGGAGGATAGAGGTGGGGGTGTCCCAGCCATACGGCTCGTCGCAAACCGCAGCACTTCCGCTCCACGCAGCGCGTGGATTCCCGCTTTCGCGGGAATGACGAACGGTGGAAGGCGGCCGCCGACCCTTAGGCGCATCGCGCAGGCTCGACTCGTGAGACGGAGTGGCTCACTGGGACAACCCCACGCCGAAGCGAGCGACGCGAGCTGAGCCGCAGCAGCGGCAGTGAGAGCCTGCGAACACTGACGCTGTTCCCCCTACCCTCCCCTTGAAAGGGGAGGGAGCCAGACATCCGACCTCCTCCCCCTGCAGGGGGAGGATAGAGGTGGGGGTTTCCCTGTCATCCGGCTCGTCGCAAGCTGCAGCACTTCCGCTTCACGCAGCGCGTGGACTCCCTCCTCGCGCATGGGACAGGCTCGACTCATGAACCGAACTGGCTGACGGGACAACCCCACCCCTACCCTCCCCTTGAAAGGGGAGGGAGTGACAGTCATCCGGCTCGTCGCAAAGCGGCGCATTTCCGCTTCACGCAACGCGTCGATTCCCGCCCCGGATCTCAGGGTCCGGGGCCGAGGCTCTTCGCGGGAATGACGAAACGAGAAACGCGACGGCCCGAGTGGCGCGGTTTCGATCGCGCTCGCCGTCACGGAGAGCGGTCCTCACCCCGCGGCCCGCGCGACCGCCCTACAGGTGCTCTTCGTACCAGGCGATCGCCAGATCCACCGCCTGCTGACGCGCGCCGCGGTAGATGTCGTAGTGGGCGATGTCCTCGATCAACACGTACTTCGCCGGCACCCGGTTCTTGAGCAGCGCGTAGACCGCCCGACCGTGCTCGCGGATGTCGAACAGTTCCTCGTTCTCGGCGTCGATGAACAGCGACGCAGCGTTGCTGCGGTGCGCCACCTCGCGCGGCGAGTAGCTCATCATGCGGGTGTACGCCGGCGTGCCGGAGAGTCCCGGTGCCGGGGCGGTGTCGGCGTACGGCTTGGCGTCGCCGCGGGCGCGCTGGATGGCGAGCTTGCGTGCGCCGTCGAGGCCGCCGAGCGTGCCGGCCTCGGTGAAGATGCCGACCGAGTCCTGCGAGCCGACCTGGGAGACGGTGACCTTCACCCGCGGGTCGTGGGCCGCGACGTAGATCACGTGGCCACCCGAGTACGAGGTGCCCCACAGGCCGATGCGCTCGGGGTCGACGCCGGGCTCGCCCTGCAGCCAGGTGATCGCGTTGCGGATGTCCTCGGTCTGGTCGAGCGGGTCGACGATCTCGCGCAGCGCCTTCACCTTCACCCCGGCGAGATCGATCGTGCCGTCCTCGCCGATCTCGGGCTGCTCCTGCTCGAGCACCAGCCGCGAGTCGCTGTCTCCCCAGCCGCGGTAGTCGATGGTCAGGGTGACGAAGCCGGCGGCGGCGAAGAAGGGCGCGTAGGCCTGGTTGAGGTGCCCCCGGGTGCCGCCCCAGCCGTGCGAGACGACGATGCCGGGCAGCGCGCTGTCGGCGGTGTGACCGGGCGGCGAGAAGAGCGTCCCCGAGATGCGGGTGCCGTCGCTCCACAGATCGACGTGACGCATCGTCACCCCGTCGGGGAGCTGGGGCTCCTGCTGCGCTGCCGCGCCGCTGACTCCGACCAGGAGGGCGAGGAGGAGCAGGACCGACGGCAGCGCCGTCGCCACGCGGCGGCGGTTCAGGGTGGATCGACCGGCGGAGCGGAGCTCGGGCATCTTCGGACCTCCCAGGGAAGAGACGAGGCAGGCGGCGGACGTGGCGCCGGGCCGCAGGCCACGCTGGCGCCTCAGACGGGCCAGGAGACGGTGCCCCGGGCGGCGACCTCGGCGATGGGTTGGAGAGACCAACAGCCTACTGCAGCGATCGCAGCGTCCACCGCGTCGTTCGGCACCTTTCGTGGCCTCGTCGAGATCGTCAGGGCAAGGCACCTTGGAATGCTGGAGACCGCGGCCGTCGGCGCGACGGCCGAGGACGTTCCACGACGAGCCCGCGAGCACTGAACGCCCTACCCAAGCCTCTGGCCTGCGGAAGGCGATCCGGCCCCTCCCCTTTCAAGGGGAGGGCAGGGGTGGGGTCGTCTCGTGATCCAGAGCGTCGTGGAACGGAGCCAGCCGTCCTTCAGCGAGACCTGAACCACGCTACCGACCGACCGTTCGGTCGGTAGAATAGGATCAGTACACCGCACGCCGCTACCGTACGGTTCACCTGCAGCGCTCCTCACCAGAGATCACGACGCCCGTTCCGAGCCAGCGCAAAGGCCGGGCGGCGCCCCGTCGCCGAGAGAGACCCGAGGACCTTAGAGACTCCCACTCCAAGAGAGGACCAGAACCATGAGCCAGCCCGAACCGAAGCCCGCGACCACCGCGACCTCCACCAGCCCCGAAGGCCACCTGATCGAGGAGCACTCCGGCGGCGTCGTCACCCTGACGATGAACCGGCCCGAGAGCCTCAACGCCCTCTCGGGCGAGATGATGGAGGGGCTACGCGAGGCGGTGTCGCGGCTGTCCCACGATCCCGCCGTGCGCGTCGTCGTGCTCACCGGCGCCGGCAACGCCTTCTGCGCCGGCGGCGACGTCAAGGGCATGGCCCAGGGGAGCATGAGCAGCGCCGACACCTCGCTCGAGGAGCGCGCCGCCGGCCTGCGCCGCGGCATGGAGGTCTCCAAGCAGATCCACCAGATGCCCAAGCCGGTGATCGCCAAGATGCGCGGCGCCGCCGCCGGCGCCGGCCTGTCGTTGGCGCTCGCCTGCGACCTGCGCCTGGTGTCCGAGAACGCCGTCTTCACCACCGCCTTCGCCCGCGTCGGCTTCTCCGGCGACTACGGCGGCAGCTACTTCCTGCCGCAGCTCGTCGGCCAGACCCGCGCCCGCGAGCTCTACCTCACGGCGCGCAAGTTCGACGCCAAAGAGGCGCTCGCCATCGGCATGGTCAACCAGGTGCTGCCCGACGACCAGCTCGACGCCGCCACCGAGCAGCTCGCCGGCGAGCTGGCCAGCGGCCCGGCGGTCGCCTACCGCTACATGAAGCGCAACCTCAACGCCACCGCCGCCGGAGCCGACATCGACACGGTGTTCGATCTCGAGGCCTGGAACATGACCCGCACCGGCATGACCGAGGACCACCGCGAGGCCGCGCGCGCCTTCGTCGAGAAGCGCCGGCCGGTGTTCAAGGGGCGCTGATCCGCATCTGAGGGCCGCGGTGGAGGAGGCGAAGCCTCGAGACGAACCGGATGACTGGGGCACCCCCACCCGGCCTCCCCCTGAAGGGGGAGGAGGTCGGAAGCGCCCCAGCAAGCCACCTCGTCTCACGAGCCGAGCCTGCGCGACGCAGTCCACGTTCACGGCGCCCGTCGGAACCCACTCAGCCACTCGTCGACTCCGCCTTCACGGATGCGTCGAGCTGTCCTCGAGCAGGCTGCTGAAGCTGAGCTCGAGATCGTTCCAGCGCAGGTCCTCGAGGGCGCTCGCCTCCACCCCGCGACGGCGCAGCTCGGCGCGCACGCCCTGCAGGCAGCGGCGCAGCCGAGCGTAGAAGCTGCCGTCGCTGACGCCGGCCTCGCGCGCCAGGGTGCGGATCTTCTCGCCGTCGCGGTAGTGGCGCCGCAGCAGCCGACGCATCGTCGGATCGAGCTCGCCGAGGATCTCGCGCAGGTGGCGCTTGAGCTCGCGCTCGACCTCCTCGCGCCGCGCATCGATCAGCCGGCGCTCGACCCCGCCGGTCGACTCGATGTCGCCGGCCTGGCTCTGCGCCACGAAACGGCGGCGCGGGCGCACCGGCAGCTCGGCGACCACCTCGCGCAGCTCGCCGGGGTCGGCGCCGGTCGACTGGGCGACGATCGCCACCGCGTCGTCGATCGCGTGGCCGTCGCGCCAGATCAGCCGCTCGAGACGCATCGCCGCGACGCCGAGCTGGCGGGCCCTCTCCGAGGGCTGCCACTTGCCCCAGACCAGGATGCGGTAGTCGCGCACCAGACGCAGCACCACCGTGCGCAGGAAGAGGCGACCCGGCGCCTCGCCGCGGAACTTGCGCAGCCGCAGGTAGTCGTCGTCGACCAGCCGGATCAGCACCCAGGCGAGGCAGTCGTCGGCCTCGTGGGCGAACCCTGGGCCGCAGGTCACCTCGACGATCTGACGGATCTCGTCGAGGTTGTCGACCAGCAGTTGCCGCGCGGCGGCGACCTCGGCCGCGGCCTGAAGGTCGGCCGAGGAGGTGGTTGTGGAGGCGGCGCTCAACGCGCGGCTCCCGGGCTCGCGGCGGCGTAGCGGCCGCGCGTCGGGCAGGACACGATCCGCGCCGTGCGGGACCGCGTCGCGGAAGGCGACTTCGGGCACATGAAGGAACAGACGGACCCGGCGCCGAATCTCGGCAGGCCGGGGATCCGCAGTAGTGTGAGGTCCTCATCCTAACCACCATGGACCTCAGGACCGGTGAGTCCGAAGACACCGCACGGCGGCAGCTCCGCCGACAGCTCCAGCGACAGCTTCGCCGACGACGCCTGGCTGCTGCAGGTCGCCGAAGCGGCGGCGCTGCAGACGGAGCTCGAAGCCGAAGAAGCAGCCGCCGCAGAAGCCGCAGACGGCCGAAGCGCCCCACGCACCCCGGACGCGGGCGATGCGTCGCGCTCGCCCCAGGCGATGAAGACGCGCGACCGCAGCCTCGTCGAGAGCCTGTTTGCCGCCCGCGACCGTCGCGACGCCCTGCCCACCGCGTCGACGCCGCCACCGCTGGCGGCCGGCGACCGCTGGGCCGGATTCCAGATCGACCGCTACCTCGGCCCACGCGGCGCCGCCGGCTGGCGCTACCGCGGCCGCAGCACCGGGCGGGTCAGGACCGTCGAGCTCGAGGTCCACCGCGATCCGGGAGACACCGGGTGGGACGCCTGGCGTCTGCGCGCCAACCGGCTGTCGCGGCTGCGCAGCCCCGGGCTCCAGCCGCTGCTCGAGACGGTGCGCGAGGGCGGATTGGTCGCGGCGGTGTGGGCGCCGGGCAGCGAGTCGAGCCTCGCCGAGCGGGTGGAGAAGAGCGGGCCGATGGGCTGGAACGAGGCGCTGCGCCTCGGCAGCCAGGTGGCGTCGGCGCTCGCCGCCCTGCACCAGGCCGACCTGGCCCACCCCGGGCTCGGTGCGCGCACGGTGGAGTTCGACGTCGCCGGCCGGCCGAGAATCACCGCGACGTTGCCGCCGCCCGCGGCGCTCACCGACGCGTCGCCCTCCGCTGCCGCCGCGGCCACGCACGCGGCGGCTGACCCGGCACAAGTGCCTCGCGCCGCCGGCACAGGCGAGCGCGCCGCGGACGCTCGGGCCTTGGCCGACCTCATCGTCTACGCCGCCAGTGGCGTACGGCCGGCGGCGCGGCGCGCACCGGTCGACGCGCCGCCTCGCCTCGCCCGCCTGCTCGCCGAGCTGACCGCCGGCCTGGCGCCCGGCCGCAGCCTCACCGACGTGGCGCGCGAGCTGGAGCGTCTGCGCGACGACGTCGCCGTGGACTCACGGCGCAGCGTGCTGCCCACCGCGGTGGCCACCGCGGCGGTGGCGCTGGCGGCGCTGCTGCTGGTCACCTGGCTGGTCGATCCGGCGCCACGCACCGCGGGCCGCATCGCGGTCGCCGTGCGGGCTCCTGCCGAGGCCGGAGTGGGGGCCGCTATCGGGGTCCCGGCCGAGGCCGGAGCGGCGCTCGCCCTCTGGCAGCAGACCCTGCCGCTCCACCCCGCCACGCAGGGCCTCGACAACGCCGCGTTGCCCACCCGCCTGCTCCTGCGCGGCACCGGCGCGGCGGCCGATCCGGGCCGCGCCTTCCTCGAGCTCGAGCTGAGCCACCACGGCGCCACCCAGCGACGTGAGCTGCGCGGCGACAGCGCGGCGCAGCGGCTGCTGGCGCTCGAGCAGGCCGCCGACTGGATCGCCGAGCGCGCCGGGCTCGACGCGCTGCGCAGCCTGCGCGCTACGCAGCTGCCCGACGCCGTCGCCGAGCCGCTCTGGGCAGCCCTCGAGGCGCTGGCCGACGGCCGCACCGCCACCGCCCGGACGTGGCTCGCTCGAGGCCTCGACGCGGCCGATCGGGCG
>ERZ869936.463-NODE-463-length-38485-cov-5.547281_pt1 | contig 38485 bp, 35 predicted proteins | sample MGYA00520876_ERZ869936 | MGnify/ENA primary metagenome ERZ869936 (study PRJEB32218, sample SAMN09650985) | biofilter metagenome | isolation source: enrty point of leading RO module | place: Saudi Arabia: Thuwal, RO plant located on Red Sea | collected 2016-02-17 ... | reverse complement strand
GCCTCGACGAGATGCTGGCCAAGATCGCCGACTTCTACGACGACGAGGTGGACGTGGCCGTCTCCGGCCTGCTGTCGCTCCTCGAGCCGGCGATGATCCTGGTCCTCGGCGTGATCGTCGGCGGGATGATCGTGGCGATGTACCTGCCGATCTTCGGGATGATGGAGACCGTCCAGTAGTCGCGCTGCTTCCTCGGACGCAGTGAGGTCGTAGATAGATCCGCAGGGTGAACGTAGCCGGACGCCGCAGGCATATCGTAGACGGCGCCCGTCGCGCCTTCAACCCCATATCGCATCAGCGGTTGGGCCTCCGTCGGGTTCGCGCTGACCCCGACCTTGGGCGCCCGCAGGGTTCCCTCAGACGAGCGGCAAACGAACCCCTGGCCCGCCGGGTGGCCTACCGTGCGACGTGGACTATGTCGTATCGTACGGCAGATTCCATGGCGGAGGGGACATGGGGAAGGGACAGGCACGCGAGGCGGAGGCGGTCCGGGAGCTGGTCCGCTGGATGAGGGCCGAGCTCGGGCTCACCTTCGGGGACCTGAGCCGGATCACCAGGGCGAGCCAGCGGACCGTGCAGCGCTGGGAAGGTCCAGCCAACACCGGGGCGCCGAGGCCGGGGCATGGCGCCCGCCTAGCCGAGCTTCGGGACCTGCGGCGCCTCTTGAGGCTGACCTTCCCGCGGCATGGCGAGGCGGCCGACTGGATGTTCGCCGGGGTCCCGGCCCTGCAGGGCCGGCGTCCGATCGACCTGGTGCGGCAGGGGGCAGTGGGCGAGGTGGTCGGGGTTCTGGCCGGAGTCCAGTCCGGGGTGTTCCGGTAGTCGGCGCCATGAGGCGTCCAACGCCGAGTCCTTCCGGCAGCCATCAGTGCGCGCGCTCGGACCTTGTGAGGGTGACCGACGCCATCGCCGGGTGGAGTGGTAGCTCAGGTGAATCTGGGACCGCCCATGCCAGACGGGGGTAGAGGATGTGTCGCGTACTCCTGCGAGAGGATCGCCATGTCACCCTATCCCCGCTTCCTCGCCATGATCGCCACCTCCACGGTGGTGATGTTCGTGCTGACCTACCTCAATAGCTATGCACTCGACCACGTCTTCTTCTCCGAGACGCGGGCGTACATGTCGCTGTTGATGGGCGCGGCGATGGCGGTCGTGATGCTCTCGTTCATGCTCGCGATGCACAAGAGTCGCCGCGCCAATATCGCCATCTACGGAGGCAGTGCGGTGCTGTTCGCGCTGGCGCTCTGGCTGGTCCGGAGCCAGTCCACCGTTGGGGACGTCTCCTACATGAAGGCGATGATCCCCCACCACTCGATCGCGGTGCTCACCTCGCGCCGCGCGCGGATTGCCGACCCGCGGGTGCGCGAACTCGCTGACTCGATCATCGCTGCCCAGGTACGAGAGATCGAGCTGATGAAGCGCCTGATCGACGACATCGAAGGTCGGGATTGAACGGCCACTTCATTGCCGGAGCTTCGCCCGGGTGCTACCTTCAGGCCATGTCCAAGGTGGCCGTGGTCCTCGCCATGCTGCTGTTGCAGGTCCAGCCGGTTGTCGGCGCGGTCCTGTGCCAGCAGCACCATCAGGTCCCGCAGGCGGCCTGCATGACCGGCGAGGGCCACGCCGAGCATGGCGTCTCCCAGGTCCCCCACCACCCAGACCAGCAGAGCGCCGACCAGTGTGCTGCGTCGGCAGCTTGCACCTCAGTCGTTCCGGTCGTACGGCCGTCGATGAGAGGCCTGACTCCGCTCGAGCAGCCGGCCCCTGCTGGCCCGATCGCGGCTTCAACGCTGCCGGCCACTGGGCTGCACAGCCTGCCGTTCCACCCTCCGAAGTCCTGACCCCACTGCATCCCTGACGTTGAGACGTCCGGCGCCACCGCGTCGGACATCACCTGATGCATCGCGGAGCCGCTCCGCGGGGTCCGACACATGAACGCCGTAGCAAACCGATCCCCAGTCGCGCGAGCGATCTGGCGCGACCGGCGGCGCCGACTGGCACTGGTGGGCATCGCCTGCCTGCTCGGTCCGGCCACGCTCATCGCGCAAGCCGCGCCGGACACTCTCCGACTCGCCAACGCGATCGCCATGGTCCGGCAGCAGAGCCCGATGCTCGCGGCCGCCCGGAGCGAGGCCGAGGCGCTGCGCGCTCGCATTGCGCCGGCCGGTGCGATGCCCGATCCGACCCTGACGCTCGGTCTCATGAACCGGCCGCTCCGTGGATTCGGGGCCGACGAGCCGATGACCATGAATCAGGTCCAGCTCTCCCAGGAGTTGCCGTGGCCCGGCACGCTCGCCGCGATGCGTCGCCAGGCGGGGCTGCTTGCCGGAGCCGAGGCGCTGGCGGCCGCCGAGGTGGAGGTATCCCTGGTGGCGGAGATGGCCCAGCGGTACTTCGCCATTGCGGCCCTCGATCGCACGGCGGTGATCCATGAGCGGACTCGCGATCTGCTTCGCGACTACTTCGATGTCACGACCGCCCGCTACGCCGTCGGGGACGTGCCCCAGCAGGACGTGTTGCAGGCCCAGGTGGCTGTTGCCTCGATGACAGAAACTTTGGTGGTGTTGGCACAGCGCCGAGTTGCCGAGGTGGCACGGCTCAACGCCACCCTCGGTCGCGATGCCCGCGCTGTCGTGGCCGCCGTCGAACTCCCCTCGATCCCGGAACCGCTCCCCGGCATCGACTCCCTGATGGCGCTTGCCGCCGCGGGGCGCCCTGCACTGCGTGCCGCCGCGGTCCGCGTGGATGCCGCCGAAGCCGGCGTCGCGGTCGCGCGACGGGAGCAGTATCCGGCCTTGATGCTGGGCGCAGCATGGAATCATCGACCGGCGTTCGACGACATGGCCTCCCTGATGGTTGGCATCCGCCTGCCGGTTCGGCCCGGGTCGCGCCAGCAGCCACGGATACTGGAGATGGACGCGATGGCCGCCATGGCGGCCGCGATGACAACCGAATTGACGAACCAGACCTGGGCCGCGCTGGTGGAGGATCGTGCCGAGGCCGAACGGGCCCGCGCCCTTACCGAGCTGTACGCCACGGCCATCCTGCCCCAGGCCAGTGCCGCCGTCGAGGCCGCCCTCTCCGCCTACCGCGTGGGGTCGGTCGACTACATGACGCTGGTCGAGAGCCAGATGACGGTCAATCGCTACCAGGTCGAGCTGGTGCAGCTCACGGCGACCTACCACCAGGCGGTGGCACGAATCCACGCCCTTACCGGCACAGCTGGAGATGCCAGATGATCACGCGCTCGAAGGCCGGCACGGCCTCCCTCATCCTGATCCTCGCCGCGGCGTGCGGTGGTGCGTCCGAGAGCGGCGGGATGGCCGACATGACGCCGGAGGAGCACGCCCGGATGCAGGCCGGCGGAACCCAGGGCGCGATGGACTCGGCCGGGGCGGTCCGGCAAGCGGTGCACCTCACCCCCGCACAGGAGCGGGCGCTCGGCGTGGTGTATGCCACCGTGTCGCGCGAGACCCTCCAGAAGACCGTCCGCACCGTCGGCACCATCCAGGCGCCGGAGCAGAACGTGGTCGACGTGGTGCCCAAGGTCGACGGCTTCGTGGAGCGACTGCACGTCGCCACCACCGGGGAGATGGTGCGGCAGGGCCAGCCGCTCCTGGCGATCTACTCGCCGATGCTGGTCGCGGCACAGGAGGAGTTCCTGACCGCGCGCCGCCTCGTGGCGCGGGTCGCTGACTCGCCGGGGGAGGCGGCGACAGCCGCACGGCAGACGCTCGAGGCCGCCCGGCGCCGCCTCGCGTACTGGGACATCACCGATGCCCAGGTCGCCGCGCTCGAGGACCGGGGCGAGGTGACCAAGACGCTCACCCTGATGGCACCCGTCGGCGGCATCGTGCTGGAGAAGCCGGTGCTCGAGGGCCAGCGCGTCATGCCGGGACAGCGGCTCTACCGGATCGCGGATCTCGGCGAGGTCTGGGTCGAGGGCGAGGTGTTCGCGCAGGACCTCGCGCTGGTCCGCGAGGGGATGCCGGTGCACATCGAGGTCGCGGCCCGCCCCGGCGAGCACCTCATGGGGCGCGTCAGCTTCATCCATCCCACCGTCGACCCGGTGAGTCGCACCAACCGGGTCCGCCTCACCGTGCCGAATCCCGGGCTGCTGCTCAAGCCGGGGATGTTCGCCACGATCTTCATCGACGCGATCGTCGGTCGCGACGTGATCACGGTGCCGCGGGCGGCGGTCGTGGTGACCGGGACGCGCAACATCGTGTTCGTGCGCGACGCCGACGGGATGCTGCAACCCCGGGAGATCGTCCTGGGCGTCCGGGCGGCGGACCGGGTCCAGGTGCTCGGCGGACTCGAGCCGGGGGAGACCATCGTTGCCTCGGCCAATTTCCTGGTCGACGCGGAGTCGCGGCTCGCGGGCTCCGGCGGCTCGATGCCGGGGATGCAGCACGGCGCGAATGAACCCCAGGCCCCTGTCCCCGCCCCGGAGCCCGGTCATGATCACTAGCCTCATCGAGTGGTCGACCCGCAACCGGATCCTGGTGCTTCTCGGGACCGCCGGCCTCGTGGCGGCCGGCCTCTGGGCCGTGCGCACGACACCGCTCGACGCGATTCCCGACCTCTCTGACGTGCAGGTCATCGTCCAGACCGACTTTGCGGAACAGGCGCCGCAGATCATCGAGGACCAGGTCACCTACCCGATCACCTCGGAGATGCTCAAGGTGCCCGGCGCACGGGTCGTCCGGGGCTACTCGTTCTTCGGGCTCTCGCTGGTGTACGTGATCTTCGAGGACGGCACCGACATCTACTGGGCCCGGTCCCGGGTGCTGGAATACCTCAACGGCATCCGTCGCCAGTTGCCCGCGGGCGTGGAGCCGGCACTCGGCCCGGACGCCACGGGTGTCGGCTGGGTGTTCGAGTACACCCTCGAGTCCGATTCCCTCGACCTCGCCGCGCTGCGCTCGCTGCAGGACTGGAACATCCGCTACCAGCTCACGGCGGTGCCCGGCGTGTCCGAGGTGGCGTCGCTCGGCGGGTTCGTGCGCCAGTACCAGGTCGAGGTCGATCCGGAGCGCCTCCGTGCCTTCGGCATTCCGGTCACCCGGGTGGCGGCGGCGATCGGCGACCACAACATGGACATCGGGGCGCGGGTGCTCGAAATGGGCGGTCGCGAGTACATGATCCGTGGCTTGGGGTACCTCGAGGACCTCGCCGACATCGAGAACGTGTCGCTCGGCGTGGCGGCCAACGGCACGCCCATCCGGGTGGCCGACGTCGCGACGGTGCAGGTCGGCCCGGCACCGCGTCGCGGCGCCGCCGACCTCAATGGCCAGGGCGAGGTGGTGGCCGGGATCGTGGTGATGCGCTACGGCTCCGACGCGCTGGCGACCATCGACGCCATCAAGGAGCGCCTCGCCGAGATCGAGGCCGGACTGCCCGCCGGGGTACGGCTCCGGGTGGCGTACGACCGGAGCGACCTGATCCACCGGGCGATCGAGACCCTCCGCGACAAGCTGCTCGAGGAGTCGCTCATCGTGGCCCTGGTCACGGTGCTCTTCCTCCTCCACGTCCGGTCCGCCCTGGTGGCGATCATCGTGCTGCCGGTCGGGATCCTGATGTCGTTCATCGTGATGCGCGCCATCGGCGTCAACGCCAACATCATGAGCCTGGGCGGGATCGCGATCGCGATCGGCGCGATGGTGGACGGCGCGATCGTGATGGTCGAGAACATGCACAAGCACCTCGAGCGGGATGGCGAGCGCCTGGGACACTGGGACGTGGTGCGCGAGAGCGCCCGACAGGTGGGGCCGCCGCTCTTCTACTCGTTGCTCATCATCACCTGCTCGTTCCTCCCCGTCTTCGCCCTTGAGGCGCAAGAGGGTCGGCTCTTCAAGCCGCTCGCCTACACCAAGACATTCGCGATGGCGGCCTCGGCACTGCTCTCGATCACCCTGGTCCCGGTGCTGATGGGATACCTGATCCGCGGCCGGATCCGGTCCGAGTCGGCCAACCCTGTCAATCGTGTGCTGCAGTGGGTCTACCGGCCGGTGATCGACTTCACCCTGCGGCGGCCGTGGTTCATCGTTGCGGCAAGCGTCATCGTCCTGGCGGTGAGCGTGCTGCCGTGGCGGCGGCTCGGTAGCGATGTCATGCCGCAGCTCCACGAGGGGGCGGTGCTGTTCATGCCGACCACCGTGCCCGGCGTGTCCATCGCCCAGGCGAACGAGATCATGCGCTATCAGGACAGCGTGCTCGCCGCGTTCCCCGAGGTCGAGACGGTGCTCGGCAAGGCGGGGCGCGCCGAGACCGCGACCGACCCGGCGCCACTCGACATGTACGAGACGACCATCACGCTGCGTCCCGAGTCGGCGTGGCGTCCGGGGATGACCTACGACCGCCTGCTGGCCGAGATGGACTCGGCTGTCCGGCTCGCGGGGGTGACCAACGCCTGGACGATGCCGATCAAGGGCCGCATCGACATGCTGGCGACCGGGATCCGGACCGCCGTGGGGGTCAAGATCTTCGGTCCCGACCTCGACACCCTCCAGGTGCTCGGGGAGCGGGTGGAGCGGATCCTCCAGGCCGTCCCCGGGACGCGCAGCGCCTTCGCCGAGCGGGGCGTCTCCGGGTACTACGTCGACATCGACATCCGGCGGGCCGAGGCGGCCCGCTACGGACTCAACGTCGGGGAGATCCATGCGGCCATTATGGCCACCGTGGGCGGCATGAACGCCGCGATGACCGTCGAGGGGCGCGAGCGGTACAGCGTCAACGTCCGCTATCCCCGCGAGCTCCGGGATGACGTCCAGAAGCTCCGCGAGGTGATCGTGCCGACGATGTCGGGCGCCCAGATCCCCCTGGGGCAGGTGGCCACGATCGCGGTACGCCAGGGGCCGATGGCCGTGAAGACCGAGAACGCCTTTCCCGTGACCACCGTGTTCGTCGACATCAGCGCGTCCGACGTTGGCGGATATGTCGAGACGGCGCGACAGGCAGTGTCCTCGCAGTTGAGGCTCCCCACCGGCTACACGCTGCGGTGGAGCGGGCAGTACGAGTTCATGCAGCGGGTCGGCGAGCGGCTGCGGACCGTCGTCCCGGTCACCCTCGGGATCATCTTCCTGCTGCTCTTCCTCAACTTCCGCGGCGTGACCGAGTCGCTGATCGTCATGCTCTCGGTGCCGTTCGCGCTGGTCGGCGGGGTGTGGTATCTCTGGCTGGCCGGGTACAACACGAGCGTCGCGGTCTGGGTCGGGTTCATCGCGCTGGCCGGCGTCGCTGCGGAGACGGGGGTGGTGATGCTCATCTACCTCGATGAGGCGTTCCACCGCCGCCGTGCGGCGGGAGCGATGTCGGCTGCCGATGTGGCGGCCGCCGTGCGCGAGGGGGCCGTCGACCGGTTGCGTCCCAAGGTGATGACGGTCGTCGCGATCACCGCTGGGCTGGCCCCGATCCTCTGGAGCCACGGCACGGGCGCCGACGTGATGAAGCGGATCGCCGCGCCTATGGTGGGCGGCATGATCACGTCGACGATCCTGACGCTCGTGGTGATTCCCGCCATCTACCTGATCTGGCGCCGACGGCAGGTGGCGGCTCCACCGGGAGGATCGCATGGATAACGCTGTCGCCCTGGTGCAGGCCTATCTCAGGCTCAACGGGTACTTCACCGTGGTGGAGCATCCGATCGTCCTGGCGCAAGGTCGCACCGGCTACCGGATGGCCACTGACCTGGACGTGATGGCGGTCCGGTTCCCGCAGGCCATGACGGTGGCGGCCGCACGCCGACCGCGCCATCGCGCGACGCCCATCGGCCCCGACCCCCGCCTCGGCGCCGTGGGAGATGGCGTCGACATGCTGGTCGGTGAGGTGAAGGAGGGCAAGGCCGTGCTCAATGCCGCCGCGGCCGACCCCCGTGTGCTTGCGACCGCACTGGTACGGTTCGGCTGTTGTCCTCCGGAGTCAGCCGCGGATCTCGTGTCCGACCTGCATCGTGAAGGCCGTGTCTCCCTTCCGCACGGGCACACACTGCGACTGGTGTCGTTCGGCTCCACGGCGCCTGGCGGGCGGCATGTCCATCACGTCGTCACGCTCGACCATGTCATCGGTTTCCTTGACCGATACCTGGCCACGAACTGGGCGGCGATCCGCGCCACCGGGACCAAGGATCCGGCGATTGGGCTGGTCGCGATCCTTCGCAAGAGCGGAATGACGATCGTCGGCCCCCGGAACCGTAGCCAGGAGGCAACCCCATGATGGGCGGACACGATTCGCAAGGGCCGGGAAGCCACGAGCACCACGGGCCCGCGACGCACGGAGGGCCACCGCCATCGCGCCACCACGACCATCGCGCGGGGGAAGCGGGCCCCACCGACCACGACAAGCACGCGGGGCACTCGCCGGCGATGTTCCGCGACCGGTTCTGGTGGTCGCTGGTGATGACCATCCCCGTGGTCTACTGGTCGGAGCACGTGCAGGAATTGCTCGGCTACCGGGCGCTGGACGTCCCGGGCGCTTCCTGGGTCGGTCCGGCACTGGCGACGATCGTGTTCCTGTACGGCGGGCTTGTCTTCCTGCGGAGCGCTGCCAAGGAGCTCCGGAACCGGCTGCCGGGGATGATGACCCTGATCTCCCTGGCCATCACGGTCGCGTTCGTCTTCAGCTGGATCGTGCAGCTCGGGTTGATCGACGCCGAGGCGCTCTGGTGGGAACTCGCCACCCTCGTCACCATCATGCTGCTGGGCCACTGGATCGAGATGCGATCGATCAACCAGGCCCAGGGCGCGCTCAAGGAACTCGCGAAGCTGCTCCCGGACACGGCCACCCGGGTGCTGGGTGAACGGGAAGAACACGTGCCGGTGTCCGAGCTGCGTGCCGGGGACATCGTCCTGGTCCGGCCTGGAGAGGCGATCCCGGCCGACGGCACGGTCCGGAGCGGGTCCAGTCAGGTCAATGAGGCGATGCTGACCGGGGAGTCACGGCCGGTCACCAAGAACGAAGGAGCGGAGGTGATCGCCGGGACCGTCAATGGCGAGGGCTCGCTCCGCATCGAGGTCACCGGCACGGGAGAGCAGACCCGCTTGTCGGGGATCATGCGACTGGTGGCCGAGGCGCAGCAGTCGAAGTCGCGCGCCCAGGCGCTGGCCGATCGGGCGGCCCAATGGCTGACGGCGATCGCCATCGTGGCGGCGATCGTGACGATCGCCGCCTGGCAGTTGCTGGGCGCCCCGATCGACTTCTCGGTGGTCCGCATGGTGACCGTCCTAGTGATCGCCTGTCCGCACGCGCTCGGTCTCGCCGTGCCACTGGTGGTCGCCATCTCGACGACGCTCGGGGCCCGCAATGGCCTGCTGGTGCGCGACCGCCGCGGGCTCGAGGAGGCCCGCCTCCTCGACGCGGTGATCTTCGACAAGACCGGGACGCTGACCCTGGGCGAATTCCGGGTGGTGGACCTGGTCGTTGGTGAGGGCCTGACCGCCGACGAGGCGCTCGGCATCGCCGCGGCGATCGAGGGTGAATCCGAACACCCCATCGCTCGCGGCATCGTGAAGAGTGCTGATGAACGTGGGCTCAAGCGGGGCGCGGTGAGTGGATTCCGCAATCTCACCGGCCGCGGCGTCACGGCGACCGTGGACGAGATCGACTACTCCCTGGGTGGTCCATCCCTGTTGCGGAGCGAGGCCATCCGGGTTCCACCTGCCCTCGAGGCTGCCGCTGCCAGCGCCGATGGGCGAGGCCAGTCGGCGATCCATCTGGTGCGGGACGATGCCTCGGTCGCGGTCTTCGCTGTTGCTGACGCGATCCGGGGAGAGAGCCGTGCGGCAGTGGACGCATTGCACGAGCGAGGCATCGAGGTCGCGATGCTCACCGGTGACGCTCGGGCGGTGGCCGAGGCCGTCGCGGAGCAGCTCGGCATCGACACCGTCTTCGCGGGGGTGCTGCCGGACGAGAAGGCCTCGAAGGTCCGCGAGCTCCAGGCCGCCGGGAAGCGGGTGGCGATGGTTGGTGACGGGGTCAACGACGCACCCGCGCTCGCCACCGCCGACCTCGGGATCGCCATCGGGGCCGGTGCCGACGTCGCGGTTGAGGCGGGCCACATCGTGCTGGTCCGATCCGATCCCCGCGACATCCCCCGGATCGTGTCGCTGTCCCGGGCGACCTACCGCAAGATGGTGCAGAACCTCTGGTGGGCTGCGGGCTACAACATCGTCGCCATCCCCCTCGCCGCCGGCGTGCTGGCCGGCCTGGGCATCCTCCTCACGCCCGCCCTCGGCGCGGTGTTCATGTCGCTGAGCACAGTGATCGTGGCGATCAACGCCCAGCTGCTCCGGCGGGTCCCGCTATGAACGAAGGTCGCGGCGGCTTGCCGGCGGGATGGGCGGGGTGGGCCAGGGCCGGTCCCGAAGCCGAACGACTTCGCGTCGAGCGCATCGCGGAGGAGGCGGCGACCGCGTTCCACGAACTCGAAACGGTGCAGCGTGGTGTATCCGTGTTCGGTTCGGCGCGAGAGGAGATGGTTGAGCGCTGGGGCAGCCTGGCCGGGCGCGTGGCGCATGGACTCGCTGCAGCCGGGTTCGCGGTCATCACGGGCGGTCTCCCCGCCATCCATCGTCCGGTAGATGCCGCTGCCCGGGCCGCCGGGGGCGAGTCGATCGGACTCACCATCGAGTTGCCAGCGGTCGAACCACCGAATCCGCACCTCACCCGGCGGGTGCACTTCCACTACTTCTTCCTAAGGAAGCTCTCCTTCGTGCGGTACAGCTGCGCGTTCGTGCTGCTGCCCGGCGGGTTCGGCACGATGGACGAGTTGTTCGAGGCCTTGAACCTGCGCCGCACCCACCGCATCAGCCCGTTCCCTGTCATCCTCGTCGGACGAGCGTACTGGGGCGGACTGCTTGACTGGCTTGCGACGGCAGCAGTCGGTCAAGGTGCACTCCGAGATGCGGACCTGTCCGATCTCGTCCTGACGGATGATGCGAACGAAGTCGTGGCGGTCGTTGCCGAGTGCCATCGCGAACTCTGTCGCCGGCTGGGGATGGCGCCATGATCCCGGCCGAGCACGTCTGGTTCGCGTGGGCCTCGGCATTCCTCGTGCCGTGGGCGGCGTTGTACTGGCGGTTCCCGCTCCACCGACCGGCGATGCGTTGGGCCAGCCTGTTCACCATGCCGTTCGGCTTGACCGAGCCACTGTTCGTGCCGGAATACTGGTCGCCGCCGAGCCTCTTCGACATGGCGAACCGAACCGGGTTCGATGTCGAATCGCTGATCTTCTCATTCGCCATCGGCGGGGTCGCTGCGGTGCTCGTGAACCTCGCCACCGGTCGGACCCTGCAGGAGATGCCCGAAGAGGAGCGGCATCACTGGGCTCACCGCTGGCACCGGATCGCGGTCGTCGCGCCGTTCCTGCTGTTTCCTATCCTGCTTCCGCTCGGTTGGAACCCGATCTATCCAGGAATCCTCGCGATGGCGGCCGGAGCTGCCATGACGTATTGGTGCCGGCGCGATCTCGGGGGGACGATCGTGATGGGCGCGGCGCTGTTTGTCGGGTACTACACGGTGTTCCTCGCGGGGCTGCACTACACGGCACCAGAGGGATACATCCGTCAAGTCTGGAATCTGGCGGCGCTGCGAGGCGGCTTGCTGGGCTTCATTCCCCTGGAGGAGTTGCTCTTCGCCGCGGCGTTCGGCGCCTACTGGTCCGCGGTCTATCAGCACCTCACCTGGACACGTGCCGAGGATCGCCATGAGGGAGGAGCACCATGACGTGGCTGCGCGAGAACTGGTTCTGGCTGATCGTCGCGATCAGCATGGCATTGCTGCATCTGCGGGGGCATGGCCGCCACACGGGCCACGCCCCGCCCAACTCCAACCCGGAGGATTGATCCCATGCTGGACACGAAAGTCCTCACCTGGTCGCTGGCCATCTTCGCCAGCGTGACGTACCTGGTTTGCATCCTCTACGGCCTCGTGGCTCCGGCCTCGCTGCACATGAGCCGCGCACTGGAGGTGATCCTCCCCGGCTTCCGCTGGCTCACCATCCCTGGGCTCCTGATCGGCCTGGTCGAGGCGTTCCTCTACGGCGCATACGCCGGCCTGGTGTTCGGCCCGATCCACAATCGCGTTGCACGGCGATTCTCGGCACCGAGGCCATAGCGAGATGGCCCTGCCAGACTCCACCATCCGAGGCCAGGTGCCCTGTTGTCGGGGTCGAGGCAACCGTACTTGACTTCATGCCCGGAAGCGGCAAGTATCGTCTAACAAACCAAGGGTTGTCCACTGCCACGTACCCGCTGGATCTCGCTGCTCCTGCTGAGCCTGATGACCAGCTCGCTCGTCGAGCCGGCCGTGGCCTCCGTATGCGCGGAGCGAGCTCATCCAGCGGCAAGCGTGCTGGCCACCGCGGGACACGACCACGGCACGGTGAGCGACCTTCATGATGGCCAGCCCGCCGAGCACCCGGGTCATGGCAGTGGGGGTGACCACTGCCAGCACCAGCATGGGCTGGTCTTCGCGGCTTCCCCGGGAACGTTCGATGTGACCTCGCTGGCGATGGTCCAGGGCGCCGAGCGCCTTGGCGTCTCGCCACCAAGGGTCGCCCTTTCCCCTCCGTTTCACCCTCCGCGCACCTGACCTCTCCGGACTGATGTCGCGGCGCCCTGGCGCCCCGTTTCCAGTCCCTCGCACCAACGCGACCCGACAACCACCACGATCGTGACACGCGTCCGTCCCACCCTTGGCTGGGAGACGGACGTGCGCCCCGACACCGGATCCTGCGAGGAGAGGCATGCATTGCCGTCTTTGGGCGTCAGTGGCTGCCAGCTGTGTTTGGCACGCCGCCGTCGCCCCAACATCCCTGAACGCTCAGGGCACTTACCCTGCCGTGGCGGATACGCTCGAACTGACGCTTGAAAACGTCGGCGTGATGGCCGTGGCTCGCGACCCGGCCCTCCGGGCCATTCGCCGTGAGATCGCGGTCGCCTCGGGCGATCTCCGCCAAGCCCGCGTGGAAGGGCTGAATCCGACGCTCGACGCTACGGTGTTCCAGGTTGGTCGGGTGGGGGCCGAGCCGCGGGAATACTCCATCGCCCTGTCGGGGCGTATCCCCTGGGCGGGGCAGCGGGAGCTTCGGATCGATGTCGCGACTGCCAATCTCGGACGAGTGGGTGCGCTCGTCTCCGAGGCGGTCCGCGACGCGACCCTGCGCGCACGGCTGGCCTTCCTCGCCGCGGTCGCGGCCGAGCGCCGGCTCGGAATAGCCAGGGAGATTGCCGACGCATCCGCGCGGCTCCAGGAGGCCTCGCAGGTCCGCCTCGAGGCGGGCGAGATCAGCGAACTGGAGGCAAACCTCACCGCCATAGAACACGGCCGCATACGGGCACGCGTCATCGCCGCCGAGCGTTCCGCCTTGGAGACAGAGGCTGCCTTGCGCATAGCCGTGGCAGCCCCTCCGAGTCAGCCCCTGCGGTTGGTGACTCCGGCACTCGCCGCGTCCGCCCTCGCCATGCTGCCTGCCGACTCGCTCCTGATGCTCGCACTAGCACGCCGCCCAGATGTCGCGGCGGCGCGGCGCGCGGTCGAGCAGGCACAGTCGCAGCGCCGCTTGGCCGGGAGAGAGGCCCTCCCCGAGCTCGAACTTCGCGGCGTCGCAGCCAGAGACGCAGGCGACGAATCCGCCAGGCTGGGGGTCGGTGTCGGCCTTCCGCTGCCCCTGATCGATCGGAATCAGGGCCGGCGCGCCGCGGCGGATGCTCGGCTTGACCAGGCGAGCGATCAGCTCGCCCGTCTTGAGCTCGTCGTGCGGAATGAGGTGGCTGCGAGCCACCAGGCCTGGAGATCAGCGATCGCAGAAGCCGACTCGTTGCAGGCGCTGGTCCTGGCGCCGGCACGGGAGAACCGTCCCCTCCTGGAGACTGCTTGGCGCGAGGGGAAGCTGTCGCTCCCGTCCCTCCTGCTGCTCCGCAATCAATTGCTCGATGCCGAGCTCGACTACTGGCAGGCCTGGGAGGCACGAGGCGCGTCGCTGGTCCGTCTCGAGGCCGCAGTCGCCATCCCCAGTGCCATCCGCGAAGAGGAGAACCCGTGAGAACGACCACTCAGCCTATCGGGGCGATGATGCTCGCGGCGCTGTTGGCCGGCTGCGGTGCGGCCCAGAATACCACGGACGCGCAGTTGGAACACGCCGAGGCCAGTCCTGACATGGTGCACCTCGACAGCGCCGCGATCGCAGCGGCCGAGATCCGGGTTGACACGGTGATTGCCGTGTCCGGCCCGGGCTTGACGATCACCGGGACGATCACGTATGACGCCAACCGCGTGAGCCATATCGGCTCGCGCACGCCTGGGCGAGTCCTCGAGGTGCGTGCCGACCTCGGTGAGCGCGTGCGCCCCGGCCAGGTCCTCGCTGTGCTCGAAAGCCCTGAAGTCGGGCAACTCCGAAGCGAGGCGATCGAAGCTGAGGCGCTCACGGCAATCGCCCGCGAAAATTTCGAGCGTGAGCGGCGGCTGGAGGAGCAGGGAATCGCTTCGCGCAAGGAGCGGCTCGCTGCCGAGGCGGAGCTACGGCGTGCCGAGGCGACCCTTCAGGGTGTCCAGGAACGACTCCGGGTGCTCGGGGCAGGCGGCGGCACGGGTGGCGAGTTCACGGTTACCGCCCCGTTCGCCGGTCATGTCGTCGAACGACACATCACGCGTGGCGAAATGGTGCACCCCGAGGACCAGCTCTTCGTGGTGGCCGACCTGCAGCGGGTGTGGGTGTTGCTCGACGTCTTCGAGCGCGATCTCAGCACGCTGGGGAATGGCACACACGTCTCGCTGGCCACGCCTGCCTGGCCGGACCGCACGTTTTCGGGCCGGATCGTGTACGTCGCCCCGGTGCTGGACACCGTGACCCGGACGGTACGCGCCCGGATCGAGGTACCCAACCCTGACGGGGCGCTTCGCCCGGGAATGTTTGCAACGGCGAAGGTCGATCGAGACGGCGATGGAGGTCTGCTCCCGGCGGTGCCCCGCGCCGCGATCCAGGAACTGGAGGGGCGCACCGTCGCCTTCGTCCCCGGCAATGAACCGGGGACCTTTCGAGCCGTGCCAATCTCGATCGGCGCCGACCTCTCCGGGGGGCTCGTCACGGTCACCTCCGGCCTGGCGGTTGGCGACTCGCTGGTCGTCGCCGGGGCGTTCCTCCTGCGATCCGAGCTCGCGGCTGGCGAGATCGGTGAGCACGGTCACTGAGGGGCGACGATGCGAAACGTGATTGCCTTCGCCCTGCGCAACCGCCTGCTGGTCCTCGCCATGACGGCGGGCCTTGTCGGACTGGGGCTCTGGTCCATGGCCAGGCTCCCGATCGATGCCGTGCCCGACGTGACCAACGTCCAGGTCCAGGTCAATACCAACGCCCCAGGCCTCTCGCCGTTCGAGGTGGAGCAGCAGATCACGCTGCCGGTCGAGCTGGCGATGTTTGGCCTCCCGGAACTCGACGAGATCCGGTCCATCTCGAAGTTCGGGCTTTCCCAGGTGACCGTGGTCTTCAAGGACGGCACCGACATCTACTTCGCCCGGCAACAGGTGCAGGAGCGGCTGCAGCTCTCGCGGGAGGACATTCCGGAGCGGTTGGGTACTCCCGAGATGGGGCCGATCAGCACCGGGCTGGGCGAGATCTTTCAGTACACCCTCTCCACGGACTCGATTGCCCGCCAGGACTCGACGTTCCTGCGCACGGTCCAGGACTGGATCGTGGCACTCCAGCTCCGAGCGGTGGACGGGGTGGCGGAGGTGAATTCCTTCGGCGGGTTCGAGAAGCAGTACCAGGTCCTGGTCCGGCCCGATGCCCTGATCCAGTACGGCCTCACCCTCGAGCAGGTGCTCGACGCGGTGGCGGCGAGCAACCGGAACGCCGGTGGTGGCTATATCACCCGCGGGGCGGAGCAACTCCTCGTCCGCGGGGTGGGCCAGGTCGCAACGCTCGATCAGATCCGCCAGGTCGTGATTGCCGCCCGGGAAGGCGTGCCCGTGCTGGTCGGTGACGTGGCCGACGTGGTCGTGGCCCACACGCTTCGGCAGGGAGCTGTCACCAAGGACGGCCGCGGGGAGGTGGCCACCGGCATCGTGATGATGCGGATCGGGGAGAACTCCCGCACCGTCGTGGCCGATGTGCGCGAGCGGTTCGAGGGGGTGAAGGGAACCCTTCCGCCGGGAGTGACGCTGGAGGCGTACTACGACCGCGCCGACCTGGTCGACCGCACCATCGCCACCGTGCGCCGCAACCTGATCGAGGGTGCCGCGCTGGTGATCGCGGTACTCTTCCCCCTGCTCGGCAACGTCCGGGCCGCCCTCATCGTGGCCCTGGCGATTCCGCTCTCGATGCTGTTCGCTTTCAGTGCGATGCTCAAGGTGGGCATCGCCGGGTCGCTCATGTCCCTCGGTGCCATCGACTTCGGACTGGTGGTAGACGGTTCGGTCGTGATGGTCGAGAACGCCATGCGACGCCTGGGGGATGACAGCGACGAGCGCCATGGCTTCCTGTTGCGGGTACGCGAGGCGTGCAGCGAAGTGGCGCGCCCGATCCTTTTCGGGGTCGGGATCATCATCGTGGTCTATCTCCCGATCCTCTCGCTCGAGGGGGTCGAGGGCAAGATGTTCAAGCCGATGGCGCTCACCGTCGTGTTCGCGCTGTCCGGCTCCCTGCTGCTGACCTTTCTCCTCACCCCGGTACTGATCTCGCTCGGCCTCCGTCGGGGGGTCGTGGAGCGCGAGGGCTGGGTCATGGAGCGGGCCAGAGGACTGTATCAGCCGGCGCTCGCCTGGGCGCTGCGCCGCGGACGCCGCGTGCTGGCGGGGGCGGCAATCGCCGTGGCCGGCGCCCTGGCGCTCTTCCCCGCGCTCGGCACCGAGTTCATCCCGTCGCTCGACGAGGGATCATTCGCCATCCAGTTCCTGCGCCTCCCGAGCGTGTCGCTGGAGGAATCCGTGCGGCAGACCACGCTGATCGAGAGGCGGCTGCAGGAGGCCTTCCCCGATGAGATCACCCACGTGGTGAGCAAGACGGGCCGAGCCGAGATCGCCACCGACCCGATGGGTGTCAACATCACCGACATGCTCGTCATGCTCGGGTCCCGGGATTCGTGGGTGCGGGCGCGCACCAAGGACGCGCTCGAGGCGCGCATGGATAGCGTCCTGCAGGAGATTCCCGGGCTCGTGTACTCCTTCAGCCAGCCGATCGAGCTCCGGGTCAACGAGCTGATCGCCGGGGTGCGCTCCGACCTGGCCATCAAGATCTTCGGCGACGACCTGGACGTACTGCGGCGGAAGGCCGACGAGACGGTGGCCACCGTCTCTCGGCTCGAGGGTGCCACCGGATTCCGTGCGCAACAACTCACCGGGCTCCCTCAGCTCGAGATCATCGTCCGCCAGGATCAGTTGTCGCGGTACGGCATCAGCTCGGACGTCGTGATGCGAACCATCGAGGCGATCGGTGGCAGTGTCGTGACCACCGTCCTGGAGGGCCAGCGCCGGTTTGCGCTAGCGGTCCGGTTCCCCGAGCCGGCGCGCCGTGATCCAGCGGCGATGGCCAGCCTGCTTGTTGCGGCACCCGGAGGAGAGCGCGTGCCGCTCGGCCAGCTTGCTGACATTAGGGAGACGTCGGTGCCCTCCGACATCTCGCATGAGAATGGCTCCCGGCTGGTGATCATCGAAGGCAACGTGCGGGGACGCGACATCGGGTCGCTCGTCGAGGAGGTCCGGACGATCTTTGCCGACGGCGCCGTCGAGCTGCCTCCAGGATACCGGGTCGAGTTCGGGGGTCAGTTCGAGAATCTCGAGCGAGGATCTCGCCGCCTCGCCCTCGTGGTGCCGTTGTCCCTGCTGCTGATCTACGTGCTGCTCTATGCCACCTTTGGGTCGCTTCGACAGGCCGGCCTTGTCTTCAACGGCCTCCCCTGTGCAGCAGTCTTCGGCTTCCTCGCCCTCTTCCTCCGTGGCATGCCCTTCAGCATCTCGGCGGGAGTGGGCTTCATCGCCCTGTTCGGCATTGCCGTCCTGAACGGCGTCGTGCTGGTCAGCTACATCAATGACCTTCGAGCCGGTGGGGCAGCACTCGAGGATGCCGTGCGCGATGGCGGGCTTACCCGGCTTCGTCCGGTGCTCATGACTGCCTTGGTGGCCTCGCTCGGGTTCCTGCCTATGGCGCTCTCTCATGGCGCCGGCGCAGAGGTGCAGCGTCCACTGGCCACCGTCGTCATCGGCGGGTTGGTCACCGCGACCGCCCTCACGCTGCTCGTGCTCCCCATCCTCTACCTGATGGGGGAAGGCTGGGCGGAGCGGCGGCGGAACACGAGCGCAGCCGTGGCGCTGGAAGCTGCCGGTGACTGATCGGATCCGCATAGACCTCCCGCTCGTCCTACCCGGGGTTTCCGTGGGGGATGCGCGCCTTCGCCTGCTTGAGGACCAGCTCGAGCAGGTGGTGGGTGTCGAACAGGCTCATGTGGTCCAGGAGGATGGCGGGGGCCCGACGCTCCTCTGCCTGCACTACGACCCATCGAGGCTCACGCTGCCGGAAATTCGTCGCACGGTCATGGCGGTGGGGGCCCGCACGGGGGACCGGTACGCCCAGCTGATCGTGGCGCTCCGGCTGGTGGGGAGTGAGGATGCATATCAGAGGATCGAGCGACGCGTGGCGGAGGTCCCCGGAGTCCTGCGCGCCAGCGTGTCGCTTGCCAGCCAGCAGGCGATCATCGAGTACGACCGACGGGTTACGAGTCCCGAGGTGATCCAGCGGTCGGTGACGACCTGGCTGGCTCCAGACCAGAGGGATGCGTCCGGGCAGTCAGCTCGACCGAGGTCGTGGTATGCGCGACATCGCGAGCTCGCGTGGAGCCTGACGGGGGGAGCGCTGCTGCTGGTGGCGTTTGTTGCGGAACGTGGCGGTTGGCTCGGGACGGCATGGCCGATCGTGATCTATCTCGGCACCTATCTCTTCGGTGGCCTCGACCTGGTGCGCCACGCGGTTGGCGACCTGCGGCGGGGCCGATTCGCCTTTGACATCGACCTGCTGATGCTGCTCGCGGCGGCCGGTGCCGCGGTGCTCGGCGAATGGGCCGAGGGCGCCTTTCTGCTGTTCCTGTTCTCGCTCGCGCATGCGTTGGAGCATGCCGCCTTGGGTCGGGCTCGACGCGCCATCCGCGCCCTGGCCGATCTGGCACCGGCCCGTGCGATGGTGATCCGTGATGGCTCCCAGGAGGAGATGGCGGTCGCCGATCTCGTCCCCGGCGACGTGGTGCTGGTCCGGTCCGGGGAGCGGGTGCCCGTCGACGGCGTCGTCGTTGACGGGCGTTCGACCATCAATCAGGCACCGATCACCGGAGAGTCGGTGCCGGTGGCAAAGGAGCTGGGTGACGAGGTGTTCGCCGGCACCATCAACGGCACCGGGGTCCTCCAGGTCAGGACGGTCGCCGCCGAGGGTGACCGGACGCTCGATCGCGTCATCCGCCTGGTCGAGGAGGCCCAGGGCCAGAAAGCGCCCACGCAACTCTTCACCGAGCGCTTCGAGCGTGTGTTCGTGCCGGTCGTGCTCGCCACCGATGTCGCACTCATCGCCCTTCCCCCGTTGTTCGGGTGGTGGACGCTCGACGTGTCGTTCTATCGCGGCATGGCGCTGCTCGTCGCCGCCTCGCCCTGCGCGTTGGCACTTGGCACCCCGGCAACGGTCCTTGCGGGCATCGCCCAGGCCGCCCGATCCGGTGTCCTGATCAAGGGCGGGGCACATCTCGAGATGCTCGGCCAGGTGCGGGCCATCGCGTTCGACAAGACCGGGACCATCACTCGCGGAATGCCTGAGGTCACCGACCTGGTCCCGACAGAGGGCGTGGAAGAGGCCGAATTGCTTGCCGTGGCTGCGTCGGTCGAACGGCATTCCGAGCATCCGCTCGCCGAGGCAGTCGTCACGGCCGCCGACCAGCGGCAGCTCGCGCTGCCGGAGTCGCGAGATGTCGAGTCGGTCACGGCACGAGGAATCACTGCCTTCCAGGAGGGCGCGCGCGTAGAGATCGGCACGCTCCGCCTGTGGCAGGACCAGGGCGTGAGAATCCCGGGCCCACTGGAAGGGACCGTGGAGTCGCTGCAGGCTGAAGGGCGGAGCACGATGGTCGTCCGCCGCGGCGATCGGTGGCTGGGCGTGATCGGAGCGGCGGATCGACCCCGTGAAGGCATCGCGGACGTGCTGCGTCGCCTGCATGCCCAGGGCGTGACCGGATTGGTGATGCTGACGGGCGACAACGCCGGGGTGGCACAGGCGATCGCTCGCGAGGTCGGGCTCGATGACGTGCGCGCAGGCCTGCTTCCGGAGGACAAGGTGACGGCCATTCAGGAACTGCAGGCGGAGCACCGCCTGGTCGCCATGGTCGGCGACGGAGTGAACGATGCTCCGGCGCTGGCACACGCCACGGTGGGCATCGCTATGGGTGGTGCCGGAACCGCAGCGGCGCTGGAGACGGCGGACGTGGCCCTGATGGCCGACGATCTGGAACGTCTGCCCTTCGCCATCGGGCTGTCGCAACGGGCGAGTACCACCATCCGCCAGAACCTGGTGCTCTCGCTCGTCGTCATCGGCTTGCTGATCCTGGTCACGACAACCGGAGTGGCGGGAATCGGCCCTGCCGTTCTCGTGCACGAGGGGAGCACGTTGATCGTGGTGGCGAACGCGCTGCGGTTGCTGCGGTACACGGCGTGACCCGCGATCAGCGGGGGCTCCGGAGTTTCGGGGGCTGCGGCACCGGTACTTGGCAGGCGCCGGGATGGATGTATCGTATGTAGCCGCCCTTCGCAGGCGGCTTGGCATCGTCCCGACCATCCCCCTGGAGGTCGTCATGCGAGCCGTCCGTTTCCTCGTCCTGCTGCTGGTTCTTGCGCCGCCGGCCGCGGCCCAGCGCAACTGCACCAAGGGCAAGCCGTGCGGGAACACTTGCATCGCGGTCAACCGGACCTGTCGTGTCGGAGCCGGGTCCGCGACCCAGCGCACGAGAACGGCTGGAGACACCAGCCGGACCGCTCCGGTCCCCGCCAGCAACCTCGTGGGCTCAACGGCTGGCGCTGTCCCGGGAGAAGCCGGGGGGCTGAGTGCCGTCGTCGGCGCCTCGTCCGCCGTAAGCCACTGCACGACCGGCCTCGACTCGCACCGCGACGTCTGGATCGTCAGCGGTCGGCGTCCCCTCGGGACGATCGGTCTGGACCTGACGGATGGCTCGGCGTTCCATGCCCCGAGCCGCGCCGACACGTTGGCGGCGATCCTGATCGCGTTGCGTTGCCCGAGCCCGGACCGCGTGACGCCACTGATCGCTGTCGGATCGCGCCGCATCCTGCTCGACTACCTGAGCCTCCCGTTGCGCACCGCCACTCAGTCGAGTGAACCATCAGGCAACCTCGTCGTCCGGGAGGGTGCGCAGCGCGTCCCCGCGTACGTGTGGCTGGATGCACTCGGGACCGCGACGTTGCGAGGCGAGTCGCCCCGGTAGGCGGCTGATCCGAACCCACCTCAACCCGAACATCCTCGGTCAAGGACCCCCGCCCATGGGCCTGTGGATCTTCCTCATCGTCGCCGTCGCCTTCGTGGGCTGGCTCATGCGCGAGTCCAGGAAGCGCGACGAGCAGGCTCGTCAGGCATTCCTCGACCGCATCAAGGCAGCCGAGGAGTGGGTCAACTCCCTCGACGAGCTGCCGGTCGTGACCGAGACCCGCCTGCAGCTGCAGCGGGGAGAGACATGCCACTACGCCGCGCCGTGCGAATGGTGGGAGTTTCGGAAGCGCACCAAGCGGATCGACTACCATGGCCCGGTCGCCTCGGTGCAGCTGATGAAGGGGCTGCGGTACCGAGCCGGCTCGATCACGCCCCACTTCGAGCGCGAGAGCGTGCTGGTCCAGATCGATGCGGGGACGCTCTACATCACCGACAAGCGCCTCTTCTTCGACGGCCACGAGAAGAACAGCACCGTCACGTGGCGGAGCGTCGCCGCAGTCGCGGCCTTCGACGGCGGCATCGAGATCGAGAAGCAGACCGGCCGCAGCCCGTTCCTCAAGCTGTCGGAGCAGCCGGAGCGGGCCGCGGCGCTGGCGACGCGGCTGCTCATGCGGGCGGGGGCCTGATGGCGAAGACCCCACGGACCCTTCTTTGGGACCTCGACGATCATACCCGCGGAAAGCACGAGGTCCTCCGTGCCTACCTTGGGCGCTGGCTGCCGATCCTCGGGAAGACCCAGGGTCGGATCGTCTTCATCGACGGGTTCGCCGGACCGGGCCGGTACCGAAATGGAGAGCCTGGATCACCCCTCATCGCCCTGGAGACCCTGCTCGGTCACCCGTCGGCGAGGGGGCTTCGTGCCGAGGTGGTGTTGCTGTTCATCGATGACGATGCTCGCCGTTTGGAGCACCTGAAGGGCGTCCTCGAGGCGGTGCCGCTACCTGAGAAGCCCGTCGTGAGGTGGGAACTCCGGCAGGGGAAGTTCGATGGGGCGATGGCGGGCTTGCTCGACGACTTGGAATCCCAAGCCGCCAGGATGGCGCCGGCGTTCGTGATGATCGACCCGTTCGGGATCAGCCAGACGCCGATGGCGATGGTCAAGCGGATCCTGCGGCATCCGAAGTCCGAGGTGTTCGTGACGTTCATGATCGACCGCGTTCACCGGTTCGTAGCTGACGAGTCGATCGAGGGGCATCTCGATGAGCTGTTCGGGACCCCGGAGTGGCGGAAGGCGCGGGAGCTGACGGGGCAGGCGAGGCGAGGCTATCTGCTCGAGCTCTACGCGGCCCAACTGCGTGCGGCCGGTGCGCGGTATGTCCTGCGCTTCGAGCTCTATCGGGGCGGTCAACTGGTGTACTCGATCTTCTTCGCGACCCAGAGCCTCGTGGGCTGCGCCAAGATGAAGGAGGCCATCTGGAGCGTCATCCCCGACGGATCGTTCGAGTTCCGCGCAGCACGGGGAGGCCAGCGGTCGTTGGAGCTCGTCGTCGATGATACCTGGCCCCTCCGCGGACAGCTCTACCGGAAGTTCGGCACCGAGTGGGCGACGATCGAGGCGGTCGATGAGTTCGTGGACGGCGACGAGACGCTGTACCGGAAAGAACACCTCCGCCGCAAGACGTTGGTGCCCCTTGAGAAGGAGGGCGCGATCGAGGTTCAGCGTACAGGACGCGCGGGCTCGTTTGGTCCGGGGACTCGAATCAGGTTCACGCGGGAGCCGTCGTAAGCTCGACTGGGTATTGGCTCCAGACCTCCCCGTCGAGCTCCCGTCCCCCGGCCTTCGGCGTCCTGCCACCCCACTGCTTCCAGAAGAACGCGACATCCTGGTGAGCACAGAGGTCCCGCAGGTGGCGCGCCCAGTCGATCGAGCAGGGACGGGCTCCGATGCCGCTCTCCCCGCCGCCGATTACCCAGTGGATCCCTTCAAGCTCCAGCCCGTCGAGTTGCCCGAGTAGCGGTTCCGCGCTCAGGAACCGCACGCTGGCAGGAATGCGCCGCAGCGCATCCACCCGGTTGAGGACGCGTGAGGACTCGACGCTCGTGCCCATCCAGACGTTCTCAGGCCACGGCAGCTTGTCGGCCAGCCGCGCCGCACGCTCGGGGCGCTTGGTCAGCACCTGGAACTGGTGCTGCGGGCAGGCCTCCATCACCTCGAACACCGCCCTGATCTGGTCGATCGTGAAGTGGGCGTGGAAGACGTCGCTCATCGAGTTCACGAACACGCGCCGTGGCTGCCGCCAGCTGAACGGCTGGCTGAGCCGGTCGGTCCAGAACCTCGGCGCGAACGGATCGGCGCGATTGGCCGGGGTGTCCTTGACGGGGATCTGGTCCCGGTAAAGCCCGGAGAGCATCGGGCGGTGTGCGAGGGTGAGAGCATAGCAGTGGTCGCAGCCGGCCGAGATCCGCTGGCATCCCGTCATCGGATTCCAGGTGACGTCGGTCCATTCGATACCTGTGTTGGTGCCCATGGGCTGCTCGCGGCTGGAGGGGGTCCCCTGATTCAACCTACGGGCCCTCCGCGAGTGCGAGAAGGCCATGCACCGAGGTTGGCGCCGTGGCCAGCACGGGTCGGCGTGCTCGCCACCTTCAGCCCGGCAGCGTCGGCGCGCCCGTCCACTCGCCCCTCGGTATGACGGATGCCGGCCTGCCCTCCAAGCCTCACTACTTCATCGTCCACTGACCAAGGGATGGAGCAGACCCTGGGAGGCCGTTGAGGCCTGGGTCCCCCTGCGCCATGTTTCCCTCGGGCATGGCCACCCAGGGTGGCCGCCCCATGGCCGCTTACTCGACTCCCCGGTCCCATTCTGGCGGGCGCTTCGTGTCTAAATCAGGACCCCGGCTCCCGGAGCAGGTCAGGCTCGTGGAGCGGCGTGCACTCCGCGCCTTGGGCGCCCGCATCCGTGACAAGCGGGACGAGAAGGGCATGGACGGAAAGGAGGTCGCCGCGGCGGCCGGGCTTCCCCCCAGTACCGTCAGCAAGATCGAGAACGGTCGGCAGAACGCCACCTTCCTGACCTTGGCCCGTATCGCCCAGGCCCTGGGTTGTCAGCTGGCCGACCTCATGCCCCGGGAACTGCCCGCCGGCCTCGTCCCCCCACGCGACTCGACCCAGGGGTAGCGATTCGTCATCTGGGCGGTGGCTCTCCGGGCCACGGGTCTCCCGGACCCCAAGTCTCGATAGCGACGACCGGCGTCGTGGTTCGCCAGTCGGTCGGGCTTCCGACGAGCTCCCCACCCCGATAGCAGCCGGCGCTCAACAGCACCGAGATGCAATGGCCCAAGCCACACGGCCAGGGGCGAGGCCTGGCTGACGGTGCCCACTGATCCGGTCGTGGCCTGGCTGCGGGACTCTTGACCACGCGCGGTCTGATCCACCAGGCCTGTCCGCGACGCCAGATCGCGTACCGCGACCCGGACGCCGTTGTGATCAGGACCCGCTCGACTGGCTCCCCCTCACCCCCGCCTCCCAGCTCGCGGCCGCACACGGGGCACCCAGTCCGAGCCGGCAGCAGGCGATCGGCCCCTACATCCCCCATCACTGCCTCCGCTCTCGCGACGGCCCCGACCGCCACTCCGAGGGCGTGGAGCCACTGGCGCTAGCTGTATATAGCAAGCATTGTTGTATAAGCCAATAATCGTCGGGGCGATTTGGCGTATGCTGCTCGCGTCGGGCACGGTGGCCCGGCAGCCGAACGGACACCACTGACCGACGAGGATGGCGTGGCGAAGAACAGCAAGCAGAGGATGCCCACCCGGGTCCGTCACCCGAAGCATCCGCCGGCGCCCGAGGTCCCGAGGGACGGAGTTAACCGGGCACTGTTGGCGGTGTTCAACGAGTTCCTGGCCAGGGACTCGCTCACCCCGGCTCGCCGCGCCGAGGGTCAGCGGCTGTTCAAGCGTGTGCGCGATTGGTCACGGACCAGCGCGGCGCGCCGCTCTAAGCTGTGGCACCAGATCGAGACCGCCGGCGTCCAGGCGGGGCTGACCTCGGCGCAGGTCCGCGAGATCGCAACGCGTCCGGGGGACAACGCCGCAGCTGACCAGGGACTGGAGGCCCCGAGGGGGGTGCACGAGCTCACCCGGACGATGCGGCTGGAGCATATCGAGCGCCGGCGGATCATGATCTACAAGGCCCGCAAGAAGTCGCCCGCAGAGATGGTCCGGCTGATGGCAGGACGCAGGTCACGCGCCTGGGTATACCGCGTGCTGAAGAACTTGGCCAAGCACGGCGACGTGACGGACCGGCGGACCATCCGGCGGGTGCGTGAGCGCCGGATCCCCGTCAAGGTCAGCCTGTTGCTGGAGTCGTACTGCTTCCGGAAGAATGCCAAGCCCACCGTCACGGCCGTTGCCCGGCAGCTCAAGCGCGCGTGCAAAGAGATGAACCTGCGTGCGCCTTCGGAGTCCTGGGTTCGGCAGCAGCTCGACTTGGAACCCCAGCTCAAGCTGCTCTGGCAGCATGGGCGGGCTGCCTATGAGCGCGGGCATCGTCCCGTCACGGTCCGGCACCTGGGATTCCAGCCGGGTGAGCTGTACCAGGTCGACTCGACTCCGCTGGACGTCTGGTTGCAGGAGGCGACGCCGCGGGGTGAGCTGACCGCGATCCGCCCATCGCTGACCGCGGTGACTGACGTCGCCACAAGCGCCGTGATCGGCTACCACGTCACCCCCGGAAAGGTGAACGGTGTGTCGGTCCTCAACGCGATCGTCCACGCCCTGACTCCGTCGGATGACTTGCCGGGGTTCCATGGGAAGCCGCAGGCGATCCAGTTCGATGGCGGCTCAGAGGCCACCGTTGATCTGCGCGAACGGCTGGAGGCCATGGGCATCGAGGTCCTCATCACGCCGAAGAAGGCCCCGGACCTCCAGGGCAAGGTCGAGAGCTCGATCGGCACGACGAAGGACTGGCTGGGGGAGGTCCCGGGATATATCCCGGTCGTGGGTGGAACCCTCAGTGCCGCCCAGCGTATCGTCCACAGCCTCTGGTCCATGGACACCTTCCGGGGCTGGCTCACGGACTGGATGCTCGAGCACAACGAGGTCTCGATCCACCGTGGGCTCGGCATGACCCGCCGGATGGCCTGGGAGCGCGGGGACCGCGTCACGCCCGCCACCGAGGAAGAGCTGCTGTCGCTGCTCTCGGAAGCGCGGACGGTGGAGATTTCCCACGGCCTCGTGACCGTGCAGGAGAAGTACGAGCGCGTCCACTACACCGCAGACTTCTTGGCCGACCTCCCGTCCCGCCGGGTGGAGCTCAGGTATGGGCGGTTCGGAAAGCTCGTCCACCTGTTCGATCCTGTCACGGGTCGATACCTCGGGCCGGCGAGAGCGTTGGCCGCGGACGTCTCGGAGCAGGACATCGCGAGGATCCAGCGCCAGAGAATGGAGCTCCGTGAGCGCAGGAAGGAGCTGCTCATGCCTCGCATCGAACCTGCCGAGCTTGACGGGATCTCAGGTGCCGATGGCGCCTCCCCGCCGCGGCGCATCCCGTTGACCGAGTCGATCGAGCCGTCGCTTCCTGCACCCGAGGACGGCCTGCCGATCGATGCGGATCACCCGGGAGTGGATCTGGTCGCCGAGCCGGAAGTAGACGAGCAGGTTGCCAGGCTGATCGCCCTTCAGCGGGAGCGTGCCTCGTGAGCGTGCAGCACGCGGTCGCCGCCATCAGGCGCGTTGCGTTGGTGCCACCGGGGGCGATTGATCTCGTTCGGACGGGTCCTCAGCTGCGAAAGGCCGAGGAGGCGCTGGCTCGAGTTGGTAGCGGTGGTCTCACCGTGTGGTACGGCGTTCCCGGGACGGGGAAGACCTGCGCGGCGTGGCTGCTGTGTAAGGTGGCTGACGAACGCGGGGCATCCCGTGCCGTCTATGTGGACGCACCGCGTCCCAGCGGTGCCGTCTGGGATGAGCGCAAGACCCTCCGGGCAATCATCGGCGAGCTGGGTACACCGCTCTGCGATCGTGCCGTCCGCGGGCAGTCCAGCAACCACCTGGTTCGTCACTTGGCGACCCGGCTGCTGGCGGCAGACGTCCGCGTGCTCGTCGTGGATGAGGCGGGCTACCTGGGCCCGAGTGGCATCGAGGCCATCGGGATGCTCAGCGATCACCTCGCCGGCCAGGCCGAGCCGTTCCATGTTGTCCTTGCCGGCATGATGGATCTCCCCGGATTGCTCCGCTCCAGTCCGAGGGTGCAGGCGCGAGTGCAGGCCCATGAGCACTTCGGTGGCGTCTCCGTCGAGACGCTCGGTGCGGTCGTCGCCCGACGCCACCCCTGGATCGAGTCGGCCCTGGATGCAAGGACGCGGATGTCGGACTTGATCGCCCAGGCCCACACGCTCACCGGTGGCTGCATGCGCGAGGCAGTCTGGATCTTCGAGCACCTGCGCAACGACTGCTGCTCCCATGGACTGTTGCTCAATCCACGCGTGCTCGTTCATATCGCCGGCGTACGGGCAGAGGCGCGGGCCCGTCTGGTTCGCGAGGAGGTCCGGCAGGCTGCCACGAGAGAAGCCTTGCCGCAGTTGATGCCGAAGGAACTGCGTGAGCGGTTCAACAATGCCGGAGCTTGGAGCGATTGAGCACGCGACTGACGGTCCTCGCCGCAGTGGGTGCCGCCGCCGCCGAGTGGGGTCGCGCTGTCACGTTCGAGGAGGTCCGTGCCTGCCTCGAACCCCGAGGTGTGCCACGAAACCTCGCGACCGCCCTCGGCAGCCTTGTGCGGACTGGGCATGTCAGCGCGGTGCGCGCCCGCGATTGGTCGCGCGAGTCGCGCCGACTCTATTGGATCGCCGGTGAAGAACCGCGCATCGACCGGTCGATCGTCAACCCGTCCGTTCCTGAACTGGTGTACCAGGCGGTCCACTCGCTCTTCTCCACCCCGGAAAGGGCACGGCGACCGGTTGCCTCGTCCGAGATCCGACGACACCTGGCTGAGTCGGAGGTGGGCCGCACCGCACTCGCTCGGCCGACCTACGTCCCGACCGCGCTCAACCTGCTGCGGAAGGGCTGTCCCGAAAGTCCTCCGTTGCTCCAGTGCGTGCAGGTGCCGGGAGTGCGCGCTCAGCATTGGGTACCGACGGGTGCGGAGTTCGCCCTGGGGCCGCAGCCAATGGCCACAGGCACCGCCACGGATCGGCTCGCCGACTTGGTGACCCGTGCATCATCGCTCTCTGCGGACGGACTCGTCTCGGCCCGGGACGTGGCCTGGTTGGCGCGGCGGTTCCGTGACCACGGGATCGCTGCCGGGGACGTTCCGAGGCTGCTCGCCGAGGCCGCTCGCCCCGTGTTTCATCGCGGGAGCCGTCGACCCCGGGCCAACCCGGCGGTGGTTCGCGTCGGGGAGGTCGACGGTCGCTCGCTCTACGCCCCGGCAGGTTCGCGGTGGGAGAAGCGGGAAGATGCGCAGCATGTCTTCGCCTGCCGGCACCTGGGGGAGGCGTGCTGCGTCGCCGGGGGTGGGGCGGAGGTCCATGCGGTCGCCGCCCTCGGGCCCGACTCTCCGTGGAATGGTGTGAGGCGCGCTGCGATCGTGCCTCTCCTCGCCGGTCTCTCAGCAAGACTGAACGGCACGGCGGGTGATGCCCATCCAGTGGAGCAGGTCGAGAACGACCGGGCCGCCGTGCGCGACGCGATCCGTGCTGCCTCCGTCGCCCTTGGCGTGGAGCCACCCGCCGGCACGGTCGCCCAGTCACCGCCCGCGGGTGCGTGGCTCACGGCTTCCGAGGCGGGCAACATGCTCCGGGAGGCGTTCGGTCTGGTCGACGATCCGCCGGTGATCGAGGCGGGGTTCCTGACTGGAGAGGTGCGTCGGGTCAGGGCTGCCGAGGTCATCCAAGAAATCCAGGGGCTCCGACGGCATCGTGGTGAATCCTGGCGATACGATCGCGTGACGCTCCTGGTCGCCGGCGCGCTGCGGTGGGCGGATGCCGAGACGGGTGCCATGGTCAGTCTCGGGGCCGAGCTGCTCGGCCACGTCCGATCGGCGGCCAACTTGCGCCCGCTGATTGATGAGCCGCTGGTGAGCGTCACGGAACTGGCGGCCGCCCACGCAGTCCTCGGGGATGAGGCAGGGCGGTCATTCCTGGAGTCGTTGGTGCGATGCTCCACCTCTCCCACCATGGCGAGGCGGTTTGCCGTGCGCGGGGTGCAGTTACTCGACTGGATCCGGAGCGGATGCGTGGGGCGCGTGTGGCCCGTTTAGGCGCTCCAGTCATTGATCGCGCTGCCGCCAGCGCCGCCGCCGTGGGAAACGCCAGGCGGATCGGTGCCATGCGCTTAGAAGCCGGTGTGGCCGTGCATGTGCCTTCGGGGTGCTACTTCGGGGAAGGTGGGGTGACAGGGTGAACGTGTCCGCGCGCGGAATCTGGCTCTGGTCTGATGTCCACCTGGAGTTTCCTGAACAGCTCGACTCGTACGCTGCCCTGCCTGCGCCGCCCGATGGCGATCCTGTCATCCTCGCCGGCGACATCGCCGTGGGCACTGCGGGTGTTCGGTGGGCGATCGCGACGTTCCCCAACAATCCGGTCGCGTATGTCCTCGGGAACCACGAGGCCTACGGCGCGGACCTCGACATCACCTACGACGCCTGCCGCGCAGCCGCAGCTGGGACGAACGTCCGGATTCTGGAGAGAGAGGTGTGGGAGATCGCACCTGGCCTCCGGCTGCTCGGCACGACGCTCTGGACCGATTACGCCCTCTGGGGCGAAGGGTACATGGGAGACCCCCACCGGGCCGCACTACGACTGGCGGATCACCGGCTGATCACGACGGAGGGCAAGACGTTCGCGCCCATGGACGCCTGGCACCGGCATGAGGACAGTCGTCATTGGCTCGAGGCCGAGCTCACGCGGGCGCACCGAGACGGCGCGGATACGATCGTCGTGACGCACCATGCGCCCCACGTCGTCTGCCTGTCGCCGACCCACATCCACCAAGGGGAGCCAATCAGCGCTGCGTTCGCGAGCGACCTCAGCGAGCTGCTGATGGGGCCCTTGGCACCCAGGATCTGGTGCTCCGGTCACACGCACCACAACCACCGCGGCCAGCTTGGCCGGTCTAAGCTCCTCAGCAATCAGGCCGGATACGTCCGGCTCGGAGAAGGGACGGGGTTCCTGCGGGCGGGTCAGCTCGTGATGCGGCTGGAGGGCTGACTGGCGCAGGCGGTCTACGACCGGCTCCTGCCATTCTCCGTGTGGTAGCCAGCACGACTTGATCGATCCCAACTGCAGCGAGCGCCCGGCTTCCAAGCCGGGCGCTCGCGCTACTCTCCATACCAGGTACGCCCTGTATGGGGCGCAGTATCACACACGTGGGCCGTCTACGATACAAGTGCGGAATCCGTCTCCGGTACAGTTGTGGGGTGTCTCCGATGTGACTGCGTCCGAGGCTGCTTGCAGCGCGACGATCCCGCCGCCCGCGCGGAGCCCCCCTCGCTGCCGCGCCGCACGCGGCGCGGCCGAGGGAGGCGATCGCCTGAACGGTGAAGGCTTGCCCCGAGCGCAGCGAGGGGGTGATGGGTGACGGGGAAGGCGACTCCGCTCGGAGCTGCCTTCCCCTTCACCCTTTGCCCATCACCCCTGTCCCCCGTCACGCTCCCCGTCCAGCAATACTTGACAGGTCAACTAATGCAGGGTACCTTCGCTCCATGGCTACGACCACCGCGTCCCGCGTCCAGGCGGAGATCAAGCAGACCAGGCCGTTCCGGTCGGTCCGGCAGGAGGCCGCGATTGCCCTCTTCCGGACCGTCGACGACCTGCGCCGGCGCTACGACGCGGTGATCGAGCCCCATGGCATCACCGCCCAGCAGTACAACGTGCTGCGGATCCTGCGGGGGGCCCATCCCGACCCGCTGCCGACGCTGGAGATCGGCCAGCGGTTGATCGAGCGGGTCCCGGGGATCACCCGGCTCCTCGACCGGCTCGAGGCCAAGGGGCTGGTCGAGCGGAAGCGGTGCACCCATGACCGCCGGATGGTGCATTGCTGGATCGCCCCGGCCGGGTTGGAGCTCCTGGCCACGATGGAGGAGGCGGTCGACGCAGCTGACGATGCCAGCATGGGCGACCTGAGTGACGAGGAAACCGCCGAGCTGGTGGGGATGCTCGACCGGATCAGGGAGGGAACCGCTTGACCCCGACGAGGGTTTGTCGTGCATAGATAGTTGTCTAATCAATAATAGTACCAACAACCATTGTCACACTCTGAAACAACGAGGACGAGCATGACCAGCATCACCCAACCCCGGATCGGTGCCCAGGGCACCGACTTCTCCATCAGCGGCGCGCTGCGGCGCACGCTGGCCACCGACGGCGCCATCGCCCCGGTCGTCCTGCGCCTCACCCTGGCGCTGGTGATGTTCCCGCACGGCGCCCAGAAGGTGCTCGGCTGGTTCGGCGGCTACGGCTTCGACGGCACCATGGGCTACATCACGTCGCTCGGCTTCCCGGCGGCGCTGGCCACCGTGGCGATCCTGGCCGAGTTCCTGGCCCCGATCGCCCTGCTGGTGGGGATCGGCACCCGGTTCGCCGCGCTGAGCTTCATCGGCGTGATGGCCGGCGCCATCGCCACGGTGCACCTGCCGCACGGCTTCTTCATGAACTGGTCGGGCGCGCAGGCGGGCGAGGGCTTCGAGTTCCACCTGCTGCTGATCGGCGCGGCGCTCGCGCTGGTGGTGGCCGGCGGCGGCAAGTGGTCGCTGGATCGCGAGATCGCCAGCTAACTGCCGCGACATCGCGAGGGGCGAGGGGCGAGGGGCGTGGAAGGAAGCGCCCCTCGCCCTTCGCCCTTCGCGTTGTCGCGACGGCAATGTCGGGTCTCACCTCGCCTTCCCGCATCCCTTGCTGGTTGGCCAATGGGGGCCGACTGGATACCTGGGAGAGGACTCGATGTTACAGCTGCTGACCCGCCGCCATGTCGCGGCCTTGCTCCTGCTCGGCATGGGCACCGCCGGACTCGCCGGCGTCGTCGTTCCGACCGACGCGATGGCCACGGATCCGGGCGCCACGCATGACGAGTGGCTCGCAGAGCTCGACGCCGAGCACCGGATGCTGTTCGACGCGCCCTCGAGCGCCAACGGCATCCCGCTGGTGCACGTGCTCAACTACTACGACACGTACAACAAGGCCTACGGCGTGGCTGACAAGGACGTCGATGCGGTCCTGACGTTCTACGGCAGCACCACCTTCCACGCGCTGAGCGACGCGATGTGGGCCAAGTACAACCTCGGCGCGTTCCTCGGCGAGAAGGATCCGGCCGGGAAGCCGTACACCGTCAACCCGTGGCGCACGGCCCCGATCGTGATCGGGATGGAGCTGCCGCAGGCCTCGATCGAGTCGCTGCAGCAGCGCGGCGCCACGTTCATCGTGTGCAACAACGCGCTGACCATCTTCGCCGGCCTGGTGGCGCAGAAGCAGGGCCTCGACGCGCAGGCGGTCTACGCCGACATGAAGGCGAACATCCTCCCGGGCGTGACACTGGTGCCCGCGATGGTGATCGCGATCGACAAGGCGCAGCAGGCGGAGCTGTCGTACCACCGGCAGTAGCAGGGGAGAACCTGTCACCCCGAGCTCGCGCAGCGAGCGAGGGGGAGGGGGCGGAGGCCGGCGGATGCACGTGCCAACTTCCGCCCCCTCGCTGCGCTCGGGGTGACAGGGCTGCGCTCGGGGTGGCAGCGCTGCGCTCGGGGTGACAGGTTCCCCGTTATCTTCGTCCCCCATGCCCGACCCCACCTCCCGCTGGCTCTGGGCCCTAGGCGGCGTGCTCATGGTGAGCGCGCTGCCGCTGCTCGGCCTGCTGCTGGTGGGCCAGCGGTTCGCGCGGATCCAGCGCCACGTGATGCTGCTCGTGTCGTTCGCGGTGGGGGCGCTGCTGGGCGGCGCGGTGATCCACCTCCTCCCCGAGGCGTTCGCCGAGCTGGGACCCGGGCCGGCGCTCACCGGGGGACTGCTGGCGGGATTCCTGGGCTTCTTCGTGCTCGAGAAGTTCCTCTGGCACCACGCCCATCACCACGACCATGATCACCCGCCCGCGTTGCCGCCGCTCGCCGCGCTCAACCTGCTCGGCGACCTGCTCCACAACGTGATCGACGGGATGCTGATCGCCGGGGCGTTCCTGGCCAGCGTGCCGGTGGGGGTGGCCACCACCGTGGCGGTGCTGGTGCACGAGATCCCCCAGGAGGTGGGCGACTTCGGCGTGCTCCTCCACGCCGGGCTGCCGATGCGGAAGGTGGTGTGGCTCAACTTCCTCTCCGGACTCGGCGCCGTGGCCGGGGCGCTGCTGGCGCTGGCGCTGGGCGAGCGGATCGCCGGCTTCGACGCGCTGCTGCTGCCGGTGGCCGCCGGATCGTTCCTCTACATCGCCGCCAGCGACCTGATCCCCGAGCTGCACCGCGAAACCCGCCCCCGCGCCGTGGCGGTGCAGATCGCGCTGGTGCTCCTGGGCGTGGCGGTGATGGCGGTGACGGGGATGGTGCTCGAGTAGAGCGCGACAATGCGAAGGGCGAGGGGCGAGGGGCGAAGCGCGAGGGGCGTCGAAGGCAGCGCTCCTCGCGTTTCGCCCCTCGCGATGTCGCGTCAGAACGGCTTGAACCCCGGGCTGCCGAACCGCTCGAGACTGAGCAGCTCGTACAGCGGCATCGCGTAGGCGATCAGCACCAGCACCACCGCGATGAGGAACCAGAGGCCCAGCCGGTCCCAGATCCCGGTGCGGAAGCCGCCCTCCGGGACGTGGAGCGGCTCGGCATAGGCGATCGGTTCCACCGGTTGGGTCGCCTTGTTGGTGAAGGTCCTGACCATCACCAGCACGAACAGCATCGCCGAGAGGAACAGGATCACGCCCCCTGCAGCGGACAGGTAGGTGTGGATGCTCCACAGCTGGGCGGGGATCGCCCCGGCGTAGCTGGCGCTCATCACCCGGCGCGGCAGGCCCTCGAGCCCGGCGATGTGCGAGGTGAACGAGAAGAACACCATCCCCGCGAACCAGAGCCATGGCTGCACCTGTGCCAGCGGGCGGAGCGCCAGCGGCTTCCCCGACAGGCGCGGCACCAGCCAGTAGAGGCCGCCCATGAATGTCAGTGCCGAGGCGGAGCCGACGGTCAGGTGGAAGTGCGCGAAGATCCAGGCGGTGTTGTGCACCACCGAGTTGAGGGCGTAGGCGGCATTCACCGCTCCGCCGAAGCCGCCCACCAGGAAGAGCAGCATCGCCAGCAGGATTGCCGACACGGTGGGGTCGCCCCACGGCAGGGTGCGGATCCAGCCGAACAGTCCCTTCCCGCCGCGGAGCCGGCCGGCGATCTCGATCGACGCGCAGACCGTGAACGCGGTGACCAGGGACGGGAACGAGATCGCCATGGTTAGGAAGGTGTGCAGCAGCTTCCAGTTCTCGACGATCCCGGGATCCTGGAACTGGTGGTGCAGCCCCACCGGCGTGGAGAGCACCAGGAAGATGGTGAACACCATCCGGGCCAGCGGGTCGGAGAACAGCTTCCCGCCGGCCAGCTTGGGCAGCACGGTGTACCAGAGCGTGTAGGCCGGGATGATCCAGAAGTAGACCAGCGGGTGCCCGAAGTACCAGAACAGCGTGCGAGCCACGATCGGATCGACCGTCTCCCGCAGCCCGAGCGACCATGGGATCAGCATGAACAGCATCTCGGCGGCGACGCCGACGGTGCAGAGCGCCCACAGCATCGCGTTGACGGCGGTGGCGTGCATCGCCACCGAGACCGGCCGGTCGCCGCGCACCCGCCGCGCCGTGCGCCACGCCTGGATCACCAGCCAGGTCCAGCCCCAGCTGCCGACCACCACCAGGGTGAGGCCGATGTAGAACGCCGGGTGGGCCTGCAGCGGCGGGTAGAAGGTGTACAGCACGCTCGCCTGGAAGGTGAGGATCGCCCACGTGGCCAGCAGCACCCCGACCAGCGCCACCCAGAACGACCCCCACGCCAGCCGCATCCCGGCGATCCGGCCGGTCTCGCGCTGGATCATGGCGTAGCCCAGGCCCATGATGAAGAAGGTCGTGAACACCAGCGCCATCAGCACGCCGTGGGCGGTCACCGACATGTAGTACATCTGCGCGGTGCGGCCGGGCACCTCCACGTCGGCGCGGGACAGCGCCTGCATCACCGCCATGCACGCGGCGACCCCGAACGCGATGATCGCCACCCACATGTGGGCGAAGACGAGCTTCCGCTCGCCAACGCTCGGATGGAACGGCACGGCGTCGCGGCGGGGATCGGCCCCGACGGTGGTCGCGAAGTCAGTCATGTGCGCCTCCGCGCGAGGCGGCGTGCGCCGCGAACGGGTCGTCGCCGGCCACCGGCATGGTGAAGTCCGCCTCCGGCACGACCGTGAGCGTCGCGGACATCATGTGGTGGCCGATGCCGCAGTACTCGTTGCAGGCGATCAGGTACTCGCCGGGCTTCGGGATGGTGGTGGTGAACTGCGACACGTAGCCCGGGACCACCATCGCCTGGCCATCGGTGCGGATGATCTGGTAGCCGTGCACCACGTCGCGCGAGGTGAGATGGAAGGTGATCGGCACGCCTGCGGGCAGCGTCATCCGCGCCGGCATCCAGGCGTACATCAGCCCCAGCACCGTGACGTGGAGGCGGCCCTCGCGGTCGACCCACGGCCCCTGGCGCACGAAGCGCCCGTCGGTGAGCGCCGCGGCGGGGTCGATCGTCTCGATGTGGCTCGGTGGGTGGATCCCCTTGGCCACGGCCGACCAGGCGGTCGCGGCGAAGAAGAGGGTGAGCATGCCCGCCACGCCCCACATCCAGATCTTCTCGTAGAGGTCGACCTTCATGTGCCGATCCCCCCGCGGGCGAGGAAGATCAGCTTGTAGATGGCGAACCAGAGCACCACGAAGATCACGGCATACGCCCCGACAAAGGCGAACGTCCCGATCGGGTGCTTGGGAAGTCCTTCCGGCATCTCGGACATCGATTCCCGGCCCTCCGGCAAGTGAAACGGGTGCGATCCGTCGTGGATCGCACCCGGAGGATGCCAGCGGAGCCATGAAGCGCCCATGAAGCGCCCATGAAGGGTCCTTCATCCCACGGCGCGCGCCATCGCCTCCGCGTCGCGCTGCAGCCGCGAGCACATCAGGTCGCACAGCCGGTAGACATCGTCATCGGCCACGGCGTAGTGCACGTAGAGGCCCTCGCGCCGGCGCGACACCAGCCCGGCCGCGTGCAGCACGCCGAGGTGGCGCGACACGTTCGCCTGGGCCTGTCCGGTGACCGCGACCAGCTCGGTCACGGTGCGCTCGCCGTCGCGCAGGGCGTCGAGGATCGCCAGCCGGGCCGGCTCACCGAGCGCCCGGAAGCGCTCGGCGATGACCGCGAACGCGGCCGGGGAGAATCGCTGGCGGCTCACGCGCCGACCGCCTTGCGTCCCGACGCGGCCCAGCCACCGTATCCGCCGTTGAGGTCGATCACGTCGGTGAATCCCATCTCCTCGAGCACCGACGCCCCGATTCCCGAGCGCGTCCCAGCCTGGCAATGGATTGCCAGCGGGGTCTCGCGGTCGAGTTCGCCGAGCTCCTCCTGGATCCGTCCGAGCGGATGGTGCACCGCACCCGGGATGTGGCCGGCGTCCCACTCGTTGCGTTCGCGCAGGTCGATCACCTGGCGTCCCGCCGCCGACATCGACTCGGCCTCGGTCACCTCGCCCCTGCGGGCCGCCGACCACGTCGGGCCGTCGCGCCGGGCATCGAGCAGGTCGGGACCGAACCACCCGTGCACCTGGTCGAGCCCGATCGAGGCGAGCGCGCGCTGCGCCTCCTCCGCCGCATCGGCATCGGCGGCGATGAGCGCGATCGGCGTGTCGTAGTCGAGCAGCCATCCCGCCCACGTGGTGAACGCCTTGATCAGCGGCAGCGAGATGGTGCCGCGGACGTGTCCGCCCGCGTAGGCTGCGCCCGGGCGGACGTCGACCACGCGGCCCTGCCGAAGGGCCTCGTCGAACGACGCGGGGTCGAGTCGCGCGGGGGCGCCCCGCTCGCCGAGCAGCGGCGGTCCGTCGCGGTTCATCCGCTTCATCGTGGCGAAATAGGTCGGCGGCGAGGGCTGTCCCTCGAGGACCGCGGCGACGAACGCCTCCTCGTCGGCGGCACCGAACGCCCAGTTGGTGCGGCGCTCGTAGCCGAGCGTCGACGACGGCATGGCGCCGAGCGCCTTGCCGCAGGCCGAGCCGGCGCCGTGGCCGGGCCAGACCTGGAGGTGGTCGGGGAGGCTCGCGAGGCGTTGCAGCGATCGGTAGAGCTGGCGCGCGCCGGCCTCCATCGTTCCCGCGACCTTGGCGGCCTTCTCCAGCAGGTCGGGTCGTCCCACGTCGCCCACGAACACGAAGTCGCCGCTCACCATCGCGACCGGTTCGTCGCTGCGGGCGCGGTCGGTGACGATGAAGGCGAGGTGCTCGGGGGTGTGGCCGGGCGTGTGCATCACGTCGAGCCGCACGCCGCCCATCTCGATGGTGTCGCCGTCGCGGAGCAGCGTGGCCCCCGCCTCCTCGGCGTACGCGTACTGCCAGTCGGTGCCGCCCTCGGCGGAGAGCAGCAGCGCGGCGCCGGTCGCGGCGGCGAGCTCGCGCGCCCCGGAGACGAAGTCGGCGTGGATGTGGGTCTCGGTGACCCGCGTGATGCGCACGCCCTCGCTCCGCGCCGCGGCGACGATGGGCGCCGCGTCGCGCGGCGGGTCGATCACGATCGCCTCGCCGGTGCGCTGGCAGCCGATCAGGTAGCTCGCCTGGGCGAGTCGGTCATCGTAGAAACGGCGGACGAGCATCAGGGACTCCTTGTCGAGTGCCAGTGGCGACACCGCGAGGGGCGAAGGGCGAAGGGCGGGAGGTGGCGACCGTCACGCCCCTCGCGCTTCGCCCCTCGCGGTGTCGCCCTCCGTCACAGTTCCTGCCACACCATGAACGCGGCCACCGCCACCAGCAGCGCCGCGAACGCGCGGGTGAGCGTGCGGGCGCTGAAGCGCGGCGCCAATCGGGTGCCGACGGTCATCCCCGCCCGCGCGGCGACGGTACCCAG
>ERZ869936.462-NODE-462-length-38571-cov-6.994080_pt1 | contig 38571 bp, 54 predicted proteins | sample MGYA00520876_ERZ869936 | MGnify/ENA primary metagenome ERZ869936 (study PRJEB32218, sample SAMN09650985) | biofilter metagenome | isolation source: enrty point of leading RO module | place: Saudi Arabia: Thuwal, RO plant located on Red Sea | collected 2016-02-17 ... | reverse complement strand
ACTCACAGCTTGACTCACAGCTTTACTCACAGCTTCGCTCACAGCTTGACTCACAGCTTCGCTCACAGCTTTACTCACAGCTTCCAAAGGAAATATCATACTCATTTTACAATGTTCAATATTGGTACACCTGGGTTGGTTACTACGATTTTGCAAAAAGTATCGGGGTTGAATTTGACGAAGATAAACTACAGAGAATGACAGATATTATTCTCAATATCCCAATAATTATCACACTTGGAGAAATACTCATTGTTATAGAAAACCCCAAGTGTCATTGGCTTAATAGAAGCCTACATTCAGACACAAGACCAGCCATTGAATGGAAAGACGGCACGGGTATCTACTTCCTAAACGCAGTCAGGTTTGAGAAAGAATTATGGGAACAGGTTGTCTCAGGAAAAATGAGCTTTGCAGATAGAATGAAAATAAAAGACGTTGACCAAAGAACGCAGGCCATCAATCCAAAATTCACCGACATAGACGCTTTCATTAAAGAAGCGGGAGGGGAATTGCTTGATGAATACAACAAGCTAGATGTGAGAGGTAATGAAGTGAACTATAAGTTATACAAGTTTCCTGCTGGTGACATATTCCAAAAAGATGCTTACTACTGTTACTTCGACTGTCCCTCAACCAGAAAGAAGCACCTAGAAGGCGTGGAGGTATCAAAAACAGTGCCACAAGCAATGGCGTGGGCAGAGGAAATTACTCAAGATGAATGGAAGCGTAGAGTTCCTTTAGTACATGAATTTTAAGAACATGAACCCACTACAAAAAGTAATAGAGGAGAAAGAATTGAAAAACTGGGCTTTAGGTGTCCAACAAGGAGCAGATAATGCTGAACGAGAGTTTGTGGCAAACCGAATTGTAGAAAAAATGACCCCATTATCAAAGACTAATATAAAATAAGATGGAGAAATCAAAATTAGCAACAAAACTTAATAAAAATATACAAAAAGGTCGGTTTCTGTCAGACGCTTGGTTTGCTAGAAAAGAAGCGATAGCTAAAAGGGTTGCTAGAAAAGCTGAAGTAAACCGCCAGAAAAGTGCGAAACGCTGGAGTATTAGAAAAGAAATAGCTAAGCGGTTTGGAGTAAATCCTCGCAGAGTCATCTTGCAAGGAGAAGGAGTTGAAGCTCATATAATGAAATAAACCATGCAACCAACCAACAAAACTAAAAGAAGAAAAATGGTTAAAATCCCATACGGAATGACATTTGTTATAGCTTTCATTATTGGAATGGCAGCGGCAGGAGATATTTTATGGACACTGTTTTGGGGAACTATCTATATCGTTGCTATGCTTTTAACCGCAGAAGGATTATGATGTTAACAACACTAAATAAGTAATATGAAACCAAATAAAGAAAAAATAGGGCAGATAGTAAAAATTACTAATTTGTGATATCATACCAATATGAAAATAACTATTGATAAAGAATTTGAGAGTAGACCAGATCTAGACGCTTTTATTTCTTCAAGATTTGGAACTAATCAGGAAGATAACATAAAACACGAAGTAGAAATATCAGAAGAAGAAGCGGAAAAGCTAAGTCTTTCAGAAGATGTTAAAATTTATGGTGTAAGAGTTAAAGTATTAAAAGCTAATAAAAAATAGGAAGAATATGTTTAGGAAGATTCATTCCTGCGGACAAGAAACGCAGAAGAAGTTTATAAAAGGAGTTAATGTTTTAGATGAATTAGTCGGAGGGACTTTAGGCCCATCGGGGAAAAACCGAGTTATCCAAAGAAAATACAAAGCCCCATTGGTTACAAACGATGGCGTTACAGTGGCTCGGCACGTTGTTTTAGATGATGTTATAGAGGATCTAGCAGTCCAAACTATTGTAGAGGTTGCATTAAAAACTAACGAACAAGCGGGTGATGGAACAACTTCATCGGTTGTTATGGCATCTGAATTAGTTCGCCATTGCCTAAAACTACAGTCAAAAGGTTCACTTCTTGAGGGTGGAGTAGACACTAATCCAATGTCTCTATGGAGACAGATTCAAGAGGAAAAAACTAAGGCTGTGGATTTGTTAAAGAAAAAAGCTAAAAAACTATCAGACAAGGATTTAGATAACATAATTGCCACTTCATTAGAGGATCTCGAATATGGCAAGACACTTGCCGAATTGTTAAGAACAGTAGGAAAAGATGGCTATATTTCAACAGAAGATAACTGGGCTACAAAATACGGAATCACAACTGAAGTAACAACAGGCATGAGATTCTTGGGAACTTACGCTTCTCCATATCTAGCAACAGAAAAGAACGCAAAAGAAGCACTATGGGAAGACACATATGTTCTAACCACAAATCATAAACTAGAGTCGGTTCAGCAGATAAAAGACCTACTCAAAGAACTTGGAGAGAAAGGAGCTAGAAAACTTGTGATTATTGGAGGATATTCCGAAGGAGAGGCAGGGTTTTCAAAGGAGTTCATTGAAACAGTGGCTAAAGCCATCCAGGCTTTATTTGACCCCAGGATCAAGGACAAAAGTAGCATTATTCAGGTTCTAGCAGTAAAAGCCCCATCCCTAACATCAGCAGAGCTTGAAGATGTTGCTATTGCAACAGGAGGAAACTTCATTGATAAGAATCTAGGTGTAGAGCTACAAACTGTTAAGCTAGAACATCTTGGATTTGCAAGCAAAGTCTCTGTAACAGAAGATGAGGTTAATATTCTTGGCGGAAAAGGAGATACGAAACAAAGAGTGGAAGTCCTAAAAGAACAGCTTGAAAGAGAGCGAGATCAAATGTTCAAGGAAAAGCTAAAAAGAAGAATAGCCTCACTATCTTCAGGTGTGGGTATAATCCGTGTAGGCGCTTCAACTGAATCAGAAAGAAGCTATCTTAAATACAAACTAGAAGACGCTGTGAATGCGGCCAGGGCAGCAATGGAAGAAGGATATGTCAAAGGAGCAGGTTTGGCCCTTGTAGATATTGCAGAGGAACTAGGGAAAGATTCTGTACTCTACAGCACATTAAACGCTCCGTATAAACGAATTGTGGACAATGCAGGAGGTAATTTAAGAGTCCCTGCTAAGGTTATAGATCCCCTAAAAGTAGTCAGACTAGCCCTAGAAAACGCATGTTCTGGAGCAGGAATGCTAATTACTTCAGATGGAGCTATTGCAGAGGAAAAGATGACTTATAACGACTATCTCGAAAAGGTAATGCAAAAGATGGTTCCGAGAGACGAAAGAGACGACTTTCGAGACTCCGAGAACCAAGATCAGGGTGCTGGTAGACTAATTGATTAAAATGAAGCTAATTCTACAATGGAAAGAAGGACGTAAAGACAGGCAAACAGAGACAGAGATACCGCAACATTTAACTTGGAATGAAGTAAAAGATTTTACTAATTCAACCCTGAAAAAGGCCTATAAATACTCAGATGAATCATTACCAGAAGGTATAACAGAAGGGGAACTATGAGAAAAGTAGTGGCTTTAAGTATAAGAAGACAAGTAAATGAATATGTTTCAAGAAAAGGACTATCTACTGCAAACCTCAAACGTCTATATAGGCAGATGAAAAGAGTTTATAAAGACACTCCTCGTCCACAGAGAAAGAACTTTTCTATTTACCAGTAGACTATGGTATAATTAGGCAAAGGAAGTAATTATCAATTACTAATTTAACTAAGACATGCCAAGAGCAAGAATGCCACGAAGAGGCTCGTCAAAAAGATCAAGAATGTCTAGACGAAGAAAGAGAATGGGCTATTAAAACGCCATTCCAGTAAATAGGTCGAAAGTAAAAAAGAAGAATTATAATTAACTAAATACCAACATGGGATTAAGTCGAGCATCAAAATACTTAGCGGCAGGTAAAGAGATTGTAGCATCAGCTATATCTAAACCAGCTCGTATGTATTACGGAAGAAAGGCTAAAAAAGCCGAAAGAGACGCTGATGTCCTAAGAAAAGCCAAAGCATACAAAGATGTTCCTATGAGTGCTAAAACACCAGAAGGAAGAGCATCTATGGTTTACAAGGCAGAAGCAATGAAAGTAAGGAAGAGGTATAAGAAATAATCCCTTAATTATGGGGTTAATTAGGAAGATAGGAAGAATTATGGCAACGTTAAAACAAAAAAACAAAGGAGGACGACCCACTGATTACAGGGAAGAGTATGTTCAAAGTGCAGAGGAGTATTTAGCTCTTTGCCAAGACGAAAACAAGGAGGTTGTCAAGCAAAGGAATGAGGGAAAGGGTTATGAAATGTTTGATCACAAACTGAAGGTTAAACTCCCCACAATAGAGGGATTTGCCAGGTTTATAGGTGTAAATAAGACAACACTTTATGAGTGGGAGTCAAGACACGAAGAGTTTTCCAACGCTTTAGATAAAATACGAACAGAACAACAGGAAAGACTTATAAATCAAGGGCTTTCTGGTGAGTATAACTCAACGATAGCTAAGCTTATATTGTCTAGTAATCATGGATTCAAAGAGAAATCAGAACAGGACGTCACCTCAAAAGGCAATCAGATATTAGGAATTAACTATATCATTCCAGATGGAGCTGACGATAAAGCCGACAATTAAACAGCATGAGTGTTACCAGGCAATAGACAATACTGAAGTAGACGAGGTATTTTTTGGTGGAGGTGCTGGAGGAGGAAAAAGTTGGGCTATTTGTGAATCGAGACTCGTAAAGGCAGTTAGGTTTCCTGGTTATAAGTCTTTTATAGGTAGAAATGAACTTAAAAGACTTATGCAGTCCACATTCATAACTTGGAATAAAGTTTGCAAGTTTCATGGTATTGAAAGAGATAAGTGGCGTTTAGATGGTAAATACAATGTCATTGAGTTGTGGAACGGAAGCAAAATTGACCTTTTGGACTTGAAGTTCCTTCCTACAGACGACCCTCTCTTTGAAAGATTCGGTTCTTTGGAATATACAGACGGGGCCATTGAGGAAGCAGGAGAAGTGCATCCATTAGCTAGAGAAGTTCTTAAATCTCGTACTAACCGCCACATGAACGATGATTTTAGCTTGAACCCTTGCTTGTTGAATACAGGAAACCCAAAGAAGAACTGGACATATCATGTGTTTTATAAACCCTGGAAAGAGGGAAGACTTCCAGCCAACATGCGTTTTATTCAGGCCCTATACCAAGATAACCCTCACACTGCAAAATCATACGGAAAGACTCTTTCAAATATTAAAGACAAAGTAACTAGGCAGAGATTAAGAGATGGTAATTGGGAATACGAAAACGATCCGTCTGTATTGATGGATTTTGAGGCAATTACAGATTTGTTTACGAATCATCTTGCGGAAGAAGATGAATACGGAATTCCTCTGCCGATGGAGAAGTATCTATCTGTTGATGTCGCAAGGTATGGTGGGGACAAGATAGTAGCTACTTGTTGGAAGGGCTGGACTGCTTATAAGATTCAGTATAAGGAAAAGCAGAGTTTGGAATCTACAAAGCTTTGGATCAAAGAAATTGTGAAAGACGAGGGTATTCCAATGTCGCACGTTCTTTTTGATGAAGACGGGGTGGGTGGTGGCTTGATTGATATGATGCCTGGCTCAAAAGGCTTTATCGCAAATGCTACTTCTATCGAGGTAGATCCAACAGAGCAGGACAAAGATATTCTTTCTTACAATGATCGGGAGGAGAAAAGAAAAGATCCTAAAAAAAGGTTTTCTAATTTGAAAACTCAATGCGCCTATTATCTTGCTGATAAAGTAAACGAAAGGATGTGTGCTGTTAGAACGGAGGATGAGCAGATAAAAGCGTGGCTTATCCAAGATTTAGAACAAATTAAGGAAGCAAACTGGGAAAGTGATGATAAGAAGAAGAAGTTGATACCTAAAGACGAAGTTAAGCAAGTTATAGGTAGGTCTCCTGACTTTGGAGATACTTTCATTATGAGAGCTCTATTTGATCTTAAAATGGTAAAAAAACCTAAAGCCGCAGTCCAAACAAGGCCTGATTGGATATCAAGAAGACGATCATTACCATCATTTAATAAAGATTCAGTGAATAATCTTGAAAGAGAAGCCACTCAATTTAGACCATCATGGATATCAAGAAGAAAATAGTTATCCACAAGTTACTTGACTATTACAAATGTGGTATAATAAAGATAGCGTTGGAAGTGCGCTCCTAAAATAAATGATAGGAGAACTAACTTATAATCAAAAGGGTCATGTTGAAAGCCCTCTTTCAGCATATCAACCATCTCAAGAAGTTAAGGATATAACAGTCCGTGTCAAAAACTGTTACCAAGATGGAGATAACCTGTTGAATACCCCTCTAAGGGAATACAACAATCGCTCAATTATTCAAAGAATGGAAGAAGATCAAATGGCTTGGCTTTCTTGGACTCCCGAACCATTTCAGGGTGAAGATGACTGGCGCTGGAATGGTGTCAGACCTATAACAAGAAACAAAGTTATCTCAACCGCCGCTCATTTAACAGCTCAACTCATAGCTCCTAGAGTATTTGCACAGAATGATTCAAGTGAAGAGGATAGAGCTGTGGCTAATGTTATGCAGGACTTGATTGAATACAATATCAAGAACTCTAACTACGACACAGCCTTTCTTTATGGAGTGATTTCAGCTTTGGTAAACCCATTAAGCTATTTCAAAGTGGAATATGTGCAAGGTTTTCAAGAGATTTGGCAGGACGGACAGATGAAAAAGGTCTTAGATGACGTATATTCAGGCTTCCAGAGCTCATTATTAGCTCCAGATGACATGCTTTTTGAGAGCCTATACCAATTTAACTGGCAGAAACAAGACTGGATCATCGAAAAAAGAGGCTATCTTTCAATGGGACAGGCTGAAGCTAAGTACGGAACACACTCTAATTTTGAACACGTTAAGCCAGGAAAGAGAGTTTTAATACACGATGATGGCAATTTCTACGATGTAGAGGACATAAACGGAGATATGGTTGAGGAGGTTGTTTATAAATGCCGAAGAAAGGATGTTGAGATTTCTTTTGTTGGAGGTATCTATATGGGTAACGAGAACGCTAATTACAACCCATTCATACACAGAACTAACCAAAATAAGCCTAAATACGACACAGTAAAGTTTGGTTACGAACCAATAGATTCAATGAGATTTGTTGGATACAAGTCTTTAGTGGCTAAAATGGCCAATGATCAAGAAGCTGTCGATAGAGAGTGGCAAATGTATTTTGACGCTTCAACACTAGCAACTTACCCTCCAACCATCACAATGGGTGCAGGAAAGATTGATAGATCAGTAATTGCCCCTGGAACTAACACAGAACTAGGAGAAAACGCAAAGATTCAGCCACTCCAGATATCTAACCCTAATATAGCCCTACAAGCCCTAAGAGAGGCAGAAAGGTCTGTTACTGAATCTTCACAGGATCCACAGTTAGGAGGAACACAAGAAGGGCCACAGAAAACAGCACGAGAGTCAGTGCTATTACAGCAAAATGCTGAAACTAACCTGGGTCTAGCCTCAAAAATGATCGCTAAAATGGTCAAGGAAGTAGGTGATTTGTTTGTAGATAACATAATCCGCTACCAGACAATCGGTGAAGTGTCAGAAATAACAGGTGAAATGGCCTACAAGACATTCCTACTAGACGGAAAAATCAAAGGAGGCAGGAATAAAACCTCATACATCAAGTTTACTGACAGATTTGCAGGTAAGAAAATGACAAAAGAGGAGATGGAAAAGGAAGAATATAAACTACTTGATGGGCTAGAGGACGAAAAGGAAGTATACGAAGTAAACCCCTACCCATTCTCAAGAATGCACTATCTTGTTCAGGTGGATGCTGACAAAGTTGGCGAGAAGAATGAAGCATTCATCCGTGCATTCAAGCTCGAAACATATGACAGGGCAATAACTAACCCACTTGTGGTTAATGACCCTGAAGCTCAGTTGAAGATCACTAGAGACTTCTTGTTCGAGCCTCTGATGAAAGGTGAAGCGGCAAAATACTTGCCCAATCTTCAAAAGGTCGCAGATCAACTTGCTCCAACCGAAGAACAAATGGAAGGACAGGGTGGAGAGGGGCAGGATCTTCCTAGTCGGATGATGCGAAGTGCCGCTATGGATCAATTACCAGCTAATTTATAACAATATGGCAAAGAAAGTAGCAAAAAAATCTATGAAAAAGGCCAAAGTCAAAGAGTTCTACGTTGACCAGTTGAAGTATGAACGGGCAGTAGAGCTTGCTGATGGAAAAGAAAAGGATGTTCGTGCAAAGTACGAGCTTCTCGGTGGCCTAGTTCAGGAAGGTCATGGATATAAAGAGATTAAATAGGAAGTTTAATAGTTAATTAAGGAAGATATTATGGAAGGTAAAAAAACATTTCTAAAGAAGAATACAGTTGAAGCAGATGTAGAGTCTATACAGGAAAAACAAAATGCTTTGATTCAATCAAGGCCTGTAACAGACAAGAAGCGAGGTGTGGTCTTTGTAAACGGAGGTAAATATCAAAGGGCAGTGGATCTAGCAAAGCTAGTTATTGGTGAGGTTGTTCCAAGATCTCAAGAAGAGCTTGAAAGAAAGGAGCATTACACTAAACAACTGGCGGTGCATGAGATTGATCCAAAGTCTGAAGATGTTATTCCAGCGCTATACGAGATCTTAGGCGGTCTTATCAGAACCATCAAAGAACAAGATGATTTTGAGAGGGGTATGGAAGAAAGAAGCAAGGCTGCAAAGAACGATACGTTTGGAATGAAGAAATAGTTCTAGTATAATTTATGAAAAGGAAGTTATTAAATTATCTAATTAGACACCTGACTAGGAATTACCTAGCAGCGCTCACAGAGGAAGACATCCTCACAATGAGCAACAGAGGTTGGTTCTTGAACAAAAGAAAATTATCCCAAGAGGAAATTGCTGAATTAAAAGATGAAGCACAAGCCCTCAAAGATTCAGTCCTATGGCGGTTGATGATGAGAGATATCAAGTATTCCGCTAATGTCAGAATGTTTGAGAAAGGTTCGATAGATGGCAATAACATATTTGGTAGAGCTATGCTGTATAACCTAGAATTGCTTAATAGCTTTATCGAAAATTGTAGAAAATTATAAGAAATCTTGCGGGATTCAGTGGAGGATGGGTACTTCCCCCGTCTTCCACCGAGTCTCGCAAGGACTAGTAGGAAGAAATATTTTATGGAAGATGAAAAAAAGGAGATTATAAACGAAGAAGAACAGGCTGAAGAGCCTACTCCAACTCCAGAGGAAAATACTGAAGAAGAGGATTCTACAGGTGAAGAAGAACAAAAGGAGGAAACTCCTGAAGAACCTGAAGAGTCTGATGGTTATGAAGAGCAACTTGAAAAGGTTCAAAAAAGGGAACGCTCTGAGCTAGACAAAGCAAAACGTGCTCTACACTTTAATGCTGAAAGGCTAAAGGAGTTAGGAGGCGATCCTGCTGATGTTCTCGGAGTAAAACCACAAAAGAATAACGACGTTGAATCTCTTCTTGATAAGAAATTTGCTGAGCGTGATGCAAGGCAGATGGTTAAATCAGAATCAGAGTTCAAACTCGTTATGTGGTATGTAGAGAATAAAGGGCTATCCGTTGAAGAAGCCCATCTACTCGCAAACAAAGACCGCTTCAAGCGATCTATTGACGAAGTAAAACGTGCAAACGTTGTTTACTCACAGGCAGAGGGAGGTAAGAAAGTTACCAAACCTAAAGTCCCTGAAAGGACTCCTGAAGAAGTAAGACTTCTAGCAAGTAGAGGATTAAACTACAACCCTAAAACCCAGACTTATCAAGGAAAGTATACTGAAGAGTATTACAATCCAGAGACTAAGAACTGGGAATCCAGAAAACTTCCAAGAAGATAAAACTCTCTCATAGCCATTATTACTAGATTTAGTTGGGTGAACTAAATTACAAATTACAATGGCTATTAACGATATTAGGATCCTAAAAGGTGGACTTACAGTTCAGCGATTTAGGACAGAGGCAAACGTTACTGTCGGAATGCAACCAGGTGACGCTATCAAAGGACAAATCGGCACAGGAACAAACTATGTCGGTGTATGTCTTGATGGTGATCCTGAGCAAGAGACTGACGTATTTTTTGGTGTATCTAAAAATGCTGGTACTGAAACAGCTTCAGCAGACGGAGTTATTGATGTTGAGCTTGTTCAGTCAGGTACTGTTATGGAGTGTAAAGCAAACACAACTTCAAACGTAGATACAGATGCAAAGCTCCTTGCACTACTTCTTGACCAAGTAACATTTGACCGATCCGCAGCTACTGCGGCAGGAACCCTCACTGTAGACGAGAACGAGGGAACAGATGCAGTCGTTCATGGAATCATGATCCTAGACGGAAGAATCACAGACGGAATGCTATTTATCACTCCTATGTGTGCATGTTTGGGTATTGGTAAACAAGACGCAACTGCTGTATAGGTAAATTATTAAAATTAGTTATTAAAAAAACATGGCTGTTATTAGACAAACTGTTGCAAGCGTTGGGATTACAACCGCATCTGGTTTAGATGAGATCTTCTCAAGCGCTTACGAGCAGGACAAACAACCAGGCGTAGTTAGAGCAGACGATTCTTTGTTCTTCCAGCAAAAAAATACTGACTGGCTTTTCCATCAGTATGCTGAATCTATGGGTCCAGGAGAATTCCGAGAGACTCAGGAAGACGAGGAAGTCGATGACGCTACTGTACGAGTAGGTAATCGTTCTGTTGCTCCAATCTTGGAGTTTGACAGGGACATTGCTATTCCACAGCGTTATCAAGAATCTTCACAGGCCTACGGAATGGTTGAAGAATGGGTTCGAGAATTAGGAATTAGAGCTAGAACATCTCAGGATAAGAATGCTTTCAAGTATTCTTATGCGGACGCTTTCTCAGGAGTTACAACTCCAGACGGAGCTGCTCTTATCTCAAACTCTCACACTACACTATCTGGTGCTACTGTAGATAACTTGGAAACAGGTGCTGCTTCAGCAGACAACGTTGCAACTCTTATTCTTTCACTTCGCCTACAAAAGGCGCAGGACGGAGAACTAGGTTCAACACATGCTGACGGTCTTCTTGGACCAGCAGTACTACATCCTACTTTGACTGTGATCACAGAATCTCAGTTGAAGCCAGGAGTTACTGACAACGATATCAACTACATCTCAAGGGTTTACCCTGGACTTGTTGTTGGATCATCAGAGTATCTTGACTCTGCTTACAACACATTTAACGCAAACGCAAACACTTCATACTTCGTTGTTTCAAGAATGCACAGTGTCTGCCGAGCTGTTCGTGTGCCTATAGAGAATGGATATGTTCCACCTATCTATGACAGGAAGCGCAGAGCTTTCTACCGAGCAAGATTTAGCGAAAGAGTATTCGCTGGAACTTGGGTAGGTATTGCAGGTTCAAACGGAACTGCCTAGATTACTAACTAACTACTAACCAAATGAATCAAAAACTTCATGATTGGGTAAATACAGCACTTATAGTGATTGTTGCTATCCTGGTTCTGGTTGGTGGTAATCAATCAGTACCAAACTCGGGTCTTGCGGGTATCTCTCATACAAATAGCGGTTACGTTATTAACGAGGACGGAACAGATGATGATTCCCGAATCGAGGGAGATTCAGATGAAAATCTATTTTTCGTTGACGCAGGAAACGATAGAGTAGCTGTAGGAACTTCTTCCCCAGATGTACTCTTTCATGTGACAGCAGGTGCTGCTACTACAACTCCAAAATTTGGAGCAGAAACAGCAGGCGCTACATGTATTGAACTCACAACTAACGCTAATGCATTGGTTGGGGCATACATTGTTGGAACATCATGGGTTATCGAAGCTGGAGGATGTAACTAATGCTCTCCCACAGCCCCTTATGGGGTTGTGATGAGGGCGTTAATAAATTATTAAGTAATTATTAAATAACATGGATAAAATGGTTAAAGTTGTAGGAATGGCGATAGGGGTACTTCTTCTAGTAGGAGCAACTCTTATCTCTACAAATAAAGTAGAAAATCCTCTAGCAGGAGGTGATGGATTTAGTGCATTTGATTGTACTATTTCAACAAACAGCTCAACATCTGTTGGAGATGATATTGCAACAACAGTTCTTTCAGCTCATTCTCGGAGAGCCTGGGCTAAAGTACAGCTACTTGGTACTGATTCAAACACAGCGTCAATTAGTTTAGGAGGAACAGCAGTTGCAGGGACAGGATTAAATATTGCAAGTTCAAGTCCAAAAGAAGTCGTGTTTGGGCTAAATACTGACTTACCTTTTACAGGTGCAGTTTCAGTTATAACAGACATTAGTACAACAACTGTAAAGGTTACTGAATGTCGCTACGATAGATAAGATGGATTTAGCTACAGCATTACCGAATTTAGGAGTTGGTGTTGCGGCAGTTGTCGTAATGTTTCTAATGTCGAGAGTCATTACACAAATATATGTTTCTAGGCTAAAAGAAAAAGATCAGGAGTTTTTAGCAGAAATTAAGGAGCGAGAGGTATCTTTCAGAACATATGAAAAGGAAGTTAGGGAGACTACATTAAAACAACTTCATGAGACGACTAGAGTTGTCGCTGAGAATACAAAAGTCATGGATAGGGTAGTTGATCTATTACAAAAATGAACATAACTCAAGTAAAAGACATTTTAGGAAGGAAGTTTAGAGGATCTAGCCTTGATGATGTTCAGGGTATTACTAACTACTCTATATTTGAAGAGGCAGCTAGTAACCTTCTGTCGGGACTAGATCCACAAGAAACAGTAAGGCGTGGGGAGCTTAATCTATATGATCAGGTTTATGACTATGGTCTAACAACCACAGCACCAGACCTCAAAGGTAAAAAGATAATAGATCTACGCCCACAGGCCAATAGAGATCCTAGTGACGATTTCAGGCAGACGTTTATTGAGGACTTTGACAGAGATAAAGACTTTGAAGATAACTGGTTCAGTGTTGAGTTTGACGAGGCAACCAAGTTTCTTAGGGTAGACAAAACTGTTGGTAATTCAATAGCTATTACAGACCTTGAAAGTGGCAACTATACGGCAGGAACTGGAGTATCTAACATAACTGAAGACACTATAATCCACTTTGGACAGAGCAAATCCATTGAATTTGATGTTTCCTCAGGCTCGAACCTCTTAACGTGGAGTGGAACAGCAGCAGATTTAACATCACATGAGCTAAAATCATCATGGTTTTTACCAATTTATCTACCAGATTCTTCGATAATAAGCTCGGTAACTGTCAGAGTAGGTTCAAGTGCTTCTGATTATTACGAAGTAACGGGTGCAATCCACTTTGGCTCTATCAGAGATGGACACAATCTGTATCGTTTTGACTGGGATGGTGCTACGGAGACAGGAACTTTTGACGAAGATTCAGTAGATTATGTTAGACTATCTATCACAACAACTGGAGCTGATACAGACATCAGAATTGGGCTACTAGAATCTAAACTTCCTACCCCTTACGAGGCAGTTTATTACTCAAACGCAGTATTTCGCTCTTCGGCAGGAACTTGGCTAACAAAACCTACAGCAGATACAGATGATGTTGTCCTTGAATCAGAAGCTCAGAACATATTTATCTACGAATGCTGTGTATTGATAGCGGAAGGGCTACAATATGAAGCTGAAGCACAGAAATTTTACACACATCTACACGGGGACGCTCAAAAACCAGGTCTATACGATGAATACATGAGAGATAAGCCAGCAGAGGCTATCAGACCACAGAGTTATTACTACAGAGTCCCTAATCGGAATAGAAGCGGAGGATATCGAGACTGGAAACCTACTAAAAACTAATGGCAAGAAATAGTAACCCACAACTTTCAGAATTTAGACTAACAACGGGTGCAGTTGGATATCGCACACGTTCAGACATCACAGCAACACCTGTGAGTTACTTGGTATCTGGCTCTCAAAATGTCCTCATTAACGAGGCTACTGACAAAGAAGGGGACAAAGTTGAAACTAGGGCAGGGTATGAGCTTTTCGGGGCTTCATCCACAACTAGAGACAAGATAAAAAGCGAGTTTAAGTTTAAGACAAAAGCAGGAAATACTATCATGGGTAGAATGGACGCTAATGGAGACCTTGAATACTACTCAGAACAATCTAGTGCGTGGGAGACTCTATTTACAGGACTAGATGGGGACTTTCCTATGCGATGGTCAACTGCTCATAATTCAACAGAGCTACTAAGAGTGCTACTATTTGTCAACCATTCAGCGGTGCTTTACGAGTGGAACGGAGCGTTTGGAACTTATGCTTCGTCTACTTCAAGCACGATTGTTATAAATGAAAGCATAGGAACAGCAGGATTTTGGTCATCGGGTGCAACAGCAGTCATTAGAGTAAAAGATTCAGGGGGAACATGGAGAGAATTTACAGTAGATTCACATACAGGATCTACATTCACTGTTTCAGGAGACGATCCAACGAACTATACTTTTGACGCTAACGCAATCGTGGTTCAGGCAGTTAGGAGTAATTCAAATAAGCCAGCTTCGGGGTTCATTAACGATACAATCGCAACTCTACAAAACCATGTATTTATAGGGTCTAACTCCTCCTCAGTGGTCTATATGAGTAAGTCTACCAACTATACAGATTTCACTTTCTCATCACCAAGAATACCAACAGAAGGATGGCAATTTATCCTAGACAGTTTTAATATTGCATTTTCAACAAACATCGGAGGAACAGGTGAAGAATCCCTTGTTATGTTTGCAGGCGAGGATTGGATATATCGTGTTGAGTTTAACCAACTAGGCGACACATCTATCGTAGAAACGTTAATTGTCAAGCCAATCATAGTGTCTGCTGGACAAGGTGCAGTTACGCAGGAACTCGTAGCAAAGGTTAGAAACTCCATCGTTTACCTAAACCAGTTTAATGAGCTGGTAGACTTAGGGCAGTTTGAAAACTTTGAAAGTTTTGAGCAAGTCCCGATATCAGATCCTATTAAGCCAGACTTTATCAACGCAGTATTCACTGATGGGGCTATTAGGTTCTTCAAGAATAATATCTACATAACTGCTCCGACTTCTGGAAGAATGTTTATCTTCTCTTTCAGGGAAGGAAACAAGAGGTTTTGGCAACCGCCACAGATACTCGATGTTAGCCAAATGACTGAATACGAAGGAGATCTAATTGGTCATTCAAATAGCACCACACAGAGTTACAAGCTATTTACAGGTACGAATGATAACGGACAGCCCATAGCATTTAAGGCACATTTTTCCTACAACAATGCAGGTGCTAGGGACAAGATGAAAAACTTTGATAAATTCTTTACAGAAATGTATATCACCTCAAATACCACAGTTACTCACAAGTTGATATATGAATATTTAGGAGCTAAAGGTATTCAGACTTACGAATATAAGGCTACAGATACAGATTTTATCTTTACACCAGATTTAAACGCATCATTGGGGGTTAATTCTCTTGGTACTTCTCCACTGGGGGGTTCAATTTCGGAGCCAGAGAACTTCCTTAAATACAGAAGGTTCAAACAGGTGTTGCCAGTTGATCACTTTGAATTTCAAGTTAGATATGAGAGTGATGAACTGGACGCACAGTTTCAACTATTAACACATGGGCCAAATACAAGGACTTCAAGCTCTGCGCCAGCAAAAATTACAAGTTAAAAATGTTATAATATGAACATGAAAAACAGAGGATTTATAGAGACAGCAGCGTTGATTGGGATAGGTATTGCGGTTATCGCCTCAGTAGGTATCGCAACACTATTTAAGTCAGAACCCGCCCCAGTAATATATGAATTACCAGACGAGCCAGAGGAAACTTTAGGCGCATTTAATCCTGTAGGAGGACAGAACTACTTCCTATTTGGAGGGGGTGTAGGAGCATCGGACACTTCAATTACCCTAACAGATTTTGATACTCCAGTTTCAGGATATGACCTGTCTATGGATAACTTCGGGGATATCGGATATCTCACACTTGAACCAGGAAGTGCTACAAGACAGGAGTTCGTGTCATTTACAGGAGTTACTCAAAATGCAGATGACACAGCTACTCTAACAGGTGTTACCAGAGGACTATCACCAGTGTCTCCATATACAGCATCCTCAACTCTACAAAAAGCCCATCCTGGAGGATCTATTGCAGTGCTATCAAACCCTCCACAGTTCTACGAAGAATTTGGAAAACTATCTAATGACGAAACAATAACTGGCGATTGGTTAGTTCCAGCTCCAGCAAATCCAACATCTATAGTCAATAGAAACTATGTTGATGCCATAGTATTTGGAGGAATTGGAGGTGCTTCTGAGACAGCAACAGGAACAGTAGAAATAGCTACAAGTATTGAAGCAGCTTCGAGTACATTAAACGGAACATCAGGGAGGCTTGCTCTACCTGCCTCAATAGCCACTTCCACTTACAACGCAGCCACAGCAGACCTAAAAGTGGTTGTTACTCAAAATGATGGGACTATAGACTCTAACTTCCTACCAAACACTATTGCTAAAAACATTACGTTCACTGGTGAATCTACATTTAATGGTACAACAACAATAAGTGGCGAAGAAATAGGAGCAAAACAAGTAATAGCTGGTGCAACAATAAATGGTGCAACTCTACCAGTTCCTGTCTATCAAAATAAAACAGACAATGAGTTTTATGCAGTGGACGCTAACGCAACAACAACATTCAAATATCTAGGTTTTGCAGTAAGTAATGGTACTGATGGAAACGTTATGGATGTTCAATTTAGCGGTATCGTAAGTGGATTCACGGGTCTTTCAGAGGGAGAAAAGTATTATGTTCAAGATACCATTGGAACTATTGGAACAACTCCTGGAACTGCTGAAATACTGGTAGGAATCGCTATCTCTGAAACAGAACTTATTATCCAAAAAGGAAAAAGATATGCCAATGGTGAACTTACACTTGGAACAACTGTCTCCAACCAGGCCCTTACAATAGGATTTAGACCTTCGAGAATTAGAATTGTTGCTCACTACGATTCTGGTGGAAATCCAGGAAACCAGTCTCAAGTAAATATTGCATGGTCGCATGGTGTTACGTCTATAGCTGATGTTTATGGAGATCCTGGAACAGGTGGTGGGGCTGGTAATGGTGGGTTATTAAGGTCTTCTACTTCAAATTACATAACCATCGGAGTTGCATCAGTGACGGACACAGGATTTACTATAACTTTAGTGGAAACTGATACATTTGCTGGTGGGGGTCGATTACTCTGGGAAGCTGAAGGCGAACTATAAAAATCATGGCTACTTTCAGATACGCCACAAAAGATCAGGGACTCAAAACGTTTGAAGCTCCTGACGCAAACGAAGCTCTTAAAATATCTGAGTCATTTGCTGACAGAGCGCCAACCTCAGGTGTTCAGCGTGTTGAACCTACAGTTCTATCTAGTCAGAACGCAAAAGACAGATTTGACCTAGATGTTCAACCTAAAATAGATAGAGCTAACACAATGCAAAAGACAGCCTTAAGTGCAAGGCAAGAACCTTTTGTGTTGGAAGAAGGAGAAACTTCAACAATAGATCCTGAAATCCAAGCAGAGATAGACGCAACCAAAACTGCTGAGGAGAGACTCTACGAACAGCGCCTTGAATCTATAGACAGACAGCAGAAGCAAGCTCAGAGTATCTACAAAAACCTCACAACAGCAGCTAATCAAGCCGCACAGGCTCAAATAGCAGGTCTAACAGGCCAATGGCAAGAAAGACGAGAACTTCTAATTGAATCCAACAGAGCCAATGAAGCTACTTGGAGGCAAGGATTTATCCGAACAGGACAGTCTGAATACTCTCCAGGAATGACAGGAGACTTCCTTTCTGCAAAAGAAAGAGAAGGAATGCGAAGAGTTCAGCAACTAGATGACCAATACAATGCCGCAGTAGCACAGGTAAACGCTGCTGTAGATGAAAGAAACTTCAGTAGAGCGGCTGATTTGACTGCTACACTACAAGACTTGGAAAATCAGACATTTGAAATAATGCAGAAGAACTTAGACGAGGCCAAAAAAGTCAACGAAGCGTTCAGGAAAGCAAGTAGAGATTCTGCTGTTGCAAGTGTTGTTGCACAGGGCTTTACTGATCCTGTACAGGTTATGGAAATGCTCAACTTCAATGCAACTGGCCAACAGGTTGGAGATTTTACGGCAGAGGAGGTCGAAAATGCCCTGAAAATACTAAGCCCAGATGCGTCAATGTCTGGTCTCACTGCCGATTACCGAACATACAAAACCATGTTAAACAACAGTGAACTACCCAAAGATACTAGCTATACGCAATTTCTGGCAATGATTACAAACGCCAAGAGGGTTAAGTCATCAGGTGGAGGTAGTGGCGGAGACGGAGTCTCTGGTGGAGTCTATCGAGAAATAGCCAACACCATGTCCACTGTTGCAGGATCAGATACATATGTGGCTCCAGAAGACTACAAATTCTATCGGCAACTGGCATTGACTGAGGACAACATCAGTCCACAAGAGTTTGACAAAAGATTTAGGGTATTTGTCAACCCCTCTCATGCTTGGGAATATAATCTGACAATTACTGTTCCCGTAACATCAAGAGTCCCTGAAGGGGAAGAGGAAGGAGGAAGAACCCTATAAATATATCATGCCTATTGGTAGCTATAGAAACATAACACCACCTTCTAGAGGAGGAGATAAAAATGTTCGCAGTAGTAGCGACAGGTTTTATGGAGGTGTCTTGCCACCCTCTAGGAGGGAGAGAGTTCAGCAAGAAGCAAGACAGCAGGAGTATTTTGCTGCTGTAACAGAAAGCGGAGCCTCGTTAGGCTTTTCTGATAAGGATAGGGATCCTTCAGGGAGACCATATTTTGCATATAGAGAGCCAGGATCAACGGCAACTACGACTGACTACAGCCGTGTTGCTACAACCTTTGACCCACGAAAACCACAAAAGCTGACCAGAGATGAATACTATAATCCTCGATCTGTGGACGAAAGACAGGCGATCAAGGAAGCCATGGGCGCTTCTTATTCAGATGAGTTAGATCATAAAATCGCTTTGGCTATTTCAGGATCTAACCACTTGTCGAATTTGCAGCTACTCCCAAAAGAAGAGAACAGGGAATTCGGGGTACTCGAAACAAAGCTTGCAATGCAAGTGAGGAATGGCGAAAAGTCCCTATTTGATGCACAGGTTGAAGCTGCTAAGGCCAAAGGACTGCCACTCCCCTTCACTGGTAAGGATGAAAAAGAGAATTGGATTAAGGGAGTATTGAAAGATGCTAAAAAGATAGTTTCGGGTGAAATTGAGCCAATGGGCTTGAGTGCGGAGGATTTTGAGGGATATGGTATGAGCAGGATACCTGAAGAAAAACCTGATTTAAGTAGCTATGGAATCAGCATTTCTCCTGAAAATGAAACTGTCGGACCAGGGCCGATTGCTGCATTCAACAATACGCTTATGGGATTTAGATTCCCCGTGGATATCCCCGAAGTAGAGTTGCCGAAGATAGAAGATCCTGGGCGAAGAGTCCGAAACCAGGACTGGATTGATGTAATCAACTTTTTTCCTCAGATGTTGGGAGAAGTCGTGAGTAGCATGGGATCGGCGAGTGCTTCTATTTATGAAGCCCTGACAGGTAAATCAACTCCTGAAATTAAAGTACCTGCGTTTGGAGGTGAAGAAGAGAGGGGAACATTTCTTGATATTCAGTCTTCTCAGAACTACTACCTGACACAGATCGGAAATGGTGTTCCTGAAAACCAAGCGTTTTTTAATACAGCCGTCAAGACTGTTGGAGACATAACAATAGCTACGATTATTGGGAGGGATATTGCTAAGCTAACAGCACTCAGAACAGCTCCTGAAAAACTGATTGAAGTTAGACTTACCAAGGCGGACAGAAACATGGTAAACGATTTCCTGACGGGTCGTTCAACAACCGAGAATCTAAACATGCCCGATCAGCTCAAGGTGGCTATAACTGACATCCTGGCAAACGGATCCCGACAAGAGAAAAAACTCCTCTTTCAAGGGGTTGACTTATTGCAAGTTAAGCCAACACGCCTGGGTCAAATTTTAGGAGTTAGTCCAGCTGAGGCTGAGAGAATTATGATAAATGTCTATGGAAGCCCGATCAGGCAATCGCCCGTGGGCTTACTACCAGGATATCGTGATATTCCAGGCCAATCTCCTGCGTTAGGTCTCTCCACAAGAGCAACAGAACCTGCGGGTTTCGGTGTTCCCAGAAGATTTACCGAAGCTTTGAGTGGTCAGAAAAACGTTAGCAAAGAGTTTGTTACCGACCTAATTCGCCGATCAAATCTAAACTTATCCCAGGAGGCAATTGTAAGAGGCGCACTTGCCTCTGAGAGAGAGAGCATTGTCGTTGAATCATTTCTAAGAAAGATTGAAGACACCGAGGAGATAGCCTCCCTGGAAAAGACAGCCAAGGAAACAGCGGGGGAGGAGGCAGGAATAGAATCGGTAGTGGGAGGTCAGAAGAAGACAAGGGATTTAGAATCAGGCGTGCGGACAGAAGCGACAGATGCTGAGATTGATAAACAGATCACCACGAAAAAGGCACGGGGTCAGTCTGCACAGCCTGAAAACATTATTAAATCCGCTGCTACAGCTCTCAGTCCCCTCTCCTCTCTTGATGACGTAACTAAAAACATCCTAAGACAATGGTACAGGGATTCTCTGGTTGTCAAGGAGCAATCTGTACTGGAAAAGCGCAAATACCCAGAACTTAGTGGGGTTGGGATTAAAGAGTTAGACAGATACCAGCTCGGAAAGGAGACTCCAAATGCAGAAGTTATCAGAACTGCTTTTGATTCCTTATATAACGAGGCTGTAGCAAGGGGTCTGGATATCCCATACAGAGTAAACTATGTTCCGCAGGTGTATAGCCAATCACCAAGAAAGATCCAAGAATCTGTTTTAAATTATTTACTTGACAATAATGTTGATAAGAATGTAGCACTAGAGTACCTAGATGGGAAAACCTTACTTCCAGAGAATACCGCTAAGAGATTGAAGTTGTCACCTACTTTCGAGAAGGATAGGGTGTTTCCTACCTACGCAATAGCGAAGAAATACGGGCTAACTCCACGTTACGATAATGCCGCAGATCTTGTTCAAAATTATAAACTTGAGCTAGGAAAAGCGTTAAACAACAGGCAACTTCTAGATGAATTACAGGAGAGTGGAAAGATTTTACCTGATGTCTCAGCACCGCAAGGGTGGTCTAAATTAAATGCTAATTTTACAGGCAGGACAACTTACGAGGCTCCAGGTCAGTTAGCTAAGGTGTTGAATGGTGTCTTCGAGGATCAGGCACAGAGAGGCTTTGGCAATCAGCTGGCTTCAGTGGTGGCGGGATTTTCTAAAGTAGCGCAGACAATTACATTGTCGGGCGGCATTCCATTCACTGATCTGAACTTCTTCGCCATAGGGCAATTAGTCAAAGAATTAACGGCAGGAAACTATAAAGCCGTAAATGCTTTTCTGAGAGCCAATAGTAATGCCGCCTCTGTCAAATACTTTGAAAGACACAAGGATTCTATAATGGCGATGGCCGAGAGGGGCATAGATCTGACGGGAAGAACAGGTGTTTATAGTCAAGAGACTATGCGCCAATTACTCAAAGACAAGAGATTTGGAAGGTTGATAGGAACTGGATTTAATAGAGTTGTTGAGCAGAAAACATTCCAAAACTTTCTCCCGCAACTCCAGGTTCAACTATTTGAGGATCTGTCTTTAAGATTCACGAGGAAAGGATTAACTAAAACAGAGGCATATGATGCATCTGCTGAAATTATTTCTAGAAACTTTGGACTCAACCTAGACTCATTTGCACGCTCAAGGTTGACGAATGATGTTCTATCTACGTTGTTCTTTGCGCCGAGATTTAGGGAAACGATTGTAAGGACTCTTGCTTATACAGGAAAAGCTGGTTATGAGATAGCCAGACTAATAGCAACTATGGGTAGAAAGAAAACGAGCCGAGCTTTGTATAAAAATAGACTGCTTCTTTTGGGAATGATCTTGTCCTACGGAATCTATGACCACATGAATAGAATGATGAACGGACATCATATTTGGGAAAATCCAAAGAATCGACAGTTTGCATTGAGAATTCCCTACAAGTCGTTACCAGATTCCGTAAAGCGTCTATTTCCAGAGGGCGAGGTTATCTACATAGAATATATGCCGAGCTTTCTTGCTTTTGCGAGGAATATGTTTTCTGGCGGTATTGCAATATTTAAGGGGGACTTTGATACAGCAGGACAAAAAATCGGAAGCCTATTTTCCATGCCCCTGAAAATCGCATCAGAGGTGCTTACCAATAAGGATTACTTTGGAAGACCAATTTACGCAGATACGGATCGAACCAGGACAAAGGCTTGGAAGATGGCTCAATATGTGGGCCTAAATATAAATCATCCGTATGTGAGAGAGTTTGTGAATCAAATCCAAGAAGATAAACCTGTGGCAGAATCTTTAGTATATGCCACTGAGTTTCCAATAAGGTTTTCTACCGAGGACAAGGAGGCACGCAGTGCGTATTATGATATGCTCGAAAAGAGAAGACAGATAAGGGCAAGGGCCAAAGCGGACTTCCAACCGAAATATGACGAGATCAGATTCCTGGTTGAGCAGGGTAATGTTGACAAGGCACAAGAAATGTTGGAAGAGTTATCTGCGGAAGAATATGAGCTATACAAGGAAATGAGAGCCTCTGAAAAGAGAACTGAAACACGGAAAGCAAAATCCGCCTTCTTCCCGACATTTGAACAGATCCAAGGTCTAGTCCAAGAAGGTCGGGGGGAAGAAGCTCGGGCTATATTAGATAGTTTGACAGAGGAAGAATACGAATATTATAAGGCGTTAAAAAAACAACAATGAATAAAGCAATAGACTATATTGTGGTAATAGGGGCATTTCTCTTGATACTGGCGTTTTTTGCGGGTATTAGAGATGGTGGTGAGGTTGATAGACCCATTCCTAAAACTCCGTGTATAGGGTATAATTGTTAATACAAAATGGCTTACTCCAATAAAGTAAAAAACTATTTAAGAATAAAAAGAGACCCTGCTTCAGGTGTCGCTAAGGCTATTGATGAACTAGAGTCAAAACTAGGTAGTGAGATAGCAAAACTGTCCAAAATAGAGGAGAGAATGGTCAATAATCCTGGCTTAATAGCTAAGGTTATGGAGGCCTCTACTGTTTTGATTAAGTCTTTAATGCCAACAAAAGGCAAGGACTATTATACTGAATTTGAAAAGTCTGAACTTGTAAAAGAAATTCAATCTAAAATTGTAACCAGAGAGGAAAAGGCTAGAGAAGAGAGAGCTAGTCTAGCTGGAAGAATAGAGGCATTAAAACAAGAAATTGCATCAGAAATTGAGAAAGAATCTAAGTCTCGTAGTGAATCTAACAGCAAGATGAGTGACGAAAACATAAAAGCCCTGAAGAAGGAAAAGGTGGAAAGACAGAAAGAATTAGCACTCCTTGAAGAGAAAGTTAAGGAGCTAGAGCTACAAGGTAAACCATTAAGTAAGAATGATATCCAGGCCATTGTTTCGGCAGAAGTATCACTCCTCTTTTCAGAGAAACCAAAGGGTGCTAAAAAAATAACCAGAGAAGAAGTTAAAGATCTAATAAAGAAAGTTCAGGTAGATGTAGACTATAGTAAAATAACAAGAGGGATTGAAGCCCTACCAGAAAAAGAGAAACTAGACTTTTGGAAGGGACTAAAGAACCAACCAGACTTTCTAACAAAGGAGGGGATATCAAGAATCGGTGGCCGTGGGTTTATTCTCACAGTTGAAGAAGCTGACGGAGATCCAAGTGTTTCAGAGGTTAAGAAGATTGTTGTTTCAAATGGAACATTAACCGATGACGGAAACGGACAAGTAACAATAAGTACAGGTGGTGGCGGCTCAGGCGACGTTACATCCAGTGCCAACATCACAGACCACGCAATAGTTCGTGGAGACGGTGGTGCAAAGGGCGTGCAAGATTCTGGTATTTTAATTGACGACTCCGATAATATCTCAGGAATCAATAATGTAACAGGAAGCGACACTGATTTAGTAACGGGTACGGCTGGTACAGATGGTCACATTCTAACCTGGGACGCCAATGGTAATGCCCAAGACTCTGGTTTTGCATCATCTAACCTTATCACCGCATCGTCCACTACCACATTTACTAACAAAACCCTTGATGCTAACGGAACTGGAAACAGCATATCAAATATCGAGGTGGCTGATTTCGCTGGCTCGGCAATCATCACCGAGTCCGAGGATATCGATGCCAACGACAGTGACACTGCCCTAACCACATCCGCCGCTGTTATAGATTACAATACCCGACATGGTTACACTGCCAATACCGTCAATACGGGAACTCGTAGTGCTTCTAACACTACTGAATTGGTGGGAGGAACTGTCACAGTGGATGGTACTCATGTTGTTGAAAACAGCTCGGATGGTAAATTAAGAACTGTAACGGCGGGTACATACCTAGTAATACTGACGGCCAACTGTGCAGAAGTGCCGGCCAGTGGTTATGAAGAGATGGCCGTACGGCTCATGTTAAACGGTTCAGCCAACGGGGTCGACCACTACCTCGCGATAACTCAAAGCTCAATATATTTCGATGTAGTGAGAACCTCGGCTACAATTTGTCGGATTCAAAGTTTCTCTGCTAACGATATTATTCATGGCCAAATTGAAGATACTGTGGTTAACAACGCTGGGGATTTGGACGTTGACTACACTTTGGCAATTAAGTACTTAGGTGCATAACTATGGCAAAATATTACGCAAAAGATTTAGGTAATAATGGTATTGAGATAGGGGGAGTTCGTGATGCCGATACCCTACCCAATGGAGCTATTGAGATAACCGAAAAGAACTATAACGAAGCCGCAGCGATGAAGAATCAATTAAATCGCAAGATTGTTGATGGTGAGGTTGTAGAGCGAACAGATGAAGAAAAAAACACTATCAAGACAGCGGCTATTTATAACCCAGAATACACTCTCGCTTCTTTCAAAATTAGTCGAAGGTCACATAGGATGTTGCGTCACCCATTTACTTACGGAGATAAAGAAATCAAACTCGAAGAAACTGATTTGAGAAAGGGTGTACCTATGGAGAACTGGACTAGCTATATTCGAGATGCTGTTTTGGCTGAACTTACTGGACACTCTATACTCCCAATTAGGGTGTGGACTACTGACGAAGAAGCATTAGAGATTACCAAGACTGAAGATTTGTACGACCTCCACGCAGCAATGGCAAATGAAAATAAAAAGATTTTAGAAGCTGATGTTGCCTTGCGTGAAGCTTTAGAAGCAACCTCTACATACGATGAAGTCCAAGGTATCAGGGAAACCAATCGTAATAGAGATAAAGATACCGAGATAGAGTAAATGAAAGATTGGCTCAACAAAAAAATCCCACCACATAGAATTAGGATAGAGATACTGAAATAATATGAGAAATATAAACCCAAAACTTATCGGAAGTACATTATTAGCATTACTTATCTTATTCCTAGTATTAGAGATATCGGGTAGGCCTGTTGGTTTTGTATTAGGATCAACTGCAACCTCAACGACTCAGAGTGCGTATTCTGTAGCTAATCTAAAAATTAGGGAGCTTACTGGTGGTTGTGACCTTAAAACAGATGCAGGGGGTTATGTTTATTGTGGCGTGGATGCGTCTAGCGGCTCAGGAGATCATGCCTTCCCATTCACAGGTACAGACTTTGGTTCAGCTACAACCACAGTAATCAGTTTCACTAACGGATTGATGGGCTTTAGTACATCTACAATCCTTAGTCTTAATTCAGACACAATCACTGGTATAGGTGGAGGAACAAACGCACTAGAATTTAGTGGAACAAATGCTTATTTCCTAAGGACATCTGATGCCTACAGTACATATTTCTACCAATCTCCAGGCTACTCGGAAACTCTAGCTGCTGATATTCAACTTATTGGAGATACTACAATCACAGGAGATTTAAGAGTACAGGATGTAGACGCTTTCTACTTCGACACTCAGACGACCATATCCGAACACCCAAGTCTTAAATTCTTCGACATTCAAACAAGAGATGAAGAATACACCCTTGCTCGTATTAAAGCTCCAACATCTACACCATATGAAGCAACGATAGCACTTCTTATTGATGAGGATGGCGATAATAGTGGCGTAAATGAGAGTTTCTTTGATTGGTATAACGAAAATTATGCGGACTCATATCAAGCTGGTCTCAGATTAGTAGATACTGGAACAGCTAGACCGAAGCCTATAGTATTTGGTCATTATAATGATGACGGGATATCAAAAGATGAAGGAAATAAACTTGTGCTATTTCCTAGTGGTACAGTATGGATGGGACAAGGAACATCTACAGCTAACCTAGCAACAATGCTGCATGTTGGATCTACCACAGCATCTAATCTCCTAAGACTTGATGGGGCGATAAATAACGTTCTAACTGCTAAGGGATCAGGAAATCTCGGAGTTGGAACAGGAACACCAGCAACTAAACTTGACATATACCATCCAACAGCAACTTCCACGCACTATATTTACTCAGGAGGAGCGGGATTAGGGGGAAGAGTAGTCATGGAAGATTCAGATGGTGCTGGATGTACTGAAATCACCACTATAAATGGAACACTAAATGTTCAAACTATTACATGTCCTGGCAATTAGACAAAGTAATACCACCAGAGAGGATTAGGTGGGAGCTAATCAAAATAGCTTTCATGGTCTCATTATTATCCGCTGGAGCTTTTATGGCTGGCTTCGGTGTAGCGTTAAAATTCTATGTCTGAGGAACTGGCGATGCTGATGATTTAACATATAAATAATATGAAAAACTACGGACTAAACCTAGAAAAAGAGAAACTAGAAGAATCCATTGAGGATTGGGTATTTGGATCTACTTCACCAGAGTGTATTTACTCGATTCCAATGAAAGATCGTATTGATTATCTACCAAAAGGAGAGCTTCAAAAAGGTTTAGAGGACTTCCAAGACTGCGTAACTAGAGCCTATCTTAATATCCTAGAATCAAAGCTGACCTATGCTTACAGGCGAGGTTTAATCAGCCTAAAAGGACGCAAATTCCTAAACGACAATCATTTTATAAATTACTACAATGGAGTTCCTTCTGTAGAGCTTTCTGATAGGTATATTGCAATACTTTCAGGTACTACAAGAGAAGGTAACTCACTCAAAGCTCCAGTTGAGGCAATCCGAAAATACGGGGTTGTGCCAAAGAATCTACTACCTGCAAACAGTAAGGCGACATGGGATGACTACCATGACAAATCTAAAATTACGAAAGAGTTGAAAGATCTAGGTCAAGAATTTTTAACTATTTGGCCGATAAACTATGAACAGGTTTACACAGGAGATATGGAGGAGCTTGTAAAAAAAGACTTCATGAGTATTGCTCTATTTGCTTGGCCTGAAATAAAGAATGGTGAATATCCAAAATCAAGTAGTCAGTTTAATCATGCTGTGGCTGGTTTCGCACTACCTTCAACATTTATTTTTGATAACTACCCAGATGATGCTAAGGATGGGGAATGGATAAAGAAGCTGGCAAAGGATTATATCTTCTACAAATATGGATACAGGGTATTTTTCACAGTAGAAAATGACCCCGATGAATACAGGTCTTTACTAGAAAAACTACTCGGACTGTACAAAACTCTGCTCGCTTTACTAGTCGGAGAGCCTGTCAAAGAAGAACCTAAACCAGAGAAGCCTGATTATATTACTTTGTTTGCTAAGGCAGTGCAGGAGTTTGAAGGCTGGTACGAGGGCAGCAAGTCTTGGCGAAATAATAATCCAGGTAATATCAAAGATGTTAAAGGTAACTTCAAAGTGTTCAAAACCTATGAAGAAGGCTTTAACTACCTCAAAGATTACATTACTAGAGCTTGCACAGGACGACACAAAGCATACAGTCCAACATTTACGATTAAAGACTTCATTAAAGTATATGCACCACCTTCAGAAAACTCAGACGCAAGTATTAGAAATTATGCAAACCATATCATTAAGAAACTAGGGGTCGAAGAAACAACTCAACTTAAAGATTTGGTATAATTTATTAGTTATTAGTTAAAGAAATAATATGAAATCATCACTATTTCGACTTGATGTTAGAGACCTAGTAAAGGGTCTTGCAGTTGCAGTTCTAGCTGTTGTATTGGGTGCAATGCAACAAGCCCTCGCAGACCACGGGCTTGACCTCGCTGCCTACAACTGGTCAGGAATCATTGAGATTGCTGCAACTGCTGGTATCTCGTATCTAGCAAAGAACTTCCTATCATCTGATGATGATAAGCTACTTGGCAGGTTCTAAAGATACCAAAGGGAATAAATCATAACCCTGTATCGCTTGCCACACGAATATCCCTTCGGGGATATTTTGTGTATAACTTTTATTGACGAATCCTGTAAATGGTATAATAGGGCTGGAAACTTCACAGTACCTTTACAAGGAGAATAACAATGTCTCAAGATCTAAAGCTCGCACTTCAGAAGCTTGGCGCAACTGAAGAAGCATTTTTTGAAATGGCAGCGAAAGAAGAATCGCTACCAGACAGAGCAGCCCGACGCTGGCTTCATTACTGGCATCGTAATGGTGTCCTCCATCCAAAGGTGGAGCAATTAGCAAAGGCGGTGGTGAATGGATAAACTTCATCAAGAAAACCACCGCAAAGCAGTTATCATGATGGTCTGGAACTGCATGAAAGCTCTAGGCTATCAAACCATCAATGGCCTCTTTACACACATCTTGAAAGACATGATTGACAAGAAGACGTTAGACTCGGAATATCTAACCTCTACTTACAATCATTGGCTCAAGAGATGGAATGAAAGGTGTGTCCTTGATGAAGACGCAGAGAACTGGTGTATTGACTATCTAGCAGACCTCCAACGCAAAGCGAAAAGAAAGGCAAAGAAACGATGACAGGACACTTATTGATTCCTGCCGCCGCTGAGAAATTGGAGATTTGCCAGCGTGATTTGTTTTCGGTGGCTTCTCTCTACTCTCTCGGCGGACAACAGGCAGAAAACGCCGCGCAACACCGCTGGAAGATTTACCAACGGACAGGATTCATCCCCGAGTGGATGGAAAAATTCTGTCTGGACGTGCTCGCAAACCGCATCAAAGACATCGTGATTGAAGTCGCAAGGGTAACAGGAGAACCCCATGAAGCTGACTCTGGATGAAATCGAGCAAGCCCTTGGAGATGTAAATATGTACTACGCCTCCGAGAAGCTCGGCAGACGTGCAACACCAATTGAGGCTATACGTCATTTTGTCCGCTCTCAACCCTGGATCTATCCCCCACACACTTTTAATGTCGAAAGGACTCGTCATGCGGAAACCTCACCCGAACCCACCTAAGCCCAGACCTAGACCTGGGCCAATACAAAGGAGCGGAGTATGAAATGCGACAAACACCCATCGTATCAAGGTCAGAGGCCTCCGAGAGTGGAGTGCCCCACTTGTTGGGGTATCTACCACCTAAAGGATGCCAAAACTTCTAACCTTGATGATGTCCGAAAAATCAGAGGGCTTCAGGATGATAAAAAAAGCCTGAAGCGAACAGTCAACCAACTCCAGGAGAAGCTCGACGAGGCCGAAAAACTCTTGGTTGCTCAGGATTCACTCCATGACATCAAGAGATTCGCCAAAATCAAACCACTGACACGGAAAACAGTGGGTGAAGCAACAGCAGTTGCACTGGCATCAGATTGGCATGTCGAAGAAATCGTTGAGCCACGAACTATCGGTGGAGACAACAAACACAACCCAGAGATTGCCAAGAAACGCTCACAAGAATTTTTCCAGGCCATCATCAAGCATGTTCGCCGAGAATCTTCTACTATCAAAATCAACAATCTCGTGTTGGCTTTGATGGGAGACTTCATCACTGGCAACATCCACGAGGAGAACCTGGAAAACTGTGCCATGCGTCCAATGGAAGCTATCAAGTACGCTGGGGAATTGTTACTTTCAGGCATCGACTTTCTGCTCAACAACACCGACCTCACACTCACAGTCCCCCTGAATGTCGGCAACCACAGCCGAATCACCAAGAAGCAGAGGTCGGCAACCGAGCAGGGCAACTCACTGGAAATGCTAATGTATTCATTTCTGGCGAGTCACTTCAAAAAGGAGAGTCGTATCACATTCATTGAGTCGGGTTCGTATCACACCTATGTCAAGGTGTATAACGACCTCCTGAGATTCCATCATGGACATGCCATTGGCTACGCTGGCGGCGTGGGAGGTCTAACGATTCCCGCACACAAAGCAATCATGCGGTGGAATTGCCAGAAACATGCGACGTTGGATTTGTTTGGTCACCACCATCAGCGATGGCAAACCATTCATTTTATTTCCAATGGTTCGCAAATCGGCTACAATGCGTTCGCTCTCTCACGAAGCTATGAGTTTGATGTCCCTGTTCAGCAGTTTCTCCTCGTCGATAAGCTACGAGGAGTGACTGTGCGAGCACCCATTCTGTATCGAGACTGATTCTCCTTGAACTATCCTTGTCCACAGGGCAAGGATAGTTTTATTACACCGTGCTATAATAGCTAAAACCGCTAAACCAACGTACAGGTAACTTGTCAGCCAATCCGTATAGCTCGTCGAGGACGTAAATATGTTATCTACACTCATAGGACTACTATTCACAACGACTGTAACTTATGAAAAATACGAAGAACCACCTCAAATAGCACTTGAGGCTGGTCAATTTGAACCTTTAACCATTGAGGAAAAGGTGGTTCTTTATTTGGGAGAAGAAATGTTGCCTGTAATAGAGTGTGAATCCCATTTTAGACAGTTTGATGAAAGTGGAGATCCGCTAATAAATCCCCTATCGGGAACAGTGGGAATAACGCAAATACATCCTGTTTGGTTTCCTGAAGTCAGAGAAAGGAATCTTGATATTTGGGGGTCTGTTGATGACAACCTGAGAATGGCTAAGATAATAATGGAAAAACAAGGCAAAGAGGCTTGGGAATGTTATACTAAGCCAAAGTATCAAGTTGTCGTGGAAAATGCGAATACAGGGCAAATAGAGGCCAATAACGAGGGGTATTCCTGTGTAGAGTACGTCCAAAGTAAGCTAGGAGTAGCGGACGGGGCATTTATGGGAGACGCACATACAATCCAGCCAAATACAGACAGTCCCGAAGTTGGTGATGTTCTCTTAACAAACGAATCTCCCTGGGGTCATGTAGCAATAATCCACGACATACAAGACAAGTTTTATATTTTAGATGAAAGCAATGTAAACGGAGACGGAAAGGTAACTATCGGTAGGAAGATAGCAGCGGACTCCGATAAGATACGAGGTTACTTCACTTTTGATACGCCCGATTTATCGGGTTAGATTGATATAAAAATCAATTGCTAATAAAGGCAGGGCGCTCCAGGTCGATCTAGGGGCGTTTTGTTTTTCTGTGGATAACTTGACAATCCCCTATTGCAAGCTGTGGTAAAATATACATGGTATGCCACATATTGTTCTTTGGGACAAGATCCCCTCAAATATATACGTCAAAAGAAAACAAAGCATAAAAACAATCATAAGTGTATAAAGTCTTTTCTAAGTAAATAGAGTAACGCTCCACTGGATTGCGTGGCATTAAATCCAGCAAGAATGTCCTCCATGACGACCAGGGGACATTTTTGTTATAGAATATTTATATGTTAAATAAACTTCTTCTTCTATTGGTCGGCTTAATACTCCTCCCTTTTATTATTTCAATGCTAGTCATTTATTTTGTGGTCTATCAATATGGAGAGTGGTGGGATAACTCCTGGTGATTTTTCCTTAAACAGGTATATAATTAAGTTGGACTAATTACAGAAAGGAGGTCATTATGAAGACCTGTCTAAGTCTTGTTCTGTTCTTTGGAATCATTGGGTGCGTTGCTCAGCCGATTGCACCGCCAGCGCAGGAGTTTACCGAGCGAGAAAGAGTCGTCCTCAATCTCGCTGAACTCCTCACTGTGCGAATTGTGAGCCTGGACACTTACGGCACTGGTGTCCTCATCGCAGGAAAGTACATACTGACCTGTGAGCATGTCATTGACAACTCTGATGTCCCCTGGATTATCTTCAGGGACGGAGAGATTGTTCAAGGCAAGGTGGTGCGAAAGGATGCCAACATTGACTTGGCACTGATTGAAGTCCCCGAAAGGTTTTGTCCAGTTGGAGTGTTCAATACCAAACAATGGGACTACGTTGTTTCAGTTGGTCATCCGAGAGGTGTACTTTGGAAACACACCAAAGGGCAAGTGCTAGAGATTGACGGCAAGAATCTGTTTCTCATTATGGAAACAAACTTTGGAGCTTCTGGCTCTGGAGTCTGGGACCAAAATGGCAGACTTGTTGGCATTGTCCAGGCATTTGAGAAGAGCATGGGTATTACCTGGTGTGCTTCTCCGCAGAGCATCCGAAAGTTCCTCAGAAATGAGTAAATTTGTATGTTAACACATGTTAACCAAACCCCCTGTCTGTAAGGGGGTTTTACAAAAACCACTCACGGAGCTACCGCAAGTGGTTGTTTAATATCATATGAATAGACAAGGTTTTAACCCAACACAGTTGAGTACCTGTCAAATGTATTATATTCTTATCCACATATTTAGTCAATAGTTATCCACAGGTGGTGTTTACATCAATAGAATTATGCTATAATACAAGCATGACTAAAGTAGAATCACAGTTCAATATTGGTATTAGAGCTTCTACACAGAAGCGGAGCGGGGTTGATTCTTCCCTAGTCATCTCCGTTTCGGTGTAGGAGCTTTTTTTGTACAACAGAATACTAGTTTAGCTAGCGTCAGGGGGTAGGGTCTTGCGGACGTTAAAAAGGCAAGCGATAAAAGGCGAGACAGTCGAAATGAAAAATCGCTTTCCCAAATTTCTTTTGTTTTTTCTCTATAAAATACAGTGGGGGTTTGGGGGAGTATTGGCTCAACAATCGAAATAAAAAATACTATGGGTTTACTAGATTACAAAACACTAACTCAAAAGGATGTAGATGAGATAAATAGAAAGAATAATAGAACTTGGAGAAGAAGATTAAACAAGGATTTAAAAAGAAAACGAAGAAAAGAACGTAAATATGCAAGAGTACCAAAACAATATGCAACATACATCAAATCAAAACATTGGAGAAAGCGAAGAAACCAATACTGGCAAAATCATCCTCGTAAGTGCTGTATTTGCAGTAGTTCTGATCATATTACACTTCATCATGCTGTATATGGACGATACGGTAGAGAAAAAGACAAAAATCTTTTCCCCTTCTGTTGGGGACATCATCAAGAATTTCATGAGTGGTGTAGTAAAATAAAAGGTAACATGTTGAAAGAAACCGAGGATTTTATTGAGATGAAGGAAAGAGAGATAGCTGAATCTGATTTGGATTTCATAAAACACCTATGAAACAACTAACACAAAACTACAAACTATTTGAAGAAAAGAAGTCTCGAACAGATGAGGTTATTGAAAGACTAATGAAAAAAATGAACCCTGAAAGAATCGTTGCGGGATTCAAGCCTCTGCCTCTATCTAGCTGGAAAGCTGTAGTATTCAAAAACCCATATTTTCGTAGGGACATAGGGGAGCTAGACATGTTGATAAAGCACGAGACAACAAAGAAGATAAACTATATACTGTTTCCTAAATGAGTTACAGACTAACCAGTAAACTAATGAGCTACTCTACACAAGAGCTTGAAATGATGTTATATTATAAGAGTAAAGGATTCCCTACATCAATGATAGCCAGGCATTTTAATCTAAAGTATCACACATTAAGAAATTGGTTCAATGATCCCAAAAGAATCGAAAGCCTTAGACAAGTTTCGTATAGAGCTTAATAAGATATTTGCTCAAAGCGTGTATTACGAACTTGGCGAAATAAATCTAACCAAGCCTGGAGAAAGGAGGTTTAATAAAGCATATAGTGAATTTAAGGAAATCTTCAAGAAATAGCACCTGTGGATAAGTAGATTGACTTATATATAACTTTGTATATACTAAATACAGAGGTTAAGAGGACAGCGATGAGAAAGTTTCGGCTCACTCTACCGCCAGCCCTATCTCCTCTATTTATTAGATATAATACACTTATGGGAAAAAAATCTTTATATAAGTTTGTAGGTACAGCTAAAGAGCTAAATGCGGACTTGAAACAAAGAGTTCGAGAGCAATTTCTAGCAGATTACCTTGCAACCGAGAATGATGTTTTAATTGATGATGAAGGTCGAGAATTTATTTTTACAGACTACGAAAACGGAACATCAGGTGAGGTCGGATATGGTGGAGCAACTATCACTAAAGCATACCTACCAACATGGAAAAAGTAATAAGAATAACAGTCGAGGATAAAGAAACTGGACTCTCTCTTTACCGAGACTACAAAGTAAAAATCTCCGAGACAGACACAGGAGAAAAATACACAGAGTCAATGGATATAGATATTGAGGAAATGGTCGATATTGTAACTAGTGAAGTTAAATTATGAAAAAACTATCAGACGAGAAAAGATTCGGAGAACTTGTAAAACTCCTTGAAACTTCAATAGAAAGACACGAAGCCTATATAGATAGCTCAATGCAGACTATTGAAATTCAACAGAGGTTTAATGAGCAATTAAAAGAAGCATTAAAAGTATTAAGACCATGAGTAAGATAAAAGGTTTACTAGAGGAAGAAAAGCAGTTTACTGAGCAGGAGATGGCGGTAGGAGAGTCTGAGGGGTATAAGTTTGACGAAAAGAAACATGCCCACACTTTAGATGGAAAACCTCTGATGGGAGTTACGACAGTGCTTTCAGTTATCTCAAAGCCGTCTCTGATCCAATGGTCGGCTAATATGGCGTGTGACTATGTCGATAGCAGGTCAATGGAGTTTTTCAATAATCCAACTTTATTTAAGGATATTTTGAAAGAAGCTCGAACAGCACACCGAAAGAAGAAAGAAAAAGCTGGTGACTGGGGCACAAAAGTCCACGAAGCAGTAGAAGATTGGATCAAGAGGGGGGTTGAACCCGTGGGTCTAGATGAAATGGGTGTTAGAGCATTTGAGAATTTCAAGAAGTGGGCTGAGGACAACAATGTCAAGTTTATTGAAAGTGAAAAACATCTGTATTCAAGAGAAATGTGGATTGGCGGGATAGTGGACTTGGTGTTTGAAATGGACGGCAAGAAATATATTGGAGATATTAAAACATCAAGTGGTATCTATAACGAAGCTTTTTTCCAAATGGGGGCATATCATCTAATGCTAGAAGAAATGGGGGAGAAAGATGTCGCAGGATATATTGTTATTAACCTAAAGAAAGATGGCACAATGGATATGAAAAGGGCTGACAATATGAAAATTAACCAAGATGCGTTTAAACACGCACTGGGACTTTATAAGATTATTAACGTGATGCTGGAAAAGACATACCCGTCTAAGCCAGCTAAAAAAGTAATTAACGTTTAATTATGGAAACAAAGAGTTTAGTAGAAGAATACGCAAAAATTGAAAATCAAATTAAAGAGTTTGAGTCAAGGAAAAAAGAAATAAAAAATACTTTGCAAGAAGAAATGACAAATCTTGGTGCAGATCAGATTAAGTCAGATCTTGGTATGTTTTATTTTAGGACTTCTAAAAAATGGTCTTATCCGACAAGTGTGATCGAACTGGAAAATAAGGTGAAGAAAGAAGTTAAGCCACTACAGGAAGAGATCAAAAACAAAGAGGGACTAATAAAAGAGGCTAAGAAACAATCTGAGGAAAGTGGAGAAGCAATAGCAGAAGAAACAAAATCATTAGTATTTAAGGCAAAATAATATGAAAGTACAAAAAGTAATTAGAGCAGAAGGAGAGTTCGCAAAAATTAACGAAGATATTAAGAACGAAGACAAACTAACTATCAAGGACGCTGGGCAAATTATCTCAGGAGACTACGGAGATCGTTATGTCTTTAAGGTTGGGACAAGGAACGGAGACAAAAACATCTCATTTAATCAGACATCCATGAATAATATAATAGAAGCTTATGGAGACGATACTGATAATTGGGTAGGAAAGACCGCAACAGCGTACGTCATCAAGCAGATGGTGGGCGACTCACTAAAGAATGTCTGTTACTTAGTAGGAGAAGGTTGGGTGATGAATGACTCAGGAAAGTTTGTAAAAGGAGCTTCACCAGTTACAAGTACGGCTGATATAAACCCAGACGACATTCCTTTCTAACCATGAAACTATCTACTCAAGACGCAGTGGTTCTACATCTGGCTGACAATCGTGGTAAGTGGATTCCCTCGTGTTCACTGGATCAAGTAACCTTGAACGGAAAGTTTACAGGAATGAGTGGAAGTCGCAGGGCATCAGATTGTGCTAGAAAAGGCTATCATGCAATCAAAGGAACTAAATACTTCATTGAAAGCAGGAGACACGGGAAAATCTTTGAGTATCGCTGTGTAGGAGGGAAAAGAAACGAACAGAAAGTACAGATGATCGAAACACCAGATGGATTAGTAGCTAAACTAGCTTACGAAGAGATAAACGTATGAATGAAGAATACTACATTCGCCTCTCAGGAAAGGCCAACATACCAGAACCACTTGAAATGGGTAAAAACTATAAAATCACCGCAGACTGCTCAATCCTAAGTGAAAACATAGTTGACGACCAAGGAGGAACGAAACAAAAAACCTACAAGGCTGTCCCAGTAACTTGCGAGATTGTTGCGGATAATGGGAAAACAATTAAAGCCAAGGACAAACGCAGAATATCCCAAACAATGAGAAACTACCTATTCAAGCTACACGCAGATAGTAATGCAGTAATTTATCCCTTTGACGAGGTGTATGAAAAGGTCTCATACAAAGCAATGTCTATGTATCCGTCAATCCTCCGAGAAGTAGTAAAAGAGCTAGAGGAGAAAGAGCAAAATAAAGATGACTTCTAATTATGGTTAACGTAAAGAAAAAAGGCAACGTTTGGGAAAATAGACTAGCCGAGTATCTAACTTCAAAAGGAATTAGGGCATGGAAAGACAGTGCTTCTGGTGGTGGCAATAGAGAAAAAGGAGACATAGGCAATGATCTTGATTTCTGTATTGAAAGCAAGGCGGCTAAAAACATAAAGTTAATGGAGTGGTGGGGACAGGTTTCAAGATCAGCCTCGCAACAACAAAACTCCCCTGTCCTGTTCATACATCAAGACGGAATGCCAGCTCAAGAATGGCTAGTGGTTATGCACTCTGAGGACTGGGTAGAGTTTGTGCAGAACGAAAAACAATCAGAGTATACAGACCCAAAACTAAAATGGGCTATAAAATCAGCCATAGACAGCCTAAAAAGAGTTTTGAAATTATTAGACTAGCTGTGGATAACTAACTTGCATTATATATAAACTTATATACAATGTAACTATGACAGTAAAAGCACCAAAAAGAAAAGGACTTTACCTTAAACCCAGAGCAGAGATTATTAAGAAGTTTAATAACATGCGAAAGGTTAGAAAAGATGACGAGGGTAAAACCCTAAGTCAGACGAGAATGTTTGAATTATTAGTTAATCATCAGTGCCATGATCAATCATAAAAACGGACAGTGGATAAGAGAACCACAAGACCCATCTCTCGGAACAGTCGCAGTAGGGTTTATTCTTCTTATCCTAGTCGGAGGATTCTTGCTTTGGGCTGATAACGGTTTCAAGATGGTGAATATAGATTTTGTTGATTATCAAAGTAGTAGTAAATAAATATGAAAACAGGATTTAGACAAGGAGACTGGTCATTTAATACAATCTCCAAAAAAGATTTTGAGAAATTCGCAAAGACAGGAAGTGTAGAAAAACACGACGGCTCTTACACCTTTGCCGAAGGTGAAGCTACTGGACACTTTCACACGCTAAAGGTGAAAGAAAAACAAGACATGGAGTTTATCAAAATACCTGACGGGTCTTATTTGGTCAAACTGGCCGCTGAAGGCACAGCTACTCATCCCGAACACTCTACTAAGAAAGACTTGGTTGTTACTCCTAATTACTACCACCTGAAACAAAGAAGGGAAAAAGATTGGTTCTCATTAGAAACTAGGAGGGTGATAGATTAGTATGATTACAAAACTAACCCAAAAACAGGAGGCGAGCATCCCTGAATACATTGAGAAGTGGGTAAACAAAGCCAGCGAACCAATAGATAGGAGAAAGACTGTCAAAATCACTAAGGAGTTATTTGGTGAAGATAGAACTGTTCTGATAGCAGAGTCTATACAAAATGCCGCAGATATAGTTAAGTTTATTGCTGATGGTAAGAAATTAAAATATGACTCACAGCTTTACTCACAGCTTCGCTCACAGCTTTACTCACAGCTTCGCTCACAGCTTGACTCACAGCTTTACTCACAGCTTCGCTCACAGCTTGACTCACAGCTTCGCTCACAGCTTGACTCACAGCTTTACTCACAGCTTGACTCACAGCTTTACTCACAGCTTCGCTCACAGCTTGACTCACA
>ERZ869936.461-NODE-461-length-38622-cov-6.907952_pt1 | contig 38622 bp, 23 predicted proteins | sample MGYA00520876_ERZ869936 | MGnify/ENA primary metagenome ERZ869936 (study PRJEB32218, sample SAMN09650985) | biofilter metagenome | isolation source: enrty point of leading RO module | place: Saudi Arabia: Thuwal, RO plant located on Red Sea | collected 2016-02-17 ... | reverse complement strand
GGCCTCCGGGCCGGCTGCCGCGCGGTCTTCCCGATCAAGAGCTACGACGAGGCGATCGAGCTCGACTTCGTCAGCTACGACATCGAGGAGCCGAAGATCACCTCGCTCGAGGCGCTGCGCCAGGGTGAAAGCTTCTCGGCCGCACTCTACGTGACCTTCAAGCTCAAGGATGAGACCGGCGTCAAGAAGGAGCGCGTCTACATGGGCGAGCTGCCCATGATGACCCGCCGCGGCACCTTCATCATCAACGGCGCCGAGCGCGTGATCGTCTCGCAGCTCCACCGCTCGCCGGGCATCTGCTTCGAGACCTCCCAGCACCTCAACGGCAAGACGCTCCACAGCTTCCGCATCATTCCCGACCGCGGTTCCTGGCTGGAGGTGCAGTTCGACACCAACGACCTGCTCTACGTCTACCTCGACCGCCGCCGTCGCCGCCGCAAGTTCCTCGCGACCACCTTCCTCCGGGCGCTGGGCTATCCGACCGACCGCGACATCGTCACCAATTTCTACAACGTCCAGAAGCTCAAGCTGAAGGAGGACATGGACGAGCAGGAGCTCGGCCACATGGTGCCCTTCGAGGACATTCTCGACGGCGAGGTGATCGTCGCCCGCGCCTACGAGCCGCTCACCATCGGCATCATCAAGCAACTCCTCGCCCTCGGCCACAAGCAGATCGAGGTGATTGACGGCCGCGAGGACGAGATCCTCCTGAAGTCGCTGCGCAAGGATCCCGCGCACGACGAGGAAAGCGCGTTGAAGGACATCTACCGCAAGCTCCGTCCCGGTGATCCGCCGACCGCCGCGAACGCCCGCGCGCTGCTCAAGCGCCTGTTTTTCGATCCGAAGAAGTACGACCTGACCCGCGTCGGCCGCTACAAGATCAACAGCAAGCTCGAGATCAACGTCGATGCCGACGAGCGCATCATGGTCTCGGAGGATTTCCTCAACGCGACCAGGTATCTGCTCCGCCTGAAGAAGGGCGAGGGCGTGATTGACGACATCGACCACCTCGGTTCGCGCCGGGTGCGCGCCGTCGGTGAACTGCTCGCCAACCAGTGCCGCGTGGGCCTCGCCCGTACCGAGCGCCTGGTGAAGGAGCGCATGACCCTGTTCGACGTGAACATCGAGGGCATGACGCCGCAGAAGCTGATCAACCCCAAGGCGCTGAGCGCCGTGGTGCGCGACTTCTTCGGTCGCTCGCAGCTCTCGCAGTTCATGGACCAGACCAACCCGCTGGCCGAGCTGACGCACAAGCGCCGCCTTTCGGCCCTCGGCCCGGGCGGTCTGAACCGCGACCGCGCCGGCTTCGAGGTGCGCGACGTCCATCCGTCCCACTACGGCCGGATCTGCCCGATCGAGACCCCGGAAGGCCCCAACATCGGCCTGATCAACTCGATGTGCACCTACGCGCGCATCAACGAGTTCGGCTTCATCGAGACGCCCTATCGCCGCGTCAAGAACGGCAAGGTCAGCAACGAGATCGAGTATCTCACCGCCGACCAGGAGGAGAAATACCTCATCGCCCAGGCCAACAACCCGATCGACAAGTCCGGCAAGTTCCTCAACGAGAAGGTCACCGCCCGCGAGGCCGGTGGCGAGTTCATCGAGGTCGATCCAAGCGCGGTGGACTACATGGACGTCTCGCCGAAGCAGCTCGTCTCGGTGGCCGCGGGCCTGATTCCCTTCCTCGAGCACGATGACGCCAACCGCGCGCTGATGGGTTCGAACATGCAGCGCCAGGGCGTGCCGCTTCTCGTTTCCGAGTCGCCGCTGGTCGGCACCGGTCTCGAGGGCAAGACCGCGCGTGACTCGCGCTCGGTGGTCGTTTCCGAAGCCGACGGCATCGTCGCCGCCGCCACCGCGGAAATCGTCATCACCACCGAGGACGGCACATTGCCCGTCGCCGACGAGAAGTTCCTCTCCGATCCCGAGTCGGTGAAGACCAACGTCAAGAAGGGCATCTTCGCCTACCCGCTGCGCAAGTTCATGCGCTCGAACGCCGGCACCTGCATCAACCAGAAGCCGATCGTCGCCAAGGGTCAGAAGATCAAGAAGGGCGACGTGCTCGCCGACGGCCCGAACACCGAGCAGGGCGAGCTCGCCCTCGGCCGCAACGTGCTGGTCGCCTTCATGCCGTGGAACGGCTACAACTTCGAGGACGCCATCGTCATCTCCGAACGCGTGGTGAAGGAGGACATCTACACCTCCATCCACATCTCCGAGTTCGAGGTCGCCGCGCGCGACACCAAGCTCGGTCCGGAGGAGATCACCCGCGACATCCCGAACGTCGGCGAGGAGGCCCTCAAGAACCTCGACCACGACGGCATCGTCCGCATCGGCGCGGAGGTGAAGCCCGGCGACATCCTGATCGGCAAGATCACGCCGAAGTCGGAAACCGAGCTCGCCCCGGAAGAGCGCCTGCTGCGCGCGATCTTCGGCGAGAAGGCCGCCGACGTGAAGGACACCTCGCTGCGGGTTCCCTCGGGCTGCACCGGGATCGTCCAGGACATCCGCGTGTCCCAGAGCGGCATGCCGCGCAAGAAGGCCGAGAAGATCGATCCGGCGGAGCTGAAGAAACAGCTCAAGAAGATCAACGACGAGCACAAGAAGAAGTCGGACAAGCTGACCGACGACCTCACCGAGAAGCTTTCCGACATCCTGCTCGGCGAGAAGATCCCGCTCGACGTGGTCAACGCCCAGACCGGCGAGATCATCATCCCGGCCAACCGCAAGATCACCAAGACGCTGCTGCGCAAGCTGGCCAGCGTCCACGACCACATCGAGATCGACCCCTCGCCGATCCGCAACAAGATCCTCGAGATCGTCGGTTCCTTCGAGGGCCGCTTCAACGAGCTCGACAACGAGCGCGAGCGCAAGCTCGACCAGCTCGAGTCGGGCGACGAGGTCGATCCGGGCGTGATCAAGGAGGTCAAGGTCTTCGTCGCCGCCAAGCGCAAGCTTTCGGTCGGTGACAAGATGGCCGGACGCCACGGGAACAAGGGCGTGGTCGCGACCATCGTGCCCGAGGAGGACATGCCCTTCCTCGACGACGGCACCCCGGTCGACATCTGCCTCAACCCGCTCGGCGTGCCGTCGCGGATGAACGTCGGTCAGGTCCTCGAGACCCACCTCGGTGTCGCCGCCAAGGCGCTCGGCTTCAAGGTGGCCACCCCGATCTTCGACGGCATCCCGGAGGCGAAGATCTGGGAATTCATGTCGGAGGCCAAGAAGGTCGATGGCGTCAACGTGATCGGCGACGGCGGCGAGAAGTCCCGTCCGCGCAAGAAGAACGAGCCGGAGCAACCCGGTTTCACCTGGATCGGCGACAACAAGGACGGCAGCGTCGGCGGCAAGTCGACCCTCTACGACGGCCGCACCGGCGAGGCCTTCCACCAGCCGGTCGTGGTCGGATACATCTACATGCTGAAGCTCGGCCACCTCGTGGCCGACAAGATCCACGCCCGTGCGGTCGGTCCCTACTCGCTCGTCACCCAGCAGCCGCTGGGCGGCAAGGCGCAGTATGGCGGCCAGCGTTTCGGGGAAATGGAGGTCTGGGCGCTCGAAGCCTACGGCGCCGCCTACACCCTGCAGGAGCTCCTCACGGTCAAGTCGGACGACGTCCAGGGCCGCACCAGGATCTACGAAGCCATCGTCAAGGGGGACAACAACCTGGAGGCCGGCACGCCCGAGTCCTTCAACGTCCTCATCAAGGAAATGCAGTCGCTCGGACTCGACGTCCGCCCCGGCAAGCTCGGCTCCGAACTCGGCGCCGTTCCGAAGGATGGCGACGACTTCGACCTCGACGACCTGACCCTCTAACCGCCCGCAACACCGAGACCCAACTTACAAGATTCCCACATCATGAGCGTTGATACCAACCTCCGCGAACTTTTCGGAGTCGACGACAAGCCCGATACCTTCGATCAGGTGTCGATCACCGTTTCGTCGCCCGACGTCATCCGGTCCTGGTCCAAGGGTGAGGTCAAGAACCCCGAAACCATCAACTACCGGACCTTCAAGCCCGAGAAGGGCGGACTGTTCTGCGAACGCATCTTCGGCCCCACCCGCGACTGGGAGTGCGCCTGCGGCAAGTACAAGCGCATCAAGCACAAGGGCGTCGTCTGCGACCGCTGCGGCGTCGAGGTGACCCTGAGCCGCGTGCGTCGCGAGCGCATGGGCCACATCGAGCTGGCCGTGCCCGTCTCGCACATCTGGTTCTACAAGTGCATGCCCTCGCGCATCGGCCTGGTGCTCGACATCAGCGCCCGCCAGCTCGAGCGCGTCATCTACTACGAGGACTACATCGTCACCGAGCCGGGCAACACCCCGCTCGAGCGCGGCCAGCTCCTCACCGAGGCCGAGCTGCGCGAGGCCGAGGACACCTACGGCGAGGAGACCTTCCGCGCAGGCATGGGTGCCGAGGCGCTGCAGGACCTGCTCAGCCAGGTCGACCTGATCGAACTGCAGAAGCAGCTCGAGGAGGAGCTTGAGGCGACCCGCTCGAAGCAGAACAAGAAGAAGCTCAGCAAGCGTCTCAAGATCGCCCAGGGTTTCGCCGGCTCGAAGTCGCGTCCGGAATGGATGATCATGACCGTCCTGCCGGTCATCCCGCCGGACCTCCGTCCGCTGGTTCCGCTTGAGGGCGGTCGTTTCGCGACCTCCGACCTCAACGACCTCTACCGCCGCGTCATCAACCGCAACAACCGCCTCAAGAACCTCCTCCAGCTCAAGACGCCGGAGGTCATCATCCGCAACGAGAAGCGGATGCTTCAGGAGGCGGTCGACGCCCTGTTCGACAACGGTCGCCACGGCCGGGCCGTCACGGGTGCCGGCAACCGCCCGCTCAAGTCCCTCAGCGACATGCTCAAGGGCAAGGGTGGTCGTTTCCGCCAGAACCTCCTCGGCAAGCGCGTCGACTACTCGGGCCGCTCGGTGATCGTCATCGGTCCCGACCTCAAGCTCAACCAGTGCGGCCTTCCCAAGAAGATGGCACTCACGCTGTTCGAGCCCTTCATCATCCGCCGCCTCAAGGAACTCGGCTACTGCCACACGGTCCGCTCGGCGAAGAAGATGATCGACCGCAAGACCACCGAGGTGTGGGACATCCTCGCCGAGGTGACCAAGGGCCATCCGGTCCTGCTCAACCGCGCGCCCACGCTGCACCGCCTCTCGATCCAGGCCTTCGAGCCCAAGCTCATCGAGGGTTCGGCGATCCGCGTCCACCCGCTCGTCTGCACCGCCTACAACGCGGACTTCGACGGTGACCAGATGGCCGTGCACGTGCCGCTCTCGGTCGAGGCCCAGATGGAGGCGCGCCAACTGATGCTCGCGCCGAACAACATCTTCTCGCCGGCGTCCGGTCGTCCGATCACGACGCCCTCGCAGGACATCATCCTGGGTTCCTACTACCTCACCTGGGCTCCGCTGCGGACCCAGAAGGAAAGGGAAAGCAACGAACACCTGCCGCTCTTCGAGAACTCGGCGGAAGTCGAGTACGGGATCGCCTCCCGCGGCCCGGACGGCAAGAGCAAGCTGGGCTACCACAAGTGGATCCGGCTCCGCAATCCGGACTACGGCAAGGACACCGTCTTCGGCGACAAGGAGAGCAAGATCATCGAGACCACGCCCGGCCGCGTGCGGTTCAACGAGATCTGGCCCGAAGGCCTCGGCTTCATCAACATGAACGTCGGCAAGAAGCAGATGGGTGACATCATCTGGCGCTGCTACCAGGTCTCCGGACAGGCCAAGACCGTCGAGACGCTCGACGATCTCAAGGGCCTTGGCTTCCGTGAGGCCAGCCGCTCCGGCACCTCCATCGGCATCATCGACATGGTGATTCCCGAGGAGAAGCCGAAGGTGATCGCCGATGCCTACGAGCAGGTCGAGAAGGTGACGAAGCAGTACCGCAACGGCGTCATCACCGATGGCGAGCGCTACCAGAAGGTCGTCGACATCTGGACCCACGCCACCGACACCATCGCCTCGGCGCTCTACCGCAAGCTCGAGCACAACGACGGCAAGGGCATCAGCCCGCTGTTCATGATGGTCGACTCCGGTGCCCGGGGCAACAAGTCGCAGATCAAGCAGCTCTCCGGCATGCGCGGCCTCATGGCCAAGCCGTCCGGCGAGATCATCGAGCGCCCGATCACCTCGAACTTCCGCGAGGGCCTGTCGGTGCTCGAGTACTTCATCTCGACCCACGGCGCCCGCAAGGGACTGGCCGACACCGCGCTCAAGACCGCGGACTCGGGCTACATGACCCGCAAGCTGGTCGACGTGGCCCAGGACGTGATCGTCACCGAGCACGACTGTTCGACGGTCAACGGCATCCTCGTCAACCCGATCTACGACGGCGACGAGGAGGCGGCTTCGCTTGCGTCACGGATCTACGGCCGCGTTTCCTGCGAAACGGTCAAGGATCCGGTCAGTGGCGAGGCCATCGTCAAGACCGACGAGCTCATCGACGAGAAGAAGGCCGCGGCGATCGAACGCATTGGCTACGAGAAGCTCAAGATCCGCTCCGTGCTCACCTGCGAATCCGAACGTGGCTGCTGCGCGAAGTGCTACGGCCTGAACCTCGCGACCGGCAAGGAGGTCAAGATCGGCGAGGCGGTCGGCATCATCGCCGCGCAGTCGATCGGCGAGCCCGGCACGCAGCTCACCATGCGGACCTTCCACGTCGGCGGCGTCGCGACCTCGGCCTTCAAGCAACCGGTCATCAACGCCCGCCACTCCGGCCAGGTGGTCTACAAGGACCTCCGCGTGGTCGAATCGGTCGATGGCAAGTGGGTCGTCCTCAACAAGAACGGTTCCCTTTCGGTCCGTGACAAGAACGGCCTGGAGGTGGAAAGCCACAACATCGTCATCGGCTCGGAAATCGAGATCAAGGATGGCGATTCCGTGAAGAAGGGTGCGACCATCGCGACCTGGGACCCCTACAACGTGCCGATCATCACCGAGAAGGCCGGCAAGGTGGAGTTCCGCGACATGATCTCGGGCATCACCGTCCAGTCGGAGACCGACAAGGAAACCGGCAAGAAGGGCATGGTCGTCACCGAGCACAAGGAGGACCTCCACCCGCAGGTGGTCATCGTCGACGACAAGAGCGGCGAGATCCTCGCCAGCTACTCGATCCCGGTGGGCGCCCACCTTTCGGTCAAGGAAGGTTCCAAGGTCGGTGGCGGCACCCAGCTTGCGAAGACTCCGCGGAAGGTTGCCCGGACCAAGGACATCACCGGTGGTCTGCCCCGGGTGGCGGAGCTTTTCGAAGCCCGCAAGCCCAAGGATGCCTGCGTGATCGCCAAGATCGACGGCGAGATCTCCTTCGGCGGCACCGTCCGCGGCAAGAAGAAGGTCATCGTCACCGACGCCGAGAGTGGCGAGAGCGTCGATCACCTGGTGCCGATGGGCCGCCACATCATCGTGACCGAGGGTGACCTCGTGAAGCGTGGCGACCAGATCACCGAAGGTCCGGTCTCGCCGGAAGACCTGCTCGAGGCCTGCGGTGCGCAGGAACTCCAGGAGCACCTCGTCAACGAGGTCCAGTCGGTCTACCGGGTGCAGGGCGTTGAAATCAACGACAAGCACATCGAGATCATCATCCGCCAGATGCTGCGCAAGGTGAAGATCACCGACCCGGGCGACGCCGACCAGTTCCTGTGGGGCGACCAGGTCGACCGCACGACCTTCAACCAGGTCAACGAGGAGATCGTCGCCAACGGCGGCAAGGCGGCGGAAGCCGAGCCGGTGCTGCTCGGCATCACCAAGGCCTCGCTGGAGACCGACTCGTTCATCTCGGCGGCCTCCTTCCAGGACACCACCCGGGTGCTCACCGAGGCGGCCACCCTCGGCAAGATCGACTACCTCAGCGGCTTCAAGGAGAACGTGATCATGGGTCACCTCATCCCGGCCGGCACCGGATTCGACCGCCACCGCGAGAGCGAGATCGAGTTCACCGTCGAGGAGCCGGAGCCGATCATCGAGGAGCCGTCCGCCGACGACGGCGAGGAAGCCGAGGCTTCCGATGCCGAGACGGCCTGATCCCTGCCCAGTCATTCCAAGCCCGGTTCCGCCTCGTGCGGGACCGGGTTTTTCCGTCGGCCACGTAAGGAGCCTAACGACTCCTCTGCATCATCCACGCGTAGACCGCCGGATTGTCGTAGGTCCGGGTCCAACTGTCGTGGCCGACTCCTTCGTAGTAAGTGGCGTGGAGGTCCCTCGCACCCGCGGCCCGAAGCGCCTCTTCCATCGCCCGGGTCTTGCCGACCGGGACCACGTCGTCGTCCACGCCGTGGAAGGCCCAGATCGGCACGTCCTTGAAGCGTGCCGCCGTCCCGGGATCACCTCCGCCACAGATGGGAACCGCCGAGGCGAAGAGATCCGGCTTCTTCGCGAGGATCGCCCAGGTGGCGAAGCCGCCCATGCTCAGCCCGGTGAGATGGACCCTCTGCGGGTCGATGTCGTGCTTCCCGATCACCTCCTCCAGCAAGCCGATCACGTCGTCGGCGTTCCACCAGACTCCCTCCGGGCACTGGGGGGCGACGAGGACGAAGGGCAGTCCGTCGTCCTTCATGAAGCGGGCGGGTGGCCCGTGCTTCTTCACCTTGTCGAGATCGTCGCCGCGCTCGCCGGATCCATGGAGGAAAAGCACGAGCGGCCTCTTCCGGTCGGGAGGGAGCAAGCCCGGATCCGGCTCGAAGAGGAGGTAGTGGAGGGCGCCTCCGGAGGCGGTTTCATACCGCTCCCTGGATTCGGTGGGTTTGGAGAACAGCGGGAAAGTCGTCATCAGCAGCAGAAGGATCATCCCTTTCATGGGCGCCATTCGGTCACGAATGGAGGCCGACCGCAAGCCGTCCGGGAAGCCGGAAATTGACCGAGGTCGATATTCAGGATAAACAAAGCTTCATGGCGGAGACGAAGGATCAGTGGTTTGTCTCGCGGGGCGGACAGCGGTTCGGTCCGGTGGACTTCGACACCTTGGTCGAGTCGGCCCGTGCCGGCCGTTTGGAGCCCCGCACCGATCTGGTGATCGGAGGGGACCTGGAGGACTGGACTCCGGCGGGCGAGGTCGAAGGGGTTTTCGAGCGCCACCGACCCGACGAACCCGGTCATGGGGAGGCCGAAGGCCATGCTCCAACGAATGATTCCCTCGCCGACAGTGGAAACTTCGATTTCGGACAGAAGCAGCCGAAGCTGGAACTTCCTGGCGCGCCCCGGCTTGGCTACATCCTGGGGGTCACCGTGCTGCCGGCCATCATCGCGGTCGGTCTTGCCAAGGTCGTGCCCGAGCTTCAGTCCTTCGCCGGACCTGATTTCGGCCGCTTCGTGCCGCTGGTCATCCTGGTGGTTCCGATCATCGTGATCGTGATCACGGTGAAGCGCTTCCAGAACCTCGGCATGAGCGGCTGGTGGCTGCTCGGCCTGCTGGTTCCGTTTCTCAACTGGTGGCTCAACTACCGGCTCATCGCGTGTCCGCCGGGCTACGTCTACACCAAGAAGCTCGACGTCTGGGGTTGGATTCTCGCCGTTCTCTACTGGCTGGCGGTCGTCGCATGGATCGTCGCCTTCTTCCTGTTCGGCATCACGGCCATCAAGGAGTTCCACGAATCTGGGCAGTTCCAGCAATTCAAGAACCAGTGGGAGGAACTCCAGAACGCGCAACCGCCGGCTCGATGAGGATTGCCCGCCGGCCCGGCGCGGGCTGATGCTGCGGGCGTGGAAACGGTCGACGTCATCCTGCCCCTCGATGCCTCGGAGGATCCGGAGGCGTGGAAGCGGGCGGCGGCGAGGCGGTTGAAGGTGCCGCCGGTCCGGATCGTGGAGGTGCGGCTGGTCAAGCACTCGATCGATGCGCGGCAGCGGCCGGTGAAGGTGCAGTTGAGGCTGGAGGTGGGCCTCGACGAGCCCTTGCCCGAAGTGGTCCAACCGGCCTGGGAGGCTCCGCCGTTGCCGCGGGATGCGAGGCGGGTGGTGATCGTCGGCTGCGGTCCGGCCGGCATGTTCGCCGCGCTGCGGTGTCTGGAACTCGGCATGAAGCCCGTCGTGCTCGAGCGAGGCAAGGACGCCTCCGCGCGGCGCTTCGACCTCGCCCCCATCCTCCGGCACGGGACGGTGATCGAGGACTCCAACTACTGCTTCGGCGAGGGCGGTGCGGGGACCTTCTCCGACGGCAAGCTCTACACGCGGGCGACGAAGCGGGGGCCGGTGCGGAAGATCTACGAGATCCTCGTCGCCCACGGCGCCCCCGAGCGGATCCTGGTCGATGCCCACCCGCACATCGGGTCGAACCTCCTGCCGAAGGTGGTCATGGCGATGCGGCAGTCGATTCTGGAGGGCGGCGGGGAGGTCAGGTTCGGCGCGAGAGTGAGCGGTTTCGTTCATGACCGGGACGGTCATGCCACTGGCAGATGCCGCGGCGTGTCGCTGGCGGACGGGGACGAGGTGACCGGTGACGCCGTGATCCTTGCGACCGGCCACAGTGCGCGGGACATCTATCGCTTGATGGCGCGGGAGGGGATCCTGATGGAGCCCAAGCCCTTCGCGGTGGGCGTGCGGATCGAACATCCGCAGCCATTCATCGACGCCTGCCAGTATCACCTGCGGAAGGATGAACCGAGGCCCGGCCTGCTTCCCGCCGCGCGCTACGCGCTGGCGACGAAGATCGACGGGCGCGGTGTCCATTCGTTCTGCATGTGTCCCGGCGGCTTCATCGTGCCCGCGGCGACGGAGAACGACGAGGTGGTGGTGAACGGGATGAGTCTCGCGCGCCGCGACTCGCCCTTCGCCAATTCCGGGCTGGTGGTGACGGTCGAGCCGGAGGACGTGGCCGGCTTCGGGAGGGAGCACGGCATCCTGGCGGGAATCGCCTACCAGAAGGAACTCGAGCGGGCGGCGAAGCAGGCGGGAGGCGGCGGTCAGGTCGCGCCGGGGCAGAGGGTGCCGGATTTCCTGAAGGGGCGGATCTCGGACAGCCTGCCCGGGATGAGCTATTTCCCCGGCGGGAATCCGGCGCCTCTGCATGAGATCCTGCCGGCGGGGATCGTGCGACGCATGCGGCAGGGACTGCGTTCGTTCGATCGGCGGATCCAGGGATACGCCGGTGCGCAGGGTTTGCTGTTGGGTTTCGAAACCCGCACCAGTTCGCCGCTGCGGATTCCGCGGGACGAGGCGACCCTGGAGCACCCGGAGATCGCCGGATTGTTTCCGTGCGGTGAGGGTGCCGGGTATGCCGGCGGAATCGTCAGCGCGGCGCTCGACGGGATGCGCGTGGCCGAAGCGGTCGGCGGCAGGGGTATGTAGTTCCCGCTTCAGCGGGTCTTCGCACGTCGGTGCGCGCCGGACCGGACCGATCGGAGGGTGACGCGGAGCGAAGCAGCGCGTCCCGAAGCCCCCCTGAAGGGAAACCACCTGCCTGCTTGACCCCTATGTCCCCACTTCTCACTTGGCACCTCCGCCGAGCCGCCGGAAGCTTGGCGCGATGGAATCCCACGAGTGGCGTGAACGCACCGAGGACGGCCTGCGCTTCTGGCGGGCCAACCGCCATGCCGGCCGCTGGTCGTTTCAGACGACCCTCAAGTCCGAACCCGACTGGGAACCGATCGACCCCGTCCCGCGCGAGCTCTGGAGCGCGCTGCGCGAGGTGCTGTGGCGGAAATACCAACGCCGCCGGGTGCCGTGGAAGCACATCGAGACCATCGACCGGATGCTCGAGGACGACGACTCCGACTTTCCCCAGCCATGACCAGGAACCAACGCGATTTTCTCTTCAAGCTGCTCGAAACCCCGAGCCCGACCGGAAACGAGATGCCCGGCCAGCGGGTGTGGGCCGAGTATTTGAAGTCCACGGCCGACGAGATCGAGTGCGACGCCTACGGATCGACCTGGGCGACGCTCAAGGGCCGCAGCGACCACCGCGTGATGCTCGCCGCCCATGCCGACGAGATCGGCTGGATGATCCGCCACGTCCAGGACGACGGATTCCTGCGCATCGACCGCGTCGGCGGCTCCGACCACGCCACCGGGCGCGGACGCCGGCTGCGCATCCTCGGCGACAAGGGCGAGGTGACAGGCATCATCGGCAACACCGCCATCCACCTGCGGCGCGATTCGTTGAGCGACGAGAAGGCGCCGAAGGTCCACGAACTGTGGGTCGATGTCGGCGCGGCCTCGGCCAGGGAAGTCGCCGAGATGGGCCTCCGCGTCGGGCACTTCGCGGTCTATGCCGACGGCCCGGTCGAACTCGCCCACAAGCGTCTCGTTTCCCGGGCGCTGGACAACCGCATCGGCTCCTACATCATCGCCCAGGTCCTGCGTCGCCTCGCCAAGGGCAAGAAGAAGTCGCCATCCACGCTCATCTGCCTGAACGCCATCCAGGAGGAGATCGGCGGGCACGGCGCGGTCATGGCGACCTACCGGCTCAAGCCTGCCGCGGCCGTCTGCCTCGACGTCACCCACGCGACCGACACGCCGGACATCGACGCCGCGCAGCATGGGAAGGTGACGCTCGGCGGCGGTCCCACCGTCACCCACGGCACCGCCAACCATCCGCTGATCGTCGAGAGGCTGGTCGCCGTCGCGGAAAAGGAGGGCATCCCGCTCCAGCACGAGGCGAGCAGCCGGGTGACCGGCACCGACACCGACAAGATCTTCCACCAGGCCGGCGGTGTGCCGAGCGCTCTGGTCTCGCTGCCGCTGCGCTGCATGCACTCGGTGGTTGAAACCGCCCACCTCGACGACGTCGAGAACACCATCCGCCTGCTCGCGGCGTTCGTCCGCTCGGTCAAGGAGGACGAGCCCTTCCACCAGAAGCTGTGATCCGAGTCGTCGCCGCTTGCCTGTGCCTGCTTCCGCTTGCCTCGGCCGAACCCGGGCCCGGCGAGGCGGCGGTCCGCTTTCTGGAGCGGATCCGGGACGACGAGCTCGATCTCGACGGCGACACCGCTCTGTCACCGGACACCACGCGCGAGAAGGTCCACAGCATCCGCGAGCGCCTCGACCGGCTGGGGAAGCTGTTGCAGCAGGGGGAGCTGAAGCCGGTCGATCGGAAGATCGACGGCGAGGTGGCCGCGGCCCTCGTCTCGCAGTCCGCCGGACTCGATGCCTCGACCGCCCAGGTCCACGCGATCGGACTCGTCCTCCGCGACGGCGTTTGGCTTCCGGCACCGGTTCCGGCCTCGTTTGAGAATACCGGCCTGACGTACCATCCGCGGCTGGGTGCGGCGGCGCGGCGGCTGGAGAAGTGGATGCTCGAGGAACGACCGGCCCGGCTCGAAACCTTCCGCGCGGAACTCGACGCGCGCCTGCTTTCCGAGGTCCGCAAGTCCAAGGTCCGCGATCTGCTTCGAACGGCGACGCCGGTGGAGCTGGTGGAAGCGTTCATGGCTGCCTGCCGCGACCGGGACCTGCCGTCGGTGCTGGCCTTTCTCGGCGGGCTCGAGGAGGACCTCCCGGGGGACTGGCAGGATCTGGTGCCGCTGGTCGCGAACGGCCTGCGCGCGACCGGCGGTGCGAAGGAGGCGTGGAGCTCGCTCCTCGACGCCCGGTTGCTGCGCGCCGTCGTGGCGAAGCGGGTGGAGGAAAGCCGGGCGGAGGTGAGCCTCGGCCTCTTCGATCCCACCGATGCCCGCGCCGACCGGGACGACGTCGCGATTCGGGAATTCGAGTTGTCCCGCGGTCCGGCCGGATCGTGGCGGCTGCGCCTGCCTGAATGGCTGGTTACCGCCGACGACGAAGAGCGTGGCGATCTCAAGCTCCGGAAGGCCTTTCCCCTGGCCTTGCTGAATAACCGGGAACCCCGGGCGTTCCCGGATCCCATTGAACTCGGCGAGACGATGATGCGCGGGCTTTCGGCGCCCAACCCGGATGCGCTCTTCGGCCTGATCGCCGCCGAAGGCGAGTCGGAAGCCTTGCGGGCCTTGCTTTCTTACACCCGGCTCTGGCGCCAACGCCGCGACTCCACCGATCTCGGGATCATGCTCGACGTCCGCGTCGAGAAGGATCGCGCCTGCGGAATCTACTGCCTGCTCGATCCCTACAACCCCAGGATCCGGAAGGACCTTCTCCATCCGATCCTCATGACGCGGGGTGACGATGGCTGGCGCCTCGAGACCGATGCCGCACCCCAGGCCGACCGGCTTCCGGCGCCGTTCCGGAAGTGGTTCGAGGACTGCCTCGAGCGCGACCGCGTCGAATGGCTCGCCTGCCTCGGGCTCGACGAACGTCTCGGCGGCCTGCCGGCCGGTGCGGCTCCCGAGGCCGATGCCGCCCGTCGCCTCGCCGGCGAGTGGGTCGACGCGCTCGAATCCCGCGACCCGCGGCGCATCCTGCGGCACACGGCGATGTTCGACGACGACCGCTCGGTCCGCCGGTTGTTCGCTTTCCTCGGCCAGGAACTGCCGAGCGTGAGCACGCTGGAGATCCTCGGCATGCACCACCACGGCCGCTGGGCCGCGGCCAGCATCCGCCACCGTCCGCCGGCCGGCCCGGACGACGCCCCGACCGACCTTCTTCATCCCATGGTCAGCACCGCCTCCGGTCCCCGGGTTCTTCCCGAGGCCATCCTCTACGCCGCCGACACCCGCGCCCGCACCGTCCTCAACAACGAGGTCTGGAAACGCCTCGGCGAGCGACTGCCCGAGGAAGCCGTGGATGAACTGCGGACCATCCTCGAGGCTCACGAGAAACTCTGCCAACCCGCCGACGCACCCGCCGAATAATCCCATGTCCGCACCCCGACAGACCGCCCTCGCTCTCGAAAACGCCGTCCGCCAGGTCGTGCTCGGCCAGGACGAGGCCGTGCGCCGCATCCTCGCCTGCTTCGCCGCCGGCGGGCACGCGCTGGTCGAGGACGTGCCCGGCACCGGCAAGACCACGCTGGCCAAGACCATCGCCCGCTCGATCGACGGTGCGGTCTTCAAGCGGGTGCAGTTCACCCCCGACCTGCTGCCGACCGACATCCTCGGCGTCTCGGTGCTCGATCCCCGCAACCAGGAGTTCCGCTTTCGTCCGGGCCCGGTCTTCACCGACATCCTGCTGGCCGACGAGATCAACCGCGCCTCGCCGCGGACCCAGTCGGCCCTGCTCGAGGCCATGGCCGAGCGGCAGGCCACCATCGACGGCGAACGCCACGACCTCGACGGACTGTTCTTCGTCATCGCCACGCAAAACCCGGTCGAGTTCCGCGGCACCTACCCGCTGCCCGAGGCGCAGATGGACCGCTTCATGATCCGCTCGCGGCTCGGCTACGTGACGCCCGAGCAGGAGTGCGCCATCCTTTCCGACCAGGCCGAGCGGCATCCGGTCGAGACCCTCGAGCCCTGCGTCACCCGCGGGGACGTGCTCGGCATGGTCGAAGGCGTCCGGCAGGTCGCCCTCAGTGACGAACTGCGCCGCTACATCGTCGAGATCGTCGCCGCCACCCGCCACCGCGAGGAGGTTCAGCTCGCCGCAAGTCCGCGCGCCTCGCTGGCCCTGATGCGCGTCGCCCAGGCGGTCTCGCTGTTCGAGGACCGTGACTTCGTCATCCCGGAAACCATCCAGGACATCGCCGCCGACGTGATCGCCCACCGGCTCGTCGTCGAGCCCGAGGCCCGCCTCGCCGGCACCGAGGCCCGCGGCATCGTCGCCGAGATCCTCGACGAGATCCCGGCGCCGTGAGGAGTGGCGCTTTGAAAGCGCCATGAAGGGGCGTGGCGGCTTTCAAGCCGCGGGTGACGGCAGGGGAGGCAGAAAAGGCCGGAAGGATGGGGAAACACCGCATCAACAAGCCTCCGTCCGGGAGCGATCTGGAGATCGCCACGCCCCGCCATGGCGCTTCCTCCTTCGCCAAGGCTCCGGCGGACAGGTGGAAAGCGCCACTCCACAAAAAAACCGCCCGCCCCTTGCGGGACGGACGGCTTTCGAATCAGCAGTCGAACGACGGTCAGGCGGTCGGAACCTCTTCGATCGTCTTCAGGATGCGCGCGGCGATCTGGTAGGGATCGCCCTGCGAGTTCGGGCGGCGGTCTTCAAGGTAGCCCTTGTAGCCGTTGTTCACGAAGCTGTGCGGCACGCGGATGGAGGCACCGCGGTCGGCCACGCCCCACGAGAACTGGTCGATCGACTGGGTCTCGTGCAGGCCGGTCAGGCGCATGTGGTTGTCCGGACCATAGGCGGCGATGTGCTCGTCGCGATTCTTCTCGAAGGCGTCCATGAGCCGCTTGAAGTATTCCTCGCCGCCGACCGTGCGCATGTACTCGGTCGAGAAGTTGGCGTGCATGCCCGAGCCGTTCCAGTCGCCCTTCAGCGGCTTGCAGTGCCAGTCGACGTCCACGCCGTAGCTTTCGCACAGCCGCATGAGGATGTAGCGGGCGACCCAGATCTGGTCGGCGCAGTTCTTCGAGCCCTTGCCGAAGATCTGGAACTCCCACTGGCCCTTCGCCACCTCGGCGTTGATGCCTTCGTGATTGATGCCGGCGTCGAGGCAGATGTCGAGGTGCTCCTCGACGATCTGGCGGGCGACGTCGCCGACGTTCTTGAAGCCGACGCCGGTGTAGTATTCACCCTGCGGGTTCGGCCAGCCGCCCTTGGGGAAGCCAAGCGGGCGACCTTCCTCGACGAGGAAATACTCCTGCTCGAAGCCGAACCAGGTGCCCTCGTCGTCCGGGATGGTGGCGCGGGTGTTCGACGGGTGCGGGGTGCCGTCGGGAAGGAGGACCTCGCACATCACCAGCGCGCCGTTGCTGCGGGTGCTGTCCGGGTAAACCGCGACCGGCTTCAGCAGGCAGTCCGAGCTGCTGCCTTCGGCCTGCATGGTGGAGCTGCCGTCGAAGCCCCACATCGGAAGCTCTTCAAGGCTGGGAAAGCTTTCGTACGACTCGATCTTGGTCTTTCCGCGGATGTTCGGGACCGGGGTGTAGCCGTCGAGCCAGATATACTCGAGTTTGAACTTGGGCATCGTTTCTTTCGTGTTGGTGGTTTGTTGACGCTTGCGCGTGGATGGTTTCAGGGCGCGCATGAGCGCCGTGGAGGCGCAAACGCGTTCCCAAATCCGAGGAAGCAATATGCGGGCCAACCCCGTGCGCGAAGCGAAATTTTTGCCTTTGTCAGTGGGTTTCCGCTGCTCAGGCTGCGTCCAGCGCATGGCCGACGAACCCGCCCCGCCACCCCTTGAGATCCGCTGGTCGGGCGTCACCGACACCGGGCGATTCCGCAAGAACAACGAGGACGCCTTTCTGGCGCTGACCTTCGACGCCCGCGAGGTCCGCTACCTCGGTCGCGAGGGGGAGGGGTCGATGCAGGAGGCCGACTACGTCTTCGCCGTGAGCGACGGCATGGGCGGTGCCAAGGCCGGCGAGGTGGCCAGCAAGATCGCCACCGAGAAGATCACCAAGCTGCTGCCCGCCAGCTTCAAGATCGAGGCCTCGCGGGCCGACTCCGGATTCGCCGAGGTGCTGGAGGAGATTTTCCTGGAAACCCACGCCTCGCTGGTCGAGCTCGGCCGCCACTACGAGGAATGCCGCGGCATGGGCGCCACGCTCAGCCTGTGCTGGTTCATGCCCGGCTGGATGGCCTTCGGCCACGTCGGCGACAGCCGCATCTACTACCTGCCCAAGGACGGGCCGATGCGCCAGGTCACGGAGGACGACAACCACGTCGGCCGCATGTTCCGCCGCGGCGAGATCAACGAGCGCGAGGCCCGCAACCACCCGCGCAAGAACGTTCTCGACCAGGTGCTCGGCGGAAAAACCCGCAAGGTGGATCCCCAGCTCGGCCGTGTGGGTTGTCTGCCCGGCGACCGCTTCCTGATCTGCTCCGACGGCCTGATCGACGGCATGTGGGACCGCCGCATCGACGAAATGGCCCGCGAGGAACTCTCCGCCGACCGGCTCGTGCAGTACGCCGTCGCCGAATCCGGCCGCGACAACACCACCGCGATGCTGATCGAGGTGGGGTGAGGAAGTCACTCGACCACCGTCATCCCGCCGGCATCCCCGATCCAGGCCCCGAAATAGGGCCAATCCGCGCCGTCGCGCCACATGAAGACGAAGAACGGCTCGTCGAAGATGAAATCCCGCGGCACGGTCGATGGGGTCGGCATTGGTCCCAGAGGCACGAGGTCAACGGCGGTCGCGGCCTTCACCCGCGCACCTTTCTCATCTATCCCGAACTCCACCCGTTGCCAGGCCTCGCCGATCGTCCACGGCATCGAACTCCCGGCATAGATCCGGGACCCGCGGAGTCGCCCGCTCAATCCCTCGTCGGACACGATGGCCAGCTTCGGTACCCGGACCTGGTCCCGCAGGTGAAGCGACCGGTCAGTGTGCTTGCCGTGGTCGCCACCGGAAAGCACGTCCCAATCGGCCCGCCATTTCCGGATCCACCGGCAAGCGGTCGAGAAATCGAGGATCTCGGGCGGCTGGAAGAGGATCACCGATCCGGTGGCGCGTTCTTTCCCTCTCAGTTCCAGCGCCATGAAACCCGCGTGCGGACGCCATGCCAGGACCCGCACATGGCGCCGGTAGTCTTCCGCCTTCGCCTGCTCGACACCGAAGAACTCCACCGGCGATTCTCGGCCGCTCCCGTCGACGAAGGTCATCGGGTGCCCGTCGCTGTCTTGAAGTTCCTTCTCGAAATCCACTTCGGCCAGCATCGCGCCGAAGCTCAGGATGACGCCATCGGCCGGCTCGAAGTCCGGCAGGACTTCCACCTCCTCGCCGAAGAGTTCGGTCGCCCGTTTCCTCGCCTTCGCAAGCTGCGCGTCCGTCGATGGTCCCGCCCAAGCCTCCCAGCCGCCTTCGGGCATGACGGCCCCGGAGTCCCAGTCGAACCGGTCCAGCGCCTTCATCAACTCCGAACCGCTCTCCTTCGGCGGGCCGTCGAGCGCTCCGTTCATCTCGTCCCATGCCGTCTGGAAGAGCGGTGTCCACACCACCGTCCGTTTCTCATCGAAGGCTTCGCCCGGATGCACCACGGCCGGAACCGCGGACGCCATCCCGGCCAGGCCGATCAACAGGGGAACCGCGCGCATCATTCGCCCTCCTTGACCACTTGTACATCGCAGCGGACAAGCACCATCACCTTCCGGTCGAAGTCCGTGCGCCCCGTCTGGTCTTTCGGTGACTGGATGGCGATGAGGTTGTACTGGCCGTCGATGCAGGTAATGGCCAAGTTGCAGCGCAGGCTGTACATCTGTGGCATCTCGACCCGGTTGGTGTTGCCGAGTCCGTCCGTGGTTTCCTGCCAGACCGTGTTGTCGGTGTGCCAGGCGAGTTCGGGTGCGATGTTCAGGTCGATGATCCTGTCGTCTGGTCCGAGAACCGGCGCGATTTCCACGGTATGCCCAAGATGACGGGTCTCGAAAGCAAACGGCAGGGGTGGACTCCGCAGCACCGAGAGCGATTTTGCCCCGTCTCTCGAGTCAGGGCCGCCCCCCTCTGGTCCCCAGACGTTCAATTCCTTGGGAACCTCGGGATGCTTGTATTCGGTCGGATAAATGAACTCGCAAATGCTCTCCGTGGTCGCTTTCTCACCGCTGCGTGCCACGACCATCGCGGTTTCCAATACCTTCGCCTTATCGGACTTCACCAACTCAACCAGCGTCTTCCGCAAGGGCGTCGCATCGCTGCTTGGCGGATTCGATAGAAACATCAGTTCCGTGAGCTGTTCGTGACTCATCTCGACCCACTCGACCATCACCTGGACCATCTTTGGCCGGGTCGCGTCGGGATCGAACCGGGTCGGCTCGGCGTCGGTGGTTTCAACGGCGTCCCCGTCGTCGAAGGGTGCCGGGATCTCGTTCTGGGACCACGCCGGGACCTGAAGTGCTGCTGCCAATAGAAAGGCGATCACTTTCATGATCGCCAATCTATGAAATAGGCAAGGTCCGCGGCAATCCGCGAATCGATCCGAAGGAACCGGAAGTGGCAACCAGGGCTTTCGATGGTCTTGAGCTTGGCAGGCACTTCGTCATCAGGGCCAACGGCCCGGGAAATACCAGTCCGGCCGGAAGGGCCGGGATCCGGGCGCGACGGGAACCGAGGGCCGAAGGCCCGACCCATGCGGGGTGGGTGGTACGCGCGCTTGCCGCGATGTGTAGGGCTTTCAGCCCTCGTTGATTTCGCGATTGGCGACCCCGGGCGTTGCCCGAGGCTGGTATCTTTCGGGCCGTTGGCCCTGCCATCTGCGGGTGTCTTTCGGAACTTCGGCCCTGCCGTCGATGCGGGTGCTTTCCAGGGCGCTGGCCCTGCCGCCGATGCGGATGCTTTTCGGACCGTCGGCTCTTCCACCGATAGGCAGCCGTTCCACGGGTTCCGCATTCTTCAGCGGCACCCATGGATTCGGCTCAAGTCGTCCCGGTCCGACCGCTCAGATCTTCGGTCCCCAGCCTTCGCGGTAGGCGCGTTTGACCAGGGCGCTGGCGGCGTCGTTGTCCTTGGCCCTCATGTTCGGACCGTCCCAGGCGATCGGCTTGCCCTCGCCGATCTGTTGGGCGATGCAGCCGAGCAGGATGACCTCGGTGAGGTAGGCCGCGATCTCGAAGTTCGAATAGGCGGGTGCGCCGCCCTTCATCATGTCGATCCACTCCTGCTCGTGGCCGGGGGAACGCGGGATGCTTTCCTCGATGTCCTTGGTGAGCGGGTGCTCGGGACCGCGGAGGAACTCCTCCTCGTCGTTGGTCTTCATCCAGAAGGCGCGGCCGTAGTCGTCCTCGGAATAGAGCTGGCCGTTCTCGAAGACAATCAGCGCACCGGCCTGCGGCACCTTTCCGCGGAGCACGTAAACGTCGCGGAGCAGTTCCGGGGGCGGCATGATCGGCTTGAAGTCGTTGCCGGGGTTGCCGTCGTACCACCAGAACTTCAGCGGCGGCAGGTCCTCGCGCGCGGGGAAATCGAAGCGCACCCGCGAGGTCAGCGGATAGGTCTCGGCGAAAAGCTTCGAGGCCATCTCGCATTCGATGTTGTCCGGGTAGCCGAGCTTGAGCGCGCGGAAGGGCATGTTGACGGTGTGGCAGGCCATGTCGCCCAGCGCGCCGGTGCCGAAGTCGCTCCAGCCGCGCCACTTGAAGGGATGATAGACGCCCTCCTTGTAGGGGCGCACGGGTGCCGGTCCGAGCCACAGGTCCCAGTCGAGGTGCTCGGGCACCGGATCGGAGCCCTCGGGACGCTCGAGTCCCTGCGGCCACACGGGACGGTTGGTCCAGACGTGGAGCTCGAGCGGCTTGCCGAGCACGCCGCTCTGGATGACCTCGACCGAGCGCCGCAGGCCGGCGGCGGCGCTGCCCTGGTTGCCCATCTGCGTGGCCAGCTTGTTCTCCTTGGCCAGCTTGCCCATCTCGCGGCACTCCCAGACGGTCTGGGCCAGCGGCTTCTGCACGTAGACGTGCTTGCCGGCCTGCATCGCCGGGATGGCCGCGACGCCGTGGGTGTGGTCGGGCGTGGAAACGGTCACCGCGTCGATCTCGGAATCCATCTGCGAGAGCATCTCGCGGAAGTCCTTGAACTTCTTCGCCTGCGGGAACTTCGCGGCCATCCGGTCGAGCGTGTTGCCATCGACGTCGCAGAGTCCGACGATGTCGCAGCCGCAGCCGGCGACGGCGGTGACGTCCGAGCCGCCCTTGCCGCCGACGCCGATCGAGGCGACGCGGATCCGCTCGTTGAGGTTCTGGCCGCGGACGATGGCGGGAAATCCGAGCACCGCCCCGGCGCCGAGGCCGGTGGTGCGGAGAAAGTGACGACGGCTGAGGTCGGTGGTTTGCATGGTGGTGGCGTTACGGGTGACGGGACACCGATATTTCCGCCCATCGCCGGCGATGTCGAGCGGTCACACCGGGGCTGACAGGGAATTTCCGGAACTCACGTGGGCCGAAGCCGACCCTTGCCCGCCGACCATTCCCCCGCTAAAGCCCCGCCATGCACGGATTCGCCTACCGCGACGGCTCGCTCTTCTGCGAGGACGTCGATCTCCAGACGCTCGCCGACGAGCACGGCACGCCGCTCTACGTCTACTCGGCCAACACCTTCCGCGACCACTTCCGCCGCCTGGACCGTGCGCTGGAGGGCGTCGACCACGAGGTCGCCTACGCGGTGAAGGCCAACTCGAACCTGTCCGTCCTGCGGCTGCTCGTCGATGAGGGCGCGGGCTTCGACATCGTCTCGGCGGGCGAGCTGTATCGCGTGATCCGGGCCGGCGGCGATCCGGCGAAATGCACCTTCGCGGGTGTCGGCAAGACCCGCGAGGAAATCGAGTACGCGCTGCGGCAGGGCATCTACTCCTTCAACGTCGAGAGCGAGGCCGAGCTGCGCTTCCTCGACCAGGTCGCCGGCGAGATCGGCGTCACCGCGCCGGCCGCGGTGCGCGTGAATCCGAACGTCGATGCGAAGACCCACAAGTACATCTCGACCGGCAAGTCGGAGAACAAGTTCGGCGTCGACTTCGAGCTCATCGCCGACCTCTACGACCGCGCCGCCGCGGAACTGAAGCACGTGAAGCTGCGCGGCCTGCAGATGCACATCGGCTCGCAGCTCACCTCGATCACGCCCTTCGTCGAGGCGGTGGACAAGGTCGCACCGCTGGCGACCGCGCTGAAGGAGAAGCACGGCAACGAGTTTTGGTCGATCGGCAGCGGCATCGGCATCATCTATCAGGACGCGCTGGCCGCCGGGTCGGTCGACTGGTGGGACGCCCACGCCGAGCAGGACCGACCGCTCACCCTCGCGCAGTACGGCGAGCAGCTCGTGCCGCGGCTCAAGGACCTCGGCCTGAAGATCCTGCTCGAGCCCGGGCGGGCGATCGCCGGCAATGCCGGGGTGCTGCTGTCGCGTTGTCTCTACGAGAAGAAGGGCAGCGCCAAGACCTTCAAGATCGTCGATGCCGGGATGGGTGACCTGATCCGCCCGGCGCTCTACGAGGGCCACCACGAGATCGTCCCGGTCAGGAAACCGGGCGAGGGGCGGGTCAGCGTGGACGTCGTCGGTCCGATCTGCGAGAGCGGCGACTTCTTCTGCCAGGACCGCGAGCTGCCCGACTTCCAGCCCGGCGAGGTGATCGCGCTGATGAGCGCGGGGGCGTACGGCTTCGTCATGGCCTCGAACTACAATTCCCGCCCGTTCCCCGCCGAGATCCTGGTCGACGGAAATACGGCAACCGTCGTACGTGAGCGCCAGACCCTCGAGGACCTCGTCGCCGGCGAGTGATGGCGGCGTCATGAACGCCACGCTCCAGCTCCACCTGCTGGTCTTCCTCGTCGCCTTCACGTCGGTCTTCGGGAAGCTCTACTCGGGTGGTGCGGCCAGCCTGGTCACCTGGCGCGTCGCGATTTCGGCCGTCGGTGCCTTCCTCTGGGTGCGGCTGGCCCGCCGCCACCGCATCTCGGCGGACCGCTGGCTGGCGATGGTCGGTGTCGGGGCGATCATCGGGCTTCACTGGCTGTGCTTCTTCGGTGCGATCAAGCTGGCCAACATCTCGATCTGCCTGACGGGCATGGCGACCATCTCGTTGTTCACGGCCTTCACCGAGCCGCTGTTCGACCGCCGCCGCATCCGTCCCTTCGAGGTCCTGCTCGGGCTGGTGGTGGTGGGCGGCATTGCGGTCGTGGCCAATGTGGAGCGCAAGTATCTCCCCGGCCTCGGCGTGGCGTTGCTCGGCGCCTTCTTCGCCGCCGTCTTTCCGGTGCTCAACCGGCACCTGGTCAATGCCGGACGCGATCCGCTCGTCATGGTCGGCTGGGAAATGATCGGAGCCACCCTCGTCTGCCTGCTCTGCATGCCGCTGATCGACGACACCGGCTTCGCGTCCCTGCTCGAACCGCGGGGAATCGACTGGGTGTGGCTGCTCGGGCTGGCGCTGATCTGCACGGTCTTCGGCCAGGCCTGGTACAACGCGCTGCTGCGCCGCATCACCGCCTACACGGCGAATCTCGCGATGAACTGCGAACCGATCTACGGGATCGCCCTTGCCATCCTGTTCTTCCGCGAGGACCGCGAGCTCCATCCGCTCACCTACATCGCCGTGCTCGCGATCGTCGGCACCAATCTCGCCCACCCGTGGTTGGAGCGGAAGGCGAGGACGGTGAAGTTGGAGACGGGGCGGGGGTGAGGCGTTGGACCCCCTGAAGGGGGAACTACGTGCTGAAATGGCGCTACGGCAGGGTGGTGCGGAGGAGGGTCGATTCGCCGACCGACTGGAGTGTTTCCGGACCGGCGGGCAGCAGCAAGAAGGCTCCCTTTACGAATCGCCGCCCGTCAGACGCGGCGATCTCTCCCTCGACCACCGAGAAGATGGAAAAGCGGTCTTCGCGGGCGTTGCCGACGGTGTCGCCGGGTGCCAGGGCGAGCTTTTCGACGCGGAAGTGGTCGCATTCGGCGAGGAGGTCGCCGTCGGGTTCGTCCATCCCCGGCTCGTAGTCGTTGAAGTCGATGCTGCGCAGCGACGCCTCGACGTGGAGCTCGCGGGGCTTGCCGTCGAGGCCCATGCGGTTCCAGTCGAAGACACGGTAGGTCGTGTCGGAGTTCTGCTGGATCTCGTGGATCAGGAATCCGGCGCCGATGGCGTGGAGGCGGCCCGAGGGAATGAAGATGGACTCGCCGGTTCGGGGTTGAATGGCGTGAACCACCTCTGCCACGGAACCGTCGCCGAGCGCGGTCTCGAATTCGGCGCGGGTCACGCCCGCCTTGAGGCCGGCGTAGAGCCTGGCACCCGGCCCGGCCCCGGCGATGTACCACATCTCGGTCTTCGGCTCGCCACCGAGCGCCGGGGCGATGGCGGCCGGGGGATGGACCTGGATCGAGAGGTCGTCGCGGGCGTCGAGCACCTTGATCAGCAGCGGGAAACGTTCGCTGTCCGGCAATCCGGCACCGAAGATCTCGTCGCGGTGGCCTTGCCACAACTCATGGAGTGATTTTCCCGCGAAGGCCCCGTCGGCGACGACCGACTGTTCGTTCCCGCGGTCGACGATCTCCCAGGACTCGCCGTAGGGACCGTCGTCCGGCAGCCGGCGGCCGTACTCGCTTTCGAGCATCCGGCCGCCCCAGACGCGGGGCATGTAGATCGGGGTGAAGGTGATCGGAGCCATTGGGATGAGGCTACGGGCATGCGGATGGGAAGTCGAACGCTTGGCGCCGCCGCGCGACTCATCATTTGACCCGGATGGGGAACCGGTGTCAGGAAAGAGGCGTTGAAGGTTCCGTTCAGAATCGCGATGGCGCTGGCATGGGTGGCGATCGGCCTCGGCTGCCTGCCGGCGCGGGCGCAGGAGGCGTCGACCGCGGTGCCGTCGGCCATCGAGTCGCTTGCGGGTGACGTCGGGGACGCCCGCGCGAAACTGGAGGCATCGGAGCTGGACGAGACCTTCAAGGTTCCGATCCGGGAGCAACTGGATGAGGCGGACAAGCGCCTTGAGGAGGCGAAGGACAGCCGCCGGCGGGCGGCGGCGTTCGAGGAGGCGACGCCTCTGGCACCGCAGAAGATCGAGACGCTGAAGAAGGAGCTGGCGGGTCTGGCGGATCGGAAGTCGATCAAGGTCGAGATTCCCGAGGGCACCGGGGAGTTGCGGGCCGCGGTCGAGGAGGCCCGCGCCGGGGTGACGAAGCTCGAGAGCGAGCGGCAGGCCAAGGACCGCGAAGTCACCGCCCTGCAGGAGCGCCCGCTGCAGGTCAGCACCCGCCTGCCCGCGGCGAATGCCGAACTTTCCCAGGCCGAGGCGCAGCTCGCCGCATTCGGAGAGGTCGAGGACGCGTCGATCGGCGAGACGGTCGACCGCCTGCTTCTCAGGGCCGAACTCGCCGCGTTGCGGGCCGAGGTGGACCGGCTGGAGGCCGAGCGGGTGGGGCAGTCGGGCCGCGAGGAGCAGGTGAACCTGGAGCTGCAGATTCTGGAGAAGCGCCTCGACCAGGCCCGCGAGCGGCTCCGGCGGCTGGAGTCCGCGCTGGGGAAACGGCTTGCGGGCGAGGTCGATGCGATGAAGCGGCAGGTGTCGGAGCTTGCCGAAAGGGTGCCGTCCGACCGGGGGTCGCTGGCCGAGGTCGCCGCAGGACTGCCGGAGTTGGTCGCCCGCCTCGAGGAGCAGGCTGCCCAGAGCGCCCGCGTTTCGTCGAAGTCCGGAGTCATGCGCAACCGCCTCGACCGTCTCCGCCGCGACAACGAGAAAGTGCGTCGCCAGATCGAGCTGACCGGCCTGGAGGGGGCCTTCACCCAGGTGCTGCTCGATCAGCTCCAGCGCCTTCCCGAGCGCCGGGGGCTGGACTACGACCTTAAGCAACTGGAGCGCGAGCTCTCCGAGGCCCAGCTCGATGCGCTCCAGATCGAGGAATGGCAGGAGCAGCAGAAGAAGTGGGAGCAGCGATGGAAGAACGATCCGGTGGCGGCGCCGGTCCTGGAGACGCGGCGGACGCTGCTGGACCGGCTCGGCGCCGGACAGCGGGGGATCATCCGTGACCTGGCTCGCCTGGGCGCGGACGAGCAGGCCTACCGCGACCTGGTGGCGGAGATGTCGAAGTTTCTGTCGGACCAGCTTTTCTGGAGACGCAGTTCCGAGCCGATCGGTCCGCGTTTCTTCGAGGGGATCGGCCGATCGAGGGGTGTGCTCTTTTCTTCGAAGCCGTGGGGGGAGCTGAAATCGTCGATCCTCGCGATGCATGCCCGCCATCCGATGGCCATCCTCCTGGTGGCTTCGGTGATTGTCGTGCTGGTCGCCCTGCGGCGCCGGCTTCGACGCTCGATCGAGAAGAGCGGCCAGCGCATCCGCCGGATCTCCACCGACCGGATCGTCCACACGCTGCGCGCGCTGCTCGACAGCCTGCTGCTGGCGCTGCCGGTGCCGCTGGCGCTCGGGTTCCTGTCGTGGAGCCTCGCCAGCGAGCCCGGGGCGGACCCGTGGGTGCGGGGTTTCGGACTGTGGCTGCGCTGGGCGGCGGTCACGCTGATGTGGATCCTTTCGCTCTGCGAGCTGGCCCGCGACGGCGGCGTCGGTCGCGTCCATCTCGGCTGGGATGCCGGCGTCGCGGAAATGATCACCCGCTGGCTGCCGCGCCTGGCGGCGATCTACCTGCCGACCCTTTTCGTCGCGACGATCACCCTCTTCGACGGCGAGTCGCATGCCTTCGACAGCATCGGGCGACTCGGCTTCATCCTCAGCCAGGCGGGTCTGGCGTGGGTGATGCTGGAGATGTTCCGGCCGGATCGCGGCATGTTCGCGAAGCTCGTCGAGGAACAGCCGGAGCGTCCGATGGTCAGGGGACGCTTCCTCTGGGCGGGTCTGCTTGTCGGCATTCCGCTGGCGCTCATCGTGATGGCGGTGGCCGGCTTCACGCTGACGGCATTCATCCTGAGCGAGCAGTTCCTTTCCGCCCTGCGGTGGGCGGCTCTGGGAATCGTCATCTACGGCGTGAGCCTGCGCTGGTTCATGATCAAGCAGCGCCGCCTCGCTCTGGCGGAGGCGATCGAGCAGCGGAAGGCCCGCCGCGAGGCCGCGGAGAAGACCGGGGACGAAGGAGAGGAAACCGTGACGGTGGACGACGATCAGATCGAGCTGGGGCTCGACGCGGTGGCGCGCCAGACCCGCCGCCTGCTGCGCTCGCTGGTGAGCATCGGGGTGGTGGTGGCCATCGCCTACGGGGTGGCGAAGACCTTGCCCATCGACCAGGCGGCGTCGGAACTTTCGATCGACGGCCGGCTCGACTGGTTCGGGGTGCTCAAGGCGATCCTGATCGCGGCGGTGACCTTCACCGGCGTGAAGAACCTGCCCGGCCTGCTCGACCTCGTCGGGTTGCGGGCGTCGGGCATGACCCCGGGAACCCGCTACGCGGTCGCCACGCTCTGCCAATACGTTCTCGGCGCCATCGGGATCTTCCTGGTCACCTCGGCCCTCGCGCTGGACTGGTCGCGCTTCGGCTGGATCGCCGCCGCGCTCAGCGTCGGCCTCGGTTTCGGACTGCAGGAGATCGTGGCGAACTTCGTCTGCGGCATCATTCTGCTCTTCGAACGGCCGATCCGCGTCGGCGACGTGGTCACGGTCGGCGAGGTCACCGGCACGGTGTCGCGCATCCGCATGCGGGCGACGACGATCACCAACTGGGAGCGCCAGGAATTCGTCGTGCCCAACAAGGACTTCGTCACCGGCTCGCTGATCAACTGGACCCTCAGCAGCCCGCTGAACCGCATCACCATCCCGGTCGGAGTGGCCTACGGCAGCGACACGGTCAGGGCACGCCAGATTCTCGGGGAAATCGCCGCCGATCATCCGGTGGTGCTTGAGGACCCGGCACCGCTGATCAGCTTCGAGGCCTTCGCCGACAGCACGCTGAACCTGAGCCTGCGCTGCTACCTGCCCGACATGGACAACCGGCTCAAGACGATCACCGAGATCCACGAGGAAATCGACCGGCGCTTCAAGGAGGCCGGGATCGAGATCGCCTTCCCGCAGCGCGACCTGCATATCCGGACGGTGCCGAACGAGATGATCCGGGGAGCGAAGGCGGAAAGCCCGGAAACCTGAGGTATTGCTTAGCTTTTCCTGATATTTTGCTCCGGGAAAACAAGCCTTGCTCCGGCGGGACGCTCGGGGGATGCTCTCGGGCGCGATTTTTGCATGGCGAGGAAGGACAACCGCAAGCGGAACCAGAAGGCGGACGCGCCGAAGTGGTCGAACGAGGTGACCGGGATCGTCCTGATCGGCCTGGGCCTGCTGGCGCTGCTGTCGGTGGTGTCGTTCACCACCTCGGACCTGCCGGTGCTGGGGCTGGGGAAATCCTTCGCCTCCGATGGTGACGGCGACACCCGCAACTACATCGGACGCTTCGGGGCGCTGCTCGGCCTGTGCCAGATCTCGCTCTTCGGCGGGGCGGGATATCTGGTGCCGATCGCGCTGGTCTGGTTCGGCGTGGTCAAGCTGGTCTTCGACGGACGGCTCTGGCCGCGCACGCTGATCGGCTTCGTGGTGATGCTGCTGGCGGGCGCGACCTTTCTCGACGCGGTGTTTCCCGATGCCGACTGGTGGGGGTCGGGCCGGCGCATCCGGGCCGGCGGTCTCTTCGGGATGCTCTTTTCGAAGACCCTGCTCATGCCGGTGATCAACCGCCCGGGCACGGCCATCGTCGCCGGGGTGCTGTATCTGGTCTCGCTCATCCTGCTCACCGGCCAGCGGCCGATTCGGTTCGTCCGCGGGACCTTCGAGTTGCTCGCGTCGGGGATCCGGAAATTCCGCGAGCGGCGGGAGGAATCGAAGGCCGACCGTGAGCGTCGCGAGCTGATGGAAGCCGAGAAGGAGAAGGAGAAGGAGCGCCGCCGCAGGGAGCGCGAAGCCGCCCGCGAGGCGAAGGCGCGGGCCGAGGAGGAGGCCCCACAGACCGAGCTGCCGCTGCGCGAAACGCCGGCTCCGCAGATCATCGACGCCTCCCAGCGCCGGATCGACGCGCCGAAGCCGGGCGACAAGCCCTTCGAGCGCAAGAAGGCCGAGCACCAGTTCCTTTCCACCAGCGGCTTCGAGGACTACGAACTCCCGGGCTTCGACCTGCTCGACGACATCGAGGACGCCGAAGAGGCGCCCGAGGCGAACCGTGATCAGCTTCTCGCCACCCAGAAGATCATCGTCGAGACGCTCCGCTCCTTCGGCATCGAGACGACTCCGGGCGACATCACCCGCGGGCCGACCATCACCCGCTACGAGATCTATCCCAGCGCCGGCCTGCGCGTTTCCCGCATCACCCAGCTCGAGGCCGACATCGCCCGCGCCACCCGCGCCGAGCGGATCAACATCCTCGCGCCGATTCCCGGCAAGGACACCGTCGGCATCGAGCTCGCCAACTCGCAGAAGGTCGCCGTCCACCTCCACGAACTGCTGCAGGACCCGGATTTCCGCTCGGCCAAGAAGCGCATCCCGCTCGCGCTCGGCAAGGACGTCTACGGCAAGACCGTCATCGGCGACCTCGCCGCCATGCCCCACCTGCTCGTCGCCGGCGCGACCGGTTCGGGCAAGTCGGTCTGCATCAACTCGATCATCGCCTCGATGCTCTTCAAGTTCGGGCCGGACGAGCTGCGCTTCATCATGGTCGACCCGAAGGTCGTCGAGATGCAGATGTACAACAAGCTGCCGCACCAGGTCGTGCCGGTGGTCACCGACCCGAAGAAGGTCGTCGCCGCGCTGAAGTGGGTCGTCAACGAGATGGAGAAGCGCTACCGCGTGTTCGCGAAATGCGGCGTGAGGAATTTCGACGGCTTCAACAGCCGCGTGCGTCCCGAGAAGGAAGAGCCCGAACCCGAGCCGGAGCCAGAAGAGGAGGAGGTCGACCAGGAGCAGATCGACGCGATCGCCGACGCGCTGGAGAGCGGCGACCTCGGGCCGGAAGCGGGCGAGCACGAGGAGGAACCCGACGAGGAGGACATCCCGGATCGTTTCCCCTACATCGTCGTGATCATCGACGAGCTGGCGGACCTGATGCAGACCGCCCCGGCGGACGTCGAGATGAACATCGCGCGCATCGCGCAGAAGGCGCGGGCCGCGGGCATCCACCTCATCATCGCCACGCAGACGCCGCGGGCCGACGTGGTCACCGGCATCATCAAGGCCAACATCCCGTGCCGCATCGCCTTCCAGGTTTCCTCGCAGCTCGATTCGCGCGTGATCCTCGACACCAAGGGTGCCGAGAAGCTCGTCGGCAAGGGCGACATGCTCTATCTCCCGCCGGGTTCCGCGAAACTCGAGCGCGCTCAGGGTGCCTTCGTCGCCGACGACGAGGTCGAGCGGCTCGTCGAGCACTGCGCCGGCCAGGCCGATCCGAACTACGAGGAGGACGTCCAGGCCACCATCGAGAGCGGGGCGGCGGACGACGGGGAAGAGGAGGTTTCCGACGCCGACGAGGAGATGATCATCAAGTGCATCGACGTCGTGCGGCAGGAGCAGAAGTGCAGCACCAGCCTGCTCCAGCGACGGCTGCGCCTCGGCTACACCCGCGCGGCCCGCATGGTCGACATCCTCGAGCAGCGCGGCATCGTCGGCCCCGGCGACGGCGCCAAGGCTCGCGAGGTGTATGTGAAGTAGGGCCGGGGGGGGGCAGGAGTCGGGAGTCGGGAGTCAGGTAGGCGTTGGGAGGAAGCCAGCAGCCGAGAGCGGATCAACGAAGGTCGAACCTCACGAGGGCCAACGGCCCGTAAGATACCAGCCCGGGCCGTGAGACCCGGGTCAGGGGCCGTCTGAAAACGGAGGGCTGAAAGCCTGACACATGCGGGTTCCAATCCCTATCCTCGCTCCATGCCGCAATCGCTCTCCGAACTGCTGGTCCATCTGATCTTCTCGACCAAAGATCGTGAGCCATTCCTCACACCCGCCATCCGTTCCGACATGCACGGATATCTGGCCGCGACGATCCGCTTGCTTGACGCCGAATGCTATCGCGTCGGCGGCACCGCTGACCACGTCCATCTCGCCATCCGCCTGCCACGGACCGTCACGGTGGCCAAACTCGTCCAAACAGCGAAGGCAAACTCGTCGAAGTGGGCGAAGACCTTGAACCCCGCGCTGAGGCACTTCGCGTGGCAACGCGGATACGGGGTGTTTTCGGTCAGCAAGACACATCTGCGTCCTTTAGTCGACTACATTGACCACCAGGAGGAGCATCATCGGACGCTGACCTTTCAGGACGAATACAGGAAACTGTTGGTAAAACTCGGCGTGGAGTTCGATGAGCGGTACGTGTGGGATTGACCGGTCCCGTCGCGCATGTGCCGGGCCTTCAGCCCTTGATGGTCTCGCCGCGCAATCCCGGGCCTCACGGCCCGGGCTGGTATCTTCCGGGCCTTTGGCCCTCTTGAGGTGCGGAACTCGTCCATGTCGGCCTCGACTCCCGACTCCCGACTCCCGACTCCCGACTCCCGACTCCCGACTCCCGACTCGGTGCTGCTGGTTTTTTAGCAGTATGGAGCTGGCGGCCTGGGGAAGCTTTGGAGGTTGCGGAATCGGCGGGCGGGGCGAGTCTAGCATCTTTGATGGGCAAGCTGATGGAGACATTCGATGGGGAAATCTAACCTGTGGCGGCTTTCGACCGGCACGATGGCTGGCGTGATGTTGGGTGGCTGCACTTTCCTCCCGCGACCGGTGTCGGTGCCCGAGATGCCGGCCGACTTTTCCGGGTCGGGCTTGCAGGCCGTGCCGGACCGCTGGTGGCGGAGCTTCGGCGACGGCGAACTGAACCGCATGGAAGAGCGGGCGCTGACCTCGAACTTCTCGCTGGAATCCGCCTGGCAGCGGCTGCAGCAGGCCGAGGCGGTGGTCGATCGGGAACGCTCGGGCCTTTTTCCGGATCTCGATGCGCTGCTGGACGGCGAAGCCTTCAGTGATGGAGCGCAGGCGGCGAGCGCCGGCTTGGCGGCATCGTATGAGATCGACTTGTGGGGCAGAATCCGTTCGCGGGTCGAGGCCGAGCGGCTGCGCTCGAAGGCGAGCCTGGCCGACTACCGGGCGGCGGCGCTGACCGTGTCGGCGGAGGTGGCGCGGACCTGGTATCAACTGGTCGAGTCGCGCGCGCAGCGGGACCTGGTCGAGGATCAGATCGAGGCCAACGAGAAGGTGCTGCGGCAGTTGAAGGTGCGGTTGCGGGAAGGCCAGGGGCGGGCGGTGGACGTGCTGCGTCAGGAGCAGTTGGTCGCGGCGACGCGCGAGCAGAAGACGGTGGTCGAGGCCGACATCGGCGTGCTGGAAAACCGGCTGGCGGTGCTCCAGGGCCGGGCGCCGCAAGGGGGTATCGCGGCGACGCGCCGGAAGCTGCCGGTGCCGCCGCCCCTGCCACGGACCGGGCTCACGACCGATCTCGTCCAGCGCCGACCCGACCTGATGGCCGCATTTTATCGCGTGCAGGCAGCGGACGCGAACCTCGCGGCGGCGATCAGCGAACGATTTCCCCGGATCGATCTAACAGGGGTGATCTCCACTTCCAGCGAGCGGGCCTCGAGTCTGTTCGACGACTGGCTTGCCTCGGTGGCCGCGGGTCTGGTGGCGCCAATTCTCGATGGTGGAGAACGCGAGGCGGAGGTGCGTCGGAGTCGTGCGGTGCGCGAGGAACTGGTGGCCGATTACGGTCAGGCGGTGCTGGTGGCCCTGCGGGAAGTGGAGGACGGCCTGGTGCTGGAGCGGCAGCAGCGCGCACGGATCGCCAAACTGGAGAAGCAGTTGAAGCTGGCCGACCGCAGCTACAACCAGTTGCTGGTCGAATATCTGAACGGCGTCAGCGACTACATCGACGTGCTGACCGCCTTGACCGAGCGCCAGCGTCTGGAAAGGGACTTGCTCACCGCGCGGCGCCAGTTGATCGGATTCCGCATCGGGCTTTACCGGGCGCTGGCCGGTGGATTCGAAAGCCGCGGCGGCTGAAGGTCGAAGAAACGAAGAATCACAATGGCGGAGGAGTCCAATCAGGAGAATCAGGCACCGAAAGCCGGCAGCGGGCTGGTCACGGTGATCGTCTGCGTGGTGCTGGTGGTGGTCGCGGCGGCTGTGAGCTGGTTGATTTTCTCGACCGAACCGGAGGCCGAGCGATCCACCGAAACCCGCGAGTCGGCGATGCTGGTGGAAGTGGCGGAGGTCGAGCGCGGAACGTTCCGGCCGCAGATCTCGGCGCTTGGCCGGGTCCGGCCGGCGAGGGAGATCGAGCTGAGCCCGCGGGTGGGTGGCGAGGTGATCGAGCGCTCCTCTGAGTTCGATCCGGGCGGTTTCATCGAGGCGGGCGGGAGGTTGCTCACGATCGATCCGGCGGACTACGAGAACCTGCTGCGCCAGCGCCGCAGCGAGCTGAGCCGGGCCGAGGCGGAGCTGAAGATCGAGATGGGTCGGCAGCGGGTGGCGGTGGCGGATCTCGAACTGCTCGACGAGGAAATCCCGCTCGGGAAGCGCTCGCTGGCCCTGCGCGAGCCGCAGCTCGACACCGCCAAGGCGGCGGTCGAATCGGCGAAAGCCGCCGTGAGGCAGGCCGAGCTGGACCTCGAGCGCACCCGGATCGTCGCGCCCTTCGACGTGCAGGTGATCGAACGAATGGTCGAGGTCGGGTCGCAGGTTTCTCCGGGCGATGACCTCGGGCGCCTCGTCGGGCGCAACACCTACTGGGTCATCGCGACCGTGCCGCTTTCCGCGCTGCCGTGGATCACGATCGGCGGCGAGGGCTCGTCGGTCGAACTGCGCGACCGCAGCGCGTGGCCGGCGGGTGCGACCCGGGCCGGCACGGTCGAGACCCTGATCGGCACGCTCGACGAGCGCACCCGCCTCGCCCGCCTGCTGGTCACGGTCGATGATCCCCTGGCGAGATTGCCGGAGAACGCGGGCAAGCCGACACTGATCCTCGACTCGATCATCGAGGCCGTGATCACCGGTCGCGAAATCGAGAACGTGGTGCGCCTGGACCGCGCCTACCTGCGGGAAAACGACACCGCGTGGTTGATGGACGAAGAGGGCAAGCTGCGGATCGCCGAACTGGAGATCGTGTTCCGCGATGCCGGTCATGCCTATGTGAAAAGCGGCCTCGAAAGCGGCGACCGGGTGGTGAAGACCGGACTCGCGACCATTTCCGAAGGGGCGCCGCTGCGCGTGGAAGGAGGCGATCCGTGAGTGACGGGGGCGACGGCGTGCGGCGCGGGCCGATCGCGTGGATGGCCGGCAACCCGATCGCCGCCAACCTGCTGATGGCGGTGCTTTTGTTAGGTGGCGTGTGGACCGCCTTCAGGATCCAGAAGGAGGTCTTTCCCAACTTCCAGCTCGATATCGTCGAGGTCATCGTCGAATACCCCGGCGCGGCGCCCGAGGAGGTCGAGCAGGGCGTGGTGCTGCCGGTCGAGGAGGCGATCCGCGGACTGGAGGGGATCAAGGAGATCACCTCGGAGTCCTTCGAGGGCCAGGCCACGGTCCTGATCGAGCTGGTGGCGGGCACCGACCGGATGCGCGCCTTCCAGGACATCGACCAGGCGATCAGCCGCATCCGGACCTTTCCCGAGGACATCGAACAGCCGGAGGTGCGCCTCCAGTCGCAGGAGCGCGAGGTGATGAGCGTGGTGCTCTACGGCGAGGTGGACATCTGGTCGCTGCGCCAGCTTGCGGAACGCCTGCGCGACCAGTTGCTGAGTGAAGCCGAGATCACCCAGGTGAGCCTCGACCGCGTGCCGGACTACGTGACGCACGTCGAGATCCCGCGCGAGCGGCTGCGGCATTATGGACTCACGCTCGGTCAGGTGGCCGACGTGATCGCCCGCTCGAGCGAGGACGTCCCGGCGGGCGCGGTGGAGACGCGCGGCGGCGAGATCCTGCTGCGGATGAAGGAGCGCAAGCAGTTCTCCGAGGAGTTCGGCGAGATCGAGGTGGTCGAGTCGGCGGACGGCTCGGCGGTGCGGCTTTCGGACATTGCGGAGATCCGCGACGGGTTCGAGGAGCGCGGCTTTCATTCGCAGTTCAACCAGATGCCGGCGGTCGAGCTGCTGGTCTTCCGCGTCGGCGAGCAGTCGCCGCTGGAGGTTTCCGAGGCGGTTTACCGGGTGATGGGGAGTTTCGAAGAGGGACTGCCGCCGGGCGTTTCGTGGCGCATCGACGGCAACCGGGCGCAGCAGTACCGCGAGCGGATGTCGCTGCTGCTCAACAACGGCGGCATCGCGATCCTGATCGTGCTCGGCATCCTCACGCTGTTCCTCGAACTGCGGCTGGCCTTCTGGGTGATGATGGGCATGACGGCCTCCTTCATCGGTGGCATCGTGTTCCTGCCCGCGGTCGGAGTGAGCATCAGCATGATCTCGATGTTCGCCTTCCTGATCGTGCTCGGGATCGTCGTCGATGACGCGGTGGTGGTCGGGGAAAACGTCTACGAAGCGCGACAGACCGAGCGCGATCCGTTGCTGGCCGCCATCAAGGGCGCGCGGGAAATCGCGCCGCCGGTGATCTTCAGCATCCTCACCACGATCGTGGCCTTCGTGCCGCTTCTCTTCATTCCCGGGACCATCGGCAAGTTCTGGAAGCCTCTGCCGATCGTGGTGATCGTGGTGCTGCTGGTGTCGCTGGTGGAGGCGCTTCTCATCCTGCCCTCGCACCTCGCCCACGCCCGGCGGAATCCGAAGCGCGGCCGGCTCAGCCAGCGCATCCACGAGGCGCAGCAGGGCTTCGCGCGCGGCTTCAAGGGTTTCGTCGACACGCATTTCCGCCGGCTGCTGGAATGGTCGCTGCGATTCCGCTACATCACGATCACCGCCGCGCTCGCGCTGTTCGTGATGGTCGGAGGCTACGCGACGAGTTCGCACATGGGCATGATCCTGATGCCCGAGGTTTCGGCCGACGAGATCGAGGCGGGCGTGCGGCTGCCGGTCGGCTCGACGCCCGACCAGGTGGCGAAGGTCGCGGAGGACATCACCGCCTCGACGCGGCGCATGTTCGACGAGCACGACCTCGACCGCTGGGCCGAGGGGATCAAGACCAACGTCCGCGGCGGCACCTTCGTCGATGTCGAGATCGTGCTCAAGCCGCCGGACCAGCGCGACATCACCGCCGCCGAGGTGATCCGCCTGTGGCGCGACCAGATCGGCGACATCCCGGGCGTCGACCAGATCACCTTCGAGGCCGAGTCCGGTCCGGGCGGCTACCGGCCCGACATCCTCGTGAGCCTCAGTCACTCGAACATCGAGGTCCTGGAAAAGGCGAGCCGGGCGCTGCTCGAGCGGCTCGAGGAGTTCGAAACCTCACGCGACGTCCGCGACGACTACACCAAGGGCAAGACGCAGTTCGACTTCAAGCTGAGGCCCGAGGGGCGTGCCCTCGGTCTTACCAGTGGCGAGGTCGGTCAGCAGGTCCGCGACGCCTTCTTCGGCGCGCTCGCGCTGCGGCAGCTCCGTGGGACGAACGAGGTCGAGGTTCGCGTGAAACTGCCCGAAGAAGAGCGCAAGGAACTGCACAACCTCGAGGACCTTGTAATATTCACGCCCGGCGGCGCCGAGGTGCCCTTGCTCGACGTCGTGGAAATCAACCGCGGCGAGGCCTTCAACTCGATCAACCGTCGCGACGGCCGCCGGGTCGTCAACGTCGAGACCGACGTCGAGCCGAAGCGCGCGATCAGCCAGTTGCTCGAGGCGCTCCAGACCGACGTCCTGCCGCAGCTCCGGGCCGACTATCCCGGCATCACCTGGACCTTCGAGGGCAGCGAGTCGGACATGCGCGAATCGACCCGTGCCCTGTGGGGCGGTTTCGCCGTGGCCCTGGTGGTGATGTATTCCCTGCTGGCCGTCGCCTTCCGCAGCTACCTCCAGCCGCTCATCGTGCTGGCTGCGATTCCCTTCGGCATCGTCGGTGCGGTCATCGGCCACATCCTGCTCGGCTTCGACATCTCGCTGATCAGCCTGATGGGCGTGATCGCCCTGAGCGGCGTGGTGGTCAACGACTCGCTGATCATGATCGACTACGCCAACCGCCAGCGCGGCGATCGTTCCGCCTTCCAGGCGATCCGCGAGGCGGGCCTGCGACGTTTCCGGCCGATCATCCTCACCACCCTGACCACCTTCGGCGGGCTGACCCCGATCATCCTCGAGCGCTCGCTGCAGGCCCAGTATCTCATTCCGATGGCAATCTCGCTGGGTTTCGGCATCGTCTTCGCCACGGCGATCATCCTGCTGCTGGTGCCCTGCCTTTACCTGATGCTCGAGGATCTGAAATTCCTCGGCCGCCGCTCGGCCCGCGCGGCGAAGACTCAGCTTGCGGAAGCCTGAAGCGCCGCCCGGATTTGCGCCTGCACCTGATCAAGATCGCCGCTGGTGTCGATGAGGTGAACGAAGGGCTCGTCCTTGAGCGAAAGGAAGATGTCGCGGCACCTTTTCAGGGCGTCGCGGCGTTCGAACTCGTTGGCGGTGTCGCCGCGGGCGCCGATGCGGTCGAGGGCGGTATCGACGTTGAGATCGAGGATGAAGAGGTGGTCCGGCACCGGCGCGAAGGCCTCGTTCTTGATCCGGATCTCGTCGGGATCGAAACCTCGCGCGCCCTGGTACGCCATGGTTGAAAAATAGTAGCGATCGAGGATGACCACCTTGCCGGCATCCAGCGCCGGCTGGATGACCTCGTCCACATGCTGGCGCCGGTCCTTGAGAAAATAGCGGAGTTCCTCGTCGGCCGACAGGCGTCCCTCGGCCGCCGACTCGCGGAGCTTCCGGCCCCAGGGGCCGTCGGTGGGCTCGCGGCTGGTCACCACCTCGCGGCCCTGTTCCCGCAGCCACTCCGCCAGCAGGCGGGCCTGCGTCGACTTGCCGGTTCCGTCGATGCCTTCGAGGACGATGAGCATGCGCGGAGCCTACGGCTTCCAAGTTCCAAGTGAGAAGTTCCAAGTTGCCATCCCGTGGTTCGTGATATTCTAACAGAATAGTGGGAGGGATGTGGAGGAGTCAGCCGTCGACGGTTTGCGATTCTGGGATTCTTTGCATTCTTCTTCGCGACCTGCTGTGAAGCCAATCCAGCCTGTTGAGCTTGGCCGGGATGTTGTGGAGAATAGGGGCGGCATGGGCCAGTGGATTCGGACGGGTCTGCACGCGGTTGGACTGAAGTCCGGTTGTTCTCGTGCGGGGAGCTTTCGGGACTACTGAGCGGGATATGCACGGTGGTTTCAACTCGCGGACATTTGCCTTGAAGTAGGAGATTTGCCCGGTAATGTGCGA
>ERZ869936.460-NODE-460-length-38632-cov-5.165902_pt1 | contig 38632 bp, 36 predicted proteins | sample MGYA00520876_ERZ869936 | MGnify/ENA primary metagenome ERZ869936 (study PRJEB32218, sample SAMN09650985) | biofilter metagenome | isolation source: enrty point of leading RO module | place: Saudi Arabia: Thuwal, RO plant located on Red Sea | collected 2016-02-17 ... | reverse complement strand
CCACTGTGATCGGTCTCGGTCACCAGATCGAGGTCGGCCGGCACGCCCTCGCCGGCGGCGATGATGACCAGATCGCCGGGCACCAGTTCGCGGGCGGGCAGTCTTACCTCCTGTCCATCGCGCACGACCAGAGCGGTGGGTGTCAGCATCGAGCGCAGGGCGTCGAGCGCGCTCTCGGCGCGCCATTCCTGAACGAAGCCGAGAACGGCATTCAGCACGAGTACAGCCGCGATGGCGATGGCATCGACCGTTTCACCAAGCGCGAAGGCCGCCGCGGCGGCGGCGATCAGGATCAGCACCAACAGGCCGGTGAACTGCCTCAACAGGATGCGCAGTGCCGATGTGCGCCGCCCGCGGGGCAATTCGTTCCAGCCGGATCGTTTGCGTTCGGCCAGCGCTTCGGCGGTCGTCAGGCCGCATGTGGAAGGGGAGGCGGGTGTGCTCAAGACCGATCAGTACGCAGTGCGTTCGACGATCAATGCGCCATCCGACAGCGTATCGGACGGATGCACGACGACGCGGTCGCCGGACGAGAGACCGGAGGTGACGGCGGCATAGCGCCCGTTTCTGCGGCCCAGTTCCACGGGCACACGTTCGACGGTGTCGTCCGAAGCGCGAAAGACCGTCCAGCCGTCGCCGGATCGGAATGCGGCGCTGAGAGGAAGGAGAAGGGCGTCCTGCTCCTTGTATTCCACGATGCGGAGGAAGACGGCATAACCGTGCCCGAGGCCGGCGCGGTGATCGGCGGGCGAGGTCAGATCGAAAAGCGCGTCCACGCGCTGTTCGTCGATCCCGAGGGCCGAAACCTTTGTCCGGGCGGCGGGCTCCACGCTGCGAAGCCGCGCCTCGAGTGGCGCGCCTCCCCAGCGCTCGACCGTGGCGCGGGCGTCCTCGGGCAGACGGACTGCATCGCTCGACAGCAGGTCGGCCACGATCTCCAGCTCGCGCGGGTCGCCGACTGTCAGGAGCACGGTGCCAGCGGTCACGGGCCGTTCGCTGACATTCTCGACCGACAGCACGACGCCGTCGGCCGGGGCCAGAATGGCAGTGCAGCAAACGTCCTGGCCCTCCGGGTCAGGAGCAGGCTCGGCCAGTGTGGCCTGTGCGCGGGCCAGCGTGCCCTCGGCTTGTTCGATACGGGCTTGCGCGGCGGCCACGGCGGCTTCGGCGATGACCTTGCGCTGATGGGCGTCCTCCAGCCTGGTGATGCTGGAGACGCCACGCTCGACCAGGGTTTCCTCGCGCGCATACTGGCTTTCGGCGTAGGTGCGATCCTCGGTCGCGCGGGCGAGATCGGTGCGGGCGACCGCCAACGCCGCTTCGGCCTCGCGCACGCTGGCTTCGGCCTGAGCCCGTGTGCGGGCATCAAGAAGGGCGGGTTCCACAGGTTCGACACGGGCCACAACTGTTTCGCCCGCGACCACCCGATCGCCCACCTCGACGGGCGAACGAAGCGCGACGCCGGTGATGGGGGCCGAGATCTCGAAGAGGTCCTTGACCTGTGTCGTACCGTCCACGTCGACGGTGATCGTCAACGTGCCGGTCTCGAGAGTGTGGAGGTCGACGGGAACCGGTTCGGGGCGGAACGAGACATAAAGAAGGCCGCCCGCGATGGCGGCGCCGATCAGTCCCAGGATGATGTTGCGGCGTGTCTGGGGCATGGGATCACTCTCGGGTTTTCATGACGGAAACAAGGTTCATGGAATCCAGCCTGCGGCGGACCAGAAGCACCGAGACAAGCGCGGCGATCAGCACGGTCAGGCTGGCATTGGTGAAGGTTCTGGGTTCAAGGATGAGCGGTATCGCATAGAGATCGCTGGTGAATCCTTCGGTCAGCAGCTTGGCGAAGCGATAGCCCATCCACCAGCCGAGCGGTTGGGCGATGAGGGCCAGAAGCATCGTTTCACCGACGAGGATGTAGCTGACCTCGCCTCGGGTGAAACCGAGGATGCGCAGACTGGCCAGTTCGCGGGCGCGTTCCGAAAGCTGGATGCGCGCGCCGTTATACGCGACGCCGACGGTCATCAATGCGCCGAGGATGGCGTAGATCGTGGTGGCGATAAGGATGTTTTCGCTGACGGTGTCCTGGAAGCTGCGACGGTTTTCGGCCATCATGATGGTCCCGGCCAAGGCCGGCAGTTCCTTGAGACTTGCGTCCAATTCCTCGCGCCTGGCGGCGTCGAACGTGATGTTGATGGCCGAGACGCGCGGGGATTGCTGGAACATCCGGGCCAGGGTGTCCTGGTCCATATAGGCGCCGAGGCCGAAATATTGTGTGACGAGACCGGTCACCGTCAGATCGAAGGTGCTGCGGCGGCCATCGAGGAATTCGGTTTCGACCGTGTCGCCGACGCCGACGCCCAGCTGATCGGCCAGCCGTTCGGTCAGCATGATCCCTCCCGGCGGCGCGTCGACGACCGTACCGGTGGCGTCGACGATCCGGCTGAGATCGTTGCCAGGGCGGCGGGCCTCTACGCTGACGCGCTTTTCGAAGTGGCCGTTGCGCAGGATCGCGCTCTTGTACTGCTGGCCCTCGGCCTGAAGAACGCCGGGCAGGTTCCTGGCCTCTTCGACGGCCGTCTCCGGCAGATCCTCGGCAAAGAAGAGAACCGCGTGCTGACGGTTCGACTGGTAAAACGCCATGTCGATGATTTCGTCCAGCGCGTCCGGGAAGAAATTGGCGGCGATCAGAACGGCCACGGCCAGCGCCATGCCGAGAATACTGAAGAGCGCGCGGAAGGGCCAGCGGATCAGGCTGCGCAGGATCATCATCGTGGGCTGGCTGACGCGCAGCCATGCGAGGGTTCGGTCGATCCAGTTACGGCGAAAGCGTGGCGGCGCCGGAGGCGACATGGCGATGGCGGGCGAGAGAGAGGCCGCACGAAGCGATGAACGGATCGCGCCGAAGGAAGCGGCGGCGAAGCCCAGAAGGCCGGATACGATGTAGGTGTTCCATGAGATGTTGTAGATCAGATAGGGGAAGTTCAGAAACTCCGCATATATCTGCGCCAGTTGGAAACTCAGCCAACTGCCCACCGCCCAGCCGATCCCGACGCCGGCGACCGCGACGAGGCCTGCGAGAAACAGGTAGTGCAGGCAGACGGCCGAGTTGGAATACCCCAGCGCCTTCAGAAGCCCGATCTCGCTCCGTTCCAGCGTCACGATGCGTCCGATCACGAGGTTCACGAGGAAAACGGTGATGGCGAGAAAGATCGGAGGCAGGATGTAGGAGATCTGGCGAAGCTGCTCGATCTCGCTGTCGATATAAGCGTTGGAAATCTGGGAAGAGCGGTCGGTCGCCCCGGCGCCGCCATAGGGCTCGAGAAGGTCGTCGATGGTGTCGATCACCGGTTCGGCGTCGAAGCCGGGGCGAAGTTTCACCGCCAGATCGTCGAAGGCGCCGGTGCGGTTCACGGCTGCGGCAAGGGCGCGTTCAGGCATCCAGGCGATGCCGTAATCCTCGTTGTCGGGAACCATGCTGCCGGGGCCGATCGTATAGATGAACTCGGGCGAAAGGACCGTTCCGGTGATCGTGAGGCGGCGTTTGTTGCCATTCAGGTTCGCGCTGATGGTGTCGCCGACCGAGAAATCGTTCGCCTGCGCGAAAGGCTCGTTCACGACGATTTCGTCGGTGGAATTCGGGTCGGGCCAGGTACCGGAGCGCAGCATCGGCTCGTTCAAAAGCGGCTGGCCGTCCGGTGGCAGCGAGACGAAATATCCGAGAGTCGAGGCAGACTTTCCCGCGAGGTCCAGGGTCGCAAAGGTAGTGACCCGCGCTTCGGCTGCGGCGACGCCGTCGATGGCCCGGATGTCCTGCATGAGGGACAGCGGCACGCGGCGGGCGCTTGCGAAGACATCGGCGAAACGGTTGCGCTCGTAATAGGTGGCGCGGGTCTGGTCAAGCGCCGTCGACATGCCGAAGGACATCAGAAGGATCGAGACACCGCCCGCCATGACCATCGCGATCGCCAGAGCCTGAACCCAGAGGCGTCCGAAATCGCGAAGCAGTTTCTTGTCGAGCGCGTCCATCGTCGTCACCACTCGATTTCCGCAGGGGCGATACGCGTGTCGTTCACCTCTACCTTGTTCACTCGCCCGTCCTGGAAATAGATGACCCGGTGCGCCATGCGCCGGATCTCGGCATTGTGGGTGATCACGACGGTCGAGGTGCCCATGTCTTCGTTCACCTGGCGCAGCACTTCCAGGACCTGCACGCCGGTCTTGCTGTCGAGCGCCCCGGTCGGTTCGTCGCAGAGAAGAACCTCGGGCCGTTTGGCGACGGCACGTGCGATCGCGACGCGCTGCTGCTCGCCGCCGGACAATTCGGCCGGGAAATGGTCGAGACGATGCGAAAGCCCGACCAGCTGCAATGCCTCTTCCGGGGTCATCGGGTGGCGCGCGACGTCGGTGACCAGCTGCACGTTTTCCCGCGCGGTCAGGCTGGCGACCAGATTGTAGAACTGGAAGACGAAGCCCACGTGGTCGCGGCGAAACCGGGTCAGCCCCGATTCACGGAGCGTGGTCAGCTCTAGATCGCGGAACCACACCCGCCCGTCGGTCGCGCGGTCGAGGCCGCCGAGGATGTTCAGAAGCGTGGACTTGCCGCTTCCGGACGGGCCGAGCAGGACCGTCAATTCGGACGGAAAGAGCTCCAGGTCGATACCGGCCAGGGCATGCACCTTGCCACCGCCGGTATCGTATACCTTGGTCAGGCCTTCCGTCCTGAAAACGGGTGCTTGCTTTGGATCCATCAGTTGCTCCGGTGTCCCTGAAGCCGTCCGTGCGTGCCGCAAAAAGCAAATGCAGACCGTCCGGATCGGTGGGGTCGCGCCCGAAGACCCTAGCGCACGGAGAAGGTGCAGGACTTGATGTCAGTCAAGGCCGTCCGGGGGAATTCGGCGGCGCCGTTTTCCGCGACGGACTTCGGGTGAAAGGGCCGTCGCGCGCTACTTGGGTGTCAGGCGTGTTGCACCATCCAGACGGATCACCTCGCCGTTGAGATAGCCCATGGTCACGCAGAACGCCACGGTTCGGGCGAATTCGACCGGATCCCCCAGGCGGGATGGGAAGGGGATGCCGCTGGCCAGGCTGGTCTGGACCTCGTCGGGCAGCGAGCGCAGAAGCGGGGTCAGGAAGATGCCGGGCGCGATGACATTCACGCGCACTCCGAAACGCGCGAATTCGCGGGCGGCCGGAAGGCTCATGGCGACAACCCCACCCTTCGAGGCGGAGTAGGCGGCCTGGCCGATCTGACCTTCGAAGGCCGCGATTGAGGCCGTGTTCACGATGACACCGCGCTCGCCACCGTCGACGGGGTCGAGCCGTTCCATCGCCGTGGCGGCGACGCGCATCACATTGAAAGTGCCCGTCAGGTTGACGGCGATCACGCGCTCGAAATCGGCAAGCGGCATCGGACCCTCGCGTCCAACGATACGGCCTGCTGTGGCGATGCCGGCGCAGTTTACGACGATGCGCGGCGTGCCGTGCATGTCGGAGGCCGCGGCGAAGGCATGTGTCACGTCTTCGTCTGAAGCCACGTTGCCGGGCAGGGCGACGCCGCCGATGTCGGCGGCGACCGCCTTCGAGCTCGCCTCGTTCAAGTCAAAGACCGCGACCTGTGCGCCAAGCTCTGCCAGGTGCCGCGCCGCCGCCTCGCCCAGCCCCGAGCCGCCGCCGGAGACAAATGCCGAGGCGCCTTCGATCTTCATTTAATCCTCTCCCTCTTCACCACGTTGCCGGAGCGGATTTCAGTGCCGTGGCAAGCATGGATGAGCCGAAGCGGATACTGAAGATCCATTTCGGGCAACGATAGGTGGGTTTGCTGAACACGTCAGCGGCAAGCGGATTCGCCGTGGCTCGAATTATCCCTTCAGTGCCACGGGTTCCGGCGACTGAAGGAGGACTGCGCCCGACACCTCCGTGACGACGGTGTTCAGCTTTGCCAAAGCGCCGCTGGAATTGGCGCGGCATTGCCAGAACAGCGGCACCTTCAGGCGCACGCCGGGGACGACTTCCCGCAGAATGCCTTTCTCGGTCATTGGGCCGACGGTGAGCGTCGGCATCATCGCCCAACCGATGGCCTTGAGGCAGCATTGCAGGTGGCCCTCGTAGGAGGGGATCGAGTGCGAGGACAGCCCATCGCTTGTACCGAAGGCCTTTTCGACCCACTGCATCGGCAACGTGTCCTTGCGGTCGAACTGTATCGAGGGCGCTTTCGCGACAGCCTCGATATCAATCTGACCGGGCAAATGCTTTGCCATGTATTCGGGAGATGCCACGCACATATATTCCATCTCGCCCAGGAAGATGCTTTGGCACCCCGGTACCGTGGATGTGCTGGAGGTCACGATGGCCAGGGCGTCGCCCGAGCGCAGACGTTCCTCGGTGAATTCCTGATCGTCCGGGATGACTTCGAGTCGGATGTTCAACTCGGTCGCGGCGCGGTCAACGACTTCGGGGAACCATGTCGCCAGACTGTCGCTGTTGACGGAGATTCGCAGGCTGACGGGCGCCGTTCTTCCCGAGTGATCGTCTGCGAGGTTCAGTTGCGTCCGCAAATCGTGCTCGAGAAGGGCGACCTCCTCGACATGCCGGCAGAGGAGCAATCCTTGTTCGGTGGCGACGCAGGGACGCCCGCGCAGGATCAGCATCGTGCCGGTCTTCTCTTCCAGTTGACGAATCCGCTGACTGACGGCCGATTGCGTGACGTTCATAGACTTCGCGGCCGCTTCGAAGCTTCCCGTACGAACAACCGCGGCGAGAACAGCCAGCGCGTGGTAGTCGAAATCCATTTACCAACCTGAGTTTGGTGTGTCTTCGGAAACAGAGATGCGCCCCTCGGAGGCGCGTATCAACGAAAATCGGGTCGAAACCGGATCATAACAACATTTTTGGAGATTATTGTTGCTTATTCGTCATTAGCAAGGCTGTTGCGAATCTGTTCGATTTGTGACCAAAATATGGTTGGATTATGGCAAGCCGATCAGCCAATGGATCGCGCGCAAAAGGATGGGGGACAAATGTCGGCGAAACAAATTCGCGCACGATTCGCGCCTGAGTTCAAAACTATGGGTCGCTATCCGGCGGTCATGGCATGGTCGATCGTGGCGGGATACGTTCTGCAAATGGCGCTGTCGGCCTGGATCGGCACGTGGCTGCTCTCGGGCGGCGTTTCGGTCTTGGAAGGGCTGTTCATATTCGGGCTGATGGTGTTCATCGCGACACGGATTCGCGGTCTGAACAACATCGTCCACGAATGTTCGCATGCAAGTTTCGCCGAGAAGCGCGAGGACAATGTGGCGATCGGCAAGGTCTGCGCCTCGCTGACGCTGGGAAGCTTCGTGGATTACCGTCATGAGCATCTTTCTCACCACGCCCATCTTGGGAATTACGAGCGGGACCTTGACCTGCAGGGTATCGAAAGCCTGCGTCTGCACGATCCGCTGACGCCGCGCGTGGTCCTGCGCCATATCGTGACGCCGCTGATCTTCCGCCAGTTGCCGTATTACCTGAGCATCAACCTGACCCAGAACGATGGCCGGTTCTTCCAACTCTTCAAGCTTGGTATCCTGGCCGCCGTCACCGCGTCGACGGTTCTGTTCCCGCTGTCGACGGCTCTGTTCGCGATCCTGCCGTACGTTGCGATCTACACCGCGCTGAATTATTGGGCCGATTGCCTGGACCATGCAGGCCTGGTGCCGACGGATGAGGACCTGGAAGGCTCTCGCAACGTGTTGGCGCCGAAGGCCCTGGCGTGGCTGTTCTTCCCCAGAAACGACGGGTATCATCTGGTCCACCACCTTTTCCCGAATGTCCCGGCGCGTCATCTGCCCGCGGTCCACAGGACGTTGCTGGAAGATGCCGTCTATCGGTCCGCGCCGAACGCCGTCGCTCAGGGGACCAAGGGCGCACCGGCCGGCGTGAAGGACGGTCTGGCGGAGCTTTGACGTCCGCGCGGTGTCGCGCGGATCAGCCGATCAAGAGTTTCACGGCAATGGCCCACATGATCACCGCGACGAAGGCGTCAATGAACTTCGACGCATTCGGGCGCGCGAAGAGCGGGGCAAGGACCCTGGCGCCATATCCCAGCGGAAAGAAGAAGGCGAAGCTGGCCGTGATCGCCCCTGCGGCGAAGGCAGTCGTGTTCTCGTATTGAGTTGACACGGTGCCCAGCAGAACAACGGTATCCAGATAGACGTGCGGGTTCAGCCAGGTCAGCGCGAAACACGTCGCAAGCGCCGTGCGCAGCGACACGGAGTTCCTGGCGTCGAGATCCATGGAGGAGCGGGCGGTCAATGCACGCCAGGCCGCCAATACCCCGTAGACGATCAGAAAAGCCGCGCCCGCAAATGTCAGGATTGGTTCGAGCCAGGACAATTGCTCGAGGGCGCGACCGAAACCGGCGACGCCGACCGTGATGAGAATCGCGTCGGACAAGGCGCAGAACAGGCAGACGGCAAAGACGTGAGATTTGAGAATTCCGCGCTGGATGACGTAGACGTTCTGAGCGCCGATAGCGATGATCAGGCTGAGACCCAAAGCGAAACCGGCTGAAAAACTATACAAGAACATATGCCTTAGTGCTTCGCCCAAAATGTCGTGTCTGCCCTTATTCCGGCCACGCGCGTCAGGCGCAAGTCCGGATTGAACAAGGAACGGTGTGGTTGCAAAAGAGCGCCAATCGAACCGGATGAAGGTAAGCGCGTCACACCGCGCCGGCAATCCGGACTCGCGTACGGGACCTTGGCGACGAATGCCGGTGTCCTGATCGTTTCTGAAACGGGTACTGTGCGTTGCCGGGTCATGGTCCGCCTTGGGCGATGTTTTAAAAAAGCTTTCTAAATCATGTAGTTGAATAATGTACTGTGGCGTGCTGACGTGCGGCAGCGAAAAGCGATCAAAGTCTATTTATCATTGCTAATGAAGCATTAGATGTGCTAATCAGTCTGTGTCTTCGTTTTTGAGTTTCTGGTTACAGTATCGAGTGTCTGGGTTCCCTGTGTACGAGTTCTGCTTTCGAGTGAGTGAGGGGAGGGTTACCGGAGTGGGCCGCGGGCGTGTGAGTGAGTGAACTGCTCCGGAACTCTGTTCCTTCGTGTAGTAGGTGGAGTGTCTCTGTGGTTCGGGACATGTAAGGTGGTAGCGCCGTGTGGGACGACGCTACCATGGTGCGAGTGAGTAAGTACGGCTTCGAGTGCCTGAGTCCAAACGAGTAGTGCGTCTGGCCGGTTCAGGCTTTCATGCGAACGTGTCCGCAATCGGGCAATACCCTAAAAAGTTGAGGGCAACCATTGCCCGATCGGCATGCAATAGCGTCCGATTGGAGCCAATTGTTCGGGATGATGACCGGAAGGCGTCAAGCGCGTTTTCGCTCCAACAGACTTTTCAGACCGCGCCCCTTCCGCGCCCCCAAGCACGTTACGACACCACCAACGTGCCATATATGGTAAGCGCTCGTTGCCATCGGCATCTCATGCTTCTTGGAAAGTTGGCTCCGGCGGTAGGGATCGAACCTACGACCAATTGATTAACAGTCAACTGCTCTACCGCTGAGCTACGCCGGAACACGGAGCGCGATATAGCAACCGTCGCCGTGCCCGTCCAGAGGGTGGGGGACAATTTTTCCTGGTCAGATCAGGGTGAAGAACGCATCCGCTGCCAGATGCGGGCGGGCGCCGACCACGCCCCGTTCGTGGAGGTCGATCAGATGCGCGAAGACGTTTCGTTCTGCTCCCGGCAGCATCTCGGTGGGGATGTCCCTATATACCGCTGCGGCCAGGTCGGCCACGCTTTTCGGTGACGTGCCGAGGGCATTGAGAAGCTGTGCCTCTCGGGCCTGACGGTGCCGGATCAGCCAGCCGAGCCGGTCGGCAGGGTCGTCGATATGCGCGCCGTGGGCAGGCATCAGCCTGCGGTGGTCTTCGTCCCGCAGCCGGGCGCATGTGGCCATGAAGGCGGTCAGGTCGCCATCCGGAGGTGAAATCAGCGAGGAAGACCAATCCATTACATGATCGCCCGAGATCGCGACATCAAGAAATTCGAACGCCAGATGACCCGCAAAATGCCCGGGCGTATGAAGCGCCCGCACCTGCCAGCCGTCGCCCGTGACCAGGTCACCGTCGCTTAATGCGATGTCGGGTGCGAATGCTGTGTCGACCCCTTCGCCGCCGCCTGCCAGTCCGGCCGACGCCAGTTTATCCATGGTCGAGGAGCGTCCCGCCTCGGGCGGGCCGAAACCCAGGATCGGGGCGCCGGTGCGCCGGGACAGGTGCCGGGCCAGCGGGCTGTGATCGCGATGGGGATGCGTGACGAGGATGTGGGTGACGGTCTCGCCGCGGACCGCGTTCTCGATGGCGTGAAGATGCGCCATGTCTTCGGGGCCGGGATCGACGATGGCCACGCTGCCTTCGCCCAGGATGAAGGTATTGGTGCCCCAGTGCGTCATGGGGCCTGGATTGGGCGCGAGGATGCGGCGCAGGCCGTCTTCGATCCTGTCCGGCTGGCCCGGAGTTGGCGTCCTCATCTGCTCTTTCTCTTGCGCGGCCCCGACACTAGGGTCTTGGCATGTTCGCGCGCTCGCTGAAAGACTATTTGCCTCGGTCGCTCTATGCCCGCGCCGTGCTGATCCTTCTTGTTCCGGTGATCACGATTCTTCTGGTTGTCTCGGTCGTGTTCATCCAGCGCCTTTACGAAAATGTCACCCGGCAGATGACCGAAGGCGTGGCACATGAGCTTCGGCTGGTCGTGAACCGTATCGAGGACGCACCCGACGCCGCAGGCGCCATGCAGAATGCTCTGGAGGTGGCCGCGCCACTTGGCATCGAGCTCTCGGCCAGTGGTGGCGATCTGTCGGATTCGGTGTCATGGTCCGATCTGTCGGGCCGCGTCATCGAGCAGACGATCCGCGACGAGATCGGCGCGGTCACCGCGGTCGATCTGCTGGGACGCGATCGGCACGTGCGCATCGCAGTCGAGACGACCAAGGGGCCTGTGGTGCTGGAAGTGCCGCGCAGCCGCTTCTCTGCGCGAAATCCGCATCAGTTCCTGGTTCTGATCGGCGTGACCGCTTTTCTGATGACGGTGATCGCCCTGATTTACTTGCGCAACCAGATGCGTCCCATCCGCCGCCTTGCCCGAGCCGCAGACGCATTCGGCAAGGGCCGGAGGGTCCCGTATCGGCCTTCGGGCGCGACCGAGGTGCGGCAGGCGGGGGCCGCCTTTCTGGATATGCGGGACCGCATCGAGCGCCAGATCGAACAGCGCACGCTCATGCTCTCCGGCGTCAGCCATGATTTGAGGACACCGCTGACGCGGATGAAGCTGGCGCTGTCCATGATGGACGAGAGCGAGGACACGTCCGCCATGAAGCGGGACGTGGCCGAGATGGAGCGCATGCTTGACGCCTTTCTTGATTTCGCGAGGGGGCAGGGCCTGGAAGAGCCGGTTTCGACCGATCCGGGGCAGCTGGCTCGGGACGCCGTCGAACGGGCCAAGCGTGGCGGCCTCGACGTCGCGCTGGGTCAGATCGACGAGGGCGCCGAGGCGATGTTGCGTCCTGATGCCATGGCGCGGGCATTGGACAATCTTATCGTCAATGCCGTGCGTTACGGCGGAAAAGCCGTTGTCTCGCTCGCGCGCAATAACACGAGTGTGCAATTTCAAGTTGACGATCCGGGGCCTGGAATTTCGCCAGAATTGAGGGTTCAGGCACAAAAGCCATTCGCACGTCTTGATACGGCGCGTAATCAGGACAGTGGTGGGGGCGTAGGCCTTGGTCTCTCCATTGCGGCCGATATAGCACGTAGCCACGGCGGATCGCTGGAATTGGAGACCAGCCCCGTTCTTGGTGGATTGCGCGCCCGGATCACCATTCCGATCTGATTATTAAAGGCGACGAATTGGATCGCCGCCTTTTCTCGATTGCAGATTCCGGGGCAAGTGTATCAGATCTCAGATCGCCATGCTTTCCGGATTCTTGCCGGCCGAGATCGCTTCCTTGTACCAGGCCGGTTGGCGACCACGGCCCGACCAGGTTTCCGAAGGATTGACTGGGTTTGCGTATTTGGCCGGTGCCTTTGCCTTTCGGCTTTTTCCCTTGCCGCCGACGATTTCGTCCACCGACATTCCGTGTTCCTTGGCGACGGCTTCGATCGCCTTCATCGCCTCAGCGCGGCGCCGCTCGGCAAAGCCTTTGATGGCCGCCTCGACGTCCTTTCTCAACTCCTTGAGCTCGTCCATCGACATCTTGCTCAGGTCTGCTTTCTTGACCATGTGGTTCTCCTTTTGATCCCCCGAAATTGGGTACGAGTTTCGTGGAGAAATAATTAGCGACGTCTGTAAATCAAATATGCGGCGCTACTTACACGAAGATAATCGTAATTTGCAAATTTCTTTTTTACGCACTGCCGAAATAATCGCCAAAAGCCGGATATTATGTGCAGTTGCGCACACAGGAAGACAAAAGGCTATTCGAAAAGAAATGTGGTAGGCCCGGAGGGACTCGAACCCCCAACCAAAGCGTTATGAGCGCTCTGCTCTAACCAATTGAGCTACAGGCCCGACCTAGCGCCGGTCTAGCAGAGTGTCCGGTTCCGTCAAGCACGGGTCTCAATCCCAGTAGGGCGCGCGCCAACCCGCGGCGACGGCCTCGGCTTCCGAGCAGAACCACCGCTCACCCTTGGAGGTGTTTATCCGCGTCTTGTCGTACCAGGGCGACCAGGGGGCATGATAGATGCGGCCGTTCCTCGAAATATTGCCCTTGATGGGACAGCCGTCGGGAGCCTTCTGGGCCGCGCTGGTCCATTGGGCTTCGCGGAAGTCCCAAGGAGCGGTGAAAGTGCCCGACCAGATGCCGAGGGACCTTGCCTTGGCGATTGTCTCGGCATCCGTGTACGCCGTCGAGTAACGCCGGAACGCCCAGGCCAGACCCTCGTCGACCAGCGCACCGCCGATGTCATTGCCGTCCGCATAACACGTGGCGATGACGCGGCCGTATCCGTCTTTCGAGATCGGATCGCAGGTCACGCGGCGGCCCTTGACCATCTCGACCAGAGCATCGGTCGCCTCGGCGCCGCAGTTCCACGTGCCGCATTTCTGCCCGTGCTCGGGGGCGTCGATGCCGTTCAACCGATAGATGGTCCCGCCGATTTCAAGCGTGTCGCCGTCGACGACGCGCGTCTGTGCCTCTGCGGGTGCGGCGGCAATCCAGAGCATGAGCGCCGCAAGCACTCTTGCGATCATCTGTTCCCTCTCTTCCCCCATCGAAAAAGGTAAGGGCGGGACGGCGATTGCGCAATCTGTCCGCGTGGACTCTTGTCGTGCCATCCGGTATCGCGGCGGCGACCGGAACAGGGGCGCGAGCGATGACGAAGAATGGCCTGACCTATGCCGAAGCGGGCGTGGATATCGACGCCGGCAATGCCCTGGTCGAGCGGATCAAGCCGGCGGCGCGGCAGACCCAGCGGCCCGGAACGATGTCGGGTCTGGGCGGTTTCGGCGCGCTCTTCGATCTGAAGGCGGCGGGGTACAAGGACCCGATACTGGTCGCCGCCACGGATGGTGTGGGCACCAAGCTGAAGATCGCGATCGAGACCGGCGTTGTCGGAAGCGTCGGTGTCGACCTGGTCGCCATGTGCGTGAACGACCTGGTCTGCCAGGGGGCCGAGCCGCTGTTCTTCCTAGATTATTTCGCTACGGGAAAGCTGGAACTGGATCAGGCCGCGGCCGTCATCGAGGGGATCGCGCGCGGCTGCGAAGGCGCGGGCTGTGCCCTGATCGGTGGCGAGACCGCCGAGATGCCCGGCATGTATGCGGGCGGCGATTTCGACCTCGCGGGTTTTGCCGTGGGTGCGATGGAGCGTGGTCAGGATTTGCCCCGAGGGATCGAACCCGGCGACATGCTTTTGGGTCTGGCCTCTAATGGCCTGCACTCGAACGGCTTCTCGCTGGTCAGGAAGGTCGTCGAGGTCGAAGGGCTGGCCTGGGACGCGACGGCGCCGTTCGAAGATGCGCCCCTGGGCGAGGCGCTGCTTGTTCCGACGCGGCTTTACGTGCGCCCCGTACTGGCGGCCTTGCGGGCCGGCGGCGTCGCGGGTCTGGCCCATATCACCGGCGGCGGTCTGACCGAGAACCTGCCGCGGATCCTGCCCGAAGGCTGTGGCGCACGGATCGACCTGACCGGGTGGCGATTGCCGCCGGTCTTCCGCTGGCTGGCCGAGGCGGGCGGTCTGGCGGAAACCGAGATGCTGAAGACCTTCAACGCGGGGATCGGCATGGTCGTGGTGGCAAAGGCCGAGCACGCGGGTCACGTCGGCGATCTTCTGGCAGGCGAGGGCGAGCGGGTTTATCGACTGGGCGTGGTGACCGACCGGCCCGGCATGGACTATCTCGGCGCCCTTACGTGAAGCGGGTCGCTGTCCTGATCTCGGGCGGCGGCTCGAACATGGTGTCGCTGGTCAGGTCGATGACGGGCAATCATCCGGCGCGGCCGGTGCTTGTCATCTCGAACGCGCCCGACGCGGGCGGTCTGGCCAGGGCCGAGGCCTTGGGCGTGCCGACGGCGGTCGTGGATCACCGACCCTTCGGGGCCGACCGAGAGGCATTCGAGGCTGCGCTTCAGGGCGAGTTGGAAAAGGCGCGACCGGACATCATCTGTCTGGCCGGGTTCATGCGGATTCTGACGGAAGGCTTCACGGGCAAGTGGCAGGGCCGGATGCTGAACATTCATCCGTCGCTTTTGCCGAAGTACCGGGGGCTTCGCACCCATCAGCGCGCGCTGGATGCGGGCGACGCAGAGGCGGGCTGCACCGTGCACGAGGTCACGGCCGATCTGGATGATGGGCCAATCCTGGGGCAGGCGCGGGTTCCGGTGATGGACGGCGACACCGCCGAGACGCTTGCAGCGCGTGTGTTGGAGATGGAGCATCTGCTATATCCTGCCGTTCTGGAAAGATTCGCGCGTGGCGACAGGACGCCGGTTCTCTTGCCGAGCGGGGGCGCATCGCCTATCAAGTCCGGACTTTGAGAGCAGGCGAACAACGACGCATGATAACCATCACCACGACCGAGGGGCTGGCTGCCTTCTGTGACCGCGCCGCCAGGGCTCCTTACGTCACCGTGGATACCGAGTTCCTGCGAGAGCGGACCTATTATTCCAAACTCTGCCTGATCCAGTTGGCGGTGCCCGGCGACGCGGATGAGGACGCCGTTCTGGTCGATCCGCTGGCCAAGGGTTTGTCGCTGGATCCGCTTTATGCGCTGTTCCGGGACAAGGGTGTGGTCAAGGTCTTTCACGCCGCGCGCCAGGACCTCGAGATCTTCTATGTCGAGGGCGGCGTCATTCCCGAGCCCCTCTTCGACACCCAGGTCGCCGCGATGGTGGCCGGTTTCGGCGAGCAGGTCGGATACGAGACACTGGTCCGGAAGATCGCGCGCGCCTCGCTGGACAAGTCCTCGCGCTTCACCGACTGGTCGCGGCGTCCTCTGACCGACGCGCAGAAGACCTATGCCCTGGCGGACGTGACACATCTGAGAATCATCTACGAGCACTTGCAGGCCGAGTTGGAGAAGTCGGGACGGCGGTCCTGGGTCGAGGAAGAGCTTGCAGTGCTGACCGATCCCGAGACCTATATCATCGAACCCGAGCACGCCTGGCTGCGCGTCAAGACCCGCACCAATTCGGGACGGTTTCTGGCGATCGTCCGGGAGTTGGCCAAGTTCCGCGAGGCCTATGCCCAGTCGCGGAACGTGCCGCGCAGCCGGGTCATGAAGGATGATGCTCTGCTGGAGCTGGCCTCGACCAAGCCCGCGACCATGAACGATCTGTCACGTTCGCGCCTGCTGCTGCGCGAGGCGCGGAAGGGCGAGATCGCCGACGGCATTCTGGCAGCGGTGAAGGCCGGCATGGAGACGCCGCCGGAACAGCAGCCCAAGCCTGACCGGTCGCGGGACAAGTTGCAGGTCAACCCGGCCCTGTCCGACCTGTTGCGCGTTCTGCTGAAGGCCAAGTCGGAGCAGTTGGGTGTTGCGCAGAAGCTGATCGCGACGTCGTCTGAGCTGGACGAGATCGCGGCGGGGATGCGCGACGGCGCCGCGTTGAAGGGATGGCGGCGAAAGGCCTTTGGCGAGGACGCGCTGCGGCTTTGCGACGGCAAGTTGGCGCTGCGCGCCAACGGCAGCGATGTCGAGGTGTTCGAGGTCTAGGGCTTTGGTGTCAAACCGAGAAACCTGAAGACCAATGGCGCGATCGTGATCACCATCATGATCCTGACGATATGGATCGTCGCCACGTAGGCGATGTCGGCACTGAGCGCGAGCGCCAGCAGGCTCATCTCGGGCAGTCCGCCGGGTGAGAAGGTCAGGAAGGTCTGGCGCAACTCGATACCGGTCAGCGCGGTGACCGTCAGCGCGGTTCCAAGCGCGATCAGCAACAGCGCGCCCGACGATCCAGCCGCCAGCGACATATCGCGCGCGATCTCGCGCGGGCGGGCGCCCAGGAAGCGACAGCCGATGACGGTGCCCATGACAAGCTGAGCGGTGTTGACCGCAAAGGTGGGTGGCGGCGCGTTGGTGACGCCGATCAGGTGGACGAGGCCCGACAGGATCATGGGGCCCAGGATCTGTGGCGCGGGCAGGCCGAGCCGGGGACCGATCAGCGCGCCGAGGACGGCGCATGCCGCGAGGATGGCAAGGTCGGCCACGTGCACGTCGGCGAAGCTGACATAAGGCCTGGCGTTGCCGGTCACGGCCACGTCGAGGAACGTGGCGTAAAAGAAGACGACGAAGGTTACGACAAGAAAGATGCGGCTGGCATGGGCCAGCGCGATGCGCCTTTCGTCGCCGCCTGCTTCCGCGCCGAGGATCATCATCTCGTTCAGCCCGCCGGGAGCGGCGGAAAAGTAAGCGGTGACAGGATCATAGCCGCCGATCTTGCGGTAAAAGACCATCGCGGTCCCAAAGGCGAGTCCCACGTAAAGCGGCAGGATCAGAAGGGTCAGAATCCAGTCTCCGGCGTGAGCGAAGATGTCGGGGTGAAAGCCCGATCCCAGCATGACGCCCAGGATCGGCACGACGATCTTGCGCAACTCGACCGGCGCGGTGACACGCGCGCCCGCCACGGCGGCGATCATGACGACCAACATCGGTCCAAGCATCCAGGGCAACGGAATGCCGATGGCGACGGCAAGGACCGCGCCGAGGAGTCCGATCGCCAAAGCGATGCCCTGGCGTGTCGCTCCCGACAGGGTGAGGCCGGTCTTCAGCGTCGGGCCGCCCTCGAGTTCAGCGCGCCGGTCACGCGGATGCTGCGGGTCGAGGCGAGCACGGTGTTCGAGACGAAGGTCGCCACCGTCAACTCGCGTGACTGGACGGTCGATACCCGCGTCTGCTCTCGCGGTGGCCTGGCGCGCAAACTGTAGATCAGTTCGCCATTGATGGGACGGCCGTCGCGGTCCTCGTTCACCAGATCGGCGTCGTACCAGCCCTGTTGAGGCGGCAGGCCGGTGGCGCGGATGATCGCGCCGCCCGGCGTACGCTCGACCGAGAGCTGTGTCACCTGCGCGACGAGGGGACGGCTGTCGCGGCGTTCTTGCAGGAAGACCGGCTCCATCGTCTCTTCTTCGGGGTCCGACCGGAACCAGTTGAAGGGGTTGAGCCGGCTTTGCCCGAAGCCGCAGCCCGACAGAACGAGGCCCGTGGCCAGTGTGGTGATGATCGCCCTTCGGTTCATGCCGCGCCCCCTTGCCGTCACCCAAGGTGCTAGCCCAAAGCGCGGGCCAAGAAAAGCGTTTCGGTTCTGGACCTTTGGGGGCGGACGACATACGTGAGGCGCAAGGCACCGCAGGAGAGGGTTATGGCGCAGGAGGCCTTTGAGGAGATCGCGGAGACGTTCGAATTCCTGGACGACTGGGAAGAGCGGTACCGCCACGTGACCGACATGGGGCGCGCGATGGACCCGCTGGACGAAACGCTGCGGGTGCCCGCGACCAAGGTCGAGGGCTGCGCCAGCCAGGTCTGGCTGGTGCCCGAGATCGAGGGGGCCGGCCCCGAGGCGGTGGTGCATTTCCGTGGCGACAGCGACGCGATGATCGTTCGCGGACTGATCGCGATCCTGATCGCGCTTTACGACGGGTTAACGGCGCGTTCGGCGCTGGAGGTGGATGCGCGCGCGGAACTGGAGCGCCTGGGTCTGAACGAACACCTGTCGTCCCAGCGGTCGAACGGCCTGCGCGCCATGGTTCAGCGGGTGCGCGACATCGCCTCGGCGGCGGTTGGGGCCTGACGCCGGGCCCGCGCCACTGGTGCGAGACGCAGGGCCAGAAGCGACAGACCAAGGGCGAGATAGACCTGGATCACGATTGCCGGCACGCGTGACGGCGGTAGAACGACCTGCGCCCAGCGTTGGTGCGGGTGGGCCGCGAGTTCCCGGAAATGATCCACGTCATCGGCAGGGGTGACGCGGGCGAAGGGCAGTCGGGCCTCGGGAGGGCGTGTTGCCGCTGTGGCCGCCGAGGCAAAGACCAGCATCGTCATCAGGAACAAGGCGTATCGCACGGACCGTCATCGCTGTAACCGATGCGGCAACTCTCTCAGGACTTGGTTTATGGACCGTTAAACGCCCGACCCGAAGTCGGTGATCGCACGCTCGAGGTCGCCGTATCCGGTGAACCGGCGTTCGAACGACAGGCCCAGGCGATCGGCGCAGTCGCGGGCCTTCTCGGTCAGGTCCGGGTCGTCGGTCTGGGCCTGATAGACAAGTTTTTCGTAATGCCCGAAATAGGTGTCCCGCAATTCGGGATGCCGGTCGAGCCCCAGGGGCTCCCAGACGAAGGCATCGAACTGGCGGACCAGGAAATCGGTCAGATAGAAGGCCGTGAATTCATCCTCGGCGCGGCGGACGAAGCCATCGGTGCCCTCGAAGAAGGCGTAGCAATGGGGGCCTGCGATCATGTGCACGCCAAGCGCGGTCGCCGCGGCCTGAAGCTGACCGCCCGTGCCGCAATCGGCATAGGCCAGGAACACGTCGTCATAGCCCCGGTCGCGCGCGTCGGACACGGCTTTGCGGACGGCCGGGGTGATCCGCTCGGGATGATTGTGCAGGATGGCCGGCAGGCACTGAAGATCGAGATGGCTGAGCCCGTTGGCGCGGATGACGGCGAGGATCTCGTGGGCGAGAGCGCCGCAGGCCAGCACCAGGACGCGCTTGCCGCCTTTGGGGGCCAAGCCGCGTTCGGTCAGGTCCTGATCGCTGAGCGTCATGCGCATCTCCGGCCGGGGTGGGGGGCGCTGCCCCCGCCGCGGACGATTGTCCGCGGCCCCCCGGAGTATTTCCGAAAAGAAGAACAGTTGAAGCTTAATCGTCCGAAAGCGTGCTGTCAGCCCGCGGCCATCTGGTTGTGCTTGCGCGCGATGAAGTCCTTGGCCGTCTCGACCGCGACGGCCGCGTCGCGGCAATAGGCGTCTGCGCCGATGGCCTTGCCGAATTCCTCGTTCAGGGGCGCGCCGCCGACCAGGATGATGTAGTCGTCGCGGATGCCCATCTGGACCATCGTGTCGATTACCACCTTCATGTAGGGCATGGTCGTGGTCAGAAGGGCGGACATGCCCAGGATGTCGGCCTCTTCCTTCTGGATCGCGTCGACGTAGTTCTCGACCGGGTTGTTGATGCCGAGATCGACGACCTCGAAGCCCGCGCCTTCCATCATCATCGAGACAAGGTTCTTGCCGATGTCGTGGATGTCGCCCTTGACCGTACCGATCACCATCTTGCCCATGCGAGGCGCGCCGGTTTCGGCCAGAAGCGGTTTCAGGATCGCCATGCCGGCTTTCATGGCGTTGGCGGCCAGCAACACTTCGGGGACGAACAGGATGCCGTCGCGAAAGTCGTCGCCCACGATCTTCATGCCGCCGACGAGGGCGATGGTCAGTACCTTGTAGGGCGCCCAGCCGCGTCCCAGGAGGATGTTCACGCCCTCTTCGATCTCTTCCTTGAGACCGTCGTAGAGGTCGTCGTGCATCTGAAGAACGAGCTCGTCGTCGTCAAGCTCGCTCAGGATGATGTCGTCGTCGTCGGACATGAGGCGCTCCGGAATGCGTTGTCCCGGGGATTTAGTGACAAATCCCCGGAAATGAAACGCCAGATTGCGACGTGTTTATCTAAGCTTGCGACTTGCGGCGCCGCGCGGCGATGCCAAGCGCGGCAAGCCCGCCGATCAGGAGCGGGAAACCGGCGGGAAGCGGAACCGGGGCGATCCGATCCTCGAACCCATCGGCGACGATTTCGTGCACCGCTTCGGTCGGGTGGATGTCGTCCCAGAAAACGTACTGCTCCGGATCACAGGCGTCGCCGGCGTCCAGGCAAGCCTCGGTCCAGTTCGTGAAGCCGCCGGCGTTGTCGGGGCCGAGCAGCGACCGGAACAGGCTGTCGACGTCGAAGAAGCCGACATTCACCGGGCCGAGCGCCTGGTCGAGACCGGCGACGGTCTGGGCCAGCGCGCCGTTGTAGCCGCCGACGACCTGCGAGATCTGGGCGCCGAATTCGGTGCCGACGAACTCGGGCAACTGGCCGAGGTCGGGCAGGCCGAACACGACGATGTCATTGATGCTGGAGGCGGCCAGCGTCATGACCGAGCCGGAGATCGGGCCGATGACCGACGAAATGAACAGCATCGTCTCTTCGGCCGTGCCGCCGCCGGCATCGGCGAAGTCGCGGAAATCGTTGCCGCCGACCCAGATCGCGGCCAGCGGGTTCGAACCGAGCGGAGGCATGGCGTCGACGAACTGCTGCACCTGCGCCTCGAGGTCGGGGATCGGGTCGCCATTGTCGGCCGACCGCGCGTCGGCATAGGCGAAATTGGTGCCGCCTTGCAGACTGGGCGTGGTGCCGATCTGGCTGGCCCATGTCTGGCCGTTGGTGAACTGGCCCAGCGGATAGCTGTCGAAGTCGAACTCGAAGCCGAGCGCGCCCGCAAGGGTCGCCACATTGCCTGCGTCGCTGAGCGAATCTCCGAAGACGAAGACTTCGCCGAAAGGTGCCAGCGTATCGGCCGAAGCCGGAAGTGCGGCGGAGACGGCCAGTGCGGCCAGAACCTGTCTCATGAGGGACCCCAATCATTAACCCAAGGTGGATATAATCCAGTTGACCATAGGTCAGGCAAGCACTTTTTGGTTGTGCATGTTCCCATTTTGTTCCAACCATTAACCATGTCCGATCCCATCGAACCTCGACGCCACGTGCTGTCCGGGCGCGCCGCCCGGTCGAACAGGGTGGGTCGGTTCGAGGCCAACAGTCGCGAGCATTTTGATGACGGTTGGGAGATCGTGGAGGATAGACAGCAGGTTAGAACGGAAGTCCTAACAGAGCGTCCGCGACGGGTGATCACGCGGAATACCTCTCCCGATGTCGGATTCGACCGGTCGATCAATCCCTACAGGGGGTGCGAGCATGGCTGCATCTATTGTTTCGCAAGGCCGAGCCATGCGTTTCTGGGACTCTCACCGGGCCTGGATTTCGAAACCAAGCTGATCGCGCGGCCCGACGCGCCGATGATTCTCGAACGCGAGTTGCGGGCGAAGAGCTATCGTCCTGCGGTCATCGCCATCGGGAGCAATACCGATCCCTATCAGCCGATCGAGCGCGAGCATCAGGTGATGCGGCGGATTCTGGAGGTTCTGCGGGATTACCGGCATCCCGTGGCGGTCGTGACCAAGGGCACCCTGATCGAGCGGGACATTGATATTCTTGGAGAAATGGCGCGGGACGGCCTGGCGCGGGTGGGCATCAGCGTGACGACGCTGGACGCGCGGGTGTCGCGGGCGATGGAGCCGCGGGTGCCGTCGCCGGAGCGGCGGTTGCGGACGATCCGCGCGCTGTCGGAGGCGGGGGTGCCGGTTCGGGTGATGGTCTCGCCGGTGGTGCCGGCGCTGACCGATCACGAACTTGAGGCGATCCTGGAGCGCGCCGCGGAAGCGGGCGCCAGCGCCGCCAGCTACATCATGCTGCGGTTGCCGCTGGAGGTGTCGGAGCTGTTCCGGGAATGGCTGAGAGAGCATTTTCCCGAGCGTGCGCAAAGGGTTATGGGTCGCGTTCGCGAGTTGCACGGGGGCAAGGACTACGATCCCGAATGGGGCAAGCGGATGACCGGCGAGGGCGCGTTCGCCGAGCTGATCGCGCATCGCTTCGCCATCGCGACACGGCGGCTGGGGCTGGCGCGGGAGCTGTCGCCGTTGCGTACCGACCTGTTCCGGCCGCCGCCGCGGGCGGGGGATCAGCTGAGCCTGTTTTGAGGTCTGACAGCGGTCGGCAAACTGTATGCCAAGTGTCGGCAAAACGTATGGCACGTGCGTACGCCCCATTCATGCCCGATTCACGCATTAGGCCGCGAGGCCGAGGAGTTCGGACATGAGCCTGCCGATAATCGCCGGATGTTTCTGGGTGCTGATCGCCGCCGTCGTGGCGATGCTGCCGATGCGGATGCAATATCCGCCGGGTATCCTGTTGCTGCTGGCGGCGCCGATCCTGCTGGCATGGATCGGCTATGCGCATGGCTGGTGGATCTTTGCCGCGGGGCTGTTCGCCTTCGTCTCCATGTTCCGCAACCCGTTGGCCTATTTCGCCCGCCGGTTGAAGGGCGAACGGCCGGAGGTGCCCTAATGAGCCCGTCCCTGATCACCGCCTGCGTCTGGCTGGTCACCGCGAATGTCATCGCGATGTTTCCCTCGAAACACGCCCACTGGCCCGCCGCCTATACGCTGATCGCAATAGGCCTGCCGCTTCTGGGGTGGGTGTTCTGGGAGAACGGCCCCTGGCTGGCGCTGGTGGTGCTGGTCGCCGCAGCCTCGATACTGCGCTGGCCGGTCAGGTACCTGTTTCGCTGGATCGCGGGCGTGGCCCGGCGCCGCGCCGAAGGCTGAGGGCGGTTCGCAGGGCTCTGCCCCGCACCCCGGAGTATTTTCGCCAGCAGGATCGACAATTTGAATCGAATTGTCTTGGACGTTTGCCGATGCTAGCCCCGCGAGCATGACGAATATCGCAGACATAGAGGTGCGGGGCCGGCTGACGCCGGATTACGACCTGTCGGGACTGACCTGGCTCAGGGTCGGCGGACCTGCGGACTGGCTGTTCCTGCCGAAGGACGAGGACGACCTTGTGGCGTTCCTGAAGGCGCTGCCAGGCGATGTGCCGGTCTTTCCGATGGGGGTCGGCTCGAACCTGATCGTGCGCGACGGCGGTCTGCGCGCGGTGGTGATCCGGCTGGGGCGGGGCTTCGCCGATATCAGTGTCGAGGACGACCTGGTGATCGCCGGGGCGGCGGCGCTGGACTCGCACGTGGCGAACAGGGCGGCCGAGGCGGGACGCGATCTGACCTTCCTCAGGACCATTCCCGGCTCGATCGGGGGTGCCGTGCGGATGAACGCGGGCTGTTACGGCACCTACGTGGCCGATCATCTGGTCGAGGCGCGGGCGGTCACGCGGGAGGGAGTGCCGGTCACGCTGACGCCCGAGCACCTGAATTTTCGCTATCGCCAGGCAGACGTCCCCGAAGGCGCGGTCATCACGCAGGCGGTTTTCCGCGCAGAGGCGGGAGACCCGGATGTCCTGGCGGCCATGATGGAAGAGCAACTGGCCAAACGCGATGCGACGCAGCCCACCAAGGCGCTGACCGCGGGGTCGACATTCCGCAATCCGGCCGGTTTTTCCTCGACCGGCAAGGCTGATGACACGCATGAGCGGAAGGCGTGGAAGGTGATCGACGACGCGGGTCTGCGCGGAGCGACGCGCGGCGGCGCGCAGATGAGCGAGATGCATCCGAATTTCCTGCTCAATACCGGAGGCGCGACGGCCGCGGATCTGGAGGGTCTGGGCGAGGAGGTGAGAGAGAGGGTTCTCGCCCACTCGGGAATCAGTCTAGATTGGGAAATCATGAGGGTTGGCGAACCGGCCCCACAAGATGATGATTGAGGCAGAGTAACGAAACCGGGCCGGATAACGGTCCAGATTAGGCAAGTGGCGGGTATGTCGAGCAGGGCAACCCCCAAGGTAGCGGTTCTGAAGGGCGGGCCTTCGGCGGAGCGCGAGGTGTCGCTGTCGTCGGGGCGCGAATGCGCGGCCGCGCTTGGGCAGGCAGGATACGATGTCGTCGAGATCGACGCGGGCGCCGATCTGGCCGCGCGGCTGGACGAGATACGCCCGGATGTCGTGTTCAACGCGCTGCACGGCCGCTGGGGCGAGGATGGCTGCGTCCAGGGGATGCTGGAATGGCTGCGCCTTCCCTATACGCATTCCGGCGTGCTGGCCTCGGCACTGGCGATGGACAAGGCGCGGACCAAGGTCGCGTATCGCTCGGTCGGGATACCGGCGGCCGAGAGCGGGCTGTTCGGCAAGGCCGAGATCGTGGCGCGGCACGTGATGGTGCCGCCTTACGTCGTGAAGCCCAACAACGAGGGCTCCTCGGTCGGGATCTATATCGTGCCGGAGGGTGCGAACGGGCCGCCCGAGATCGCCGACGACATGCCCGAGCGCCTGATGGTCGAGGCCTATGTGCCGGGGCGCGAGCTGACGGTGACGGTCATGGGCGAGCGCGCCCTGTGCGTGACCGAGATCCTGACCGACGGCTGGTATGATTATCACGCGAAATACGCCCCCGGCGGGTCACGGCACGAATTGCCGGCGGACGTGCCGGACGAGGTGACGGACGCCTGTCTGACGCACGCGCTGGCCGCCCACAAGGTTCTGGGGTGCCGCGGCGTCAGCCGGACGGACTTTCGCTATGACGAGGCGCGGGGGCTGGCCGGACTGATCGCGCTGGAGACGAACACGCAGCCCGGGATGACGCCCACCTCGCTGGTGCCGGAGCAGGCGGCGCATGTGGGCATCTCGTTCCCCGAGTTGTGCGACTGGATCGTGGGGGATGCCTCGTGCGACAGATGAAGGACCCGGCGCCGTCACGGCGGGCGTATAGCATGAAGCGGCTGATGCGGCCGCCGAGTTGCCGGCGTTTTCTGCGATACGGTCTGCCGGTTTTGGTGGTCGCGGCCGTGGTGGCCTGGTGGGCCTCGGACGAGGGGCGGCGTCAGGATGCGGCGGAGCGGGTCGCGGAGTTGAAGCGCCAGATCGAGGAACGGCCCGAGTTCATGGTGCGGATGATGGCGGTGGAACGCGCCTCGGACGCTGTGGCCGCCGAGGTGCGCGCAGTGTTGCCGCTGGATTTCCCGGTGTCGTCCTTCGATCTGGATCTGGACGCGCTTCGCGCCCGTGTCGAGGAGATCGACGCGGTCAGGGTGGCGAGCGTGCGGGTCCGGCAGGGCGGGGTCCTGGAAGTCGAGATCGAGGAACGCGTGCCGGTGGCGGTCTGGCGCACGCAAGAGACGCTGGACCTTCTGGACGAGACCGGGCACCGGGTGGCGGCCCTGGCGGTGCGGAGCGACCGGCCGGATCTGCCGCTGATCGCGGGTCCGGGGGCGGATGCGGCGGTGGCCGAGGCGCTGAGCCTTCTGGCCGTCGCCGAGCCGCTGCATGATCGGATGCGCGGCCTTGTCCGGATGGGCGAGCGGCGCTGGGACATGGTGCTGGACCGGGACGTGCGGATCATGCTGCCGGAGAGGAACTCGGTCGCCTCGCTTGAGAAGGTGATCGCGCTGGACCAGGCGCAGGACCTTCTGGCACGCGACATCGCTGCGGTGGATTTCCGGAACCCCAAGCGGCCGGTGATCCGGCTGACGCCCAGCGCCATCGACGCGATTTACGACACCTATGGGACCTCTGCGGGAGAACAGACCCAATGACCGACCTTTACGAGAGCCAGCGCGCGATGCGCGCGATGCCCCGGGCCGCCATTCAGCGGGGCGTGATCGCGATCCTGGATGTGGGCACCTCGAAGATGGCCTGCCTGATCCTGAAGTTCGACGGCCCGGACCGGATGCCCGAGGGCGAGGGGATCGGGAACATGGCGGGGCAGAGCCAGTTCAGGGTGATCGGGGCGGCGACGACGCGCTCGCGGGGGGTGGAGCTGGGCGAGAGCTGCGCGATGCAGGAGACCGAACGCGCGATCCGGACGGCGGTGCAGGCGGCGCAGAAGATGGCGAACGTGCGGGTGGATCACGTCATCGCCTGTCTATCGGGCGGACAGCCGCGCAGCTATGGGCTGGCGGGCATCGTTCTGGTCGAGGGGGACATGGTGCGCGAGGCCGATGTGGCCCGCGTTCTGGCATCCTGCGACATCCCCGATTACGGGTCCGACCGCGAGGTGTTGCATGCGCAGCCGGTCAACTTCGCGCTGGACCACCGCTCGGGCCTGATCGACCCGAGGGGACAGATCGGGCAGCGGCTGGCCTGCGACATGCACATGCTGACCGTCGATACGGCGGTGATCCAGAACCTGATCTATTGCCTGAAGCGCTGCGACCTGGAATTGGCCGGTTTGGCCTCGTCGGCCTATGTGTCGGGGATATCGGCCCTGGTCGAGGACGAGCAGGAACTGGGCGCGGCCTGCATCGACATGGGCGGCGGCACCACCGGCATCTCGATCTTCATGAAGAAGCACATGATCTATGCCGACGCGGTGCGGCTGGGAGGCGAGCATGTGACCTCGGACATCTCAAAGGGATTGCAGGTGTCGCTGGCGGTGGCCGAGCGGATCAAGACGTTCCACGGCGGCGTGGTTGCGACCGGCATGGACGACCGCGAGATGATCGAGATCGGCGGCGAGACGGGCGACTGGGAGCATGACCGGCGCACCGTGAGCCGGGCGGAACTGATCGGGATCATGCGCCCGAGAGTCGAGGAGATCCTGGAAGAAGTGCGCGAACGACTGGACGCGGCCGGGTTCGAGCACCTGCCGACGCAGCAGATCGTGCTGACGGGCGGCGCCAGCCAGATCCCCGGGCTGGACACGATGGCGCCCAAGATCCTGGGTCAGCAGGTGCGGATCGGACGGCCCCTGCGCGTGCACGGCCTGCCGCAGGCGGCGACCGGATCGGCCTTTGCCAGCGCGGTCGGGCTGTCGCTGTTCGCGGCCCATCCGCAGGATGAATGGTGGGATTTCGAGATGCCATCGGACCGGGGCGCGCCCCGGTCGCTGAAACGCGCGGTGAAGTGGTTCAAGGAGAACTGGTGAATCAGGACGCGCCTGCCGCCCTGAACAACTCGCGCACGCGGTCGTCATCCTGGTCGAAGAGACCGTTGCGCGCCTCGCGCTTGCAGGTTGGGCAGAGCACATTCCTGCTGGGAAAGTCGTTGGGCGCAGGCGAGACGAAGGGGTCGATCCAGTCGTCTCCGACCTTATAGTGGCAGCACATGTCGCAGCGCGCGCCGTTCAGACGCTGAGTCATGTCGACCACCGCCATCGGCTTGCGGCTGGAGCTGACCAGGCGGTGTCCCACCCAGAGGAAGCCGTTGTCATGGGATTCCACGATCATCCGGAACAGGCGCGCCTCGTCCGGGCTGTCGCACCGGTAGAGGGACTCGAAGCCGACGCGCTCCTGCCGGCACCAGAAGAACACCGCGTTCAGAAAGGATTTCATCTCGGCGCCACCGATCATGGCCCAGAGCGAGTGGCCGATCACGGCGTCGTTGACTGCATCGGGGGCATCGTTCTCGTGCGCGAAGTCGTCCCAGCAACCGCCGGTTTCGGCCAGGACATCGTGGGTATCGAGCACATAATACGAAGTGACGGGGCCGTCATAAATGGGCCGTACGAATGAAGACATGGGTTCCTTTCGGGCGATCATGATGAGGCGGTTATCCGGGAAGTTTGGTTAACAAACATGAAATGACATTTCGTTAACGCGCGGGTGATGCTCGGGGACCCGCCGACGGCGTATTTTGCGGGCGACGGGCGAGAGCGAATCTGTTAACTTATCCACAGGGTTCGCAGAGATCCGTGAGAGAGGCAGAGCAGCGCCCTCCGATTGCAGACCACAACTATAGCGTGCGCGTTTCGCGCGGGCTTTTCGTCGATCTGCGTGAGGTATGGGGGGTAACCCTCTGTCGGCCCACAGGATATTGCGGCCGCTACGAGATGATGAGGGTACGTGACAAAAATTTGCCATATTTCGTGCTTTGAGCCCCGAATCGGGGTGACCGGCCCATGGCATTTGGGTTATGACTTTCTCATCCAGGAGGCGGCTTATTAGAGCCAGGAATGGCGCCTCGGCCCGGGGGCGTGGACAACGAACAGGCGGATGGACGATGACTTTGAATTTAACGATGCCCACCCATGAGGAGCTGAAGCCCCGCATCACCGTTTTCGGTGTCGGCGGCGCCGGCGGAAACGCCGTGAACAACATGATCGAGAAATGTCTCGAGGGGGTCGAGTTCGTCGTCGCGAACACCGACGCGCAGGCTTTGCAGCAATCCAGCGCATCGACGAAAATCCAGATGGGCGTTCGCGTGACCGAGGGTCTTGGCGCCGGTGCTCGTCCGTCCGTGGGGGCCGCCGCCGCAGAGGAGACCATCGAGGAGATCGTCGATCATCTGGCGGGCGCGCACATGTGCTTCATCACCGCCGGCATGGGCGGCGGCACCGGGACCGGCGCCGCGCCGATCATCGCGCAGGCGGCGCGTGAATTGGGCGTTCTGACCGTGGGGGTCGTGACCAAGCCGTTCCAGTTCGAAGGCGCGAAACGGATGCGCCAGGCCGAGGAGGGCGTCGAGGCGCTGCAAAAGATGGTCGACACGCTGATCATCATTCCGAACCAGAACCTGTTCCGTCTGGCCAACGAGAAGACGACCTTTACCGAGGCGTTCAGCATGGCCGACGACGTGCTGTACCAGGGTGTGAAGGGTGTGACCGATCTGATGGTGCGTCCGGGCCTGATCAACCTGGACTTCGCCGATGTCCGCGCCGTGATGGACGAGATGGGCAAGGCGATGATGGGCACCGGCGAGGCCGAGGGCGAGGATCGCGCGGTGCAGGCCGCCGAGAAGGCGATCGCCAACCCGCTGCTGGACGAGATCAGCCTGAAGGGCGCGAAGGGCGTCCTGATCAACATCACCGGCGCGCACGACCTGACGCTGTTCGAACTGGACGAGGCGGCGAACCGCATCCGCGAGGAAGTGGACGCGGACGCCAACATCATCGTCGGCTCGACACTGGACGAGGCGATGGAAGGCCGGATGCGGGTTTCGGTCGTGGCGACGGGGATCGACGCCGTTGCCGCCGCCGCCGAGCCGCCGGTGCAGCGCCGGTCGATGGCCGAACCGTTGCCGCAGCAGCGGCCAGTCGCCCCGCCGGCGGAAGAGCCCGCTCCGGCGCCTGCCGTGGCCGAGGTCGCGCCCGCCGCCCGGGTCGAGGAAGAGCCGAGCCTGTTCGAAGGAATCGAGCCGGCGCCGCAGCCCGAGGCCGATGACGGACTGCCGCCGCCCGCCTATCGTCCGCAGGCCCAGCCCGCGCCGCAGCCGCAGCCTGCCGCACGCGCCGAGCGCCCGGCGCCGGGAACGCCGACGCCGGAAGCACTGGCTCGGCTGGAGCGGGTCACGGGACGCGCGCCGGGGTCGATGTCGGGTTATCGCCCCGGCGATGCGCAGTTCGGGTCGAGCCGCAGTCAGCCGCAGCAGGACGCGCCGGTCGAGCGGCCGCGTTTCGGCATCAACACGCTGATCAACCGCATGTCGGGAGGTGCTGTTCCGGGCGAGGCGCGGCATCACGCGCCGCGGCAGCAGCCGCCGGTCAGCAGCGCCCAGGCGGCGCCCGAGATGTCCGAGGATCAGGAGCGGATCGAGATTCCCGCCTTTCTGCGTCGCCAGGCGAATTGATCCGCCGCGACACTTTTCTTCCTGGGGCCGGCGGATGCCGGCCCTCGTTGTTTTCGCGGGACGGTTTCGCGCGATGAAGACCCGCGGTCTTGGCAACGAACTGTTCCCAATGCAGCAACCTCCTTGAAAATATGCGCTGAAACGATCCGGGCGGTTCGGAACGCCCCAGGTTCGTCATCATTTTCGCCTTATTCTGACCATATCTCTGCACAAGATAACGCTTGGGCACATCTTTTGGCCCGAGACGTTAATCGTATTGCGGGAGTGATCGCATGAAAGGCATTTGTGAAAGATCAGCACGATGGCGCGAGGCCCGTCGTATCGCGTCTCGGTATCGGCGGGAAGAAGACGGATCGCTGATCGCATTCTCGCTGTTCATTTTCGTCGTGATGCTGATGTTCGGCGGTATCGCCGTGGACCTGATGGTCTATGAGAACAAGCGCACGCATATCCAGAACTCCACCGACTCGGCGGTGCTTGCCGCGGCCAACCTGAACCAGACCGTCGATCCGAAGATGGTGGTTCAGGATCATCTGGCGAAAGTCGGTATCGCGGTGAACCCCGACGACATCGTTGTCAGGGAAATCGGAACCGCGCCCGTGATCACCGGTCGCCAGGTGTCGGTTCAGGTAAGCGGCCAGTACAACACGATGCTGATGAATCTGGTCGGCGTCGAGCACCTGAGATACGGCGCGATGTCGGAGGCCGAGGAATCCGTCAACGACATCGAAGTCTCGCTGGTTTTGGACGTGTCGGGCTCGATGGATGACAACGGCAAGCTTGGCAAGATGCAGAAGGCGGCGAAGGACTTCGTCGACAACATCCTTCTTGGCGCCGACGATGACCGCGTGTCCCTGTCATTGGTGCCCTATGCCACTCAGGTCTCCGCCGGGCCCGAGTTGTTCGCTCTGATGAACACGTCGAACACGCACAATTTTGCGCATTGCGTGGATTTCGATGCACAGGACTTCCGCACGACCGAGATCGACCACACCCGCACGCTGACGCAGACGATGCAGTTCGACCCGTGGCGCAACTATCGGTACGGTCAGGGGCTGCGCTATGAAGTCTGCCGGACCGAAAGCTACTTCGAGATCACGCCCTGGTCGAACAACGCCACGGCGCTGAAGGACCAAATCGACGCCTTCGAAGCGGAGGGCAATACCTCGATCGACGTTGCGGTGAAGTGGGGCGCGGCGCTTCTGGACCCGACGATGAATGCGCAGCTGAACGGCCTGATCGCTCATCCCGGCGTTCAGATCGACACGGCGTTTGCGGTGCGCCCGCACCTCTATAGTTATCCTGACGCACTGAAGTTCATTGTCGTGATGACGGATGGGATCAACACGGACCAGCCGTATATCCGCTCGAACTGGCGGACGGGCGCGAGCCCCTATTATCGCCACCCGGTGACGAACGACATCTATATGGAACGCCAGGAACCCGGCGACCGCGACCGCGACGGGCGGAATAACGAGGCCTGGTACAACGTTTCCGATCGCCGTTGGCAGAACAACCCGTTCAACAACGGTAATGCGGGCGTGCGCCTTTCATGGCCGGAAGCCTGGGCCAGCATGACGATGTCCTGGCGCGCCTATGCGGATTACCATCAGACATACGACGCCGACGACTACTATGACGCGCTTTATGATCCGCGCGGCTGGATTTCGGACACTGCGAAAGACGCCCGCCTGGATGATATCTGCGACGCGGCCAAGGCGCAGGGTGTCGTGATCTTTACCATCGGGTTCGAGGTAACGGACCACTCGGCGAACGTGATGCGCGACTGCGCGTCGACGCCGAACCACTTCTACCGTGTCGAGGGGCTGGACATCGAGTATGCGTTCGCGTCGATCGCGAACCAGATCAACCAGTTGAAATTGACGCAGTAAGAGTAGGATCGTGTGATGAGTAGATTTCGCCAAAGACTCCGCAAGCTTTTAGGAAGCGAACGTGGCGCAGCCTCGGTGGAATTCGTCATCGTCTTCCCATTCTTCGTCGGCGTGTTCCTGTCGGCCTTCGACGTGGCCATGATGAACCTGCGGGCGGTCATGATGGAGCGGGCGACCGACCAGGTGGTGCGCGCCATCCGGCTAAGCTCGGGCGCCACGCTGAATTACGACACGGTCAAGCAGGATATCTGCGCACAGTCCTTCATGATCCCTGACTGCGAGGACTCGCTGATGATCGAGTTGATCGCCGTGAACACGACAAGCTGGAACGGGTTGCAACACCGCCCAGCCTGCGTGGCGCGCGGAAACCCGATTCAGCCGCTGGTCAAATTCAAGAACGGTCAGCAGAACGAAATGATGCTGATCCGCGTCTGCGCGGTGGTCGATCCGTTCTTCCCCGGTATCGGCGTGGGACGTTCGATGCCGAAGGACCCGACCGGCGGCTATCAGGTGATTGCAACCTCTGCATTTGTTAACGAACCGGTTTAAGGAGCAGGTCATGCGACTTCGGTCTGACGTGAAACGCGCGATACAAGACGAGAGGGGGAGCTTCTCGGTCGAGGCGGTCCTGATGTTCCCGCTTATCGTCTGGGCCTTCATGGCGATGTATGTCTTCTTCGAGGGTCTGCGCGAGAGCAATATCAACCTGAAGGCGACCTATACGATCAGCGACCTGCTATCGCGTGAGACCGACCTGATCGACGAGGATTATCTCGAAGGGATCAACGACGTCTATGCCTGGCTGTCGCGTTCGGCCAACCCTGTTTCGATGCGCGTGACGGTCGTGCGCTACGACGCCGCGACCGACAGCCATGTAAATGTCTGGTCGCGCGGCATCGCGGGCAAGCCGAACCTGACGCAGGACGAAGTGGACACGCAGATCTCGCCCCGCGTGCCGATCATGGCGGACGCGGCCACGGCGATCGTCGTCGAGACCTGGACGACCTATGATCCGCTGATGGATATCGGGCTGGCGGATACCGAAATCCACAACGTCGTCGTGACCTCGCCGCGGTTCTCCGAGCAGTTGATGCTGGCGGGCCTGGGCGACGGAACCGGATCGGGCCACAATGACGGGACAGCGGATACGGACGGCCTGTCAACGACCCCGACCGGTGGCGAGTCGAACTGAGACCAACAATCGAATCACGTTTCGAGGCAGGCTGCGGCCTGCCTCTTTTGTTTTAAAATCAGCGCATTACAGCAGTTATCCACAAGGATCGGCAACATTTCGCCAACCGGTAACGCGACTGTTTCAGCCTGTTGCAATGATTGTTTTGAGTGCACAGGGGCGAAGCCATAGCTAATGAGCGCCGGAACATGAGGCAGGCTGGCGCAATTATAACAGGGTGAACCCCGTGCAAACTACGCTCAAATCGTCTGTGACCTTTACGGGAACCGGACTACACACCGGACGTGTCGTCCGTATGACGATTCTTCCCGCGTCGGCGGAATATGGTATCTGGTTTCGACGCACCGATATCGAGGATCGGGACCCTTATGTGCCCGCGCGCTGGAATGCCGTGGACGACACGCGGCTGAACACGCGGATTTCCAACGCCGACGGCGTGACCGTGTCGACCATCGAGCATGTGATGGCGGCGCTGGCCGGGTGCGGGGTGCACAACGCCTTGATCGAAATCGACGGCCCCGAAGTGCCGCTGCTGGATGGCTCGTCGAAGGCGTTTGTCGCTGCGATCCTGTCGCGTGGCCTGCGGCGGCTGGAGGCGCCGGTGCGCGCGATCCGCGTGCTGAAGCCGGTGTCGGTGCGCCAGGGTGACGCCCATGCGACGCTGATGCCGTCGGATGAACTGCGGATCGATTTCCACATCGAGTTCGCAGACGCCGCCATTGGCCGGCAGACCAAAAGCCTGAACATGGCCAACGGAGCGTTCGTGCGCGAATTGTGCGACAGCCGTACCTTTTGCCGAAAGTCCGACATCGACACGATGCGCCAGAACGGACTGATCCTGGGCGGCTCGCTGACCTCGGCCGTCGTGGTCGACGGCGGCGACGTGGTGACGCCGGGCGGGATGCGCCATGCTGACGAACCCGTGCGGCACAAGATGCTGGATGCCCTGGGCGATCTGGCGCTGGCCGGCGCTCCGATTCTGGCGCGTTATGTCGGACACCGGGCGGGACACGCCATGACGAACCTGGTTCTGCGCGCGCTTTTCGCCGATCCGACGGCGTACGAGCTGGTCGAATGCGACGCGCGGTTGGCCGCGCGGCTTCCCGGGGCGGGCGTCAGTCAGGCGGACCGCGCCAGCATCGCGGCCTGAGTCCGGAATGACACGGGCGCTAGCCCCTTGCGATCAAAACCATTTCATCCCGTCCGCTACTCGTGTTACGGAAACGGGCGAGACGAAGGTGAGGGCGAGGTTCCATGGTGATCGGCGGGGCAAGGCTACGGGCAGCGGCAGGCGCCGTATTGACCGCGGCGCTGCTGGCCGCCTGCGGCGGCGGCGAGACCGAGCCGCCGCTGGAAAGCTTCTCGGCCGAGGAAATCTATCGCCGCGCAGAGTTCGAGGTCGAATCCGGCAATCCAGACGAGGCTGCCCGATACTTCGGCGAGGTCGAGCGGCTGTATCCCTATTCGGAGTGGGCCAAGCGCGCGCTGGTGATGCAGGCTTTCGCCTATCACCGGGACCGCGACTACGAGGCCGCGCGCGGTGCGGCGCAACGCTTTCTGGACACGTATCCGGCGGATGAGGATGCGCCCTATGCGCAGTATCTGCTGGCGCTGAGTTATTACGACCAGATCGAGGATGTGGGCCGCGACCAGGGGCTGACTTTCCAGGCGCTGCAATCGCTGCGCGACGTGATCGAGAGGTACCCCGACAGCGATTACGCGCGGTCGGCCATCCTGAAGTTCGACCTGGCCTTCGACCATCTGGCTGCCAAGGAGATGGAGGTCGGGCGCTATTATCTGAAGCGCGGCCATTACACCGCCGCGATCAACCGGTTCCGCGTCGTGGTCGAGGATTTCCAGACCACCACGCAAACGCCCGAAGCGCTGCACCGGCTGGTCGAGTCCTATCTGTCGCTGGGCCTGACCGACGAGGCGCAGACAGCGGGCGCGATCCTGGGCCACAATTACCGCTCGAGCGAATGGTATCAGGACAGCTTTGCGCTTCTGACCGGGCGTGGTCTGCGTCCCGACGCGGCGGGCGAGGGGTGGCTGCGCACGATCTACCGCCAGACGATCCGCGGCGAGTGGCTCTGACGGGCCAGCCATGCTGAGAAGTCTCGATATCCGGGACATGCTGATCATCGACCGGCTGGAACTGGAATTTCAGCCCGGTTTGAACGCGCTGACCGGAGAGACCGGGGCGGGCAAGTCGATTCTTCTGGATGCGTTGGGGTTTGTCCTTGGCTGGCGCGGCCGGGCCGAGCTGGTGCGCGAGGGGGCGGAGCAGGGCGAGGTGGTGGCCGAGTTCGAGCTGTCGCCCGACCACCCGGCGCTTGCCGTGCTGGACGAGGCGGGAATACCGCGCGACGATGCGCTGATCCTGCGTCGGGTGAACACGCGCGACGGGCGCAAGACGGCGTTCGTCAACGATCGGCGGGTGTCGGGCGAGGTCCTGCGGCAATTGTCCGACACGCTGGTCGAACTGCACGGCCAGCAGGACGACCGGGGTCTGTTGGACACGCGCGGGCACCGGCACCTTGTGGACGCGTGCGGCGGTCTGGAGGACCTGGTGGCGCGGACGCGGGCGGCCTGGCGCGATCTGGCCGGAGCGCGGGCGGCGCTGCGCGAGGCCGAGGAACGGCTGGCGCTGTTGAAGAGCGAGGAGGACTTCCTGCGCCATGCGGTGAGTGAGTTGGATCGTCTGGCGACGGAGCCGGGCGAGGACGAGGCGCTGGACCGGCGGCGGAGGATGATGCAGGGCTCCGAAAAGATCCGCGAGGATATCGTGCGCGCCCATGCCGCCATCGGCGGCGAGGGGGCCGAGGCGCTGATGCGGGACGCGCTGCGCTGGCTGGAGGCGGCGTCGGGTCAGGCCGGTGGCGCGCTGGATGGTGCGGTCGAGGCCTTGTCGCGGGCGATGGCGGAACTGGCCGAAGCAGAGGACGGCGTATCGCGGGCGCTGGAGGCGCTGGACTTCGATCCGATGGAACTCGAGCGGGTCGAGGAACGGTTGTTCGCAATCCGGGCTCTGGCGCGGAAGCACGACGTGCAGCCCGATGATCTGGCCGAGGCGGCCGAGGCGCTTCGGGCGCGGCTGGAGGCGCTGGATGCGTCGACGGGCGATATCCGGGCGCTGAGGCACGCGGTGGGCGAGGCCGAAGCGATGTACGACGACGCGGCCGATGCGCTGGGGGCCGCGCGGGCCGAAGCGGCCGAGGCGTTGGACCGGGCGATGGCGGACGAACTGGCGCCCCTGAAGATGGAGCGCGCCGTCTTTTCCACCGAGATCGACGAGGCGGACGACGGCCCGGAGGGACGTGACGCCGTGACCTTCACGGTCGCGACCAATCCGGGCGCGCCTGCGGGCCCCTTGAACAAGATCGCGTCGGGGGGCGAGTTGTCGCGGTTCCTTTTGGCGCTGAAGGTCTGCCTGACGGCGGATGCCGACGGCCTGACCATGATATTCGACGAGATCGACCGCGGTGTCGGCGGCGCGACGGCCGACGCCGTCGGACGGCGGCTGGAACAATTGGCGGAAGGCGCGCAGGTGGTCGTGGTGACGCATTCGCCGCAGGTCGCGGCGCGCGCGGCGTTTCAGGCACGGGTCGAGAAGGCAGTCGAGGGCGATGTCACGCTGAGCCGGGTCACGGCCCTGGGCGAGGCGGAGCGGGTGGACGAGATCGCCCGGATGCTGGCGGGCGACCGTGTGACCGACGAGGCGCAGGCCGCGGCGCGGGCGCTTTTGGCCAGTTAGCCCCGGCGACGGCCGCGGCGCTGGCGTGTGGGCGCGTCGGTGTCGTCGCCGGTGCCGTCGGAAGCCGAAGAGAAGCCACCCAGAGCCGCGGTGATCCTGTCGAGCGAGGGGCGCGGGCCCTTGGGCCGGGTTTCCAGCGCCTCGCGCATCTTCACCAGATGCTCGGGCGTGGTGCCGCAGCAGCCGCCGATGATCGTCGCGCCGCAATCGCGCGCGAGCGCGGCGTAATCGGCCATCAGGTCCGGTGTGCCGTCATAGTGAATGTGCCCATCGTGGTATTTCGGGATCCCGGCATTGCCCTTGGCGACGATGGGGCGTTCCGACCCTTGGGCGACGAAGCCGAGGACGGTGCGCAAGAGGTCGGACGCGCCGACGCCGCAATTGGCGCCGTAGGCAAGAGGCGGGTGGTCCAGCTTCTCGACCATCTCGGACATGGCCTGGCTGGTCAGACCCATCATCGTGCGCCCGGCGGTGTCGAACGACATCGTGCCGCACCAGGGCATTCCGGCCAGCTTCGCGGCCTCGCCCGCGGCCTTGTATTCTTCGGGCGCGCTGATCGTCTCGACCCAGAGCACGTCGGCGCCGCCTTCCTTCAGACCCTCGGCCTGTTCGTGGAACATCTCAACCGCGCTGGCGTAGGACAGGGGACCCATCGGCTCCATGATTTCGCCTGTCGGTCCCATGGAGCCGGCGACGATCACGGGGCGTCCGGCCTTGTCAGCCAGATCGCGGCCGATTTCAGCGCCCGCGCGATTCAACTCGCGCACGCGCGACTGGCCGTTGTGCAGCTTCAGCCGCGAGGCGTTTCCGCCGAAGGTGTTGGTAAGGAACAGGTCGCTGCCGGCGTCGATGGCGCCCTTGTAGAGCGCGGCGATCTTTTCGGGGTGGTCGAGGTTCCAGAACTCGGGTGCGTCGCCCGCGGACAGCCCCATGTTGAACAGGTTCGTGCCCGTGGCGCCGTCGGCCAGGATCCAGTCTCGGTCTTCGAGCAGGCGGCTGAGGGGATCGGTCATCGGGCTTTCAATCCTTCCGCCCGGCGGCGCGACACAAGCCGGGTATTGCGCGCGGAATGCCACGAAGCCCGTTCCGGTGCAAATCAATACTCTGCATGGTTTTCATGCAAATCGTTCACATTCGCCGGGACCGAAAAAAAGGCCGGGCGAATGGCCCGGCCAGTCCAACAGGGAGGTAGAAGACAGCGGCGAACCGCTGCGTTCGGTCAGCATTTATGCCCCAGTTTGCACACGATCAAGTCCGAGCTGCCCAATCACTGAGCAAACCCGATATGCAATCATCGCATGGCTGGGAAATCAGGCGGCCGTACCGGCCTCCTGCCTGATTTTCTTGCGGTGTGCGATGATTTCTTCGGTGACGAAATCGCGGAAGGCCGCGATCCGGCGGGATTGCCGCAACTCTTCCGGATAGGCCAGGAAGACGGGCACTTCCTTGGATTCGACGTCCGCGAGAACGCGCTGCATGTCTGAGAAATCCTCGATCACGTAGTCGGGCAGGACGCCGATACCGAGACCCGAACGCGTGGCCTGCAAGACCCCGAAGTAGTTGTTGACCGTCAGGGTGGAGCGCACGTCGTAGGTCAAGAGTTCCCGGACGAGTTCCGCGCCTGCACTGACCTGGGTCGCCTGCACGTTCTGGCAGATCAGGCGGTGTTTCGAGAGATCCTCCATCGTCTCGGGCACGCCGTTCTCGGCCAGGTACTCGGGCGTCGCGTAGAGCCGCATGTGAACGCTCATCAGCTTGCGCCGGATCAGGTCTGCCTGGCTGGGCTCTTTCATGCGGATCGCAACGTCCGCCTCGCGCATCGGCAGGTCGAGCACGCGTTCTTCCAGCATCAGGTCGATCTTGAGGTCGGGGTACTTCTTGTAAAGCGCCGGAAGGCGCGGGGCCAGCCAGAGCGAGCCGAAGCCGGTCGTGGTGGTCACGCGCAACTCGCCGAAGACCTCTTCCTCGCTGTCGCGGATCCGCGCCTCGGCGGTGTCGAGGCGGCGGGTCATGGCGGAGGTCGCGTCGAACAGCAATTCGCCCTG